>Ga0207052_10276_pt1 | contig 13874 bp, 12 predicted proteins | sample Alteio_BWMinCont_62_FD_153294 | JGI IMG/M metagenome (GOLD analysis project Ga0207052, IMG submission 153294) | Enriched cells from forest soil in Barre Woods Harvard Forest LTER site, Petersham, Massachusetts, United States -... | ecosystem: Environmental > Terrestrial > Soil > Temperate forest >...
TGAAAAAAGCCTATAAAACACACTATGCTTTTTGGGCTTGGTATGTGGTTGGGCTAAATTCTAAAGACAAAGCGATACGTAGCCAATCGTTAGAAGCGCTGAGGTTGGCGCACTGGGGGGATTTTAATAAATTAAAAGAAGAAGGTATCAGTGAAGAAAAATTTGGCAGTCTCTTAAATACACTTGATTTGGCTATGCTGTCGCCAGAAGAATTTAAAGAGAAAAGAGAAAAAGATCTCATCGAAAAAGGTTACGTATTTAACTTTGCTGCGATATTAGGCAATAAGGGATTAGTGGCCTCTCTACTAGAAAAAGAAGAGTTTTCTAATAATTATAAACGCTTAGCGCTCCAGTTTGCCGCTAAAAACGGTCATCTTGAGGTGGTCAAACTATTATTAGAAAAAGTCGGCACCGACATTGCTGTTCAGTATAAAGGCTTCGCGCTCGTGTTAGCCGCTGAATACGGTCATCTTGAGGTGGTCAAACTATTATTAGAGAAAGTCGGCACTGACATTTCTGTTCACGTGAACGGCAGGCCGCTCGTGAGGGCCACGGAAAACGGTCATCTTGAAGTGATCAAGCTATTATTAGAGAAAGTCGATACTGATATTTCTAAATCTAAAGGCCGGGCGCTCGAGGATGCCGTTCGATGGGGTTATCTTGAGGTGGTTAAGGCGTTGCTGGACAAAGTAGATATTGAAATTAATGCAATTGAAGCTGCTTTAAAGACGGCATACCGTCAAAAAAACAAACAAATTGCAGACTTGTTAGAAACGCATTTACTTCTTAAAAAAACGCCTACCGTTCAACCTGGATTTTCGAACAATAAAAAAAGAAAAAATACAGGCGAAAACGAAGAGACGAATGAAAATAAGTATTATAAAAAGCCAGATGAAGATAATGATAGCGAAGATAACAAAAAGAAAACCTATAATTAATTGCATTATATTCTAGGTTTAGCGCCATAGGAATTCTTTGGGGCTGAGATACCCCTACTTCCTGCGGCTTGTCCGCATCAGGCCCCACTACTTTAAATGCGCCAAAATACCTTCTAGCTCATCGACACTATGGTAACGGATCACAAGCTGTCCTTGCCCTGAATCTGCATGGCGAATACGCACATTCGCCCCCAATTTTCCCGCTAAATCTTCTTCTAAACGACGAATATTGGGATCGAGTGTCACTTTGTAAGAGGTTTCTGGCTCATAAGAGTCGCCTTCTTGCTGTTTGCTGATCAAGCGCTCTGTTTCTCGCACAGATAAGGCACGCGCAATAACGGTTTGTGCCATCTGGGTTTGTGCGGGGCCTTTTAAGCTGAGCAATGCGCGGGCATGACCCATTTCAATTTTTTCTTCCCTTAACAAGGCTTGAACCTCTTCGTTTAGGCTCAGCAATCTTAATATATTGGTGATACTGGCGCGGGATTTACCGACAGATTCTGCTAATTGTAAGTGGGTTAATTTAAGCTCATCTGCAATGCGCTTTAATGCATGTGCTTCTTCAATCGCATTCAGATTTTCACGTTGAATATTCTCAATTAAGGCAATCACCATCGCCGCTTCGTCTGGGATCTCCCTAATGATCACAGGGACGGTCTCAAGCCCGGCTAATTGCGCGGCACGCCAACGCCTTTCTCCTGCAATAATCTCATACCCATCGCCTTTTTTACGCACCACAATAGGTTGCACGATGCCTTGGGTTTTAATCGATTCTGATAATTGCTCTAACCCTTCATGACGAATTTCCTGACGCGGCTGAAAAGCCCCTCGCATTAATTTTTCTGCAGGGAGATAAACCAGTTTCTGATGAGCGTCGTCAATTTGTTTTTCGGGTGATTCTAAGGTTGCAGATAGCAGCTCATTTAATCCCTTACCTAATCCGCGTTTTTTGATAGCCATTGAATCATCCTTTCACTTTCTCACGTTTTAGGGTTTCTTTTTTTAATGCTGCTTTCTCTTTTCTCAAAAATTCTCCCGCTAAGGCAGAATAGGCCGCTGATCCGCGAGAATGCTTATCATATAACTGGACGGGTAAACCATAACTTGGGGCTTCTGCTAATCTAACATTTCGAGGGATCACCGTTTGAAAAACTTTGTTACCAAAGTGCTCTAGGAGCTGAGAGGAAACTTCCGCGGCTAATCGATTACGCCCATCAAACATGGTTCGAATAATTGCCCCGATATGCAACCTGGGATTTAATGTGGCTTGCAGCTGCTTTACCGTATTAACCAAATCGGTCAACCCTTCTAAAGCAAAATATTCACACTGCATGGCAATGATTACCGCATCTGCCGCACTTAACGCATTAACCGTGAGCATGTTCAAGGAAGGAGGGCAATCTAGGAAGATATAGTCATAGTCTTCTTTGAGCGCGGATAACGCTTTAACGAGGAACAAGGGTTGCTGTCCGTGCTTTTTAAGCAATACTACTTCCGCTTCGGTTAAATCACTATTTGCAGGGATTAAATCATATCCTGCTGGCGTTTGACTGATGACAACATCTTGGGCTTTCGCTGTCCCCTGGAGCAACTCGTTCATCGAAGCGTCTAGGGCATTTTTATCGACGCCACTCCCCATAGTCGCGTTCCCTTGAGGATCTAAATCGCATACCAAAATGCGTTTTTTAGATAACACAAGTGACGCAGCTAAGTTTATACAGCTTGTTGTTTTTCCAACACCGCCTTTTTGGTTTGCAAACGCATAAATCTGATTTGCCATACGATTTTTCCTATCGCTATCGATTTGATTTCTTTATCACGGTTAAATGTCTTTGTGCCGTTTCCCCTGGCACACACAAGGGGATAATCTGTTCAATTTCATAGTCTGATGGAAGAAGCAATTTTTCTTCCTCAATTTTACCCATCATCGCCAAAAATACCCCTTTGTCCTCAAGTAAGTGCTGGGTTAATTCTATCATTTGCAAGGGTTTAGCGAAGGCTCGTGTAAGGATGGTACTAAATTTTTGCTCCGGTTGATATGTTTGAACCAAAGAATGCACACAAACCACTCGTTTGAGAGATAGCGATTTAACTACTTGAGAGACAAAAACTTGTTTTTTTTGATTACTATCTAACAAATAAAAAGCTTTCTGTTCTTGCAGTATCGCCAGCGGGATCCCTGGGATCCCTGCCCCACTTCCCACATCTAGGATCCTTTCCCCTCTTAAATAAGGCAAAACCACGACACTATCTAAAAGATGTCGTCTGACCATTTCAAGCGGAGAGCGTACGCTGGTTAGATTAATTTTTTGATTCCATTTGATCAATAATGCAATATAAGCAATCAGCGCCTCGATTTGCCATGGGGTGGCTTTTATGGGTAATGCTGATAGCCCCTCTTTTAAGCGCGCTTCACACGCTTTAGCTTGATCAAAAGCATTAAGGATGTTTTGCAGCATGATATTTCTTTAAATAAATGAGCAATAAAGAAATTGCTGCTGGGGTTACGCCAGGAATTCGGGATGCCATGCCAACAGTCTTAGGTCTTGATAAAGATAATTTTTCTACAATTTCTGTAGATAACCCAGGAATACCCTTATATTCAAAATCTGTTGGAATAACGGTATTTTCGTTTTTTTGTGATTTTTTAATTTCGAGTAATTGCCTTTCAATATAGCCTGCATATTTCACTTGTATTTCGACTTGTTCGAGGGCTGCTTCATGAAAATTTTCTAACGCGGATTTGACTTTAGGTAAGGCTAAAATATGTTGTATCGTTATTTCTGGCCTTGAGAGTAAATCCATCACATTATATTCTCTGGATAAAACAACCTCTGTCATTTCATTTAAAATTTTGGCATCAAGTTCATGCGGTTGAATATAAATCGCTTTTAACTGCGATTGGTTTTTGGTAATAGCCTCATTTTTTTCACAAAACTTTTTCCATCTTTCCTCGCAAATTAACCCCATTTCATGTGCAATGGGCGTTAAACGTAAATCAGCATTGTCTTCACGTAGCAGTAAACGATGCTCAGCACGGCTTGTAAACATGCGATAAGGCTCTAATGTCCCATGCGTAATAAGATCATCTATTAACACACCAATATAAGCTTCGTCTCGTTTGGGGTACCATAAAGAAGCATCACTGGCTAAACGTGCTGCATTGATTCCGGCGACTATCCCTTGGGCTGCGGCTTCTTCATACCCTGTTGTACCATTAATTTGACCTGCAAAAAACAATCCCTTAACGACTCGCGTTTGGAGGGTCGGCTCTAGTTCTCTGGGATCGAAATAATCATACTCTATGGCATACCCAGGTCGTGTAATATGCGCGTTCTCCAAGCCTTTCATACTTCTTACTAATGCAAGCTGCACATCAAAAGGTAAACTCGTAGAAATCCCATTGGGATAATATTCCTGCGTGGTTAAGCCTTCAGGCTCTAGAAAAATTTGATGTGAAGATTTTTCTTTAAATCGCATGACTTTGTCCTCAATAGAAGGACAATATCGCGGCCCAACGCCCTCAATGACGCCAGAATAAAGCGGTGAGCGATCTAAGCTCTGCAGTATAATTTCATGCGTTTGTAAATTCGTATGCGTAATATAACAAGGGATTTGCGGTGGATGATCTGCAATTTTTCCCATATAAGAAAATACTGGAGTCGGCAAATCACCTGGTTGTTCCATTAATTCAGAAAAATCGATAGATCTACCATCTATGCGCGGCGGGGTTCCCGTTTTTAATCGTCCTACTTTAAAGGGCATTTCACGAAATCGTTGTGCTAAACGATTGGCAGGCGGACACCCTGCCCTTCCGCCTTCATAATGATTTAACCCAATATGAATTTTGCCTGCTAAAAAAGTGCCTACGGTTAATACCACTGATTTTGCATAAAAAGAAAGTCCCATTTGGGTGACGACACCTTGTATCGTCTCATTTTTGATAATTAAATCTTCCGCAGCTTGTTGAAAAATCCATAAGTTTTCCTGATTTTCCAGAGTCTCTCTAATGATTTTTTTGTAAAGCACTCTGTCTGCTTGCGCACGCGTCGCTCTAACGGCAGGGCCTTTACTCGCATTTAAAATTCGAAATTGGATCCCGCTTAAATCTGCCGCTTTTGCCATGATACCGCCTAGGGCATCGATTTCTTTCACTAAATGGCCTTTACCTATTCCCCCGATGGCAGGGTTACAAGACATTTGTCCTAATGTTTCAATATTATGTGTCAGTAGTAATGTTTTAATTCCCATGCGCGCACAAGCTAATGCAGCTTCTGTTCCTGCATGCCCACCGCCAATGACTATAACACCAAAAACTTCAGGAAATATCATATTATTTACCAATACAAAAACTTGAAAAAATTTTACCGAGTAATTCATCACTTGTCATTTTACCAACAATTTCCCCCAAAAAATCTTGAGCCATGCGTAATTCTTGTGCAACTAATTCACTTCTTTTTTGAGCATATTGTTCTAAGGCTTTAATGCAATGAAATCTTGTTTTTTTTAATGCTTCAACATGCCTCTCTCTTGCGATAAAACTGTTTGCCTCCATGCCATTGTATCCCACACAGGATTTTAGATGCGCGCGTAATAATTCTATGCCTTCATTTTGTTTTGCACTCAAATAAATTTTATTATCAACACTCCCTGCAGGTTTATTAATAAGATCTACTTTATTAAAAATTACCGTGACTTTTTCAGGGAATTCATCCAAAACCTCCCTTTCAATTTTAGATAATTCTTCATTTTCACTTTCATTTACGTCTACTATTAATAATATTTTATCTGCTAATTTTTGCTGAATTTTAGATCTTTTAATTCCTTCTTGCTCAATGATATCCGCGCTATTGCGAAGACCTGCGGTATCAATAATATTTACGACAAGACCATCAATTTGAATGGTTTCTTTAATCAAATCGCGGGTAGTGCCCGCAATGGGCGTGACAATCGCAGTTTCATTTTGCGTTAAACAATTTAATAAACTAGACTTTCCCGCATTAGGTCTTCCCACGATGACGACAGAAATACCATCGTTTAATATTTTCCCTTGTTTGGTTTTGTCGAGTAATAGATCTAATTTATCGTTGATAGCTTGAATTTTCTTTAAAATATTTTCTTCATTCAAAAATTCAATTTCTTCATCCGGAAAATCTATTGCCGCTTCAATAAATAATCTCAACGAAACTAAAGATGAGGCTATTTCTTCAATTTTATTCGAAAATACTCCCTGTAAAGATCGAGAAGCACTCAATGCCGCGTGTTGGGTTGAAGCATCGATAAGATCCGCTATGGCTTCGGCTTGCGTTAAATCGATTTTGTCATTTAAAAAAGCGCGTTCTGAAAATTCTCCTGGATTAGCTAACCTAGCACCCTGTTTAAGTACCGCTTGCAATAATAAATTCATCACTAAAGGTCCGCCATGACCTTGCAATTCCAATACATCTTCACCTGTAAAAGAATGGGGTTTAGGAAAATAAATCGATAATCCATTATCAATAATTTCCCCCTCTTCTTTAAAATCACTTAAAGTAGCAAAGCGTGGCTTCGGGAGCTCTCCTAATAATTCTTTTGCGATATCAGGTGTTTTGGGACCAGAAACACGAATAATCCCTACACCGCCTTTCCCAGACGGCGTAGCGATAGCTGCAATAGTATCCCAAGACACTTATTTCACTTTTTGCAGAGCGGTTTTTGGCTGCTGCATTTGACGCATGATGTACCACTGCTGGCCCATTGAAAGAATATTATTTGCGGTCCAATATAATACTAACCCAGATGGAAAATTTAAAAAAAGCGCCGTAAAAATAACCGGCATAAACATCATAACTTTTGCTTGCATCGGATCAGGAGGGGCAGGATTCATTTTCTGTTGAAGAAACATGGTTGCGCCCATAATTAAGGGGAGAATATAAAATGGATCTTTAGCAGATAAATCCTTAATCCAAAACATAAAAGGGGCATGTCTTAATTCTACACTTTCAAGTAACACATAATATAACGCAATAAAAACAGGAATTTGGATCAATATGGGTAAACATCCCCCTAAAGGATTCAGTTTTTCTTTTCGATAAAGTTCCATTAACGCAGCACTAAATTGCTGCTTATCTTCTTTATGTCGTTCTTTTAACAGTTCAATGCGTGGCTGCAAACGTCGCATATTCCCCATCGAGCGATAGCTTGCCGAAGAAAGTGGATAAAATAATATTTTAATAACCAATGTCACGAGGATAATAGACCATCCCCAATTGCCGATAAATTCATTGATTGTTTTTAATAACCAAAATAAAACCTGTGAAATAGGCCATAAAATGCCATAATCTACGGTTAAATTTAATCCAGGTGAAATGGTTTTTAGAACATCGGCAGCTTCTGGGCCGATATAAAATTCGCCTTTTATTGACCCTGTAGCATGAGGAGCAACTTCAACAGCCGTTGTTTCACCGATATTGTATACGTTACTCTCATCTACCCGAGTATAATAGTGATTAATAGCCTCAGTTTTAGGGATAAATGCGCATAAAAAGTAACGCTCTAAAAGCGCTGCCCATCCGCCTTCAATCTGCTCTTTATAGGCCGCTTTTTGCATATCTGGAAAAGAGATTTTCTTAAACGGTTTATTCGGTGTATAAAGTGCACCGCCCTGATACATCTGGACGCCCATCAAGAAACTACTTGATGCTTCTTTCACAAATTCTCTGCGAATTTGCCCATAAAAGCTCCCCAACCAGACCGATGGAGTCGCATTGGTAATTTGGTATTGGACCTCGATGAGGTAACTTCCCTTTTTAAAAATGAGAGATTTAATAACTTGAAGGCCATTCTCATTTTTCCAATGTAAATCGACTTTTAAAGACGATTGATCCCCCAAATGATAAGTGGTTTGCACTACCTCATAAAGTGCACGCCCCAGTGTCCGAGAATCCGGACCCAACTCATTTTTTCCAATCAAACCACTTTGAGCAACAAAATTTCGCATTTCACTGTGATCCAAAAAAACGACGCCAGACGACAAGGGATCCAATGTTTGGGGGTATTTTATTAGTTCCGCGCGAACAATATCCCCCCCAAGTGGATCAATTTTGACCTTGAGAACATCCGTGGTGACTTCTATTTCTTGTCGTATAACAGTGGTCTGTTGTATTGGCATTATCGCGGAATTAGGAACAACTTGAACACTGGGAATATCACTCTCCCCTTTTGCAGGTAAAGTGGTAACCACCGTTTCAGCAGGAGGATGTTCTTGCTGCCAAGCACTATAAAGCGACATCCCAATTGCAAAGAGGGCTATTAATAAAAAAAGTCTTATACGTTGTAATTCCATGGAATTTTTATCCTACTCTGGGATCAAGGAACTAAATCAATGCCACCTCGATGCCAAGGATGACACTTTAATAATCGTTTGATGGTCAAAAAAGTGCCGTAAAAAGCACCATGTTTCTCTATTGCTGATACAGCATATTGAGAACAACTAGGATAGAAACGACAACATTGTCCTAGTATTGGGCTAAGAAAATAGCGATACAGCTGCAATGTTGCCACTAGTATTTTTTTTAGAGCCCAACTAAAAGTTTCCATTGGCGAACAAGTTCCTCGTTTAGGCTGGCATTGCTGAGTTCATGCAGTGCACCTCTTGCACTGATGACAATATCTTTCCCCTTTAGGTGCGATTGATAATGACGAAAGCTCTCACGCACAACCCGTCTGATACGATTTCGTTCTACCGATAAAGGAATATACCGTTTTGCTATGGCTAACCCTAAACGTGCGCAGTTTTCTCCATTTGCACAAACATTAAGGGAAAATAAGCCCCCTCTTTGTCTGCATCCTTGTTTAAAAACACGTTGATAATCACTAGGAACCAGCAATCTGTGTTTTTTAGGAAAAACTAAGCGGCTCATTCCCTATTTCTTAGTACCACCTGTTGGCGCTAAGCGCTTACGCCCCTTGCGACGACGATTTGCTAATACTGCCCGACCACCCTTGGTTTTCATTCTTTGACGAAAGCCATGTGCCCTTGCTCTTCTTAACTGACTTTTTCTTTGAAAAGGCCTTTTCACGGTATCCCCACGAGTTAAATAACTTTAAAAATAAAACGCTTTGAAATTAGGCGGTTAACTATATGCGATCAGGTTTTTAAAGTCAAGGTAAATTACTTTTTAGGCGAGAAGAGAATTATTAATAAAATTAAGAAATCTAAGAATTTAAAGTTTGATTGTGATGATTACGTCGTAACTATTTTGGGGTAAGTCTTTTTTTTACTTAAAAATCAATAGATTAAATAAAATTAAATCTTGTGTATAAAGAGCCTGTTTTCTTGGTATTACTTTGTGGTTAAGTTTGTAGCCACCTTAAATAGGCAACAAATATAAAGTTTCCCACAGGAAAAAAATGGTTTTATTTCAAGGTTATACACAAGTTTTTAGTCAATCTAATTTCATGCACTAGCTTTTAAAACTTCTAATAACGCAGATCCTATAAAAATTAAAAGAATTTAAATTAAGATCTTGTTTTGATTATTACGCTGCTTTTATTTGTGGATAACAGCATTTAAATATTAATTAACATATTGTTACAGAGAGCTTAACACTGGGGGTAGCCTTTTATTTTATGCGGGGTTTTCTGTGGATAACTCGAATAAATCTGAGTAAGTATGAATAACATCGGAGATATACGCACTTCTCCCCAGGTTATCCCAAGCAATTAGTTTTTAAGCTACGGAAATAGTGGATGAGAGTGCGCAATAATAATTATATTAAATAAATATTGTATTCTAATGATTAAGATTACAACCTGAAAATTTGTCAATAAGTTAAAAAAGAGTTTAATTTTCAACTGGTTAAATACTTCTTGTCACTGTGCATGACTCAGGAGAACACTGGGGATAGCCTGTGGGTAAAATAGGGTGACAGCGTCATTTAAGCATAACGCTTCGGTTTGTCAACAGCTTTGAGCTCATTCAACACAGGGTATCATCATAAGTGAGTGAATAACTTTTATTTCCACCAAAAAACATTGTGGATAACCAAGGAGAAGGGCGCTAAACTAGTCGGCTATTAACAATTGCACGAGGAGCACCAAGAGCGGTGGAGTCAACACTTTGGCAACAATGCAAACTGCGCCTTCAAAATGAGTTTGGTGATCAATCCACATTCAATCAATGGATTAGCCCATTACAAGCTGAAGAAACCCATGGCGGGGTTATTTTGTGGGCACCCAATCAATATGTCTTGGAGGGCGTTTCACAAGACTACCTAGCGCGCATTGCGGGCCTGCTGACGGAGTTAAATCATGGAACAGCGCTCCGAGTCACGATCGGTATTGGAGAGCGCCATATTCCGCAAGAGGAAGCGCCTCAAAGCCCACCACCAGTAGCCCGACATCATCCGGTAAAAGTTTCACATCAAAGTAACCTCAACCCTAATTTTGTTTTTGAAAGTTTTGTTGTTGGGAAATCTAACCAACTCGCAGAGGCTGCGGCTAAGCAGGTGGCTGAAAATCCAGGGGGGGCTTATAACCCCTTGTTCTTATATGGTGGCGTAGGCCTCGGAAAGACACATCTGATGCAGGCGATTGGTAATAAAATTTTGATGCGTAACAAAGAAGCAAAGGTGGGTTATTTGCATTCGGAGCGTTTTGTTGCTGACATGGTAAAAGCTTTGCAAAGTAATACGATGAATGAATTTAAAGGTCGCTATCGTTCTTTGGATGCACTCTTGATTGATGATATTCAATTTTTTGCAGGTAAAGAACGCTCTCAAGAAGAGTTTTTTCATACTTTTAATGCATTGCTTGAAGGACAACAGCAAATTATTCTGACTTCGGATCGTTATCCCAAGGAAATTAACGGTATTGAAGAACGGCTGCAATCACGTTTTGGATCAGGCCTGACGGTGGCGGTAGAGCCTCCAGAGCTTGAAACGAGAGTGGCTATTTTGATTAACAAAGCAGAGCAAAGCTCTCTGGCATTGCCGCATGAAGTCGCTTTTTTTATTGCAAAACGTATTCGCTCTAACGTAAGAGAGCTAGAAGGCGCACTTAAAAGAATTATAGCAAACGCACAATTTACAGGGAGCGCGATTACGTTAGAATTTGTGCAAGAAGCCTTAAAAGATGTTTTAGCGTTGCAAGATAAATTAGTTTCTATTGATAATATTTTAAAAATTGTGGCTGAATACTATAAGATTAAAGTGGCTGATTTGCTTTCTAAGCGGCGTAATCGTTCTATTGCGAGACCGCGTCAAGTTGCAATGACTTTATGTAAAGAATTAACCAACCATAGTTTACCTGAAATTGGCGATGCTTTTGGTGGGCGCGATCATACGACCGTGTTGCATGCCTGTCGCACGATTAAAGAAATGCGCGAAACCGATCCGGATATTCGCGAAGATTTTTCTAATTTGATGCGTATTTTGTCTACTTAATACGGGGCGAAATATGCAATTTACCATTCAACGAGAAGCCTTATTTAAACCACTGCAACGTGTGGCAGGCGCCATAGAACGACGACAAACACGGCCTATTTTAGCAAATGTATTGGTTGTCGTGAAAAATCAATTGCTGTCTTTAACGGGGACCGATCTTGAAGTTGAAATGGTTGCACGTATTCCCTTAAGTCAAAGTGCGCAAAGCGGTGCAATTGCCATCTCGGGGAAAAAATTAATTGATATTTGTAAGGCCTTACCTGAGCAGGCACTGATTTCTTTTACCTTAATGGAGAATAAAGTCTTGGTATGTTCTAAGCGCAGCCGATATAGCATCGCGTGCTTGCCAGCAGAGAATTTCCCCAAAGTGGAAGAGAGTGTAGGGGATATTGAATTATCTATTCCTCAAAGTGTTTTCCGGCAATTATTGGAGTTGGTATGTTTTGCGATGGCACAGCAAGATGTACGCTACTATCTAAATGGTGTGCTAATGGTTTTTAGTCCGGGAGAAGTTCGGATGGTTGCTGCCGATGGACATCGGCTTGCGACAATGGCATTACCCATTCATACCCATTTAACGGCTCAGCATGCTGTGATTGTGCCGCGTAAGGCGGTTTCGGAGTTACAGCGCCTGCTTGCAGAGGGTGAAGAAGAAATTGGCTTAGTGATCGGAAAGCATCATTTGCGGGCCGTGATGACACACTCTAGTTTTATTACCAAGTTAATTGAAGGAAAGTTTCCGGATTATCAGCGCGTTTTACCTGCAAGCGGAGGGCATGAAGTAATCCTGCCGCGTGAGCAGTTACGTCAGGCTTTGTTACGCGTCTCCGCGCTATTTACCGATAAATATAAAGGGGTAGGGTTACAGTTTTCTCCCCATTTACTCCGTATTATTGCCGTGACCCAAGATAAGGATGAAGTAGAAGATGAGATTGAAATCCCCTATGAAGGACCGGCGCTTGAAATTGGGGCTAATGCGAGCTATCTCATCGAATATCTGAATATTGTGAAAGCCGATCAAGTTAAAATCACGTTTACCTCCCCTGATCATGCGCTGCTTTTTGAAGAAACCACGCATGCTTATGTTGTGATGCCGATGCGGTTATAGTGCCTCATGACGCTATCCTGTTTTCATCTCCATCACGTTCGTAATTTGTTTTCCACGCGTCTTTCGTTTCACCCTCTCTTTAATCTCTTTATTGGTAAAAATGCGCAGGGTAAGACCAGCCTGCTAGAGGCGATTTACTTGTTAGCCCTGGGACGATCTTTTCGTGCCACCAAAAGTGATATGGTGATTGCTTATCCGCACGCTTCACTTGCCTGCTACGGTGAAGTCCAGGGGCAAAATCGACTCTCCTTAGGTATCGAAAAACACCGTCAAGGCGAAACACTTTATAAAATAAATGGGGAGCGTTGCGAACGCTTATCTGACTATGCTTATGTGCTCCCAGTGCAGGTCATTACGCCCGATACCTTTAAGCTTCTCTTAGAGGGGCCAGAGGGCCGACGGCGCTTCTTGGACTGGGGAGTGTTCCACGTGGAACATTCCTTTGGTGCAGATTGCCAGCGTTACCTGCGCTTACTAAAGCAGCGTAATGCTTTGCTAAAGCAATCGGCTAATAGGCAACTGTTATCGAGCTGGGAAAAAACCTTTGTCGAAGTGGGGGAGAGAATATCACAAAGTCGGGAGCATTATTTGCGCGAAACCCTCACCTTTATTAACGAAGATTGCCAGGCGCTTTTACCTGGGCTGACCCTCTGTGTCGAGTATGAAAGGGGGTGGGAGCAGAACCAGCCCTTTATTGACGCATTGTCGGCGAGTTATGCACAAGACAGGCGGTTGGGTTATACCTGCCGTGGTCCCCATCGTGCGGAAATCGCCATTAAGCTAGGGGGGGAGCCTGTGAGCCAATCTCTTTCGCGCGGCCAGCAAAAGTTACTCATTTGTGCGCTTCATCTTGCTCAGGGGCGTCATCTAGCCGCAAGGATGGGTAAACGATGTCTTTACCTACTAGATGATATTGGATCAGAGCTAGACAAAGAGAATCGCCAGCGGCTCTTAGCGTTGTTGGCAGCAAGAGGGCACCAAGTCTTTCTAACGGGCGTAGACGAAGCGCCTTGGCAGGAAGTCTGTGAGACCTTTGGAGGGAGGATGTTCCACGTGGAACATGGGAAGATAACATTAAAGGATTTCGTTACACCATAAGCGATCCAGAAAGGTCCGAAGAGGGAGTAAATCAATGTCGCCATGAGGTCCTTGTATTTTTCTTGGCTTGGGGATTAAAGATACAATAATACCTTGGCGCGGCTGATGCTCTTCCATAAAGATTTCGAGCGGCTTGATATCCGCTTTTTGAATTTTATCCATAATTTTTACTTTAATTGCCACCTCACCCTCGCCCAATATAAAATCAACTTCTATTCCTGTTTTTGTCCGCCAATAGGTGATGTCAAAATTGCGATCATTGAGCAGTTTATAGGCCATAATTTCAAGAAAAACATAATTTTCTAG
>Ga0207052_10277_pt1 | contig 13835 bp, 12 predicted proteins | sample Alteio_BWMinCont_62_FD_153294 | JGI IMG/M metagenome (GOLD analysis project Ga0207052, IMG submission 153294) | Enriched cells from forest soil in Barre Woods Harvard Forest LTER site, Petersham, Massachusetts, United States -... | ecosystem: Environmental > Terrestrial > Soil > Temperate forest >...
TCTGTTTTTGTGATGTTCTGGGTAGCACTGGTATGGTCCATTGATTTATCGCTGAGACCCTATTTACTCAAAGTGATCTTGAATCGTTTGATAGAGGGTTCACAAACAGATGTCTTTGCATATCTTGCTTTGCCTATGATGGCATACCTGGGAATGTATTTTATCATGACATCCTCATTTCGCCTTTATGGTTATTTTATTGAAGTTAAGATGATTCCACCGCTGCGTGGCAAAATTGCTAATAACGCCTTAGGAATGAACCCTCATGGAAAGGTTCCTGTCATTTTAGATGATGAGACCATAGTGTGGGAGTCTCATGCTATTTTACGATATCTTGCTGCGCGATATAGTTCTGGAAAGTTGTGGTCAGCGGATGAAAGGATTCGAGCACAAGTAGATCAATGGATGGATTGGGCGCAAACAAGTGTTCAACCAGATTTTATTTCGGGTGTCTTTTGGGGGTTCTATCGTACCCCTGAAACCCAACGAAACTGGGATGCTATTAATAAAAGTATTCAGCTAACCAATTCTCATTTTAAATTGCTAGACGGCATTATTGATAGGACTTCTTACATTGGTAGCTCTCAATTTTTAACATTAGCAGACTTTCCCTTGGGCACCTTACTTTATAGATATTTCGAACTAGAGATTGAACGCCCCTCACTTCCAAACGTTGAAGATTGGTATAATCGGCTGCAAGAACGTAAAGCTTATCGTGATCATGTCATGGTCCCTTTTAACGATCTGAAAGGGCAGCTCCAGTTTTAAGGTTGTTCCAAAATTCTGTCTTAGTGAAAAACAGCCGAAACCCCTGCCCGACTTTTGCCCGACTGGGTTATGCTTTGTTATGATTTGTGCTGATATTTGCAACGGGCATCATCACAAAATTATTAATAAAATCAGTATGTTAAAATTTATGATACTATCTTCGAACCAGAGTGTCGGGAGTTCGAGTCTCTCCGGGCGCGCTCCGCCTACGCCTACGATTACCAGGATGAAAAAAAACCAACCGTTAATTCTCAGAAGAATAAATATAAAAAACAAAATTGATTTTAGATTGTTGTTTTTTATTCAAACAAAGAGAAATTCTAAGAGCCAACCCAAAGTAGAATGAATAAACGTAGAAATTAAGAATTAAAGCACTGCGTTCGTAAACTGAAGTGCCCTCCAAGTAAGAAGACACGATTATTTCTGCTGGATACCGTGCCATGGGTAGTCAGTTGCGCTCTAATATTAATTGTGGCACGCTGCGCGCAGCCTAACTTAGAAAAAGGAGATCGAGATGAAGCGGGGCGTAGATACCGATTTTGAGGTATACAAGTTCACATATATTTCTTATGTGCTTGGTATGGGTTTCTTTGGTGCTTTCAATGAGCAACAGAGCAATGCCCCCAATGCGAGCAAAGTGTTTAGCTTCACACAGGGCGGTAAAGCGTTTTATAGAGGTCCGTTACTACTTTATTGTGATAATTATACTAAGACGCTTATTGATAACGATGTATGGGGGGCGCCAATTTGGCAAGGACTGCTGACAGGAGGTGGGATTGGAGTATGTGATACGCTAATTGAGTCGCCAATTCAACGCTATAACGAAATCACAAAAAATGGAAATTTCAAAGGAAATGCTTGGGACTTTTTAAAAAAAACTTATTTTAGCCAAGACTCTGTCAACTCTAAAGAGAGAATATCTGGCTTAATGCAAGAACTATACAAGGGAGCTAGTTTTCAACAACTCTCCATCAATATCGCTTTCTTTTGTGCTAAAAATTGGATGGATAAAATAGCCGAACCTTATACATGTAATTATACAAGCGGGGTATTTCTCTTCACCACGCTGGGGCCAGCAGTTGTTGCAGCGTCTGTCGGTGTATCATCAGATTTGTTAAAAACAAATATACGAGCTCTAGTGAGTAAAGAGAAAAAAGGAGTTATTGAACAGTTTGTGGAGGCCCTAAAAGCGGGTGGATGGAAACATCACAAAGCAAGATTTATTACAATTTTCACCGGTTATACTATGACTGCAGCTATGTTTAAACTTTTCGATGCGCTTTCCCGCAACAATCCACCCCCGTCACCGCCATCTCTTTCTAAAGTAATCCTTCTATCGAACACTTCGGGTGTTCAAGAAGAAAGTCATAAGAAATCGTTGTTAATTAACTTTGAGAGCAGGTCAAAAAAATTGTCGCAATCAACAGATCCGCATTCAGAAGTTGAATTAAACCATTCGCCTGAGGTTCAAGAGTTAACGAACCGTTTTAAAGCGATGGATCTCTAAAGATATAGGGACGGTTTATAGTCATGAGAGGGACACCGAATGGCACTACCTTAAGGAAAAGTCCGTGATAAATTGAATATTTAGATGATGCCAGTTTCCGAATCCTATATGATTTGTTCGACCAAGAATAGTCACATAAGATATACAGGAAACTGACAAATGGATTTTAACGTAAAATCGAAATTGATTCAAACACAAATTGCAAAACATAGAGAATTACTAATGACAGGAAAATCAGACCTGTCATTAACGCATATTCTAAGCACAGACAAATGCCAAGATATTATTATGGGATGTCGAGTGTTCCGCGATCGCATTTATACTCCGTTTAAAATACTAATAATTTTTATCAAACAAGTTATCAATCCTGATAAATCTTGTAAAAATGCGGTTGCCGGAGTAGTTGCAGAGCATTTATCTGTTAGCATAAAAAGGCCTACTAATAATACAGGCCCTTATTGCAAGGCCAGAGAACGTTTATCTGAAGTTATGATTAAAACTTTGGCAAAAGAAGTAGCAGGAACTGCTGGGCAACACTCCTCGAATCAGTGGCGATGGCGCAATCGCAATGTTCATGTTGTGGATGGAACCACTCTCACCATGCCTGATACAGAAAATAATAGCCAAGTATTCTTACGGCATAAGAATTATAAGGGAGAAGTAGCGTTACCTATGGTACGTCTTGTAGTTCTTCTATCTCTAACTGTGGGAACTATTCTAGATTATGCATTGGGAGCTATGCAGGGTGAAGGAACAGGAGAGCATTCTTTATTACGAAGCATTTTAAATGTTCTCAATAAAGAAGATTTTTTATTAGGGGATGCTTATTATCCAAGTTTTTTTCTACTGTCAGATTTACTTAATAGGGGTTTGGAAGGTGTTTTTGTTGGTTGTAATAGAAGGAACCATGATTTTCGATGTGGAAAATCGCTGGGCAAAAACGATCATATTGTGGAATGGAAACGGCCTGTCAAACCAAATTGGATGGATGAAGAGATTTACGCTATTCATCCAAAAAAAATCTTCCTTCGAGAATTTAGAGTTGGTGGTAGGGTATATATTACAACATTCCTATCAAGTAAAAAATATAATAAAAAAGAATTATCAAGACTTTATGACTTTCGTTGGCAAGTAGAAATTACCCTGCGCGATATAAAAAGAACGATGAAGATGGAAATGCTGTCTTGCAAATCAGCAGAGATGGTGAAAAAAGAAATTGGCGTGCATGTTTTAGGATATAACTTGATTAGGATTTTAATGGCAGAAGCCTGTATGAAATATAATGCTATACCTCATCAAGTTAGTTTTAAAGGATCTTTGCAGTTGCTTAATCAATTCCTGCCTTATTTTTCAAGTTCGGTATCCTCTATAAGAAAACAATTATTTTCTGAATTATTACGGATAATAGTCACTAATAAAGTCGCTCATAGGCCAGGTAGAGTTGAGCCAAGAGCACTTAAAACCGAGAAAAGGAATCGATTCTGCACCATGAAAGAGCCTCGAGCTATTATGAGAAATCGTCTTTTACAACAAAGAGATAGAAGAATATTAAAATATGGTATTACTTAAGGTAGTGCCATTCGAGGGACACCCACCGAATGGCACTACCTTAAGCCATAGTAGTTTTTAACATTAGATATCAGATTCTGTCATGCCAGCGAAAGCTGGCATCCAGTATCTCTCTTAAAAAAAATCTGTTTTTCTTAAAATTTTCTCAATTTTTAGGGAAAGGGACATCCAACTAGTATTGGTATCTATTGCTAAATATATTTATAACATCTATTGCAAAGATATATATTTTTTGTAACAATTTCCTCACCGCATAGGATTGGACGCCTTAACATATTCTTAACTGTTGTATTAACTGATATGGGTTAAAGATGACACAGGCGCGATCACACAAAGTTGATTTACAGATTACTCCTTATTACCATTGCGTACTCCCAAAGGTTGGTTAGATGCGGTTAAAAATTTAGAATTACATTTTGCACATAATATTTGGATGTCCCATTGTCCGTACGCTACTAATTTTCATATGCAAGGAATTGGGGTGACATTTGGAAAGACAGTCGACAATGAAATTATAGAAAGTGCACTGATTGAAGCGATAAAACGTAGCTATAATGCTGTTACGAAAGCGCTTTTAGAAGGCGGCGATAATTCTCTAAGCGTTGAAAAAATAAAGCAATTGCTTCAATTAGCATCCGGCAAAGAAGATGTTATCGAATTATTAATCCAAGTGTTGAGCCAAAAACAAGAAAAAAATCAAATAGAGACTTTAATGGTACCAGCGTTGCGCTTTGAACAGGATTTAAATAATAAAAGAAAGTTAAATGAGCATGAAGATAAGAATCAAAAAAATAATTCATTCAAAAAGAATAAGAAAAAATAATAAATATTTTATATCAGAAAATTCCACCGTTGAAGTTATAAATGGGTCCTTCCCCACTGTAACCCCTGCGGGCCGCGGAAGCGCAGAATACGACTAGTAACTGCGTGTAGGATTTGCCCCCTCTTTCTTATTGTTAAGACAAATATCCTGAAAATATCAAGAGATGCTTGATAGTGACAATAAAGTGACTAATACTCACCCAAAAGAAATTGGGAAGCTAAGCAAGTATGCTGGGGTGATTTAACAGATAGGATCGATATCTTATGGTTTTTAATAGAATATTACGGAGATCTTAAGACCTCCGCGACTTAATTGACGGATAGAGCTTGATTATTTATTTGAGGGACGCTTATGCTCTTTTATTTCATCATCAAATTCAGATTGATCAGTTAGCCTAATATCATAGCCGTTTGCATAAAAAAATGTTTCGACAGTTTCATTTAAAAGTAACTTTTTTAAAAAATCAAGAATGGCGCCTTTTCCAGGATAACCAATTGAGCCATGAGCTAGTCTTAGGGCAGCTGTTTTATGATTGTAACATAGAGTATAAACATCTAAACCTTTTAGAATATTTTTTTTATTTTTTGTTACACAAAAAGCAATAAAGGGAACGTGAAAGGGAATATTATTTTTATGTTGTATAGCTCCGACTCCTCGCATGATTTTATGTCCTTTCAAATGCATAGAAGTAAGGCAATTTAATCCTAAAAACGTTTTATAATGTGGAATGCTAGGATTGTCATATTTTAATTGCGGTAATGAATTGATTTTGTCAATTCCGCCGAATAAGTCTATAAGTTCTTGAGGATAAGTTAACTTGGATCCTGTAATAGCATTTTTTAATTCAGCTTTTGCATGTGAGACTTTACCTTCATACCAAAAGTCAGATATAAGCAAAGGAAATCCATTGCGTTGTGCTAATTTTTTCCAAGGATATTCATCTTGCATGCAGTTGTTCATTTGTTTGCAGGTTTGAGATATCTTGCCAAAGTCTGGTAAAGATAAGTGCTCCATAATTGTAAATTGTACGTATTTTGGTAATTTAAAAAAAAGTGATTCTTGAGTTACTGAACTGGCATTCTTGTTGAATTGTTGATTCTCTTTAGAGTCTTGGATAATTTGTTGATTATTTTCTAACGCATTTGCTAATTTCTCTTGAATAGATTGATCCTGTTGAAGATCGGAATCATCATTCTGGGGCAAAAGATTTATTCTACTTTTAGCAGGTTTATTAAAAATCATATTAAAGACTTTTTGAAAAAATCCTGTGATTTTTTTAAAAAACTGTTTGATCATAGTAATTGATTTAGGATCTTGGCGCATGGAATACCTCTGCTATAAAAATAAGTTGTAATCCTAACAATATGCAAGGTTATGTCAAGCGATTCGATAAAAATAAGTTAGTACAATTAGTTATATTTTTTTAATATGAGCATTGATAACACCCTTCGAATCGTCAACAAAGCGCAACTTGCCACTATCTTTGGCAAAAGCCTTGTCACTATAGATTCCTGGATTAGAAATGGTATGCCCTTTGTGCACAAGGGTGACAAATCTACCGAATGGAAATTTGACACCAGCGCGGTACAAAAATGGCGAGAAGAGCAAATATATTCTTCCGCATTAGGTAACGTTGAGAATGTTGGTATTGAAGAACTGAGAAAACGAAAGCTTGTCGTCGAAATTGGCCTCTTAGAAAATGAGCTGCAAAAAAATAGAGAAGAAGTGATTAGCATCGCTGAAGCTGAACGAGCCCTTACTCATGCTTGTATTACCATCAAGCAACGCTTAAGAACAATTCCAGAAAGAATACAGTCTCAATTGGCAGCTGAAAATAATGAACAAACGTGTGGTGAATTGGTACTGAATGAAATTGATGATGTGTTGTTAGAGTTAAGTCAAATAGATTTCGATGGCAATCAACCTCAATAAACCGACTAGTGAAGGTGTCAAGTCTTGACATTTGACAGAATGGAGTGCATTTATTTTTTGTCAAACGTCAAGACTTGACACCTTCTCATTGACACCTTCTCACTGGTGGGCAGCCCAAATTGAAAAACGTATCGCAGTGCTTGAGGTGCAACTGAAAACTCATTACGACGGCGTTCACCGCTTGAGCGCGCACATAGATAAATTAATGGAGCATCGCTAATGTGGGAACATTTCACAGTTGATGAGCTAAGATGCAAGTGTGGGTGTGGTAAAGCAGATATGGATCCACATTTCATGAACAAACTACATGCAATTAGAAAGACTTTGGATTTTCCTCTGCCAGTGAGTTCTGGCTTTCGATGCTCTGATTATAACCAAAGAGTTAGCAAAACTGGTGCCAATGGCCCGCATACTACAGGTAGGGCAGTGGATATTGCCATTAGCGGTAAAGAGGCTTTCTTTTTAGTGCAATATGCAGCCAATTTCCATATGCAGGGCATAGGCGTTAAACAGTCAGGGCCCAATGAGCAACGATTTATTCATCTGGATGATCTGTTAGAAAAAGATGGTTTCCCTAGGCCGCGAATATGGAGCTATTGATGATGAACCTATTTAAGAAACTATTTAAAACAGCCTCATTGGATCCCATTAAAGTTATTGAGGCAATGTTAGATAAACTCTTTCCTTCAGAGGCAGAGAAAATCCATTCTCAGGCTGTACTAGAAAAGATAAAACAGTATCCTGGTGAACTGCAAACAGCACTGAATCAATTAGAGGCGCAGCATAAATCGCTACTGGTAGCAGGATGGCGGCCATTTATTGGTTGGGTATGTGGCCTGGGACTGGCAAATATATTTATTATCAATCCATGGCTGCAATGGTTATATGGGATCACGGGTCCGCAGATCCCGTTAGACGTTGTAATTGAGTTGGTGATAGCGATGTTAGGATTTGGGGCTTTCCGTACCATTGAAAAGATGGGCAAAGTAAAGTAATGATTGTGGTTAATATTAGCATTAAAGGGGCAAAGCAATTTCAAAAAACATTGAACCATACGCATACTGAAGTGAATAAAAAATGCCAGCAAGCGCTTAATCGTACGCTGCAGCGTTCAAGAACGCAGATGACTAATGCGGTGGGTGAGAAATTAAATCTGCGAAAGAAAACAATTCGGGATTTAGTCAGTATTCAACGGGCGACTAAAGCGACAGGGTTGATTGGAAAGCTGAGCGTTAAGAACAAACCTGTTCCGTTGATTGAATATCGTGCTAAGCAGAATCGCAAAGGTGTTAGCTTTAAGGTGTTTCATAATCGGCCAAGGCAGTTGATTAAGCATGCCTTTATTTATCCTGATAGAAGGGCTAGATTGACAGTGTTTAAGCGGGAGCCTGGGGCGGGAAGATTAAAGATTAAGCCGTTGTATGGAACAACGGTGATGCATGTGACGAGAGATAAATTTGAAATGCTGAGGAGTTTTGCCGAGGGTTTTTTAAAGGAGGAAATTCAGAGATTAATGAAGCTTAAATAATGAAAATTGCTGTGCCTGCACGTATTGAATTTGACTTTGAGATTCGCTTATCTTAAATAGTCTGTATTTCATCACATAATATTACTCAAATATTGTTATTTGGTTAACTGCATGATATCCTCATTTGCAATAAATCAGCTCGCAATCTTGAGAGAGGCTGCGTTGTTTTAAAAAGATTATAATTTGCAGTATTGACTAAAATTTCAAGAAAATTTTGTCAAATAATTTTAATTTAAATGAGGTATATCATGTTAAATAAAGGTCCGCTTCCTACTATAGTTTGGCAAAATGTTTTATCCTTTCTTACGTTAGAAGATATTTTAAATGCCGGCGTTGTCAATAAATATTTTCAAGGTTTAACGCACAATCGATACTTATGGAAACAATTATTGAAGAAATATTTTCCATACATCGACAAAGAAGCAATAGAGCGTGTTGAAAATCCAGAAGCATGTTTTAAAGAGCAATATCAGCAACTGGCTAAAGTAGTAATGCAAAAATTTGTTCCAAAAGATAATAAATTAGTATGGTCTCGGGAAAAATTAGAAGATACGACTAATAATAATTTACTTGATATAGCATTTGTTCCATCTGGCACTCAAAATAAAGCAGCACGTCTGAAATGTTTAAAGCTATTGGATTTAGCGTTATTAGGAAAAACAAATGAAATTCATAAACTGAATGAACCTGCATTTGAAGGATTGGTTTATACAGGGACGAACATATCTGATGTAAAAGATTTTTTCAAAGCCATTGCTGCAGCTAATGGACGCTATCCAGTGGGTTTGTTAACTATTGCCTCACATTTGAGATGTATGGGGGTTGCATTAAAAATAGCAGCTGCTAATGGATATACAAAAGTAGTCAAAGATATTTTAATTTCAAAAATATCTAAAGAAGAAATGAAGAAATATTTCGTAATGCATAGATCAAACCCATTTGAAATTGCTTTACAAAGTGCAGCTAGTAATGGGCATGAGAAAGTCGTAAAGCTATTTTTAGAACATGCCTGGAATGAAATAGGCACTGACATGAAAAAATCTGTACATATATGTGCTGTTAAATATGGAAATGTTGATGTGGTGAATGTGCTGTTAGAAAAAGCGGATAAAGAAATCATAGAGCTTATGATATTTCAAGCGATTTTATATAATAAAGAATCTATTATTCGACTCATATTCAAAAAGTGTAATGATATAGTTGATAAGATAAGTATTTCTAGAATTGAAAGTTTAATTTTAGAGCTCTCTAAAATTGTGAACGAAAAAAAGATCCAATCTCTGAGTCAGGCTAAAGCTGAGGATTTGCATGAGACGCTTATAAATCTTTCTAAAATTCCAGGAAATGGAATCCTTCAGTTATTGGAGCAAACTTTGAAAGAAAAACAAAATCCGATACAAATGGAGACATTGTCTAATTCTGAGAAGAAAAGAGAGCTCGAAGGTGAGGGAAACGAAAATAATCATAATGATAAGAAAAGAAAAAAGAAATAACACGTTTAACAAAAGAGACGTTTTTTATTGAATTAAACTTGTGTGGATTATAATGGGTCCTTCCCCATTATAATTCTCGCGGGCCGCAGAAGCGCGTGCGCCAGGAAAAGTCTGGCTTATCTTGTAGGTGAAAGTCCTGCTGTGAAAGAGGGAAGCCGGCCTCATCACATAGCGAGTCTTGCGTTGCTAAAGGTAACAATAGTGACGAAGCGTAGACAGCGAAACAAACGAGCCGAAACAAAGTGTGAACGGATGGAGCCCCGAAATGTGGTCATCGTAGGAGCAGATAGGATGCGTTTCCTAGCATGCAACAGATATCTTGATTGGTAACTAACCGGTTAAATTAATTCCTAAAGATATCTCCTACCGGGGTCTAAGGCGTCGGCGAGCTTGTAAAGATAGGCAAAGGAACCTGGGAAGTCCTCAGTACTCGACAAGGATGGTCGTAATGGATAAGCAAGTGCTAAAACACAAGTTTGCGATGAAGGTACTGAGGATGACGGAGACAGCTGTAGTAGCAATGAAACGTGTAATGAACGTGGAGCGAAGGGTTGTCAGATAGTGATAGCGTAAAAGAGAAACCGATGATCGTACACAGCAAAGACGAAGGAAAGCGGAAAACGAAACTGGAACGCATAGGCAAGTTAGCGAAAGAGCAGAAAGACATAATATTCAATAATCTTGGACATATTGTCGATCTGACTTTACTGCGTGAGTGTTATCATCAGCTGAATGGAAAGAAAGCTGTTGGTATCGATGGAGTAACAAAGGATATTTATGAACTCAGATTAGAAGATAATTTACAAGATCTACTAATGAGGATCCGTAAAGACGCATATAAACCTCAAGCATCAAGAATAGTGGAAATACCAAAAGAGGATGGAAGCACAAGGCCACTTGCGATATCTTGTCTCGAAGATAAGATCGTTCAGATGGCAGTGTCAAATATTCTCACTGAGGTATTCGAGCCACTCTTTCTGTCCTGCTCGTACGGATACAGAGAAGGATACAATGCACACAAGGCTTTGCGTCAACTGATAAAATACAATGATTCATGCCCCAATGGAGCAACAGTTGAGATTGATCTTCAGAAATACTTCAACTCAATACCTCATGAGATGTTGATGGAGATTTTGAGTAAGAAAATATCAGATAAACGCTTTCTTAAATTAATTTTCACGTTGATCCGCTCACCAATATTAGTGAATGGAAAAGCAGAAATAAATAAGAAAGGTTGCCCTCAAGGTTCAATTATCAGTCCAATACTTGCAAATGTATACCTACATTATGTGATAGATGAATGGTTCGAGAGAATCAAGATTTCACACATAAAAGGGCGAGCAGAGCAAGTAAGGTACGCCGATGACATGGTGTTTGTATTTCAATACAAAGAAGAAGCAAAACGCTTCTACGAAGTATTGCCGAAACGCCTGAACAAGTATGGACTGCAGTTACATGAAAGTAAATCACAAGTACTTCCATCAGGCGGGAAAGCATCAGCTGAAGCTCATATAAGAGGAAAGCGTCTACCAGTATATAAATTTCTAGGATTTGTATGCTACTGGGGGCAAAGTCGAAATGGCTCGTGGAGATTAAAATACAAAAGCAGAGCCGATCGATTTAGCGCTAAACTTAAAGGGCTCAGGAAATATTTGAAAGAGAATCTTCATCAAGAGACTAAACAGGTATTTCTACGGATAATACGCGTGGTTAAAGGATGGATAAACTACCATGCGGTCTCAGATAATAAGAGAAGAGTAAAATCATTTATCGACAAAGTGGCCCGAACGCTATTTTGGTGGATAAATCGAAAGGGAGGAAAGCGTAAGTTGAATTGGAAAAGTTTTCAAAAGATGCTTAAGGCCTACAAATTCCCGAGTAGATTTAAAACAATATCGATGTTCACACCTTGCTAAAATCAGCAATCTGCTGATAGTGCTATCGGGAGCCGGATGCGATAGTTTCGCACGTCCGGTTCTGAGGAGGTTGCGCCTTGCAAGTTCATGGGAAACTTGTGACCTGAGATGGTCATATTGGCAAAGCCTAACCAGCAGCCAATTACCGAGTTTTGCACGGTGGGAAGGATAGTGCCGTGAAGCGTAAACAGGAAGATAACAGGCCGGAAGCGTAAGCTGAACAGGATATATGGCCCCGAAATCGAACGTACGTGGAGTAGTCGACCCAGCCCTCGTTATGGGGAAGACAGCAACTTCTTAATCGCCGATGGTGAGATTAGGAAATATTCCCGGGGTTCTTACCTACAGCATGTTATCAAAGGGTTCCATGGGAACAAGGGAGAGCTGGCAGATTCAAGTGGAACTTGTAGAACCAAACAAGCCTACAAAGCAAGAATGGTTCGATGATCTGTCGGAAGTCGGACTAGCTGATAGTACTTTGAGACAGGGAGAGCCTGTTACGTGGGAAAGCGGCTAGCGGGACTTGAATTTAACTAGTGAAACATGATCTCTATTCAATGAGAGGAAACGAGCCTTAATACAATGTAAGGATAAACTCAGTCATGGCAACGAATCTAGAAGAAATAGCAGCGAAAGCTCGATGCGAAACAAAACTTAAATTTACGTCACTATGTCATCACGTCACGCGTGAAAGAGTGTGGGAAAACTTAAAATGTATCCCGACACAAAGTGCGCCGGGTGTTGATGGCATTGACGCAAAAGAAGCAAGGGAAACATTTGGAAGTTGGATCGAACCCATGCTCCAAGCAGTGCATCGCAAAGGGTATAAGGCACCTCCGGTTAAGCGAGTCTGGATACCTAAACCAGGTAAATCAGAGAAGCGCCCACTCGGAGTTCCTTGTATAGCCGATCGGGCATTGCAAAAGAGTGTATCAGATGTTTTATCTGCTATTTATGAGCAGGATTTCTTGCCCTGCTCATATGGTGGGAGACCCAAACTCAGTGCACATCATGCGCTATCCAACCTGAATGAAATTATTTCAGGCGAGAAAGTGGGATGGGTACTAGAGGCAGATTTGAAGAATTTCTTTGGTAGTTTAGATCACGGATGGCTACTACGTTTTGTTGAACATCGAGTCGGGGATCCGAGGATAATTAACTTGATAAAACGATGGTTAAAAGCAGGAGTTTTGGAAAATAATAAAGTGCAGGCGAACGAGCTTGGCGCGCCCCAAGGTGGCTCAGCAAGTGTATTGCTGAGCAATATATATCTACACTATGTACTCGATATCTGGTTTGAAAAGGTTGTAAAACCAAGACTGAAAGGAGAGTGCTACTTGGTAAGATATATTGACGATTTTGTGGTGTGCTTTCAATATCGGGCAGATGCACTTCGATTTCAAGATGTACTTCGCAAACGATTGGATAAATTTAAATTGGCATTGGAGCCGAAGAAAACACGGTTGGTTGAGTTTGGACGGTTTGCACAACGAGATGCAAAGAAGTGGAACAGGAAAACGGAGACGATCTATTTTCTGGGATTTACGCACTTTTGCACTCGCAACAAGAAGGGTAACTTCATGTTGGGTCGCAAAACCGAAAAGTCCAGACTTAAACGAAGCATAGATAACCTACGCGAACGTATGTGTGCTATTCGGCACTACAAGATTAAAGATCAAGTCAAGGAAATTAACCAGATGTTACGAGGACATTATGCCTATTACGGTCTTGGGGGGAATCATAGATGTTTGAATACAATCTACCGATTTGCCGAGAAATATTGGCATAAAATGCTATGTAGCCGAAGTTGGAAGAGTTATATCACTTGGGAGAAGTTTAATCTGATGAAGAAACATTACCCGTTGCAGCGACCGAAGTTGAAATTAACATTTGCAGAAATGCAAGCATTAGCTGTGCTGTGAAACAAGGCCCGAAGAGCGTGGTGCGGGAAATCTGCACGCCACGTTCTGTGGGGGTTGGAACCGCCATAAGGTGGTTCCTTCTACCCGGCGGCTTGCCATGGTAACGTGGCAGGTCTACTCAACAATATCGCGCTAGTAACTGAGTTCCCCACCCCCCCTTCTTACTACCACGACAAACAAAATACATGGAAATATCAGAATGTCATCAGACCTGAGTATAAAGATCGTCAACCGATCTGTCTTTGAATCAGATCAATTAGAAAATCATTCTGCAATTGCAGATCCATTTTTGCAAAACCAGGACTTGGTAAAAAGGGGGACTTTTTCATGCTGCGTAGTTTAACCGCATTTTAGGGTTAATTGCACGCGTTATACAA
>Ga0207052_10278_pt1 | contig 13750 bp, 11 predicted proteins | sample Alteio_BWMinCont_62_FD_153294 | JGI IMG/M metagenome (GOLD analysis project Ga0207052, IMG submission 153294) | Enriched cells from forest soil in Barre Woods Harvard Forest LTER site, Petersham, Massachusetts, United States -... | ecosystem: Environmental > Terrestrial > Soil > Temperate forest >...
GTTTGATAGCGGGCAGATTGAGCGCAATACTTGCAATCTTCCGAGCATCCGCCGGTTTTGATCGAGATCAGGGAGCAAACCTGAACTTGATGGGCGATGTGGTATTTGCGGTGGAGCGTGGCGGCACGATAAATCAAATCCAGAAGGGGACTATCGTGAATCGTGCGGATTTCTTCTTTTGTCCAATCATGTTTCTCATCCATCGAGTGCCTCATAGAAAAAAAGGAAGTGTAGAAGCCGATTTCTCATCTTTCAACCATGAATTTTGTTGAATAAAACTAAATATTAGTTCATGTAATTTATAAGATAGTCAGTTATTGCTTGCATTGTCGGGAGAATGCGGTTTTTATTGCACCAATACCGCGTTACTCCTAACACAAAAATTAGGTGATTTTTTTATGATGGAAGCGCTTTGCGGGAACAAAAACATCCAGAAAGTGTTGCTTTTTCTCTTTGTGAACAACAAATGTTATGGCACTCAACTTCAAAGAGCTTTAGAGACTCCGCTGACATCGATCCAAAACGCTCTTTCCCGCTTGGAAAAGGGGGGGATTATTATGAGCGACTGCGAGGGGAAGACCCGTCTTTACCGGTTCAACCCCGCATATCCCTTATTAGGAGAATTAGAACAGTTGTTGAAAAAAGCCTACACTCTCCTTCCTCCCCCAGAGAAAAAGCTCTACTCCTATATTAAGGAGGAGGGGTCCCTGCGGGAAATGGACCAAGGAAAGAAAAGGGCGCTGTTGGCGGGCTTTTGGGAACGGTTGGCCTCGGTCAGGCAGCTTACTTTGCATGCCAAGACCAAAACAAGAGAAGAGGGGGGATGGAATGGGAAAGGCAAAGGGGAGGTCCTTGTCACCAAAGAAGGGGGTGCAGTTTTGATTTTTAACGAAAGAGGCTCTTGGCAAACGAAACAGGGGCAGGAAATCAGTTTTAGCAATACCTTTCGCTGGACCCTTGACCGGAACGCCGGAATGATTTTCTTAGAGCACCTCCGTTTGGGATTCCAGAACCCTGTGCTGCTTTTTCACCTCGTCCCTACTACCAACAACCTTCTTTCCTCAGTCGACGCCCATCTTTGCGAAGAAGATGCGTATTTCAGTCAGATTTTTTGGGATCGTCATAGCATCCGGTTGACGTGGCGCGTGATCGGCCCAAAAAAAAACGAAGAAATGGACTATTATTATTCATGAAGGATTACTTGCTAGTGCAAAAATTTAAGAGAAGAGCATATGATCGCCATTTTTATGCTTACAAGCAAAAAGGATAGCTATGTACAAACTACCCGATCTTCCTTATGACTTTAGTGCTCTAGAACCGGTGATTTCCGCAGAGATTATGACGCTGCATTATACGAAACACCATCAGACCTACGTCAATAATCTCAACGCTGCTTTGGAAAAATATGCGCAGGCGGAAAAGGATCAAGACGTGGCGGCCATGATTGCTTTGCAGCAGGCTATCCGTTTTAATGGCGGCGGCCATGTCAACCATGCGATTTTTTGGACCAATCTTGCGCCTGTTGGCAAGGGTGGCGGAGAAGCGCCAAAAGGCGACCTCGCGAAAGAGATCCAGCAGACCTTCGGTTCATTTGAAGCTTTGATTGAAAAATTTTCTACGTTGGCCGGCGGCGTGCAGGGCTCTGGCTGGGCATGGCTTGGGTATAGCAAGGCGGACAAAAGATTACAGCTGGCAACCTGCGCCAATCAGGATCCTTTAAGCACCCAGGGCTTGGTTCCTCTATTAGGCATCGATGTCTGGGAGCACGCCTACTATCTGCAATATAAGAACGTACGGGCTGATTATGTAAAAAATATTTGGAAAGTTGTCTCTTGGAAAAACGTAGAAGAGCGTTTTACTAAAGCTAAAAGTTAGCACATACTTGTTTCAATTATCCTTTTCTGTTAATGTTTTTGACTAATTATTGATTGTTTACAGGGTAACTATGGGTTTATTTTCGCGGCATAAACCGAAAATTAAAGTGCAGACCACTAAAAAAGATGGTTTTAGCGGATGGGTGAAATGCGCCGATTGCCAGGAGCTCATCCATGCTAGCGAGATCCAAAAGAACTTGCACTGCTGCCCAAAATGCAATCATCACTACCGCCTGTCTGCTTTGCAAAGAATCCACCTCCTCGCCGATCCCGAGAGTTTTGTGGAGTGGGGAACTGAATTACAGCCTAGCGATCCTCTCCAGTTTAAGGACACAGAGGCCTATAGCGAGCGCCTAAAAATTGCGCAGACGAAATCGGGGCGCAGTGAAGCTGCCGCGGTAGGAACCTGCAGGGTTCATGGGATTCACATCGCTCTCGGCGTATTGGATTTTACTTTTATGGCGGGTTCGATGGGATCGGTGGTCGGGGAGCGGCTGACCCTCATGATCGAACGCGCCATTCAGCAAGAACTTCCCGTCGTCATCGTCTCCGCCTCAGGCGGAGCGCGCATGCAAGAGTCGATCCTCTCCCTTATGCAAATGGCCAAAACTTCCGCAGCGCTGGCAAAACTGAGCGAGGCGCACTTACCCTATATTTCCATTCTCACGAATCCGACGACAGGAGGTGTAACAGCTTCTTTCGCCTCTTTAGGCGATGTCATTATTGCCGAGCCCGATGCTTTGATCGCATTTGCCGGCCCGCGCGTAGTCGAGCAGACGATCGGGCAAAAATTACCCCCCGGCGCTCAAAAATCGGAGTTTTTACTTGAAAAAGGCATGGTCGATTGTATTGTCGACCGGCATCAGCTCAAAGACAGACTGGCCCTCATTTTGCACTATCTTACCGGAAATGAGCGCACCTTCGAGGACGATGAAGAAAATCTACGTATGTTGTGCGGCACGAAGAGCAGCCATCTTCCTCAGAAACTCAAAGAGTTGCTGGCCACGGCGGAAGCCATAGTCAAGACAGCAGGACATTCAAGATAACATAGGTTCATCCATGCAAAAAGTACGCATCGCCGTTGTCGCCGATGAAGATGTCGAATTGCCGAATTATGCCTCCTTACAAGCTGCAGGCGCCGATGTCCGTGCGCGTCTTGAACGAGAAGTCGTATTGGAAGCGGGCGCTTCAGCTTTAATTCCAACGGGCTTGCGCATGGAAATTCCGCATGGTTACGAAATTCAGGTTCGTCCGCGCAGTGGATTGGCGTTGCGCGATCAGGTGACTGTCTTGAATACACCGGGAACGATCGATGCGGATTATCGCGGTGAAATTGCGGTCATCCTTATCAATCACGGTAAAAAACCATTTGCTGTGACATCCGGTATGCGGATTGCGCAAATTGTCGTCGCTCCTGTCGTACAGGCAGAGTTTGTGCGGGAAGAAGCGCTGACAGCGACAGCTCGAGGGGAAGGCGGATTTGGCCATACTGGATCGCATTAATCATCAGCAGCATTGGTAACTACCTCAAAAGGAAAAATCTGTGGCGATATCCAAGTATCTGGATGAGCGATTAGTCGTATTTCTCGAAGTCGAAGAGCGTAATCGCGCTATCCAAGAAATGGTCGATCTGCTCGATCGCGTCGGTAAATTGCCTGATCCTCCTGCTTTCCATCGCGCTATCCTGGAAAGAGAAAAAATTGTTTCAACTGGCATTGGGATGGGTGTCGCTGTTCCCCACGCAAAGCTTGAAGGATACACAGATTTTTTTATTGCGATTGGCATTCAGGAAAAAAAGGGGATCGAATGGCAGGCTTTAGACAGCGCGCCTGTGCATCTCGTTTTTATGATCGGCGGTCCGGAAAAAAGCCAGGCCGAGTATCTCCACCTCCTTTCCGATCTTACTACGGCGGTCAAAGATCCTGAACGGCGCAAGAAACTGCTCCGCACCACTAGGCCGCAACAAGTCATTCAGCTTTTCGAAGGTTGCTAGGAGACTGTTTAAAATCTAGGATCTCGATCTCGCCGAGATCGAAGTCGATGCGTACCCGCATGCCATTTTTAAGGATTTCAGTTGCTGTGCCTGTTCCCACAATACAGGGAATAGAGATTTCTCGCGCTACGATGGCCGCATGGCAGAGGATGCCCCCTTCATCCGTGATAAGAGCTGAAAAGTGCTTTTTAAGGGGAGGGATGAAATCAGGCGTTGTCATGCCGGTGACAAGGACATGCGGTTTTTCGAATTGGCCCAGTTGCTGCAGTTCTTGAGGGCTAAAGGCTATCTTTACAACAGCCTCTAATCGCCCTTCGCCATAGACTTTTTTTCCGCGGAGGTCTTTCCTTTTTTCTTCCGTGATCCCGACCCATTTGACGCTATTCGACAAGCGGGTTTTTCCATAGCTATGATAAATCACGAGGTTTTGACGAGGGAGTTGCTGGAGGAGCTGGGGGTTTCCTTTGGAAATGGCTTTTACAATTAGCTCTCGGGAGCCATTCCATACTTCTTGGACAGTCACATTAAGAACGTCAGCGATTTCTTCAAAAAGAGGACGCGAATTAAGAATGGCGTACATTAAATACTCCATTTCTTGATTGCGGATCCTTAGCCATTCTCGAAATTTCTCGAGAAGCATGTGTAGATGCGGAGAGGCCGCATATTTAATATGCAGAGAGCGCTGCTTGTCGAATAGTTCCGGTGCAAGTTCTCCTTTAGGAAGCAGTTCATTCATGATCTGAAAGAGATCTTCCGCTGAGTAGCCATTTTCATAGACCTGGTGGCATTTAAGAAAGCCGTATCGTTTCGATAGATCAGAAAGTTGGTTTTGCACGGCAGCTGGGAGTTCGGAGAATCGTTCAGGAAGTATATTAAGGGCATCTTTGGCTGCCAGTAGTTCTTCATTCAAAAGATCCATGAGAGAAGAGATGGCAAATGTGCCCAGAAAAAAAAGATCTTCTTCGGCCTTTTGCGCATCGATGGATTTTAATTCTCTTAAAAGAAGGAGATGAAGCGCATCGATCATAAACATGGGAACATAATAATGGGCCGCAAGAGGAGTGAGAAATTCACACCAATCGAAAAACCGTTGTTCCAGAGGTTTTTTGCGATCGAAAAAAGGGCGGTAATCGGTCTCGCGGATCTTCTTTACATGGTGATAGTATCTTTTTTCTATGATCTCGAGAAAGGCAGGTTCTTCTTGGAAGCGTTGGGACAATTTGGATATGACGGCCTCATCGAGTAAACTATGGATCCATAGTTCTTGTTGTCCGTCGAGATTGGTGATCATGACCATCCACCGTTCCAGCTGATAAGGAAGGTCGAGATAGGGGGCGAGGTAACGCGCACACCCATCGATGAGAAATTCGATATCCAGGCTGAAAAGGGAGCGTTTGTATTTTCTTTGGTAGTGAGATAGATCGAGGACATGAGAGGCGTGGGTTCGGCTCACAGGCCGCTGTTGCACGAGAAAGAATTTGTCGGTTTTATCCACTACAAATTCAATATCCACTTCGTGGCGATGAAAGTTTTTGAGATCGATCACAGCTTTTAACAGTTCATCGATCCAGGGAGCATCGGTTGTGGATGAAAGGTTCTCCGCTGTGCCCGAAAATCGGTAAGGGGTGATTTCTCCCTGCACGACTTTTTCACCGCCTGCCTGTGCGAATTCAATCACGATGTTGTGGTTCTCAAACACGGTGCGTGGCGAGGGATGTTTGGAAAAGCAGACGCCGGCGTATTTGGCTTCGATCATGGGCTGGATGATGACACCCATTCTGAGGGAAGAGGCCGACTGCACGTAGCTCGCCGCTTTCAATGAATGGCAGGAATCCCATACTTCTGCGATGGCAGTGTGCAGTTCTGTTTTGGACACTGCCAATTTGCTGGTAAAAATACCGGCAAAGCTATGTTCGACGGAGTCTTCAAATTGCGAGGAAGAGCGTACGGCAAAAAGCCCATTTGGCAGGGCAGCGAGGTTTTTTTGAAAGCGCAATGCGAGGTAAGCGGCGGCGGTTTTCTGATAATTCTTTTGCTCGGTAGAGGGATCAAGGGTAAAAGCCGCAAAATGATCTATGCCGATGAGCCACGTCGAAGGGATCGCAATCCCTAACTGCCGGGCTTCAAAAAGGCCGAGAGCTTTGCCGCCGAAGGCTTTGCGGATCTGATGGGGAGTCAGAAGAGCGAGTTCTTCTAAGGTCTGCAAAAAAGGGGAATGCTCCACAAATTTCTCACTTCTCAATGAAGGCGCGCACTACTTTCTAGGATTGATCTATAGAACACTTATTCTCATACTAGGGGGTATATATCAGAGTTGAAGAAAATATTTACAACATTCTCCTGATTCACGATAGTTCTGTTTTCATGTAAATTAGAGTTGTGCCCATGGACTTGAAGATTAAAGATGTCGCAGAATTACTGAATGTATCAGAGAAAACGATCCGTCGTTGGCTCGCCGATGGCAAGATTCCCGCATACCGTCTCAACTCGCAATATCGCTTCAGCCGCATCGAGATTGAAAATTGGGTGATGAGCTGTAAGCTGAATAAGGACGAGACTAGCCCGCTTGGTTTCACCGAAGCTCTGTCCACAACGGCATCTCACGAAACAAACTCTGAAGACAATGAAGAAAATGACAATGCCGAACCTAAAATAGGCCTTCAGCAATTCAGCCTTTACCGCGCCATCCATAAGGGGGGCGTATTGCGTGCAATCGCGGGTCTTTCAAAAGAAGAGATCATCAGCAACACCGTCAAACAAAGCGCCAGGATCCTCGGTTGCGATGCAGATGTTTTAACTGAATTGCTACTCGATCGGGAAAAACTCATGCCAACAGCTCTGAATCACGGTGTGGCCGTTCCCCATACGCGCGAATTTGTCTTTAAGGGGCCTTTCGATGTTGTCATCGTCGTGTTCCCCGAAAAGCCGATCGAATACGGGGCTTTGGACGGCAATCCTGTCCACACTCTCTTTTTTCTTTTTGCCAGCGGCGACAAACATCACCTCCACCTGCTCGCTAAAATAGCCCACCTCAGCAGCAATGAAAAGATGCTGCAGTTCTTAAAGTCGCGCCCCGATAAGCAGACTTTTTTGGAGTGCATGCAAGAATGGGAAGCGAATCTATAGTTAACAAGAAAGAAAAAAAGTATTTTCAGCTTTCGCTTTAATTCTAGTTTATTTACGATATCTCGCTTTTAAGAATGGAGAAGAATATGTCGAAAGGACTGTTCGCAAAAAAATCGATTAGCGCTCTTTTAGATGAAGCATCTGACAAGTCGCATGCCCTTAAGCGTACGCTTGGCCCTATGAATTTAACCGCGATGGGCATCGGCGCTATCATCGGCGCGGGTCTTTTTGTGCTCACAGGCCCAGCAGCAGCCACCTATGCAGGACCCGGGGTGCTCATTTCCTTTGTCATCGCTGCCATCGTCTGCGTATTTTCCGCACTCTGCTATGCTGAATTCGCCTCGATGATCCCGATCGCGGGAAGCGCCTATTCCTACGCCTATGCCACCCTAGGTGAATTTGTCGCCTGGATCATGGGCTGGGTGCTCGTATGCGAATTTTTATTTTCCCCCACGACTGTCGCCGTCGGATGGTCGAGCTATTTTGTCAGTTTGATGCGCGATTGCGGTTGGGATATATCGGCAGCTTGGAGCAACGGCCCGATTGCTTATGACCTTGTCAATGGTTGGATGGTTACTGGGAATTTTCTCAATATACCGGCGATGTTGATCGTTACGCTGATCGGCGGCATGGTCGCTATCGGTATTCAAACCGCAGCTTTTGTCAATAATCTCCTTGTTATCGTCAAATTAGGCGTGATCGCATTGCTCATCATTTGCGGAATGGCCTTCATTAATTGGGACAACCTCACGCCGCTAATCCCTGCAAATACTGGAGTATTCGGCCAGTTTGGATGGAGTGGTGTGATGCGCGGAGCGAGCGTCGTTTTCTTCGCCTTTATTGGTTTCGATGCTATTGCGACTCTCGCGCAAGAATCGCGTAATCCGCAAAAAGATATGCCGATCGGCATGTTGGGCTCGCTGGGCATTTCAACGATTGCCTATATCCTCGTCGGCATCGTCCTGCTCGGGGCGGTCAGTTACACCCAAATGGGTGCACCGGATTCTTTCGCTGTGGCTGTCAACGCCTTTGGGCCGAAATTCGTCTGGTTGCGCTATGTCGTGAAAATCGCGATTTTAGCAGGGTTGACCACCGTGATTCTCGTTATGATCATGGGACTGGCGCGCATCCTGTTTACAATGGCGATCGATGGGCTGCTGCCCAAGGCTTTTGGGAAAACGCATCCCAAATTCAAGACGCCCTTTTTCGCGACGCTCTTCGTTACTCTCGTCATGATTGTCATTACGGGTGTTTTCCCAGTTGAAATCCTGGGGCAGCTAACTTCAATGAGCACATTGCTGGTCTTTGCGATCGTCGGAGTTGGGATCTTGATTTTGCGTTATAAGCAGCCCAAACTGCATCGTCCCTTCAAAGCTCCTTTGGGTCCCGTCATCCCGCTTCTGGCGGTGTTGACCTGTTTGATCCAAATGGGCGCCCTGCCAGCTGTGACCTGGATACAGCTCATCGGCTGGATGGTAGTGGGATTGATCATCTATGCAGTCTATGGCGCGCGCCATAGCTTGCTCCGCCATCCTCGCAAAGCCTAATTTGAAAGGCCCCTATAATAAGGGGCCTTACTTTTCTACAGTATCGATCATGGCGCCGCCGAGACAAAGATCGTTTTGGTAAAAGACGATCGATTGGCGGGGGGTGATCGCCCTCTGCGGTTTATCAAAATGCACATACAAGCGATCGCCTTCTATACGTAGGATTGTGCAGTCCTGATCGGCTTGGCGGTAGCGCACTTTAGCCTGACAACGATAGGGGAGTGGGCCGGGAGGTTCTTCCGCCACCCAGCTAATTTCAGTCGCAGTAAGCGAGCTGGCATAAAGGGCGGGATGATCGGCCCCTTGCGTGATATAGACCACATTGCGATCGCGATCTTTTCCCACGACAAACCAGGCCTCGCCCGGCCCTCCGATTTGCAATCCTTTGCGTTGGCCGAGGGTATAATAAGCGACCCCTAAATGTTGTCCGATCACCTTGCCATTGAGATCTTCAAAATTACCCGGACGGTAGTGGATGTGGGTACTGAGGAAGGTGCGGAAGTCCCGTTCACCGATAAAACAGATGCCTGTACTGTCTTTTTTTTCTGAAGTGGCCAAACCGTATCGCCTTGCATAGGTTCGTACCTCGGTCTTTTCCAAGTCGCCTAGCGGGAAGAGCACATTGTCCAAGATGGTTGTACGCAGAGTATACAGAAAATAACTCTGGTCCTTATTGCTATCTCGGGCTTTCAGCAATTGCCGGGCTTGGATACGGCTGTAGTGTCCGGTGGCCAAATATTGAGCGCCGAGATCCAAGGCTTTTTGTAAGAGGAGTTTAAATTTGATCTCGCGGTTGCAAAGGATATCGGGGTTAGGGGTGTATCCGGCTTGCAATTCCGCCAAAAAATGGGTAAAGACGTGATCGCGATATTCACGTGCAAAATTGACGCTATAATAGGGGATATCGATTTGTTCACAGACCCGTACGACATCGGCAAAATCGCGTGCAGCGGGACAGCCGTCGGGGGAATCTTCTTCCTCCCAATTCACCATGAACATGCCGATGACGTTGTAGCCTTGCTGCTTCAAAAGAAGGGCCGTCACGGAAGAATCTACTCCTCCCGACATGCCGACAACGACTGTCGTACTGTTATTCGCCATATTTCAAATGAATAAATACAAAAAACAACGAGTAGTTTACGGATAGAAAATAAAATGCGCAATAAATAATATTAGCACATTTTATTAACCCGCGCTACCGGCGCTAGAAGGACCCGAAATAGCTAGATGATGCGGGGCATCATCGGCTAAAGGGGTCTGTTCCTGGAAGGTGAGCTTATCGCCATCGCAGCTGACAAGCAGATTAGCCGGTTTGCCGGGCTGGAGGAGCAGCTTTTCTGCTAGCGGATCTTCGAGGTATTGCTCGATGATGCGGCGCAGCGGCCGCGCCCCCATTTCCGGTTGAAAACCTTTGTTGACAAGGAATTCTTTAGCTTTGGAGTCGAGGGTGATGCGGATGTGTTTGTTCTCAAGCCGCTTGCACACCTTGTTGATTTCCAGCTCGATGACTTGCATGAGGTGGGCCTTGTCGAGGGGGCGGAAGATGACGATCCCATCGAGGCGGTTGATGAATTCGGGCTTAAAATGTTTTTTGATCGCGCCGTCGATCTTTTCTTGCATATTTTTGTAATCGAGCATGCCTTCTTGAGCGCCAAAACCTACCTCGGTCGAGCGCCGGATCAGATCGGCCCCCAAGTTGGAGGTCATGATGATAATCGTGTTGCGGAAGTCGATCTTGCGGCCGAAGGAGTCGCTTAGACGCCCTTCTTCGAGAATCTGCAAAAGCAGGTTCATGACATCGGGATGGGCCTTTTCCACTTCATCGAATAGCACGACGCAATAAGGGCGCTGGCGCACTTGCTCGGTCAATTGCCCGCCTTCTTCATGGCCTACGTAGCCAGGAGGCGACCCCGTCATGCGGCTCACCGCAAACTTCTCCATGTACTCGGACATATCGACTTGGATAAGCGAGTCGTCGCCGCCGAACATATTGACTGCGAGTTGGCGAGCGAGGAGCGTTTTGCCAACGCCAGTCGGTCCTAAGAATAAGAAAGCGCCGATCGGACGGTTGGGGTCTTTGATATCCGCCCTGCTGCGTCGGATAGCGCGGCAGACGGTGTTGACTGCGTCTTCCTGGCCGATGATCGTCGTCTTAAGCGCCTCTTCCATCTTGAGCACTTTTGTCGTTTCCCCTTCCGTCAAGCGGGTAAGAGGGATGCCGGTCTGCTTGGCGACAATGACGGCGATGTCTTCTTCATCGACAATGACTTGCCGTTCTTCTTTAGTCGTCTCCCATTCGGTATGGATTTTTTGGAGGCGCTCGCGCAGAGTTTTTTCATTGTCGCGCAATTTTGCCGCTTTTTCGTATTCCTGCTGACCGATCGCCTCTTCTTTGGCAAGCCTTACCTGCTCGATTTCTAGTTCGAGGTTGGTAATTTCCTGAGGTTGGTGCATCATCGAAATGCGCGCTTTGGCTCCAGCTTCGTCGATCAGGTCGATGGCCTTGTCCGGTAAAAAACGGCCCGCGATATAGCGGTCGGACAAAATGGCCGCTCCCTTAATAGCGGCATCGGTATAGATACACTTGTGGTGTTCTTGATATTTAGCTTTCAGTCCTTGCAGGATCTGGATGCTCTCTTCAATAGAGGGGGGTGCTACGAGAATTTTTTGAAAGCGGCGTTCTAGAGCAGCATCTTTTTCGATATGTTTGCGGTATTCATCGATCGTCGTCGCCCCAATACATTGGATTTCTCCACGCGAAAGGGCGGGTTTAAGGATATTGGAGGCATCGATCGCTCCCTCAGCGGCGCCTGCGCCTACAATGGTGTGGAGTTCGTCGATAAACAGCAGGATATTTCCATGTTTTTTGATTTCGTCCATGACCGCTTTGATCCGCTCCTCGAATTGGCCGCGGTACTTTGTGCCCGCGATCATGAGGGTAAGGTCAAGGGAAATGAGCTTTTTCTTGGCGAGATGATCGGGGACGTCTCCTTTGACGATCGACTGGGCCAGACCTTCCACAATGGCCGTCTTGCCCACTCCGGCTTCCCCAATAAGGACGGGGTTGTTTTTACGCCGGCGGCATAAGATGAGAATCAGTCTTTCCACCTCGTTTTTGCGGCCGATGACAGGGTCGAGTTTGCCTTCTCTGCAAAGCTCTGTGAGATCGTGGCCGTAGGCTTTGAGAGCCGGTGTTTTTTCCGAGCTGATCGAAGATTTGTCCTGGGAAGCTTTGGAGGAAGAAGGGCCGCCGCTCGTCATGCCCATGGGAGGCAGCTGAAGGTTAAAAGTTTCCAGTTCTTTAAGAACCTCTTTGCGCACATCTTTTAAATTGATGTTGAGATTTTCCAGAACCTGGGCGGCGACGCCGTCGACTTGCCTTAAGAGTGCGAGTAAAAGATGCTCGGTGCCGACATAATTATGGTTGAGGGAGGCGGCTTCTTCGTTGGCGTTTTCAAAAACTTTCTTCACTTTGCCAGTCAAGGCCGGATCGCCATAGACTTGAATTTCTGGGCCGAAGCCGACAAGCCGCTCAACTTCTGCGCGCACGATATCATAATCGAGATTGAGGTTGCGCAGGACATTTACGGCAATTCCCTGGCCGAGCTTCAATAAACCGAGAAGGACGTGCTCCGTGCCCAGATAGTTGTGGTTAAGACGCTGAGCCTCTTTTTTTGCCAGTTTAATGACCTGCTTGGCGCGATTCGTGAATTTGTCAAACATGTGCGAGCTCCACTGCCAATGATTGGTGACGCCGTCTTAAGACTCCGCTCAAGCCGCAACATCCCCATCTAAGTTTAGGTCTTGAACCTTTTTTTGGCAAATTAGGGGTAACTTAATCAAGTAAATTTGTTTTGTCCACAAAAGAAAATTGCATTTTTCAATTTTCTTATTGGTGTTATCCGGTTTCTCCTACTCCCCATGAAGTAAGAAAATTCTATTCTCTTGGGATTCTCTTATGTTAGAATCTCAGCTGTTTAGCCCGGCACTGTTTTAGAGACTGTCACTTATATGTGGGAAATTTTTGATACTGGCATGGCAAGCGCGGAAAGAAATATGCGGATCGACGCCGAGTTGCTCGAAAAAGCCGCGGACTCGTCCGCCCCCATTTTGCATTTCTACCGCTGGGAAAGGCCAAGTGCTACCTACGGCTATTTTATCAATCCGGCACAGCATCTCGATCTCGCTTCCACGAGCCGCGATGGCCTCGAATTGGCGCGCCGTCCCACAGGCGGCGGGATCGTCTTCCATCTCTGGGATTTGGCCTTTTCCGTGATCGTCCCTTCATCCGCGCCGTTTTTTTCGGAGAACACCCTGTCGAATTACGCATTCATCAACCGCGCGGTCTCTCAGGCAGTCGAAAGGTTTATGGGTCGGCAGGGAAACACGGCCCTGATCCCCGAAGACGCTCCCGCATTTGATGGGTCTTGCGCACGCTTTTGCATGGCGCTCCCGACGAAGTACGACGTTGTGCTGCACGGTAGAAAAATCGCAGGGGCCGCCCAGCGCCAAAAAAAACAAGGATTTTTGCACCAAGGCACGATTTCCCTAAAGGCCCCTTCCGAAGGCCAGCTGCGGTCCTGGCTGCTTCAAGGCAGCCGGGTCCTTGAAGCGATGCAAGCCTATACATTTGCGTTATTGCCCGCCGCCGCTGATGCAGCTTCATTAGAAAAAGCGCGTAGTGCTTTGCAGGAAATTCTTTATCAATCTTTAATCGATCAATCTCATAACTATGCAACAACATAAATCTGCTATTCAACCTACCCGTGAAGAAGATTATCCTGAATGGTACCAACAGGTAATCCGCGCCGCCGACCTCGCCGAACACTCACCTGTGCGCGGGTGCATGGTGATTAAGCCATGGGGCTATGCTATTTGGGAGAAAGTTCAAAGCGCTCTCGATAAGATGATCAAGGCCACTGGCCATAAAAATGCCTACTTTCCGCTTTTTATCCCTTTGAGCTTTTTGCAAAAAGAGGCGCAGCACGTCGAAGGCTTTGCCAAAGAATGTGCGATAGTCACGCACCATCGTCTGGAAAAAAACAGCTCGGGGCAGCTCGTACCGGCAGGCCCTCTCGAAGAACCTCTTGTCGTCCGGCCTACTTCCGAGACGATCATTGGAGAAATGTTTGCACGCTGGATCAGTTCCTATCGCGACCTGCCTCTTTTGATCAACCAATGGTGCAATGTCGTCCGTTGGGAAATGCGCA
>Ga0207052_10274_pt1 | contig 13564 bp, 17 predicted proteins | sample Alteio_BWMinCont_62_FD_153294 | JGI IMG/M metagenome (GOLD analysis project Ga0207052, IMG submission 153294) | Enriched cells from forest soil in Barre Woods Harvard Forest LTER site, Petersham, Massachusetts, United States -... | ecosystem: Environmental > Terrestrial > Soil > Temperate forest >...
AACCATCGCTTTTTGATCCTCCAATACCAAAATCAATTCACTTTTGAGATTTTATGAAGAGATTCCTTTTTTTGTGTACCGCGAGCTTATTTTGCTGTTGCAGTGTAGAAGCATCCAACCCCACCCCTTTGTTGGCTTTCTCTGAAGTTCTACTTGAAATTGACACTTCTATCGGGACCATGACCATTTGTCGGCCAAATCTCGAAGAGATGCAAAGGACGGCGCCTATTGCCAAAACTATTTTTCTAGAGGCCTTTTCAACGACTTATACGGAATATCATTGTCAGAGCGGGTCAATTGAGCCCATTGAAAAATGGCTGCGCTTGAGACCCGGTCTTAGTTTGCAAAGCTGGTTAAGCCTTGTTTTTGACGAAGAATATGAGGAGTATTTGAAAGGCAGCAAAGCGTTCATCTATCTTTGTGATTCTGAAGGCACTCTTGTCGGATGGTTATCTCATAGTCCAGTATCTGAAAAAGGCGAGATGTACTTGAGCCAATGCTCTTTGGAAGCGGGCTCTAGGAACCATAAAGTCGCCACAACAGCGTTCGAAAAAACCTTTAAAGGGAACTGTCTCAAGCAATTGTTCCCAGACGTCAAAGAAGTTAAACTCATCGCCCGTAAAATCAATACGATCGCACATCGCCTCTATACCAAAGCGGGGTTTGTTATGGATGAAACCATTGATCCCGCTGTATATGGCGATAGCTACGATGACCGCTATATCGGCTTTCGGTTACTCCTAGAGCAATAATTTCAGAAAAAAGTCAGTTTCTGAGATAGCGAGAAAGTGCCTACCTTAAGCTTTGTCTCTATATGAAAAAGGTCAGGTCTCAAGACCTGGCCATATTGGAGCTGGAGAGACCCATTCAGAACTTTTGTATGGGAAAAATTGATGTTAAATATTAATTTTAACCTGTTAACTCTAGTAGGCGACAATAGCGCATTGATCTTAGAAAAGAGAGGGGGGAGATCATGAAATATATTTATGAATTCATCGGGACATTTTTTTTAGTATTTACTGTCGGAATGACGGTAACAGAGCCGCATAGTGCGGGGATCTTGGCGCCGCTTGCGATAGGTTCTGTACTTGCCGTCATGGTGTTCGCAGGGGGGCATGTTTCAGGTGGCCATTATAATCCCGCTGTTTCATTCGCGGTTTTTTTACGTGGAAAACTATCTTCGGAAGATCTCTGGAGATATTGGATTGTACAACTAGTAGCGGGAGTCGTTGCAGGATACTTAACGATTTACTACAAAGGATATCCAACGCAGCCTGCATTATCTTTAGAAACATTTAAAGCATTTTTAGCAGAGTTCCTGTTTACCCTTGCCTTATGTTATGTTGTTTTGAATGTCGCGATAGCTAAAGGGACAAAAGGAAATTCGTTTTACGGTTTCGCTATCGGCTTTACTGTTTTAGCCGGTGCTTATGCTGTAGGAGCTATTTCGGGAGCTGCTTTTAATCCAGCAGTTGCTCTTGGCATAACGATTATGCAGTTAAGCGCTTGGTCGAATCTTTGGGTTTTCTTTCTAGCGAATCTATTGGGAGGAGCATGTGCTGCACTTATCTTTAAAGGAGCCGATCAGAAAGCCTGAAGTTGTTTGCTCCAGCTATTAGCCAAATTCTGCGGGTAATACCTTTTTCTTCAACAACTTAAGGTTGTAAATGTTAGAGAAGCATCCCCTTTCAGACCCGCTTATTATTAGTTGCCTAAACGCTAATTATGGCATTGAAGTTGCAACGCTTACATTCCTTCCTCTGGGCGCAGATTTGGAGGCGTCACTATATAAAGCCCAAGCGACAACCCAAGCATCTTACTTCGTCAAACTAAAACGTGGCCACCACCATAATATCAGCGTTGTGATCGTGCAGCTTTTACAGATGGCTGGGATTCAACAGATTATTCCGCCAGTCAAAACAATCCACGGGCAGCTAACCCAGCATATTGAGGATTTTACCCTCATCGTGTACCCATTTATTGAAGGACGGGACGGATTTAGCCGTAATCTAACGGATAATCAATGGCTTCAACTCGGCGAGGCATTGAGACAACTACACGAAATTGATGTGCCTCCATCCATCCGAAACCGCGTAAGGCATGAACTCTATTCGCCTCGGTGGCGAGAGGCCGTTCGGTCGCTCTATACTCATATTGAAACAGAATTCGCCGATGAGATGGCCTTAAAACTATCGAAGTTTATGAGGAAGAATATCCTGGCAATTCACAGGCTGGTAGATCGTGCAGAACAGTTAGGCCAAAAGCTCCAGAAACAGTCGGCTAAATTCGTACTGTGCCATTCCGATATTCATGCCGGCAATGTATTGCTGGATGAGGATGACAAGATCTACATTGTGGATTGGGATGAGCCCATCATGGCACCAAAAGAGCGCGATCTCATGTTTATGGGCGGAGGCGTTGGAAATGTTTGGAATAACCCGCATGAGGAAAAGCTCTTTTATAATGGCTATGGAAAGACTGAAGTTAATACGGCAATGCTGGCCTATTATCGGCATGAACGCATTGTGGAAGATATTGCCATCTACGGGAAGGAATTACTTTTGACGACAGCCCGGGGCAAGGACAGGCCGGAGATGTACAGACAGTTTATAGGCATGTTTGAACCCAGGGGGGTGGTAGATATAGCATTCAAAACGGATGAAGGCCTAGTTGTGTAGAGATTTGGACCCAGATTTTCTCTCTACTCTAGATTCTTTCGCATGTAGATGCGGTCGTAATTTCCAAACTGTTTTTCCAGGAACCCAATGCGAGTAAACCCAAGCTTAGTGTAGAAACCTTCGGCTTGAAATGAATAGGTATCTAGAAGGATCGCTATGCATCCCAGTCGTCTAGCTTCTTCTTCCACCTCTTGCATCAGTTTTCGCCCATACCCTAAGCGCCTCAAAGGCTCTGCAATATGCACAAAATCCAAATAGAGCAGCTTCAGCTCAGGCCACACATTCCCGCTGGCGCCGCCTAACGTTTCATTGTCTTTGTCCTTCAGAAAAACGCAAAATTTAGTTTTAGTTCCGATGAAAGGTGTATTAAATTCAACCACCCCATCTTGGATAACTTGCACGTGTTCAACCTTGGCCTTATGATCGATCAAAAACTGATAATCGGTTTGCATATTTTTTAAAACGCTAGATTCATTGAAAACGTGAATTCTTGAACCGAAAACTTTATTGCACGACTTAAAAATAAAGTAGTCGCACCTGGGTTATCTGCTCCATTTAAGATGGCCGCATTGACAGAGTTATTAAAGTGAGAACTTCCTGTCTGCAAGTAGGTATAGCTGATATTTATAAAGTAATTTGAGTTAAGACAGTATTGATAACCTGCTTGGGCAGCACCTCCCCACACCGTTTTGTGACTTTTAACAGAAGTTGAAACAAGATGATTACCCCCTCCAGTGTGAACAGAGGTAACATATATACGATTTGAAGCGGTAAAAAAAACAGGGCCTAGGCCCAAATATGCATATCCTTCCATTATCTGCTTCCCCAAACAGCCTAATAGCATCACTTCATTATTCAGACGAGTGATTGAGGTGAAATCTCTCATCACATTTGGGCCAAAAATATTGATGCTGGAGAAAGTGGCGTTAGGAAGAATTTGCCCTCGACTGCTATTTACGTTAGGTGTGTGATAATCGAGATATTTCCATTGGGCTAAGATACCTATTACCCAATCGTTACAGAGAAGAAATTGATGACCTAGTTGAACAACGGGTGCAAATCGATTCATGTTCGTTTTATATCGATCTTGGCCACTCTTGTCTTCATTAGTATAAAGATGTGAATTGAAAGTCTCGTCAATCGTATTCCAGCTATAGCCCGCACCGACATGAAATCCAGCAAGGGGATGAGTCAATAAGAGAGCAGACAAGAAAATAACTTTTTTCATCGGACCTCAAATTTTACACCCGTATTCCGATAAACAATAAAGAATTATTTTGCAAGATTCTCTTACGGAGACGCTGGACAACTCCATTCCGTGCATCTTGTGCATCTTTTTGGCGAAAATGCTTTTTTGGAGAACTCCATAACATACAGGAAGTTACATCGTTCTCCAAAAATGCATTTTTGCCAAAAATCTTGCACAATCTACACGAAAGCGAGTTATCCAGCATCTCCTTACGCAGTCATTTTAGAGCCCTTAATCAAGAATTAATTTGTGTGTTGAGAAAATCGCCGCTCGTGGCATGATGCCCAGAAACTGGGTATTTTTCATGAAATTAGTCAATAAAACAAGATACGCTATTTTGGGGATGCTCCTTGAAGGCCCCAGCACAGGATACGAGATCAAATCTCTTATGAGAAGATCGACAGTTTATTTCTGGCGCGAGTCCGATTCGACGATCTATCCGATGTTGAAGGTTTTGGCGGAGGAAGGAAAAGTGCTATCCGAGATTGTCAATGTTGGAAAGAAAAAGAAAGAGGTCTTTTCGATTACGGAGACAGGACGGGCGGAATTTAAAGCTTGGCTTGAAAGTCCGACGGGATCGGAAACCCCGCGCAACGAGTTTCTTCTCAAACTCTTTTTCGTCACAGATCAAGAGGAGATGGTCCGGCTGTTTCAGGAGAGATTGGAAAAAGCCGAGCAGACTTACGAAGAATACAGAAAAATCGAAGATAGGCTGGAGGGGCTAGGCGATTATCCTCGAAAAGCGATTCGTCTCAAATCGTTGAGATATGGGATTGCTCAACTTACATTAGAAATTACATGGTTAAAGGAAGGAATTTTAGAACATGCTCATCGTTAAACATACCGTAGAGACAAAAGCCACTCCCATTCAAATTTGGAGAATTTGGCAAGACGTTGAAAACTGGAAAACTTGGGATCAAGAAATTGAGTTAAGTCGAATCGATGGCCCATTTCAGACTGGCACGACTGGTTGTACCAAATTTGTAGGGACCCCTCTTTTCAAAACCCTATTAACACAGGTTGAGCCACATAAGTTAGTGGTTCAAGAAGCCTATCTGTCTTTTGCGAAAGTTATCAGTTATCAATCTATGAGCCACGTTGCTGGTAAAACGCAAATGACTTTCCAAGTAGAGATTCGGGGGCCTTTATCCTTCTTCTTTGCCTGTATGCTTGGCCGATTTATTAAAAAGAAGATTCCCATAGAGATGGAGGAGATGCTTAAAAGAGCTTTAGTTATTGGCGAATATACGCGCGCCACTTGAATATCATCCTTATTCATTTTCTGAGATTTTGTAGCCATGCAGCGATCGCTGCTCCTGTTTCGTCTGGGGAGTCTTCTTGTACAAAGTGGCCACCTGTAATTTTTACGTGCGTCTGGTTTGGCCATGTTCTGGCAAAATTCCGGTGTGATTCAAACATTGCACCGGGAATAGCCTCAATGAACAGCTTTGGAATATCTGAAGAAGCCAGCCATGTACCATAAGTTTGGATGATATCGTGGACGTCTTTTGGCTCGCCTGCTATAGGAATTTCACGTGGCCATGTCAAAGTTGGCCGTCGAGATTCACCCCGATTTTTGTAAGGTCGGCGGTAGACAGCCATTTCAGCATCCGATAATTTTCGCAAGACGCCCGCCGGCAAGAAATTTTCCACAACAAAATTCTTATCGAGCACTAACTCTTCACCTCCATCCGATCGTATTGTCTGAAACAACTCAACTGCCCCCTCGGGCCATTCATTCCAGGAACCAATCGGTTTAACAAACGCTTCCATGTAGGCAATGGCGTGAATTGCATGGGGATGGCGATATGCCCAATCGAAGCCAAGCGCCGAACCCCAATCATGAATCACCAAAGTGATCCGATTTCGCAAATCAAGTGCTTCAAGAAACGCATCGAGATATTTGCGATGCTCAATCAAGCGATACGATGACGGCCCGCTATTGGGTAGCTTATCTGAGTCACCCATTCCAATAAGATCTGGAGCAATGCAACGACCCATGTCGACAAGATGCGGGATTACATTACGCCATTCATAAGAGGATGATGGATTACCATGAAGAAAGATGATCGGATCACCTTCGCCCTCATCGATATATGCCATTTTGAGTCCATGGACAGTGACTTGGTGCTTAGAATATCGCTCTTCTGCTGAAATCATGAAATTCCTCGTGATTGGCTTTTCTGAGAATTTGGCCAACAACTTGATAGCCTTGCCCTAGTTGCGGGTCCATTACCTCTTCTCCTCTTTTGGGCTGCCAAGCAAGTCTAGAACTTGAAAAACCTGTTTTTCTGGGAGAACATTCAATAGCTTAGCAAGGATTAGGTAAAACCATGATGGATAAGAATGCTTTACACCTTTCTTGGCATTCTTAATCATATAGCGTGCCATATCTTCTGGCGTCCATGTGAAGGGAGACTTCCTACTCAACATGGGAGTATCGACAGGACCGCAAAAAACACTTAAAAATTTCAGTTTTTTATCGATATAGGTCAAATTGAGCCCGTCGAAGGCTTTCGAAATCGCAGCTTTTGCGGCAGCATAGGCACTCCCGCCTGGAGGGGCGAAAATCGCATTGAGTGAGCTTGTAACCATAAATGTTGCGCCACCATTTTCTGCACACACCTCATCCCATTCTTCGACAAAATTCAACACACCGTAATAGTTCAATTCAAAGACTTTACGATGCTCATTCAAATTTAAGGAACGCACAGGCTCCACTGACTCAAAACTTGCTCCTCCTGCGTTTAAAAAGAAAAATTTTGGTATCTTTTTTTCTTGTTTCAACTGGTTTGAGACTCGCTTTACACTATCAAGATCGGATACGTCACAGAAATAAGTGAAAAAACGGTCATTTTGAAGCTCTGCTTTTAACTTCTCAAGTTTATCAACCGATCTAGAAACACCAACTACCACGTACCCCTGGGCTAAAAGCTCTTTTACTAATGCCTTTCCAATTCCCGAAGAGGCGCCGGTCACAAGTGTAATTTGATGTTCAGCTATTTGTTCTTCTATGTAAACGCTGTTATTTGCGCATAAAGTCGAAAATAAGCCGAAACAAAAAAACAATAGGTTTTTCACAGTGAGGTACCCCTTCTTATTCTCTGGGGACAACCTCACAACTTAACTGATACTCCAGAGAAAAACCAGAGAAAACAAAAGGCTTCACTCCGAAAAGTGAAGCCTTAAAATTGGATGGAGATGGAGAGAAGCATTCAGAACTTTTAATTGGGAGAGCTGGAAAGGGCTGATTGAAAGAAGAGAGATGCATTCCTTGCGACTTCGAATTGAATCCACTGTCGGTCGACACTAGGAGCATCTGTTATAAGAGAATTGAGATTAGAGGGGATTTTATCCTTTTCTTTAGGTGTCGATATAAATATGTAATGACTGACTTGACCGGGGATGGTTTGATATACGGCTCTTGGGATATTTTTTGAGAAAAATCCTGCATTATTGGGAGTGACTAGGACGTTATCGGCATCCGAGGCTACGATATACGTTGGGATAGTGATTTTTTGTAGGCTATTTTTGTCGAAAATCCACGCCCAAGCAGGAGCCATCAAAAAGGCTGCTTTAATACGTTTCTCTTTCCAGTCTTGGGCCATTTTCTTTTTTTATCGAGAAAAGGTAGCCCTTGCTCCACTCCTTTAAATTCCTCAGGATAAGCGTCATTAGGACCGGGAACGAAGTGATCTAACCGGGTTGATCTTCCTCCAATTAACCAAATACCAGTGGTACCTCCGATCGAATATCCTGCAAATCCTATTTGGTCTAAATTGGTGGATTTAGCAAGAGGCTGCAGTGCGAATTGATCCAACATTGTATGGATGTCTTGCGCCCTTTTCCAAGAATTGATTTGTGGCTGACCATCGAGTTCGTCAAGGTGTTGTATCCCAATCACAATGTAGTCGTTATATACAAGTTTGTTGATCAGCCAAGACAACTTGTGAGGGGTTCCTCCATACCCATGGGAAACGATAATCATGGGCTTTTTAAATTGTGGATTCGAAATAGGAGCGTCTACAGCAATATCAAACATGTCCCAAAGATCCGAGGAAGTTGTTCCCTTTGTCTCTGGTTCTACTGGATACCAGATGAGGATTTTGCGCGATTGTTGATAAGACTCATCGAAGAAGGGGATCTCCTTATAACCAACAACAGGATGTGAGGTAATAGGAAGAGGCTGAAATGCGCTTAGTGAATTAAAAAGAAAGAAAAGAAAAACTATGGAAAGACGAGACATTCTTTCACCTTCAAGGTTTTATTTAGGGAAAGCCTGGACAACTTGCTTTCGAAAAGATTGCGAGATATTTTTGGCGAGAAGGCGCTTTTGGAGAACGAGCTAACTTCTTGTAAGTTAGTGAGTTCGAAAAAGCTCCTTATCGACGAAAAGATCCGCAAGATTCCGAAATGGAGTTGTCCAGGTTTTCCTTAGCTATACAAAAGTTAGAGGAAATAAAAAAGCCCAAGGATGATCTTGGGCTGTCTTTTTTGGAGGTGGAGAGACGCATTCAGAACTTTCCAATGGGAAAAATTCAAGAGATTGCATCTATCTGGTTCGTCTGCTTAAGCTTATTTTATGAGAAAAATCACTTTAAGCTTACTGATCTCGTTGTACTCCTTAAGTTTTCTAAGGGCTGATCCTTCTATTTTGCAGCATTATGAAGCTGTTTTTTCGCAATTGCCCAATTGGAATGTCGATATAGCGGAACTACAACCATTTGGAAATGGCTGTACGAATCAGAACTACTTGCTCAACTTAGGCTGCGATCGCTATTTTGTACGCATTGGATCTCATTCTAAAGAGATACTAGGCTTAACGTTTGCGAAAGAGATAGAATTGATTCTGATGGCGGCAACCTTAGGAATATCCCCGCCCATACTTGTTGCGGATGCCCTCCACGGGATCATCATCTTCCCTTTTATAGAATCAAAGCCTGTGAACCTTCGCAATAAAGAAAAACTAGCAAATGCTATTGAACTACTTAAAAAATTCCATGCATGTGATAAAACTCTTTCATTTACTGCGACTCCGGAAAACATTTTTGATTTATATTTAAAGCAGCTTGAAAAGTTGGATATCAAGCTCTCGGAGCATCAAAAATTGCTGATCGCTAAGAGGCCAATTCCGACCCTTATGACATTAGTCCCTTGCCATTTAGACCTCAAAGGAGAGAATTTACTCGACGATGGTAATCGTTTGTGGTTAATCGATTGGGAATATGGTGGCATGTCTGATCCGCTCTTTGACTTAGCCACCTTGGCCCCGGCTGCTGGTTTTTCCGAGAATGAGTTAAATACGGCGCTGGAATTATATGCTCCTCGCCCTACTGAGGAGCTTAAGCAGCGGTTGAAACAATTCCGAATACTAGCGAATTTACGCATAGCGCTTTGGTGTTTGATTATGTCACGCATGTCAACATTAGATCATCCCTATCAACAATGGGCTGATGAGTTATTTGACGAGGTCGATTTTCAAATCTCTGAATTATGCTCCCATTGCAGAAAAAAGGCCGGCTAAAGACCCATAAGAAAAAAGACGGCTAGATGATTCGTTCCATCTTGTAGTTAATGAGGCCGATTCCTTTCTTCGTGATGAAAATCGTGTTTTGGACTCTGATTTTCGGAAAATTAATTTTGATTATTAAATTGCTGACAAACTGACAAACCCCACGGAGGATTTGCTATTTGCAATTCAGTATAATTTTCGTTTGTATAATCGCCAATTACTCTTCTCCAAAATTTTGTTGCTGCTTCAGAACCTGGAATTTGCCTTACTCGCCACGGCCCAGGATGTTTATTAAAAACAGCAAAAGCCATATTTTTACCAACCATTTTCTTTCTGTAAGCAGGAACAACATAAAAGTCTACGATCTCAGAATAACCATCAATAGACTCGACAATAGAAAAACCAACTATCTTGGAGCCTTCTTTCCAATAGTAACCGACATTTGGAATACGCCAATCGACGTCTATAGAGTATTTCCCGTCTTGATTTTTCTTTTTTCCCGAGGTTGAGGAAAATTCATCCTCATAATCCTGAACTAATTCATCGAAAATATGAGAATTCGATTCGTTAATCAGCTCTAACATACACCCCTTCTACTAAGGAGATGCTGGATAATTCGCTTTCGCGCAGATTGTGCAAAATTTTTGGTCACAATGCTTTTTTGGAAAACGATGTAACTTTCTGTAAGTTATTGAGTTCTCCAAAAAAAGCATTGTGGCCAAAAAGATGCACAAGATGCGCGGAATGGAGTTGTCCAGCGTCTCCCTAAGCATTGAATTTTTCAGCAATGCACCAGAGAGACATTCCATTAAAATAGTCTATCACAACTCTCTTCTGGCGGCACAAGCTTTTTGATACAAAGCAATAAGATTATCCATACGGTCTTTTTTGTGACACTATGTGAGCAACGTGACAGAAACTCTCTATGAGTCACCGAAATCATGGATGTCACAGCGCTATAACAGAAGAAACGTCAAAACCAAAGGCTATTTTACTTCCATTTCGTTTGGTCTAGTGCGTAATTTTTGCGTAAATGGGACGGATTTGCGTAAATTTTTTGGCATGAAATTTTGTTTGATTTTGTCTATGAAATAGGCTCGGAATTTTCCGAGCCTTTTTGGATTGGAGGTGGAGAGACGCATTCAGAACTTTTAATTGGAGGGAATTCGGGTCGACTTGTACGCTGTTCCATTTAACCGGGGTTTTTTAAGATGAGAAATGTCACTTTGAAAAAGCTGTATTTAGTCCTTTTATTATTTATTTCCGAAGTGTATGCAAATGAGCAGTTAGAGAGTGATGAATTACCAACGGTCATTGTTACTTGTGCTTCGGGTGAATTAGGGGGCGCAATTGCAAAAAAATTGGCAAGTGAAAACAATTTGATTTTGACAGGTCGAAATATACGAAAGCTTCAGAAGCTTCAAAATGAATTGCAATCTCATTATCCACTGAATTATGAGATCGTTGCACTTGATTATTGTGATTCACCATCTCTTCTTGAACTTGAGAAGACTTTAATAGCTGGGAAATCTGAGATTTCAGGTCTTGTTTTAATCACGCCTCGCCCGCAATTTTGCAATAGTTTGTTAGAATCTGAGGCAAATTGGATGAGTTTATTTCAGACTACTTTTACAGGGCCTTTAGAGTCTCTCAAAAAGGTGCTACCTCACTTAGCTTCCCCAAGTAAAATAGTTATTATTGCGGGAACAACATCCGTCCAGTTGCTCCCTGAATATGGTCCGGCCTGCGTTATCAGAAGAATGTGGACGACTTGCGCGAAAGCATTATCGCACCAATTGGGTCCTAAAGGTATTTGCGTCAATGCGCTGTCTCCAGGTGTTGTGCTGACAGATTTTCATGTTGAAAGGATTGCGAACAAAGCAAGACAAAACCACGTTGATTACGATGACCAGATGAAGCAGGACGTTGCAAAGATTCCGCTAAGACGACATGCGTTGCCAGAGGAAGTTGCGCAAACCGTAAAATTCCTTCTGTCAAGGGACTCAGATTTTATCAATGGGGTAAATTTGGTTATTGATGGGGGGACTACATTAAGTTATTAATGCCGTTCTAAAATAAAAAACCCAGGATTTCCCGGGCCCTGTCGTTTTGGAGGTTGGGAGATGCATTCGGAGCTTTTCAGTGGGAGAAAGTTCACGATTCATTTCTTTCATTGGTTTCTCGCAGTCCTCTGATTGACCAGTGTAACAGAGAGAGTCTCGAAGATCTAATGGTCAGTCACTGAGCGCAAAAAAGTTTTGACGACGGCTGAAAAACGCTCGGGCTGATCATACGGAACCCCATGCCCAGCTTCCGTGATCTGTACGACCTCCAAGCGTTGATTGAGTCCAGCAAGTTCTGCGGCCACCTCAGGGGAGACCACTGAGCCAACATCACCGACGACGAGCAGGCTCGGGATATCAAAAGTATTGATCAGCTGCATGTAGTCAGGGTTCGGCGGCGTGAAAACTTCGAAGGCACGAATGCTAGTTTGAAATCTTGCCTGCGCAAATAGTTCAATGACCTCACGTGATCGGCGGCTGTGTCGGACCCGCATCTCTGCCAAAAAATCCTTCTTTGGCCGGTTTAGAATTCGGCGATGTTGTTCAGCGACATCACTCTCGTGAACTTCACGCTGACGTTGTGGTGTCAAGAACGTTGGATCGGCCAAGATAAGCCCTCGCAGTCGCTTGGGGTTCCGACTGGCGACCATAGCCGCCGTCATGCCTCCCATAGAATGGCCAAGTAGCACTGGGGTGACGAGTCCGAGCGCATCGATAAGGCCTATGACATCGGTAGCGAGGTCGTTATAGCTGTAGCCATGGTCCGGGGCACCGGAATTTCCGTGGCCCCGAGCATCTGGCATGACAACGTCGTAATCCTCCTCCAGCGTCCGCGCCAAAGGAGTCCAGCACGCTCCATTCGTCATTAGCCCATGCAGCAGAACAACAGGGGGTTTGTCGCCGCCGGTTCGAAGGTAGTGCACGTCAATCCCATTTGCTTCACAGATCCCCGTTATCCAGCCAGCCATTGCTCCCTCCATCAATTGAAGACTCGATTTATGGGAAAAGTATAGGATTTGTTTTCGAACTTAATTCCTTCCCTCCTATTTTTCAACTTTACTCAAAAATAAAAAAAAGCCCGGGGATTTCCCGGGCCATGTGTGATGGAGGTGGAGAGAATCGAACTCTCGTCCTCAGCAAACTTTCTATAAGAGACTACATGCTTATCGCCTCCTAGTTTTTAAAGCAGATACTGCTGGAAGGCGCCCCACTTGGGATCTGCTTGCTTCTTGAGATCTCGGACCTACCCCTAAGAAGCGAACTGAGTAGGTCCATACCAGGATTGATGACGATAATTCAGCCGCTCCTAGTCGGGCCGCTGGTTATCGAGCACCTAAAGCTGTTAGGCTTTAGGCAGCCAGAAGATATTGTTCTTCTTCGACAATTATTATTGTGCCGGATGATTTGAGAGGCCAACCGACGTCCTCTGCATGCCACTTATAGTCTATTCCCGAGTCGAAACCTTTACACCCCCATCTATAAGTATAACCTATAAGCACTATTTTTGCTACTTATCGCTCATTATGAGGGCTTTGCGGTTTTAACCCCCTGGGAGAGGGGGTTTTAGGTCAAGTAGCGGCTTGACTATAGAGAAAGCGGGCGCTATTGAGAGGGGAGAGGAGAAACCCCCTATGATTATATTGACTTCGCTTTTGGTCAGCTTGGCGGCGGTGCTCGAACCAGCCGCCTATTACTATCCCCCGCAGCCGACGGACAATGACAGTTATTTTGGCCGGGAGAACGACCCCTATAACGAGGACTACGTCCGAATGCCGACTGCTCCGCCCCCTGTCGTCATCGAGCAGCCCTCGCCTCCACCGGATCCTTCGTATGTTTGGACACCCGGTTATTGGCGATGGGATACAGAAGCAGAACAATGGCGCTGGATCGCCGGCCAATGGCTGAATCCCCCCTATCCGGGAGCCAAATGGCAGGCGGGCTATTGGCAAAAGACGCCAGATGGTTGGGTATGGAGAAAAGGGCGTTGGAAGGAGTGAACGTGTGAAGAAATAACTGATATGGTATCTTTTACTCTCCATTTCTTTAGGAGAGAGTATCCATG
>Ga0207052_10283_pt1 | contig 13548 bp, 14 predicted proteins | sample Alteio_BWMinCont_62_FD_153294 | JGI IMG/M metagenome (GOLD analysis project Ga0207052, IMG submission 153294) | Enriched cells from forest soil in Barre Woods Harvard Forest LTER site, Petersham, Massachusetts, United States -... | ecosystem: Environmental > Terrestrial > Soil > Temperate forest >...
ATATTAAATCTGCAATCGGGAACGCCGATGTTGACAATGTTTTTCGAAAAGAGGGATATTTTGCACAGTTTCAAATTGTGCAAGATAAATTAAAAAAGCAGTTTAATCAAGATATTAAGTTGATTATTGGCGATCTTAAAGAAAGCCAAATTTCAAAATTAGGGTTTAAATAAAAGCAGTTCGGCGAAATTTTCCCACGACTCAAACGTCGCCACGCAACCTTTTTTTAGTAGTTGATAAGATGTCATATTTTTATCTTCTGCAAATCCTGTAAACCCAAATGTTCTTAAATTGGCTTCAATGGCGCTTGTAGCGCCCGTCACACTGTCTTCTATCGCGAAACTGTTTTCAGGTATTGCATTCACTTGAGACATTGCCTGTAAATAGACATCTGGTTTGGGTTTTTGAATGGGGCCTGCTTCAAAATAGTTTGTTTCAAAAAGTGCAGCTAATTTAGCGCCTTGTTTATTTTCAGCAAAGCGCATGGCACATAATGCACGTTGTATGGGGTTATTTGAGACGAGTGCTAAATGAACGCCTTGATTTTTAAGTGCAGTCAGCACGTCAATCACAAAAGGCGCCATGGTGATCCCGTTAGGGAGCTCTCGCATATACTGCATGATGCGAGCCTCTCGATTATCGTATAAGGCCGTATAATCCACATCAATGTTAAAATGTCGACTGAGGTTTTCACACAATATTTCGCGCGCCTGTCCATGAAAATGCTGTTTAAATTCTTCTAGTGTTAAGGGGTGTTTGATTTTATCGCCATAGAGCGAATTAAAACGGCCTATTAAAGAGGGAAGGGCATGTTGCTCTGTCGCCATCAGGGTATTATCAAAATCAATAAACAACCAGGTTTTTGTTAAATCTAATGAATTTGGGTTGCTATTGTTCATTGTATTCTCTTAAATTCTTTTACAAAATGAGCAAGTAAATTGCTTTTTTCGTCTTGACTATATTCTGCATTGTGCACAGTACACCATATGGGTTGTGGCCAGGCTTTATCGGTTTCAAAGCGTGCAATGATGTGAATGTGTAATTGTGAAACGATATTCCCTAAATTCGCAATATTCAGTTTTTGGGGTTGATAATAATTTTTTAAAATATGTGAAGTAAGTCGTATCTCTTTTAATAATTGGTTTTGATCTTCGTCATTTAAATCAATTATCTCAACCATATTAGCCCGACGAGGAATTAAAATTAACCAAGGGAAAGCGGCATTTTTATGTAATCGCACTTCGCTGAGCGAGAGAGAGGTTAAGAAATAGCTATCTTGTTCTAAACGAGGTGCAAGTACAAAATTCATACTATTGCGCCTATGGGTTATTCGCGTGAAAACGTTGAACGAATTGTTCATAGTCCGCTAAGGTATCAATCCCACCAGAGGAATACTCTACGACGCTAGCAACAATTTTGTAGCCATTTTCTAGTATCCGTAGCTGCTCTAAACTTTCTACGGATTCTAATCGTCCTTGAGGCAGTTTGACAAATTTTTTTAAAAAGCTTGCGCGGTAAGCGTATATCCCAATGTGCATAAAATAATCACTAAAGTTGGTCGGATTACCTTGTGTCGCACGTGGATAAGGAATGAGGCTACGAGAAAAATATAAAGCATGATGTCCTAATATACTCATCGTATTAGACAGTTGGGTTTTCCCTAATATGGGTGCCCCCAGGACGACTTTCACGCGGTTTGGATCAACGGGGGAGGTTGTGGTTGTTCCAAAAGGGGCGACTAACGTTGCCATATCCGGTTTGCTTGCTTCATATAGTTCAATTAATAAATCTATATGTGCTGGTGTGATTTCAGGATCATCCCCTTGCACGTTAACGATGAGATCCTCATCTTGTAGAAAACGTGAGGCTACTTCAGCCAGTCTATCAGAGCCTGTTGGGTGAGTTGGAGAGGTCATGATAACTTCTCCACCAAAAGCCTGTACTACTTCTTCTATTCGCTTATCGTCGGTTGCGACGATGACACGCGCGGCTAATTTTGATTTTTTGGCCTGTGTATAAGTATGCCGAATTAATGGCCATTTAGTTTTATCCAGCAGCATTTTTTCAGGCAGGCGCGTAGAGGCCAGACGCGCGGGGATCAAAATTACAGTAGCCATTTTACTCTCCATCTACCAAATCTCAAATAAATTGCCCTGGGAAAATCCAACCGCCACGAATAAGCTATAAAGCTCACTAGTGTTTTTTACAGGATCATTTCATTGAGAAATCATTATACTTCATACTATGAAAGTGATTATAACAAGTTGGATCCTCTTTGGCGTAGTATTATTAACAAGCTGCGCTAATCATCGTTCTCACCCTGAAGTGGTAGGCAAAAGCAGCGTCTTGGTGACAACTGAGGATTATGATGGCCCGTACTATTATAACCAAGCCTATTCTTATGATGTCACGCTCTTTAAGAGTGATTGATTATTTGGGAAGGGAGGATTAGAATCTTCTGAACATTAAGGAGAATGAAGCGTGCCAAGGAAAATTTTGACGATCTTTATCTACACTCTATGTTGGCTATCCTATTACCAAATTATTGAAATTATGACTAACCCCTCGAATGCAAACCTACTAAAACTAGCCTGGTCAATTTTTGCGGGTGCATTGTTTGCTTATGTGATGGGTTTTGACTTCAAACTGAAATGGCCTAAAAAAGAGAGTTCAAATATTGAGATTTAAACGCATATAGTTGATGTAATCTAATACGTTAATGTCTTTCACATTATTTTGATAAAAAGCCATGGCTACTTGGTTATCTTTAAGTAATATCCCGTCAATACGTGAATACTTTTTAGATTTAGCAATGGTGATTAAGTAATCTCCTAGCGCTTTGGCTATTCCCTTGCGACGATATTCCTTGCAGACATACATATCATGAACAAAAAGACCAGGAGAAGGAAAGACCGTAAAATTTTGATTTGTGACGGAATATAATATAAAACCCGCCATGTTGCTGTTAAATTCGGCAACGATACACTCTGCAAATTTTTCTTCTGAAAAAAGCGCATTAGTTAAAGAGGCTATTGTTTGAGAGTATTTGCTGGCATTTTGTTCTTCTTCTAGTAAATTTTCTAAATTGGTGTGAATGAAATTGACATCATCAATATCAGCGTAGCGACATTTGATGGGCCCTCGAAGAAAGGGGGGTAGCGTTTGCATTTTTTCAGCAATTTCCTATTAATAAATTCCCTGTCTTCATTTATAGCACAATAAGACTTAATTGAAAGAGATAAACTGACCTAAGACTAAATAGGGGTGAGCATGACGCACATAATGAATGGGAATGGTTTACTATTAAATAATGCTACTTAACTAAATGATCGAGACATTCATGCCGCATCTACCAAAACTTAATATGTCTGCTGGTAAGCTAAAAATTGAAAAAATTGAAGATAGCATTAAGAACGCTATTTCGCATGCCAGCGAATTGGGCAAGCTTTTTAAAGAAATTGCGCTCATAGGCAAAACGACTGCTAATGTCTTAGGAATTTTTTCTATTCTCTATGAAATCAAAAAACTATGGACAGATGAAGAAGAGCAAGAAAAACATAATATTTTCTCTAAAATTGGTATTAGCTTATTATATTCAGGTTATATAGCCTTTTCAGTTATTGCGACGATAGTGCTTTTTGGCGTATCCGTCATTGCAGCGCCTATTGTCACCGCAATTATTAGTGGTATTTCTTTTGTGATCAATATTGTCGAGTTTGTGAAAGAAGTACAAAATGTCAGAAAAATGAAAACAAAATTAGATGAAAAAGTACAATTGCTAGCCCAAGAAAATGTTTCATTTAATCGAAATTTGACGCTATATAGAGAAATAGCTCTTCATAGAGAAGAAATTAACCTTCTCAAGCTTCAAAAATTAGAGTTTGAGAATCAAATCAAACTCATTAATCAAGAGCCACATAAAAACACATTGTTAAAAATTATTGGGGCAAGAAAAAAATTATTAAAAGAAAAGATTATTGCAGAAAAAATATTAATATCAGATCTAGGAAATATGGAAATTTTACTTGAAGCTAAAAATAATTTAATGAATACAGGTGCAAAGGAAACAGATAAAAAAATAATTGTATTAAATATTATGATTGATTACTATCAGGATCTCAAAATTTTGCAAGAAGAAATAAAATTTGTAAATAAGCAAATGGAGGGGATAGAGGAAAAATATAAAAGGGAGCCTTATCAAAGTACCTCAAAGGAGAAAGTAATCCAATTAAAGTCTTTGGAAGAGAAATATCTTAATGAGAGAAAGCGTTCTTTGGAGTGGGCACTAGAAGAAAAAAGAAAAATTGAGGTGCCAAAAATAGAATATCATAATTTTCTTGAGATTAAGCAAAATCCTAATTTATTAAAAAAGGAGCTAGAAAATAATTTAAATAGCATTACAAGAGAAATTAAAGAAAAAGAAAAATTAATGCAAGGGAAAGTAGAATATTTTGGTAAGACATTTGCTAATGATCCCAAACAGGAAATTAAAATTCAAGCTGGAAAAATTTTACAGCAGACTAATGAAATTATTGAATTGAACAACAAAATTGCCTTAGAAAAAATTCAACGCAATCAAAGAGGAAAAAATATTATTTTAAACGGGATCATTCTCGGGTTTGCGATTAGCTTATGTATTCCCCCTGCTTGGCCATTTGCCGCTATTTTAGGGAGTATCATGGCCGTGGCTGGAATCGTAGCCTTCATCGGGACAGTGTATGATAGAGTAAAAAGAGCGAATATGATAGAGGCGTTTTCAGCAGAAAAAAAATCGCAGATTACGGGTGTGTTACAAAATCTTGACTCAAAGTTAAAGCACGGTTTTGCGCATCACTTACATAGCACAAATAAACATGCGCTGACAAATCCAAAGCGTAGCGAAGCCCATCCTCGAAAAAGAAGGAAGTTACTTACCCTCAAAGAAAGAGAGGCCCCACAAAATAAACAAAGCGAAAACAACGATCCTTTATTGGAACGCTATCAGCCTAAAAAAAATCCGCCTTCTCATAAATAGGTTCAACCTACTTTACTTTCTTCTTGTAAAAAATGATTTATTTTGGCAACTAATTCTGGTGAGCAACTTCCTTTTAGCTCTGCCACAATATTTTGTAAAACTTGCATTTGGGTGGCGCTAAGCGGCTCTGATGCAGTTTCTGTTTTATTTTTAGGGACAATGTCTTGGTAATAAAATTTATATAAATCTTGCATAGATTTAATGCAAGGATCAGGAGGGAGCTCATTGGCACATAAAGTGGAAGTAGCAAGCAATAAGCAGGCAGTAATTTTTTTAGTCATTCTTATGTCTTATTAGGTGGAGTTAGTTTTTGTAAATATTTAATAACGTATAATAATTCGAAATCCTGTGTCTAGCTATAAGTTAAAAACCTTAAGAAGGGATTCCCCTTCGAATCATAAATTCCACTGCATCATTGGCGTTGATATAGTTAATTTTTACATGAGGATTTTTTAAGGAATACACTCTAAAGATCTCATCAACAAAACCTTGCCCTACAGAAGTAACCTTAGAAAAATCTAAAGTGATACTCTGAAATGATTCTAAGCGTTCTAAAATTCTTTTTGCTTGGGAACGAGAAATTAAATTTTCGCCGGACAATAAGCTTAAATCTACCAAGAGATCAGTTTTGTTAAATGAAAAATCTTCTAATTCGGTATATTTATTAAATATATTTATAAGTTTTCTAGTACTATTAAGATCAATCTCCATCGTGATGGCAGTTCCAGTAAATAGATCTGTTTCGGCAAAAGTCCAATCATCTAATTTATTATCTCTAAGAAACAAGAGCCCATTAGCCTTGAGGTAAAATGTATCAAATGCTCTACTTGTAAAAAATAATCCTTCACCAGAATGCCGTAAAGGATCTGTTGTCAATTTACCTTTGGTTAGATGCAAGAGGCATTCTTTTGGATCTTGAAAATGATAAGTTCTTTTGATTCTTTCAAAAACACCAATCCCATTATCTTGAATTTTTAAAGATAACTTTTTATCAGTCCAATATATACTTACTGCTATCGAGTTTGTTTCTGAATGGTCAATAGCATTATTAAAAATTTCTGTAAAACCGTATTGAAGAATGGCTTGTATTTCGTTTGAGAGTTTCTGAAATAAGGGAAACATATATTTTTCCCACACTTCAGATTCAGATAATTTTGCAGTAACAGAAAATTGAAATTCTTTATTTTTTTCCGTGGCCAAAAAATAACTTATTTGCCTTGTTGAGCCAGATTTGATAATTTTTTTTTCTTTCAACAATGTATTCAAATGGCGATGGATAGTCGTACGCGTTACACTAAATTTTTGCGCAGCCATCATTACTATCGTTTTTGGGTGTTTTGGAATTTGTTCAATAAGGTAAATTTTTATTTTTTCAGCTCTAGACTGCATAGGGTAAACTCATTATTGTAACTAGTGTTAAATCGTATTGTAACTAGTTATAATACGCTAGTCAACATATACTCTATATAAAGGTGTATTTACACGGCGTAGTCATAAGAATATCAGTTTTTGTGCGTGAGAAAATCGTGGCAGATTTAATAATTCGAAATCAAGCGTCTAGGTGTAAGTCATAATGCTAGCGTTTATTGAATAAATAATGTATAACCCTTTCTCAATGTTAATAAAGTCTATATCATAATCATATGGTAGAAATTTAACTTTAAAATGTGACTCAGTTTATGATGAAAACCTCCTTAAGCGTATTGATTTTAATGTTTGCTTTTTGTTCCAATGCTGTTTTTGCGCAATCTGATGAAGCGGATTATTTTAGCATAGTCAATGAAACGGGGGGCTATCTTACCCCAAGCTTATATCGTGAATTTTGGGAAATAATGCAAACGAAATACAATGAAGAGCAAAAGAGTAAGATTATAGAAGAGTTTCACAATGCCCTTCATGTATTAAAAGAGTTTCAAGCACAAACTTGGCACTGTGCTAAAGAAAGCTATTTTACCAAAAAAGAAGCAAGAACAAATGATTATGAAGCCTTAAAAACGCGTCTTGAAAAGCAAAATACCCAATATTTCTCTCCTCGGGTACTCATTGATAATGCTGAAAAAATCATTCAAGCCGCTGCCGCAAGGAGTCCATTGGATTTAGGGGCGGGAAAATTTTATATCACGCCGGAATTAATAGAGGAAAATTTTGTTGGAATCAAAGGTAGTTATGAACGGTTAAAAATTCTATTTACACCTGATTGGAAAGAAGATTATAAAGAGTATGTACTCCCTAATGTAGATGTTTCTCTTTTATCTTTTTATGCTCCTGATGAGTATCATGAGGAAATTACGAATTTAGACGAAAAAATTGATATGCATATCGCCCAGCTATGCGTAGATAAAAAGTCTATTTACGAAATTGGCTCAGTTGATTATCAAAAGGGGAATAAAAAATTTATTGATTTTAGCCAGCCAGAAAAAGAAATTTATATTCAAGAGTTTGTTAAAGAAAAATTGTCAAGTTATAAAGCTTCCCCTTTATTAAGCAAGGGACAATGGCGCGGGTATGAATATTCAAAAGGCATTGCCAGCGTTGGAGAGTACAATATTGTCATGATGAGCCTATTTGTTAACAATCGTGCTTTGTATATTAAATATATTACCAATAGTAACTTATCTTCTGCGCTCGCTGATTTTAATGATTTCACTAAACGTCTCCAAGTTTTAGAGCGTAAGTTGTAATTACACTTTTATTTCCTAATAAATTGAGATAAAAAGGAGGGCGATTTTTAAACCACGGAAAAAGGTGTAGTACGAATGGACGCTAAAGATATGCTACGTTATTTATTAAAAGATGGCCTAACAGAAGAAGCAATTGCAAGCTTTGTGAAGGTTCATCAATCCACCATTAGTCGGGTGCTGTCTGGGAAAATACCCGATCCTAAAAGTTCACTAACTCATGCGATTAAAATGCTCTTTGAACAAAACGCCCACAGCGCTGATCCTTAAGGATCTAGATCTTCGGTAGGGGCGCATCCTGTATGCGCCCTTAAAACCTTCACCATTTTAGTAGTATTTTGCTTGGCCATCCCTTTTTAAATACCATTCTAAAATTCTTAAAAGGCCATGACGCATGCAGTAGAACAATGCTTGCCATATTAAAAATGAAGCATAGAAAAAGAGTAACCCTAGACTACTCAGGAAAATTATAGCCAGAGTAATAGCTTGATTCGCTAAGCTCTGTTTTTTGAGTTTGTCAAATAAAAGTTTGATAATAGTTAGTGTTCTTGAACATTGTTCAAGAGCAGGTTCAGTATCCTCATACATAGTATTCTCCTTACTCAGTATTATGACTTCTTAAAATCCATTTTTGCTGCAAGTGATCTAAAAATCCAGTCGTTTGGAGTTTCTCCAAAATACGGTTTACTTCTTCCACATACAGTGAGCCTTTTTTGAACGCAAGGGCATATCCTGCTATCACCTCTCCTGTTAGCTGATAGCGAAATGAAGGATGAAGTGTGCAAAATGCTTGTGCTTGAAGTTTTTCAACAAGAATTGAGTCTAACTGATTGTTTTCAAGCGCTGCAAACAGGAGTGGAGTAGAATTAAACTTAGACAATTTGTAGGATGTATGTTTTTTTTGATCTTCTTTTGCCCAGGTTTCGAGAATGGTTCCTTGTTGGACACCGACTCTAAGATTTTTTTTAGGGGTTGCATGGGGATAAGTACCATATTGTGGATAAACCCAGACGAGTTCATTGGGTTGGTAATAATACTTGGAAAAATCTAATTCCATTTTTCTATTGGGGGTAACGTTAATGGCGGAAATAGCAAGATTAATTTTATCGCGTTTTATGGCAGGAATAATGTCCTCAAAAGGCAGGTTCACTAGCGTGACTTGCCATCCCATTTCTTTAGCAATAGCACGAATAAGATCGACGTCATAGCCCACAATCTGCCCATTTTCTATAAATTCAAAAGGGGCATAAATAGCCGCCATCCCGACGACAATGGATTCTTTTTCAGAAGCCGCTTGTAAAGGTGGATTGCTGATGCCTAAAAGGAAAAGCGCAGCCTTAAATAGAGTTTTCATATACCTTCCTTGTCACTACTAACTTGTTATAGGTGCATTGTATTCTATTTGCTGAGCCATCAAAAGCGTGTAACCTCACTTTTTAAGTTATTTAAAATAACTTGAAATAAGTTAGTAATTAGGATTAAATAAGACCCTATTCAACCTATGTTAATCGTTAAGTGTGAGAATGAAAAATAAATTTTTGCTATTCGTACTGGTTTTATTATGCTTAAGTGCCCGTTGTGCATTTGGCATCACGGTTTCAAGTAGTCCGCATGATGAACGTCAGTATGAATTCCATGTATTGGCAAATGGCTTAAAGGTTATCCTAATCAATACGCCTAAAGCGCAAACCAGTGCAGCAGCCATGATGGTGAATGTAGGCTCAATGGCAGATCCAGATGAATTTTTGGGGCTCGCACATTTTGTCGAACATATGTTGTTTTTAGGAACAGAGAAATTTCCTACCCCGACAGCGTTCCAACAATTTATCAAAACGCATGGTGGAAGTTATAATGCTTCTACCCATTCAGAAAAAACGCAGTTCTATTTTAATATAGCGCCTGGCGTTTTTTCTCAAGCATTAGCGAGATTTTCTGATTTTTTTATGGCGCCACTTTTTTCCCCTACTTGGGTAGATAAAGAATTACAGGCTGTAGATTCAGAGTACAAAATGCATTTAAATCAAGATGATGCTGCATTTTATGAAATTTCCAAGGAAACAAGTAATCCTCGCCATCCCTTTTCTCGTTTTTCGATAGGAAATTATCAAACACTCGGGTTTGATAAAAATAAGCTCCATCAAGCTTTAAAAACATTTTATGAGACTTACTATCAAGCGAATAATATGGTACTGGCGCTAGTAGGGCCGCAATCTACGAGCGAGCTTTTAAAATTAGCACAATTGTATTTTTCTGGCTTGCAAAATAAACCCGTTCCCAAGATAAAAAGCGAAGTGCTATTTGATAAAAACGTGCTAGGGATAGATATTCATGTTAAGAGCAAAAGTGAAAAAAGGGAACTTTATATTAAATTTCCTTTCCCGAGTTTTCGAGTCTATTTTAAAGAAAAACCGGGATTCGTGATTCGAGCGCTGTTAGGGAACGAAGGGCCAGGAAGCCTGTCTTTTGCTTTAAAAAAACGACAATGGATTAACGCAATGCAGGTTTCTTATTCCACTTTATCAAATGAACAAGATGAAATAACCTTCTATTGTTCGTTGACAGAAAAGGGAATGAAAAATATTAATCTGATTACGCAAACACTATTTGGATATATTAATTTAATTAAAAAGCAGGGTGTGCCAAAAACTTATTTTGATGAATTAAAGAGAATGAGTAATTTAGAATTCCAATATCCTAAGCAAGAAGCGCCACTGACACTGGCATTGCATTTTACCGATGCCCTGCAATACGCTCCTCCTGAGGCATTAATTACGCATCGATATTGGGATGCTTCTCTACAATTACCGCAAAACCAAATACAGGCAATACTCTCCTATTTAACACCGGAAAATATGCGTCGCTATATTGTGAGTCAAAACGAACGGACAGACAAAGAATCTAAATGGTATCAAGGACAATATTCTGTCAATAAACTTTCACAACATGAAATAAAAGCACTTTCTCAAAAAAACTCGGGATCCCATTTGAGTTTACCCCCTAAAAACCCGTATATACCTGAAAAGCTTAATTTAAAAGATAATGTAACTCAAAAGAAATTACAAAAATTGATATTGCCTGGCGTCACCTTATGGCATCAGCAGGAAAGTGCCTTTAAAAAACCCGAAGCGGATATTTATATTAATATTATTTCATCTTGTAATTTACATGTACCTGCGAATTATTTGCTATCTTCTCTTTATACTAAAGCGGCACAGGAAGTGTTTATGCAAAATAATTTTCAAAGTGCTTTTGCAGGCGCTAATTTTGAGATCGCTAACCATCTTAGAGGGATAACCGTTTCATTAAGTGGTTACACCGATAAGCAAGATGCACTATTGAAAAAATTACTCATCAAAATGCGAAACTTAAAAATAACCTCGACGCAATTTGACTTAATTAAAGACAGAATGCGTCGTGCGCTGGTTAATTATCATCAAAAGCCATTACAAGAAAGAGCATTTCAGGATTTAATGATGCTTTTAGTCGATCCCGCTTGGCATCCAGATGAATTATTGCAAACCCTCAAGACACTTTCATTAAAAGATCTGGAGAAATTTAGCAAAGATTATTGGGAAAAATCTCACATTGAAATGTTAGTCAATGGAAACTATTCTGCTGAAGAAGCAGAAGTAATAGCCAAAATTGCAAAAGACAACGTCTCTAACCAAAAATTTGCAGAGTTTCAGCCACCTTATTTAAAAATCGCTAAACTTCCCAAAAATTCAAAAAAGATTCAATCTGTCAGTTCAGAGGATGGCAACCAAATTGCGGTGTGGTATTGTCAAAATGCGACAGCCGATGATGCGACGGTCGCTAAAACACTGCTGTTGGCAAAAATTCTCGAAGCGCCATTTTATCACGCATTGAGAACTGAGCAGCAATTAGGGTATGCATTGAGCACGAATTCGATTATCGTTAATAAAGTCAGTGGCTTGATGCTGTGGGTGCAGTCGCCTAGTCAAACCTCAGCAGCATTATTGTTACGTATGCAAGATTTTGTTCAGCGTTATCAAGCGAGCCTTAACAAAATAACCCAAAAAGAATTGGATTCATACCGTGCGGGCATATTACGGGATTTAAGAGAACCCCCTAAATCATTACAAGAGCAATCTGCTCTATTATGGGTAGCCATAGAGAAAGGGGATTACGCGTTTTCACGTAAAGAAGAAATAGCGACAGCGTTAGAAAAAATTTCAGTGTCGGATATGATAACATTTTCAAACCAAATCCTATCGCCTGTCTCAAGTGTTGGGCAAATACTGGTTTTTTCTCATGCACCCGGTAAAAATGTGGAACATGATCCTATTTTTTCGTTGAATTCCTATAGAGCTAGCGCGACTTATTTTCCAGAAAAGGTGAGTTAATTGTAATATTTGTTTGCAAGATAGCTTTTTTCTGCTAGAATTATTCTTTTTTCTTTATTTAGGAGTGTTTTTATGGCAAATACTGGTCCGGAACTTAAAGATCTACCCAAAAATCTTGTGCGTTATCTCTTAAAATTTATACCTGATCAAGCTATTGGAAGGTTATCGCAGACCAATAAAGATTTTCATACGCTCATCCAAGTAAAGAGACTTATCAATATCTTATTCGTTGTCATTATCCTGAAGAGTCGAGCAACGAGAAATATCAAAAAGATCCTTTTGAACTCTATAAAGTAAAATCATTAATATCAAAAAAAGAAAAAACTAAACCAAAAAAACCTCTTCCCTACTATCATCTTTGCCATTTACAAAGAAGAGATCTACCCTTCAGGGAAAGGAATGAAAATTTAGAGATACAAGGGAAGAAAATTGAGTTGACTTTAAATCTTCCACAGTCAACACAAAGATTGAGTCCATTAGAAGAGACACGGCTACAACAATTCTTAGATTCTCCAGAACAATTGCTAAGTATTTTGAAAAATAAAAATAAAAATAAGAGCTCAGATCAAGATTCTAATCATCAAAATACAAATAAGAAGAAGAAAAAATAAAGGTAGGGGTTAGGGGTGCATCTTCCCCCGGTTCGCCGGCCAGGGAGTGCCCCTTGTGGACCTTATTTACGCATCACTAATTTTCCGATCCACTCTTCATGCAGTTTTTCCTTCAGCAGACAGCATTTTATAAAGATGCTCCCTATTTAGAGAAGCATTTTTTGCTATTTTGCCAATACCACCATAAGCATCCGCGACGGCCCTAAGCGCTAACAAAAAAGCTTGCCAATTTCCGTCTTCTGAATAAACTTCCAGTGCGGTATTTAAATATAATGCTGCTTCTTCAAGATCAGTAAGTGATTTTACAAGATATTCGTTAAATTCACGCATAAATTTCAATGTCTGAAAAATTTTGGAACTATTTCAAACTTAATCTTCTCAAGTTTTTGCACCGCTTTAAATAGGGAAGTAAGATTTTCTGCAGTAGGATTCCCTCTTGGACCAAGCATGCGTTGAATGCTTTTGGTATTTTTTTTCATCTCTTTGGCAACGCCTTCAAATTGAGGACTCGCATTAATATAATCACGTAAAAGAACTTTTGCAACCTCTAGATCACCGTTCAGAAACTCATTAATTGCATGACGTAATAGTTCAAATTTAAATTCTGGATCTTGCTCTGCTCTTGCAGCTACCGTTTCTCTAAATTTTCTTGTTAATGCCATATTAATGCCCGCCTTTTCGTTTTTTATACTCATGCCAAAGTTCTTTGGACTTTTGAATAACTTGCTGTTGTCTTTTTTTAGTCCCACCAGTAAGCAAAATAATCACTTTTTCACCATCCTTGCCATAATAAACTCTATAACCTGGGCCAAAATCTATTTTGATTTCCCAAACATTTGATCCAACTGCTTTAGAATTTGAAAAATTTCCTAATTCTATCC
>Ga0207052_10226_pt2 | contig 13468 bp, 6 predicted proteins | sample Alteio_BWMinCont_62_FD_153294 | JGI IMG/M metagenome (GOLD analysis project Ga0207052, IMG submission 153294) | Enriched cells from forest soil in Barre Woods Harvard Forest LTER site, Petersham, Massachusetts, United States -... | ecosystem: Environmental > Terrestrial > Soil > Temperate forest >...
TCTCAGCGGCTATCCCGGTTCACCCGTCGCGGGGTTTTTTGATGTGCTGGGGGACCTCCGCGACCTGATCGTTCCCAAGGGAATCCGCGCTTTTCAAGCCAACAACGAAGCGCTCGCGGCGGCGGCCGTCAACGGAAGCCAGATGGCGCCGATGCGCGCGATGATCGCGTTCAAAAGCGTCGGCGGACACGTGGCGGCCGATGCGCTGTACCTGGGAAATCTCGCCGGCGCGCATCCCGAGGGCGGGGCGGTGATCTGCATCGGCGATGATCCCTGGTGCGACAGCACGCAGGTGCCCGCGGATAGCCGGTATCTGTGCGAGCATCTTCGCATGGCGGTGGTCGAGCCGGGTACGCCGCAGGAATTGAAGGATTGGGTCGGGCTATCGTTTGAGCTGAGCCGGGCGGCGGGGTTGTATATCGGATATCTGGTGACGGTCGCCCAGGTGGATGGGGGCGGGACGGTCGTCTGCAAGCCTAATCAATTTCCGCAGATCAACACCCAGCATCGCGTGGCGCTGGAGACATCGCACATCGATCTTGAAAAAGTTTTGCTGCCGCCGCGAACCTGGCAGAAGGAATTGCTCTTCCCGCAGCGATTCGAAGCGACGATGGCGGCGGCGAAAAAACTGGGGATCAACCGGATTTTCCCCGCGACGAATTCCGACGCGGGAAAGCCTGCGGCACTGGGGTTCATCGTCGCGGGAATGGCCGGGCCGTATTTGCAACATGTGCTGGCGGCCACTGGATTGACCGGCACGTTCCCGGTCCTGCGGATGGGAATGAGCTACCCGGCGGATATTTCGATAGTCAAGGAATTCGCCGCTACCTGCGAAAAAATGATCGTCGTCGAAGAGCGGCGCGGATTCCTGGAAAAACAGATCCGCGACGGGCTGTTCCACGCGCTGGAGAGCAAAGAAGCCGCGGAGATTTCTGGCCGGCTATTTGGCAAAGTTTTTCCCGACGGCAGCGAGGGAATCCCCGAAACGCGCGGGCTGAATTTCTCCGTGCTGGCGCAGAAAATTCTTCCGCTGATTCAGTCGACGCAAAAGATCGCGCCCCAGCGGCGGAATGGGAGGCTCAGCGACGAACTGGATCGCCTGCGCAAAGCGAGCCGGCCGAAGTTGGCGGTCTTTAATCAGAGAGTCGTCTCGCGCACGCCGACGTTTTGTCCGGGGTGTCCGCATCGGGATAGCTCGGCGGCGCTCCTGGAATTGCGGCAGAATCTGGCTGATCCGGCGTACATGAAACGCCGGCATAATTCCGGGCCGGTGGATCTGGTCGCGCACGGGGATACCGGCTGCTACACGATGCTCATGTTCGCGCCAACCGAGCAGCTCATGCACAATTACAGCGGCATGGGACTGGGAGGCGGCACTGGATCTGGCATCGATCCGTTCATCACCAACAAGCAGATCGTATTCATGGGCGACGGCACATTTTTTCATTCGGGGCAGATCGCCATCAGCAATTCGATCAAGGCCGGGCAGGAAATCACTTACATCATCCTGGAGAATAAAACGACCGCGATGACCGGCCACCAGGAACACGCGGGGACCGAACTGGATGTGCTGGGGAACCGATCGTACATGCAGGACATCGAGAACATGGTCCGCGCGATGGCCGGCACCAGCCCGCTTACCGTGGAAAAACTCTCGCCCGCCAATCGCGAAGAGTACAAGGAAGTGCTGGAGCGCACGATCCTGCGCGGCGGCGTGAAGGTCATCATCGCCGACAAGGAATGCGGCATCACCCATCAGCGCACGGTGCTCAAGGAAGAGCGCAAAATCATGAAGGAACGTGGCTATCTCCCGCGCAAGAATCACATGAACATCACGCCGGAGGTGTGCGAGAATTGCTTGGAATGCACCAAGGCGACCGCCTGCCCGGGATTGACTGTATTAGACACGGATTATGGCAAGAAGATCGACACGGACCTGACCTGGTGCGTGAACGACGGCGCCTGCGAACGCGTACGGACGAGCAACGCGATCGCCGATTCGGTCAAACCGTGCCCCAGCTTCGAGCAGGTGACGGTCATCCGCAGCAAGCGGCGAAGATACACGCTGCCGAATATGGATCTGGACAAACTGCCTGATCCGGTTCGCGCGAATGACATGACCGCGGCCGAATCGGCCTGGCGCGTTCACATGAGCGGCGTGGGCGGTATGGGCATCGGCCTGGTCGGCGCGATCCTCGTCCGTGCCGGACACAAAGAGGGGTATCACGTTATTTTCCAGGAGAAAAAAGGCCTGGCCATCCGCAACGGCGGCGTCTTTGCACAAATCACATTCCTGCCCAAAACCGTGGAGGAGATGCCGCCGATCACCGGAAGCATTCCCTACGGGCAGGCGGATCTGCTGCTGGGGATCGACATCCTGGAGGCGGCCCGCGCGATCGATCCGCGCGAGCAGTTCCGCATCGCGTCGCCGAAAAAGACCGCGGCGGTGCTCAATATGTACAAGCAGCCGACGGTTTATGGATTGCTTGGCAAGGATGATTTTGATCCCGATGCCCTGCGCGAGGAGATCGATCAGCATTGCGATGCGGAAAAAACATTCGCGGCCAATCTGGGCGAAATCTGCGAGCGGCGGCTGGGGAGCAAGCAGTTCGTCAACATCCTGATGCTGGGCGTGGCGTATCAACTCGGCCTGATCCCCGTGTCGGCGTGGAGCATCGCCTGGGCGATCAAGGACACCATCCGCCGGGAGCATCGGAAAAATCTCAAGGCATTCAACATCGGTCGAAAGCTTGCGCTGCAGCCCAAAGCTCTTCCCAAAAAGCCCGAACCGCTGACCTGGCAGCAATTGGTGACCAACAAGGGGCGCATCCTGCGTAAGACGCTTCGCAAGGGCGAAAAGGTCGCCGCGAGTTTTGAAAAGCTCACCGAGGCGGCGATGCAGGAACTGCCGAATCTGCCGGAGATTTTCAAATACGATCTGGCCCTGCGGATTTATGATTTGATGCAGTATCAGGACATCGCCCTGGCCCGTGATTATGTGCATATGGTCCGGAAGGTCTATCTTCGCGATGGAGCCAATCAATCCTTCGCGGCCACGGGAGCCGCGATCTGGAATCTGGCCAAGGTGATCCTGATTAAGGACGAGCCCTACGTGGCCTACCTGCTGACACGCTACGAGAAAAAGCAGCGCGATCTGGAAAAATTTGGCGTGGATGTCCCCAACGGCGACCGGCTGGTCTACCGCCACCACACCAGCCCGGAATTCAACATCGGAAAATTCCGCATCCGGTTGAAAATTAAAACGTCCGATTGGCAGTTGCGCATCGTCCGCCACATGAAATGGTGGCGAAAACTTCCCGGCTGGCACAAACGCGAGACGGCGTTCCGCGATTGGTACATCAACCTGCTGGATCGGGTCAACCTCGATTCACCGGCGGAATATGAGAAGTCGCTGCGGGTTCTTAAATGCCCCGAAACGGTCAGCGGGTATCGCGAGGTGCGCTATCCCAAGATGGATCAGGCGAAAAAAGCAGCCGAGGCGGAATTGCGCGCGGCGATAGAGAAAACGCCGGTGATGGCGGCGTAGTCTTATTTCTCAGGCACGCGCTTGACCTGCAGCGTCACCGTCGGCACGGGGGTGGTTTTCGATTTGGTGAATTTTGTGAACTGGATCAAAAATAGATGCCCCTGCGTGGATCGGCAGACATAGGTGAGGGGCGGGGCCGCTTGGGTGTCGATTTCCACGGGCACATGATCAGCGCCCGGCGGGGTGGGATTATTCTTCATCCACAAACTCAACGCGGAGTTGAGGAATTGCGCATCGGGATTGGTCCAGTTTTCCGAATCGACCGGGGCGAGCGAGTCGCCGTTGTAGGCATCGAGCGTGAACATAATGCCCATATTGTTCAACGGCTGGCCGCCTGCGGTCATTCTCAACATAATGCTTGTGTTCAATCCAAAATCGGCGCCCAGGAGGCGCTCGATCTCCTTCGTCTTCGCGCCATTGATCGTGTAGACGTTGCGAATGGTGTTTTCGTCGGCGCCAGTGGGAGCGCGAAAGTCGAATTTCATGGCGCTGGGAAGTTCGAGATTCATCATGTCGCCGGAACTCATTTCAAATTCGAAGGGGCCGTCGGAGAGTTCAGAGGGTTCCGTGGCGGCTTCGCCGGAGGGCTGGGTAGTCGTGGTGACAACGACTCCAGAGGCGGGCATGAACCCCGCGCCGCCACTGTTGCCGCCGGTGATGATGAGAACACCGCTGTTCATCTGCTGGGCAAATGCGCGCGGGATGACGACCGTTGCCCCGCCGGCGACAAAGAGAACCGCGGCGGCGGTGGCAAGGGCGATTTTAGCTTTGGTCCAGAACATCATTTTGATTGCTCCCCTTGCGAATTGAATTCCTTGGGTTGTTGCGGCGGTTGTCGTCACCGCCGCGGCCGCGTGCGATGGGGCGGCAGTCACGGCAAAAGCGGCAATGCCCGCCCCGAGCAGCGCTGCCGGCGCGGTGACGCCGCGGCCGGCGAGAAACCCGCGCAATCGTTCCAGCGCCCGCTCGACGCGCTTGCGCGCGGCATCGGGTGTCAGGCCCAGTTCCTCGCCCACGTCGGCGAAAGAACGATTCTGAAAATATCGCAGCACCACCGCATCCCGATCGCAGGTTCCCAGGCGATTGAGCTGCTCGTCCAACAACGGGCTGATTTCCGACCAATCTTCCGGGGTAATGTCCTGTGATTCATTTCTCATGGCTGCCCGCTCATATTTTTCTCGACGGCTCCTTCGCCGGCGAGCATCAAGGGATGCACATCGCGTGACCGCCAGCAGCCACCCCGCGACGGCGACTCCCCGGCGGATGGTGTGCGCCTTTTTTGCCAGGACGAGAAAAACGCTTTGGGTGACATCCTGGGCAAGATGCTCATCGCGCACCTGCCGCCGGGCGGAGGAGTAGACCAGATCCAGATGCCGCCGGATGAGTTGATCCAGCGCCTCCCGCGAGTGGGTGGATACGTACAACTGCAGAAGTCGTTGGTCGTCGGTCATGGGGACATCTGATGGTATGACGCCGGCGGCCAATTAAACGGACAAATTCCCGGCGTGTTTCATTTTGCTGGGGGATAGGTATCCAGGCTCATGGGGTCGACGCCGATATCGCGGAGCTGGGAGTCCACCAGGATGCGGGCGGAACAGTCGAAATAATCCTGGGCGGGGACCGCTTTCTTCAAGTAGATCAGAGCCTGGTCCTTCTTTCCGCGATTCAAGCAGAACGCCGCTGCGTATGCGCAGAGCCCTCGTTGTTCGAAAACATCATTTTTGGCGTCGATCACGGCGATGACAGCAGCCGGGTCGGGCGTCACGGTCGGGCCCGTGGCGATGGCGGTTTCCATGAGCGAGCCCAGCTTCATGTAGTTTGCATCGCCCTGGGAATAGGTGGCGAGCTGCCCCAGCATCTTGTCGCGCGTGGCAGCATCTTGTGTGGCATCAGCAATCAGTGCGATCCCCATCGCGGAAACGGGGCCGGGAGCCCTGTCCAATCTTGTTTGAAACGCGGCAATCGCCTCGGGATATTTCTTCAGGCTCTGTTGAAGATAACCCAGACGGAGAAGTTCTTCGTCGCTGGCATTGGGTCCCTTGGAATTGAGGAAATCCAGCGTGACGCTGAGTGATTTCTTTAGGTCGCCGTGGCCTGTGTGATTGCACCAGATATACCATGCAAGCGGAGTTTCGGAGTAGTGATCCACGTTCTCCCGGACCATGCGCTCGGCCCCGGCCCAGTCGCCGATCCCCTGATGGGCGAAGGCGTCGCAGGAGATCGCCCACTGTGCGGCGGATTGATAAGCGCGGTCGGCGTATGGAAGCGCTTTCTGGTAGTCACCCTTTTTCATGTAGTCCCGGGCGATTTCGCACTGAGCGGTCTCGTGTTCGAGCCCGAACGCGGGGGCCTCATTAATGTAGCGGTCAAGCGTCGCCCGCCACTGGTCGTGGTTGCCCGCATCGTCGTAGGACTTGGCGAGCGCCTCGTAGCCGGTGTAATCGGGCGAAACCGCGATGTACTTATTCAGACAGCGCTGGGCATCGGTCCAGGCGGATTGCGAGAGATAGTGTTTGGCCAGGGCCATTGCGATCGTCGGATAGTCGCCTTGCTCGTACTCCCAGCGTTTGGCCTGCGCTGGATCCCAATGATTTAATATCGCATTTTCCAGAATCAGCGGCGAATCCGGATCGACGCGCTGCAGGTTGGCGAGAATCTCGGCCGACCACTTGGCATCTCCCGTGCCATAGAACCGTGAAAGCTGCTCGAGATCCCACGCGCTGGCGTCGGTGTTGTGAACCATCCAGCCAACAATGGCGTCGGTTGCGGGGGATGCGCTGCCGATCTTGAGATAGTAGGCCACGTTGTAGATCGGCACGAGGCGCAAAGTGACGGAGTGATCGGCCATCATCGAGGCCTGCTGGAAATATTTTCCCATCTGGTTTTCGCTGCTCGTGTGCCGTACGCCATACGCCTGGATCACAAACTTGAACGGGTGATCGTTAAGTTGCGGCAACACCTCGGCGGCGTAATCGCTGCCGTCGACGCCCCATTGTTCGGTGATGAGATTGATCCTGGTGTGAATGTGCGCGAAAGTCGTCTCCTGGACCATGCGGGCGAGCGTCGCCAGCGAGGGCTCGCTCGTATCGTGCGCGGGATCGCTCTGGTCGATCAGGGCCTGGCAGATTTCTTCGCGGCCCTGCGGATTGCCGCCCTCGCGTTTGAGCTGCTGGATGCGGTCGGCGATGGCCTTGGGAAGATCGGGCATGGTTTGCAAACGTTTTCCCAGCGTCTGGCTGAAAGTCTGCGGGCCGACCTCACTGAGTTCGTTGAGCATGCCCGGGCCGGAATTTCTGCACATTGCATCAATGATGCGCAGGCATTCCGGATTCTTGGCCATCGCGGTCTGGGCTACATCCATGAGCGCGCCCTGGGATGCGGATTGCTCGACCGTCAAAAACGCCAGGAAGAGTGCGAGCTTGCCGACGTGATCGTCGCCGGCCGACATCGCGACTAGTTTACCGGTCTGGTAATGGCACAGAGGTTCGATCAACGCAACCCACGGCGGCGCCGTAGCGCCCTTCATATCCGCGGCGGCGGCCAGATCTTTAAGCGCATCCTTTTGAAACCCGGCCAGCGCGCGGGCGTAGGCGCGATGCCAGAGCGGAACGGGCGATTCGGGATGCGCAACCACCATGCGCTGGGCGTACAGCAGCGAACGCGCCTGAAACACCGCGTATTCCTGGCTCCATTGGAACCGCGTGAGCTGGCCCAGATTGGCGTAGCCGCGAACCAGCACGCCCAGGCGATCGAGCGATTCGCCGTCGCCGTGGATCAGCGCGTGCGTCTCGCGCACAGCGGCCAGTTGCGAAAGCTGCTCCATCTCCGCAAGAAGATTTTCTCCGTCGGCCGGCGCGGGGGCGGATTCCTTCACATCATTGGGCGAGCCTGTCCAGCCATCTTTTTCAATCACGGCGACGAACTCATTGCGCGACATGCTCTCGGCATTCTCGACCAGGGCGCTGTAGTCGGTAATCCAATCCGCGGGGTAGTCGTGGCTCCAGACCGAGACCTTCGAGCCGGGCTTGTCCGCAAGCATGACGTTTGTGGGGCCGAAACTCATCTCCTGGGCGAACTCCATCGGCACGTTGCCGCGCCATTCGCGCAGATGGCCGTCGCGCGTCTGCAGGCCCAGTTCGTCGCGGGCGGCGATCAGGACGGACTGGCGGAGAATCTCCTGCATCAGAAGCCCGCGAGTTGGAAGTCCCGCCTGGACGCGATTGGGCCGGAGATAAAAGGGCTTGGCCAGGGCTGGAGCGGCGATTGCCGCGGTGATGAGAATGACCAGCGGGAGCAGCAGCGCGCTGCCGGGAGCTGTGCGATGCCTGAAAATCATGACTCCTCCGCGATTTGGAACCCTGAAACAGATGACTGGCGCCGGAAGGATACCTGATTCTGTTGGGAACCCACAACAAATTCGTCGCCGATCGCCAGCATTTGAGTAGAATCCGGCCATGCGAAACCGCGCTTTGTTGGCCGCTTTATTGATGCTGTTGTCGTCGTCTCTGGCCCGGGCGGATGATCTGCTGGTCTATTTCGGCACGCACGTCGCCGGGGCGGGGAAGGGATTTTCGGTTTCGCATTTTGATACCGACTCGGGCGTGCTGTCGCCGCCGAAATACCTGCTGGACGCGCCGGGGCCGGCGTATTTTGTTTTCGACCGGTCACAGAAATTTCTCTATACGTGCAACTCGACGCATCCGGAATTTACATCCCAAAAGAGCGGGGGCATCAGCAGCTACAGCGTCGATCCCAAGACCGGCGAGCTGACGCTGCTCAACAGCGTCGCGAGCCTGGGTGAGGACCCGAGCTATATCTCGCTGGATAAGAACGAGCATTTCTGTTTCGTGGCCAATTACAAAACCGGCAGCGTCGCGGCGTTCGCCCTCCGCCCCGATGGACGCATCGGCAACTGTGTCTCCTCCCTCCAATACCCCGGCCACGGAACCGATCCGGTCCGCCAGACGCAGTCGCATGCGCATTCGATCATCCCTGATCCGACCAATCATTACGTGCTGGTGGCCGACCTGGGGTTGGATACGGTGTCGGTCTACCGTTTTGAGAATCAGGCCGGTTGGTTGCTGGCCAACGATCCGCCGCTGTTTCATATCAAGGCCGGGTCAGGGGCGCGGCATATGGCGTTCGATTCGACCGGAAAATTTCTTTATGTGATCTCCGAGATGGGAAGCCTGATCACGGTGCTGAATTGGGATTCATCCCGCGGCACGGCCAGTGAGATTCAGGAAATCTCAACGCTTCCGGCGGATTTCAAAGGCACCAGCGCGGCAGCCGAGATCACGATCCATCCCAGCGGGAAGTTCCTGTTTGCCACCAACCGCGGGGACAACAGTCTGGCGGTGTTCACAATCGATTCGGGCACGGGGAAGATTAGTTTGTTGCAGCACATTTCATCGGGCGGCAAGACGCCGAGGAATTTCGCGATCGATCCTAAGGGTAAGTGGCTGGTGGTGACGAATCATGACAGTAATAATGCGGTGGTGTTTGCGATCGATCAGGAGACGGGGAGACTGACGCAGAAGGGGGAGCCGGTGGGGGTGACGTATCCGTTTTGTCCGAGGTTTGGGAAGCCCGAGGGGAATTAATTGAACCGCCAAGTGCGCCAAGGGGGGAAATTCATTTTTGCCACAGATTCAAAGACGGATGGACACTGATAAAAACTAGATTGAGGAGGGAACGGGGTGACGCTAGAGGGCGGGGAGCCACTCCGTTATGCATAGATTTCCTGTGGGCAGGGACCGTGCCGCTGCAAGAGTGTTTCAACGCGCGAAGTATCGCCACAATTCCAAACTTCCGTAACGAGTTCCGCAATCGAAGAAAAAGATGAGCCCATGTGCTCTCGATATTTACAGGTCAGGACTCGGTCTTCGGGTATTGCTCGTTCTATAAGATTTTGAAAATCGAACTTCGCGGAACCCGCAACCCACCCAGACGGCGTCAGATGCCACTCCATCCATTCATTGCTTGCCGACATTTTAAATCTCCATCCAGGCGACCTCAATACCCATCAATGGTGATCGGCAACTTCGCAGGGATAGTTCAACAATGATTACCGGACACCGGGGCGAATGATAAGGAATGCGGGGCCTCGCAATCGAGGCCCCGCATGGTGTCCTTAGCTCGCCAACACGGTGTTGCTAACATCGACCTCGTCGGGGTCTGGTTCATCAACGGTGTCCAAAAATGCCTTGATATGTTGGCTCCACTCTTGGCGCTGATCGTCATACCAACTCCGGGCTTCGTCAGTTGCCAAGGCCTCGCTGCGACCGAGTGCCATAAGCAGCAAATCTATGCCGGTCTTTCCCAGAGGCGACTCTGTCTCGATGCGACGGTAGCAGCGTTCATAAAAGCGGTGGTGCGTATTCAAGAGGACAACCACCGACCTGCCAATCGATCTGATCCGGTAAAACGGCGCACCGGGCAGATTTTCGTACTCAATTAGCACCGTATACTTCGAGAATCGATCCTCCAAGTCAGCTTTGCCCGCAGCGGTAGCGCTAGCGGCGTGTTGCTCAACGAACTTTTGGACTTCCTGATTGACCTGCTCCTGCGGCTTGGTAGCCAATTCCTCAATGGGTCTCAATCGAGGGGACACTTTTTGCGCCGCTTCCTCCGCCTGCTTTGCGCGAACCTCATGCGCCTTTTTCCCGCGCGCTCTGATCATGTCGATCATCGTCGCGATATTGGCGGTGATCGCTTCTCGAAGCCTTTCGTAGATCATCGTCCCGGGCCTCATAGATGCATGCTGTTTCGTGTGCGTCACGTTGAATACTTCGTCAAGTTCGGGCTCGAATCGGATCTCAACCCGATACCATGAGTGCGTCCAGTGCTTAGCATGGTAGGGGCTCTTAATTAGGTCGATCTCTCGCCTTGCGCGCACAATGCTGAATCCGGTACTCTCATCAATGTGCCTACGCTTTTTTTCGTCTTTATCCTTGTTGTAGGCGATCTGCCAATGCTCAGGGAGCAGGCTGAAGACAACCTCGACGGTGGACTTTTGGCTGGGCTGCGAGAGGATCGGCACTTCAAATTTGAGGGTGTCGCCGTGCTGCGTCGCCAATAGATCGTTTTGCAAGCGCGCTTCAGGCATCAAATAAAGGGGGTCGAAGGGCTCTACCGGAACTCCGTTTATCGTAATTTTCTTTTCCGCGACAAGGAAATGACGGAAAATGCGTCCTAATACCGGACGCAGGCTTCTTTCTAGTGTGTCGAGCTTTCCGTCGTGGTCGAGGCGGTCACATTCGCGCCAAACAACCAGCGTGCCCTTCGTCTGGTCCACCAAGTCCTGGTATGGCGCGGGAATCGCAGCCCCGACAGGCTCCGGAATCTCGTCCATTTTCCCTTCTGCGACTTCGTCTACATCTACGTAGGTCCATAGCACCTGTTGGCCCTTTTGCCGCGAGAAGACCTCGAAATGTTTACACTGGCTCACACTTGCATTTGGGAGCCCCATGCCGAAACGCCCAAGGCCTGAACGGTCGTTGAATCGATCTGAATCGCCAAATCGCAGTGCGCGTCTTAGCTTTTCCTTATCCATGCCGCGACCATTATCGGCAATTGCAACCTCGACGACTCGAGGCATCCTTGGCTTGCCAGGCCCAGTGATCTCATTTTCTACAGCAACGAGCCGGATATGGACCTCGGACGCGCCAGCCTGAATCGAATTGTCGATTAGCTCGGATAGCGCGCTGGCTGTGCCTTTGTACCCGCTATCGCGGGTAGCCTTTATGAATTGGTCCTGACGAACGATAGAAAAAACTGGCTGCATGATGCAGTTCCTTTCTTGGGTCCGACTTAAAGCCGGACAAAAGGGATCAAGCCACCTCGTGCGAGGGGGCAAACAATAACCGCAGCGAACATCGCTGTGGTTGATTTTAATTTCAAGCAAGGAAACTTAGGACGAGCGCCCGAAAACGGATGGGGTGCTGTTCGTCTTCGCCGCGACATCAAGCCGCAGCACGTTCAGCCTTGCAAAGTGCATTATACCACAATCTACCATGGCTTCAAGTAAAAAATGCTCGTGAGCAAAACGTTTGTGGGCTGGGCCGGTGACGAGTGCTGCGAGGCCACGGCGGCATAACTTAGAGCCCGATCAGAACGTCCGCCGTTGCCTCGCCGTCGGGATATTCAAAATCTTCCGATATTTCGCGACGGTTCTTCTTGCCAAATCGATTCCCTGGGCCTTCAGCTTCTCGACGATTTCATCGTCGTTCAGCGGATTGGATTTGTCTTCATCCCCAATGATGGTTTTTAGTTTTTCCTTCACCGCGTCCCAGGACATGTCTTCGCCTTCGGAGCTGGTGGTGCCGCCGGAGAAGAAGCGGCGGAGGGGGAAGACGCCTCTTGGAGTCTGGATCCATTTTTCGCTCACCGCTCGGGAGACTGTGGCTACGTGGATTCCCAGCAAATCGGCTACGTGGATCATCGGCAGGGGCTTCAAAAACTCGGGGCCTTTGTCGAAGAATTCTCGTTGGGCGTCCACCACCACCCGGATCACCCGCATGATCGTGCTTTTGCGTTGTTCGATGCTCTCGATCAGCCATCTGGCGTTGCGGACGTTGTTGGAGAGGAACTCTCTGGTTTTTTTGTCCTGGCTGCGGTCCTTTAGCATCTTGCGGTACATGCCGGAGATGTAGAGGTTGGGGGCGGGGTCGTTGGTCATTTCTATTTCGTATTTGTCGGTGTCCTCGTCGTAATAAATGATCGCATCGGGTGTCACCGGCGGGGCTTCGGAGCGGCCGATCTGTTTGCCGGGGAAGGGATTCAGGCGGCCCAGGCGATGGACGGCACGCTGGATCTCATCGATCGGGCGGCCGAGCTTTTTGCTGATCTGGGGATAGCGGTTCATCTCAAGGTCTTTGAGATGCTCGCTGATGAGGGAACGCTCGAGCACAAAATCGTGGCCCTTGGAGAGTTCTTCATCATCCTCCAGGGCTTTGAGCTGGATGAGGAGGCATTCCTGGAGGTTGCGGGCGCCTACGCCGGGGGGTTCCAGGGTTTGGATCAGAGACAGGGCCTCGGTGAGATCGGGGATGGTGAGCGGGGCCTTGGATTCTTTTTGGATGTCTTCGAGTTTGACGCGGAGGTAGCCTTCGACGTCGATAAAATTGATGATCGCTTCGCCGGCCTTTTTGACGGCGGGGGATGCTTCGATGAAGACCCACTGGCCCAGTAGGTGCTCGGAGAGCGTGCCGCTGCGGGCGGCGGTGTTGTTCATCGCGTCGAGTTTTTTGTCGCGATCGCCGTCGTAGACAGCGGCCTGGCGGAATGAGCCGTTGTTGGTGGAGAATTCCTCGTTCTCGAAATAATCAGAGAGTTTGTTGAGACGGTCGAAGTCCTCGGCGCTGTCCGAATTATCCTTGACGACCAGGGCGCGTTCGCCTTCCGAGGAATCCTGCTGGCTTTCGGCCAGAAGGGCATCAGGCGGAGCGCCTTCTTCGAGTTCGTTTTCGCGCATCTCCAGGACGGGATTGTTCTGGAGTTCCTCTTCGATGCGTTCCTCCAGGGCCATAAGGGGAAGCTGGAGGATCTCCATGCTCTGGATCATTCGGGGCGTCAGGAGTTGACGCATCCCCATTTCCTGGCGCATGGATGGTGATTGCGATAAATTCATACGCTACCGTAACTTACAGCCACCATGCCGCCACGTTGGAACGACTGGTGGCTACAAAAGGCACGTGGTTTGCTGTCGGTAACTATATCATCGAACGCAAGGGGCGGCAAAGAGAAAATATATTGGGGGATGGCGATTTATTGGGGGCTTAATCTGGGAAGTGGGAAGAAGGTGTGCGGGATATGCGGGACAACGGCGATGGGGCGCTGAGCAATCCGCGTGAAGAAAGATTTTTATCGGTTGCGGGTCTCGTGACGAATGGCGGGCCCTGGCTCGCATATAGCGCGTGG
>Ga0207052_10286_pt1 | contig 13365 bp, 8 predicted proteins | sample Alteio_BWMinCont_62_FD_153294 | JGI IMG/M metagenome (GOLD analysis project Ga0207052, IMG submission 153294) | Enriched cells from forest soil in Barre Woods Harvard Forest LTER site, Petersham, Massachusetts, United States -... | ecosystem: Environmental > Terrestrial > Soil > Temperate forest >...
GAGATCGTACTTTTTGATCAGCCGATTGAGATGGATATAGGTGAAACTGAGGCCGGGGCTTGAACCCCAGTGCCCGAGCAGCCGGTTCTTGATGTGATCCCGTTTCAGCGGTTCACGCAGCAGGGGATTCTCCTGCAGATAAATCATGCCCACGGCAAGATAGTTGCAGGCCCGCCAATAGGCTTCGATCGTGCGTAGTTCCTCGCCCGACAAGGGATGAGTGGCGTCAGAGCTGACGCTGGTGGCTTGGGCTGTGGCATCAATAAATGTGGCTCCCATAATTCCTCCGCTCGCGGCCGTTCGCGATCGCCGTTTGAACCCGTTCCCGCTCTTCCGCATTGGCGCATCCGGAGATCTCATATCCCATAATCGGGATCAGCTCGCCAACTCCGCTTTGGGTCAAGCCAGGTTCCAGAACTTCAGGATAGTCCTGGTCGGCAAACCTTCCAAGCCGGCGACACCACGAAGCGGAACTGCGTCCTACGTTCCTTCGCCTCGCTTAACCCGCTGGACCACGAGTGGCCGATACTGCTGACGTGTCGATTTTGGCCGAACTTAAACACGTACGCCTGGACTCCGATGACCCGCGCAATAGTGAATATAGGACCCGTGAGCGTGCCAACCAACTGCCAAAAATAGCAGTTGCCGGAAATTCACAATCGGGGATGGAAACAATCAAGGCTCCCGGGCCATTCTGCGATCGAAAAAAAAGAAAGCGGAAGCGACGGACACGAAGCCGCCGTTTCCGCTTATCTGCAACCCTTCATCTCCGAACATCGACCGCTGGCCTGTTGGTCTTAGAAATCGAACCGCAGCGAGAACTGTCCGAAGCGCCGCTCGTCGTGGTTGCCGCCCAGGGCCACGCTGTTCAGGCCGCCCTTGAGCGCGATCACGGCGAGTGGCGGTCCGATTGTGCCCGGCGTGTTCGTTACCGAAAGACCTGACTCGTTCACGTAGAGGTTGTGGTGGTTAAACACATCGAACCCTTCGGCGCGGAATTCAAGATTCGCTCTTTCAAAAAGCTTGAACTTCTTGGCTACGGAAAGATCCGCGTTCCAGGCTCCCGGACCACGAAATGAGTTTCTCCTCGTCATATTGCCAGGAAACGGCCCGAAGTCAGAGATCCCCAGCGTGGGGTTAAACGGGGCAAGATCGTTGGCTCCAGGAACGGTCAGCACCTGGAACTGATTCAGGCCCACATTCTGCGCCGACCCCGTCTTGAACTGAGTAACTGGCGTTGCCGGCAGGATCCTCGGCACGCCGGTGTATCCGTTCTCATTGTAGGAAAAGTCGTACACCGAGAACGGGGTTCCAGTCCTCGCCGTGAAAATCCCTGACGCAGTCCATCCGCCGGCGATTTGCGTCAGCAGCCCATGTCCCTGTTTAAACCAGGGCGTTTGCCATATCGGCGAGAGGACGACACGGTTCTGAATATCGAAATCCGAGCTTCCCCAGTCGAGCATGGGATTGTTCGGATCCAGGTAGCCAAGGTTGCCGATGTAGCCCGAACCGCCCTGGGAGCTGTCAGAAAAAGTGGAACTCAAATCATCGAGCGAATGGGCCCACGTGTAGTTGGCGATGAGGTCAACGCCGCTGTGATGCAAGTTGAGCGCCTGGTATTTGAGGTTGAGCGAATCATACGCGCTCGAGCCCCCGCTGCCCCGGACATTGATCGCCGCATATTGAGCGTTGGGCCGCGTGAGGCACACGGTGGTTGTGCCGGGGCAATCAACGGCGGCTCCAAGATAGGCCTGGTCGCCGCCGATCGGATTGCCGGCCGTCACATCGTAGAGATGGACTCCGTGCGCGCCGCTGTACGCCAGTTCGACGAACGAGCTACGCGCCAGTTGATGTTGCAGTGCCAGACTCCAGAACTGCGTTTGGGCCACGTTGATGTTTTGATTCACGTTGCGGAGTTCGGTAGGCGGCAGCGGAACCGGTGGTCCGGCCGTGCCCAGCGGTCCCACATTGCTGTTGGTTACCGGCGTGCCGAAGATCTGCAAGACGGCGTAATTGGGAACGTTCTGGATGGTATTGAACGTGACGTTGCCGAAGTTCCGCTCATAGCTCATGCCGAAGCCACCGCGCACGCTTGACTTGCCGTTGCCGAACACGTCATAGGCAAAGCCGACGCGGGGTGATATGGTGCCCCATCGCGGAGCCCAGAGTTGTCCTACCGGGCTGCCGGGAGCGATCTGGACCTGGCCGCTTGCGACCCTTTGGAAAAACGTCGAGCCGGGACCGTAATAGAAATTCGAGTCCAGGTTCTGATGGTTGTTGTGCTGCACGCCGTAATGCTCGTAGCGCACTCCATAGTTGAGAGTCAGCCGCTGCGTGGCCTTGTAGCTGTCCTGCGCATAGGTGGCCCAGTCCTTGTAGCGATAACTTCTCGCAAAACTAGGTGGGGCAGCCGGCGGGGTGACATCGCACGCGGTCGTCGAATTCAAGCTGCCGTCCGGATTGCTGGTGCAGGGCAGTTTCCCTTGCGGATCCACGGCCGCCTCATAAAACTGCAGGTTGCCGCTCAGCATCCCGTTCAATCCGGCTTGCACTCCGGTCTGCAGAAACTCAATTGCCTGGGCATATGCGCCATAGGAGAAATTCATCTGAATGTAAGTCCACTGGCCGCCGAATCGCATCGAGTGCCGGCCTTTCATCCAGGACAGGTCCTCCTCGAGTTGAACGGTGTTCTGCGGCCCGCCATACGGTAGACCGCCCGAACCGGATTGCATAAGGTTGTACAGCCCTGGGAATGTGATTTGCAGGCCGTTCGCTGTGGCGCCACCGAACATCAGTTCTGGCGTGTTCTGCTGGGCCGTGTCAAATGTGTAAGGGTTTTCGAAGCGGCTGAAACTCATCTTGCTGCTGCTGAAGATCGAAGGACTGAAGCTGTGGCTGATCGAATAGAGACCGCTGTCGTTCGAAACAGCGCTGCCCACGTCGTACTGCGGGTAGGGGCTGTAAAACTGGGTGCCGCCAAAGAGATTCGAGCTCTCCTGCCCGAATCTAAAGAACATCTGTGTGTTTGCGCTCTTGGTGTAATCCAGCCGCCCCAGCAGGCGGTAGGTGTTTTGCGGGAGATCTCCGCCCGCGTCGGCGCTGGCCTTGAAGTTGACCTGGCCCAGGATCGGCGTCGACGGGGGCACGCCCGCGAGCGTAACACCCAGATCGGACTGAGCCAGCGTGCTGCTGATCTGGAGGGGCGTGGCCCCGTAGGTGCTGAAATACGATTGCACATTCGGCGCTGTGTAGGCGAGAAAATCCGGAGTTGGAATCAGTTCCGACTCCGACGCGGCGCTACGCACACGGGTCCACTCCGTGCTGCCGAAAACAAACAACCGGTCTTTTTTGATGGGTCCGCCAAAGGCGAAACCGAACTGGTTGCGCGTATAGGTGCCTTTGGGTAGGTCCGACACCACGTTCTGATAGGTGTTCGAGGTGTACGCAGACAGCCGGTTGAATTCCCACGCCGATCCGTGAAATGCGTTGGTGCCGGCTTTGGTGCTGACGTTGACCACGCCGCCTGAAGCCCGGCCATACTCGGCTGCGAAGTTGTTGGTCACGACGTTGTACTCCTGCACCGAATCGATTGGAACCTGTTCCCCTACCGCATACGAAAAGACGCTGACATTCTCAACGCCGTCGAGGAGTATCTCCGTGCCCGACTGGCGTTGTCCATTCACCGAATAGCCCACACCGCGGCTGTAAAGGTTCTGGCTGCTGTTGGAACTGTTGGTGGTGTTGTCGCCGTTGCTGACGTTCCCGGAGAGAACGACAAAATCGTAGGGATTCCGCGTAAGGCTTGGCAGTCGCGCCAGTTCCTGCGTATCAACCATCTGCGACAATTCCTGGGTCTGCGTATTCACGGCCGCGCCGCCTTCCGCGACGACCTGCACCTCCGTGACCGTGGCGTTTACACCCAGTTTGGCGTCGAGAGTCACGTGTCCGCCTACTGTGACTTCAACATTCGTGTTGAACTCCTTGAAGTCCGCGGCCCTGACCGTCACGCTGTATGTGCCAGGCTCGAGGCCCACAAGGACGTAGGCTCCCGTGTCTGAAGACTGCGCCGAACGCTGCCCGTTGCTGGCGAAATTTCTCACCGTAACCGTTGCCCGGGGAACCGCAGCCCCCGACTGATCCGTTACCGTTCCTGCTATCTGTCCGCTCTCCACCTGGGCCGAGGTGAGCGAACAGAACAAAAGCATGGCGTAGATGGCAAACATCCATCTGCGAACGAGTGGGAAAGCACGTGCGTCCTGTTGCTCCGGATTAGACCTCGACGCACAAAGACACCTCCGAAAATCGAATGCCCGCATCGCATCCTCCAGTGGTTACTCCTCTTTACGGAGCAACCTGCATGTAATTCGTGCAAGTATCCACCGGTTTGTCTCGCAGCGGGAGGACGAGTGACCTGATGTTCCGCCGAAGTGACGAGCGGTCGCGGGCGAGGGATCAAGGGAAAGCGGCTGACATTTCGATGACAGAGGGGCGAATGGAATTTAAGTCCGGTCCAGGTATGGAAAGATGCCCTGGCAGGCAGGAGGCGCGGGTCGCCGTGTAACTCTTCGATGATCGTGCCGCGTGGTTATCGCTCCGCAACCAGATCGAGCAGATCGAAGAATTCAGGAAAGCTGATGGCCGCCGATTCCGCGCCCTGGATCAGCGTATCCCCCTCCGCGCGCAATGCAGCCACGCTGAAGGCCATGGCGATGCGATGGTCGCCGCCTGAGTCGATCACGGCCCCGCGCAGCGCCTGGCCACCGGGGACATCCAGGCCGTCTTCGAACTCCTCCACCTCGGCTCCCATCGCGCGCAGGTTGCGAGCCACCAGGGCGATACGGTCCGACTCCTTGACGCGCAGCTCTTTCGCGTCCCGAAAACGGATTCCGCCCCGCGTATACGGCGCAATGGCCGCCAGCACCGGCAGCTCATCGATGAGTTGTGCGGCCAGCGAGCCGCTGAGCTCCGTCGAGCCGAGGCCGTTCTCCGGAGCCGATACCTGTACCGTGCCGACTAGTTCCGCGTTCTTTTCCTCCAGATTGAGGACGCTGATGTGCCCGCCCAATGCGGTCAGCACGTCCAGCAGCGTTGCGCGCGTCGGGTTCAGTCCCAGCGAATCAATGACCAGTGCGGAGCCGGGGAAAAGAGCCGCTGCGCAAAGAAAGAATGCAGCCGAAGAGATGTCGCCGGGCACCGCGGCATCGATGGCGTGAAGTCCCTGTGGGCCTTCAATGGAAACTGAGTTCAGCGTTCTCGTGAGGCGGGCTCCGAAGGCGCGCAATGCCAGTTCGCTATGGTCGCGGGTGCGAATCGATTCCCGCACCGTCGTGGCGCCCTTGGTCTGCAGACCCGCAAGCAGGACACAAGTCTTTACCTGCGCGCTGGGCACAGGGGTGGTGAAGTCGATCGCCGCAAGCGTGCCGCCATGGATGGTGATGGGCGCGTGCCCGTCGGTAAGCGTCAAGCGCGCGCCCATCAATTCAAGCGGTTTGCGAATGCGCTCCATGGGACGCCGCGAAAGCGATGCGTCCCCGATGAGGGTGAATGTGCCAGCCTGCGCAGCGAGCAGGCCCGACATCATGCGCATGGTCGACCCGGAATTTCCGCAATCCAGGGCTTGATCGGAAGGTGTCACCTCACCGCCAACACCGGTCACAGCGACCAGGCCGTCGTCCTGTCTCGAGACGGTTGCGCCGAGAGCCTGCATGCAGGACAGGGTCGATGCGCAATCGGCGCCCGTGGAGAAGTTTGTAAAGCGCGACGTGCCTTCTGCGAAAGCGGCCAGCATACCGTACCGATGGCTGATGGACTTGTCGCCAGGCAGGCGCAGGCTGCCGTAAACGTTGCGTGCCGGGCGGATGATGCGTTCTTGCGTGGCGGTATGCAAAGGGGCTCCGGGAGTATGTCTGATCAAAGTTTACCAAGCAGGAATCGCAAGGCCCCTTCAATCAACAGGCGAATTTGTCATCCTGAGCGGAGGTCGACGCGACGATCGCAGTCGAAGGATCCCCGGCTGCTTTTTGCAATGACAGGTACCTGAAGCGGCCCGAAAAAGCATACCTTCCGCGTTGGCCACCTCGTTCATTTGACCGCTGGCGACGCTGAGCGGGCACCTCTTGACAGCCAGGCTGCCCAACCAGTGCAGATTGCAAGTGCAACCGTAAGAATCCGTACAAGACCAGAAAGCTCATTGAAGCTCACGTAGATCCCAAGGAGTTGATACGCGAAAAGCGCCCATCCCAAAGCACCAATGGCTCGAGGAGTTGTCCTTGCCAGCTCACCCAGATGCCAAGCAAGATATGCACCGAACAGAACACTCAATGAACAGAACACCCCGAGTGCGAGAACCACTGGGCCGTAAGAGAGACGGTGATCTTCTGGGAGAGGCACCAGGTTCATTGCCCCGGCAGCCTGCCAGAATCTCACGACGGCGTATGTGTTTCCTGCGGCTGCCACAAAGAGCAAAATGCTGGCAGTTCTGTAAAGTGCAGTTGCTTTCATCCGAGTCTCCCCCTTTGAACTTATTACCGCCGATCCGGAAATAACCTTGCCTTATCTGAGAAGAGCAAGAATCAACCACTGGTGCTTCGAGTCCGGTAGCCGCGGCGACCTTTGCTCAGCATGATGCGGAGGTTTGGAGGTTATCGGTAGATCACCGCCCGCCCAGTCCTTCGCCCTCACGGTTCCTCACCGCACTTTCAGCACAATGATCGTTTCGTCGTCGAAACGGTCGTGGCCGGCCTGGAAACGCGAGACATCGGCGAGGATGGCTTCGGCGATCTGCGCGGCCGTGCGCTCGCGTTCGCCGCAGAGCGTCGCTGACAGCCGGTCTTCGCCGTACATCTCCTCGTGCTCGTTCTCTGCATCCAGAATGCCATCGGAAACAAAGACAAAGGCATCGCCTGGTTCCGTGGCTACCGAGAATTCGTCATACGTGACGTTGGGGAACATGCCCAGCGGAAACCCTTCTGCGCGAATCGGGTGCGAACCCCCGGCGCGACAGAACATGGGCTGCACGGCCCCCGAGTTTGCCAGCTGCAAGGTCTGATTCTCGTCGTTCCACAATACGTAAAGCATGGTCACGTATTGCGATTCGAGGCGCCGTTCCTGCAGCGCATCGTTCAGCATGGCCAGCATTGCGGCCGGCTGCAATCGCTGCTGTGCCGCGGACCGCATGATGCCGCTCACCAGGGCGGCAAACAGCGCAGCAGGCGCAGCTTTCCCGCTCACGTCGCCCAACACGATCGCGGTCTGGTTGGGCCCATATTCGAGAAAGTCGTACAGGTCGCCGCCGATGCTGCGGGCGGGAAGGAACCGCACCGCCAAATCGGCGTGCGTGTGTTCCGGCGCGGCCTCGGGCAGAAGTCGGAGCTGTACTTCGCGGGCCATGTTAATGTCGCGCTCCAGTTGCCGTTCTTGCCGCGTGACCGCCTGGTAGAGGCGCGCATTCTCGATCGCAATCGCGATCTGCGCGGCAAGGGTCGTCAACATGCGCTCGTGCTCTTCATTGAAGAAGTTGGTGCGTGTGTGTTCCAGGTCGAGCACGCCGATAATCCGTCCCTTGTGAAACAGCGGCACGATCATCTCCGAGCGGGTTTCGGGATTCATGGCCAGGTAGCGAGGGTCTTTGCGCACGTCGGGCACGTTGATCACCCGCCATTCCCGCACCGACGCGCCCACCAGCCCGCTGGTGATCGGTATCCGCCGCAGTGGGGCGTGCGCATAGCCAAAGCGCCACGCGTAGCGCGTGATGAGCGTTTCTCCCTTGGGGTCCAGCAGCATGATCGTGAACATCTGATAGTCGATCAGCCGCCGCAGCAGTTGACCGACACGTTCCAGCAGCGGGTCGAGATCCAGGATCGAGGTCAGCTCCATCGCGATCTCGTTCAGGACGGTCAGCGTCTGGGCCTGCCGGGAGACTCGCGCATACAGGCGGGCATTCTCAATGGCCTGCGCGATGCGCGATGCGGTGAGCGTGAGCAGGTGAAGGTGCTCGGCGCGGAAGTACCCGGCTTTCTCGCTCTCCAGGTCCATGACCCCGATCAGGCGGTTTTTGGCGATCAGGGGAACCGCCAGTTCCGAGCGGACTTCAGGATTCACAGAAATGTATACCGTCGATGTAGACACGTCATTGAGCAGAATCGCCTGCCTCGTGAGCGCGACCTGCCCCACCACCCCTTTTCCGAGCGGGAAGCGCATCCGCTCCACCTCCTGGGTGTGGCCGATCTGGAAACGCATCCGAAGCTCATGGGTGCGGTCGTTCAGCAGCAGAATGGCGAAGATGCGGTAATTGATGATCGCGCGCACCAGCTCCGATGTGCGATTCAGCAGGGTTTGCAGGTCGAGCGTGGTGTTCAGGGCGTCGGCCAGTTGCACGAGGTAGGTCAGGTCCGCCGGCTCCACGCGCACATTCGCCGGATCGAGATGGGCGAGTGGGTTCGCCGACGGCGCGGGGCGATAGTCGCCTTCGTATTCCGGTTCTGCTGGCGGGGAGGGGTCGGGCATGGTGTCGAAGGGAATGATAAAGCAGGGGACAGGGGTCAGGGATCAGGGATCAGGAGTTGGCCTGTGGCGTTCCTCGGAGAATGGGCTCCAATTCACAAAGTGGCGCCCGTGAGCGGCGATCCCTGACCTCTGATCCCTGCTCCTTTCACTCCGCTCCCAAGTCCCGGACAATCGAGACCCCTGCGGACGCCCCGATGCGATTGGCGCCCGCGTCGAGCATCGTGCGCACATCGGCAAGGGTGCGGATTCCGCCCGAGGCCTTGACCCCGCAACGTCCTCCGGCAACGCCTCGCAACAGAGCCACGTCGGCGGCGGTGGCGCCTTCGGATGAAAAGCCGGTTGACGTTTTCAGGAAGTCGGCCCCGGCCTGGATCGCGATCTCGGCTCCCCGGAGCTTTTCCTGCACGGTAAGCAGGCAGGTTTCCAGGATCACCTTCAAAAGCGCACCGTGATGGTGCGCAACCGTTGCGGTAGCGTGAATGGCGTGCTCCACCGCATGGTGATTGCCGCTCTTGAGCTGGCCGATGGGAATCACCATGTCCAGCTCCCGGGCTCCCAGCCGGGTGAGGGCGGCGGCCTCGTGGCGCAGCGATGAAACGAGCGACGCTCCGAGCGGGAACCCGATCACGACGCCCACGGGAATGCCGGTTCCCGACAGGACGGATACTGCGGTCGGAACCCAGATGGGATTCACCATCGCGCAGGCAAACCGATAGCGGAGGGCCTCGTCGCACAGGTTTTCGACCTGTTCGCGCGTGGCGTCCGGCTTCAAAAGTGTGTGGTCAATAATGCCGGCAACGTTTTGCCAGCTCGCAAGGGTCTGGGTAGTAAAGGCCGCGGAATCAAACGTTCCGTGGTCAAATTCAATCTCTTCCTGTAAGGGCGAAACTGCAGCCATGGTCATGCTCCTTCTTGTTCCTGCGCCGCTCTTTCCGGGCGGCTTCATGCGTGTTCTCCGGGGGATGAGTATAGACCCTTAGAGACCAACTCACAAACTGGCAGGTCTCACAGAATCGGCCCCGGCAAGATCCGCATTTTGAGTGCCGCCACTCTATTCGATGTCCATCCGCGCGATCAGGAAATCGCGAATTGTGTAAACATGACGTACCATCGCATCCGACAGTAACTTTCCTTCAATGTCGCGAACCACCTGGTGAACCTCAACTACGAATCTGCCGCTCTCGTCGCGATTTATCTCTATCGGCTCGACGTGCGGATCGAGGATTGCCCATTGCCGCGTCCAATAGTCGCGCACTCCTTCATGCCCATAGACGTAGCCACCCTCCATCCCATTCGGCCAAACGACGTCTGGCTGCATGCGGGCGAGCACCGCCTCGAGGCGGCGAGCGTTGAAATCCCGGTAAGCGCCATGCAGTTGTTCGCGCTCATCGTTCATCGCACCTCCTCCGGGCATCGCACCTTCTCCGGAAGCCCTCACTCGGGGTGTTCAGGGGTCATCAGGCAAATGTCGGGCAGGTTACGGTAACGTTCCGCATAATCCATTCCATAGCCGATGACAAATAAATTTGGAATGGAGAATCCGACATAATCGGCGTCAATCTTCTCGATCCGTCGCGAAGGCTTGTCGAGCAGCGCGGCAATGCGAAGAGTCCGCGGATGGTGCTGGAGAAAGATTTTGCGGAGATAAGCGAGGGTCAAACCGGTGTCCAGGATGTCCTCGACGATCAGGACATTTTTGCCTTCAATCGGTTCGTCGAGGTCCTTGATCAGCTTGACCGCGCCCGAGGAGCGCTGGCCCTTTCCATAGCTCGACACGGCCACGAAATCGAACGTCGTGTCGACCTGGACCGATCGTGCCAGGTCGGAAAGAAAGATCGCGGCGCCCTTCAGCACGCCCACCATCACCAGCTTTTCGCCGTTCAGGTCGCGCGTAATTGCGGCACCCATTTCCGCCACTCGCTCAGCGATCTGCTGGCGGGTATAAAGAACCTCAATGCCCTGGTAAGTGATAGTGGCCATGGGGACAGTATCGCCTGACGGCCCGGCGCTGGGGCAAGCCTCTTTTGTGAAAAATCAGTGCCCGGGACTGCCCCCGGGGGAAACGGGTTCGGTCGGCGATCCGTCTATACTTATGTAGAGATGTTTCCCTTTATCCACGTTGGTTCCCTCAATATTCCCACCTTCGGGTTGATGCTGTGGCTGGCCGCGGTGGCGGCTGGTTTCATCATGGATCGCAATTTCCGTCGCGCGAAGATTACTGCGGACGCGGTGGGCATGGTTGCCATCACAGTCGTGGCCGGCATTGTGGGAGCCAAGGTGTGGCATGTGCTCGACACGCCCTCCGAATTCCGTGAGCTGGGCTGGCGCGTGCTGTGGGACACGGCCGGGTTTGCCTGGTTTGGCGGCCTGGTATTTGGCATCAGCGCCTTGATTCTGCAGGGCTGGCGAGCCAGGATCGGCGCCCTGCGGACGCTCGACCTCGCCGCGCCCGCGGCCGCCGTCGGCTATGGCATTGGCCGCATCGGATGCTTTCTTTCCGGGGACGGCTGCTATGGCCTTCCCACAAATCTTCCCTGGGGCATGAGCTTTCCCCGGGGCATCGAGCCGACCTTTGTGCGCGTCCATCCCACCCCACTCTATGAACTAGGGGCGGGGCTGCTGATCGGCGCCTGGCTGTGGATACGCGGCAGCAAGCCGCGGCCGGCCGGTTGGATTCTCGGCGAATACCTGATTTTGAGCGGAACCGCTCGCTTTCTGGTTGAATTTATCCGGCGCAACCCCAAGGTGTTATGGGGTTTGTCCAACGCCCAGCTGGCCAGCGCCGGCTCCGTTCTCGTCGGCGCCGCAATTCTTTTCTGGGCCGCTATCCGGCGTCCGGTCCCCTCCGACGAGCCTGCCCTGGCCGTCGAAAAACCCGCCTGACGAACCCATCCGGCGCCCCAAACAATCGTTGATTCATCACAGCTTGGCCAAGGGATTCCTCTATACCCTGCCCGAAGAGCTGACCTAGAATGATCTCCTTTCGCTGGCACACTTAGCCGCTCCGGGGGTCAAAAATGTCACTACGTCTGCCGTCTCGAATCAACGCTGCAAAACCAAAACTCAGGGCCATCCTGCTCGTTGCCGCAATGTGGCTTCCGGTTTCAATGTTCGCGGCCCCGAACGGCGTTACGTTCTCGTCCGCATCTCCCCAGGTCCACCGCTACGACTTTATCGAGATCACGGCCACAGTAAGCGCGCCGGACGCCCGCAACCCGTTCGAAGACGCAACTCTCACCGGCACATTCGAAACTTCCGATGGCGCTCAGCACTGGAATGTCGAAGGCTTCTGTGATTCCCCTGACGGCGCCACCTTCCGGATCCGCTTCATGGCGCCGATCGCAGGCGACTACAAGTACTCGCTCACCTACAAGCAAGGAAGCTTTGAGAAATCGTCGAGCGGCACATTCACGGCTACAGAAGCGCACAGCCGCGGGCTGCTCCGCGTCGATCCGCAGTATCCCTGGCACTTCATCTGGGAGGGCACCGGGGAGCACTTCTTCTTCAACGGCACCACTGCGTATTGGCTGGTCGGCTGGCGCGACGATCGCGTGATTCAATACACCGTCGACCGTCTTCACCGGCTCAAGGTCAACCGCATGCGCGTAACGATCGCCGGCCGCGAGGCAATCACCATGTTCGGCGAGCCGGTCATGATCGACAAGAACTGGACCTGCCTCATCGCCGCATGGCCATCGCCACATTCGGAAGACCCGTGGCATCCGGATTTCGATTACACGCGCTTCAATGTGTCCTACTGGCAGAAGTTCGAACGGATGCTCAAGTTTGCTCGCGAGCGCGACATGAATATTTCCCTGGTCCTCGACATGAACGACAGCCGGGTTCACCCCGCCGCGGGAAGCGACGACGAGCATCGCTTCATTCGCTATGCAGTCAACCGTTTTGGGGCCTACTCCAATATCACCTGGGACCTGGGCGACGATCTGGACAGCTATCGCGATGAAAAATGGACCCACGAAACGGGGATGCTGATCCAGCAGCTCGATCCCTACAAGCATCTTGAAACCAGCCATCCCGCGGTCAGTAACGCCCACCAGGATCGCGCTTCCTCCTGGTTCGGGTTTAGCTCCTACCAGGAATGGTCCCGCAACCAGCACGCCCTGATGCTGGCATCGAGAAAGCTGCAGGAGCAAACCGGCCGCATCATTCCCCAGACCAACGAGGAATACGGTTACGAAGATCACTACCCGCACTGGGCCGCTCCCGGTTCGGACTCGGCCGATGTCCTGCGGCGCACCGCGTGGGAAATTACGATGGCGGGAGGCTACGGCACGGCCGGCGAATCGGCGAGACGAGGCACCAACATCTGGCCTGACTCCGGCGGCGGCTGGCTGAACGGGCGCGGGGACGACACCCAGACCATGTTCCTTGGTTACGGCCACATGGTCGATTTCTTCACCGGCTTCGAGTGGTGGAAGACCAATCCGCACGATGAACTGGTCAACAACAACAACTATTGCCTGGCCGACCCCGGGAAGACTTACGCGGTCTATCTTCCCCACGGCGGATCCGTGACGGTGAAACTCGAGCCGGGCCGCTACAAGGCGTCATGGTTCAGCGCCCTGAGCGGCGAAAAGATTGACCTACCGGACGCGGATGGCCCATCGTGGACCTCGCCCGAGCCGCCCGACAAGAACGACTGGGCCGTGCTGCTGGAAAAGCAGTAGCCGGGTCAGCGCTGCCGGCGCGGCACTGCGGACTCCGGCTTCCGGGTCGCCTTCAGCGGCGATGCATTTGTATACTTGCGGCCTGAGACTGAAATAGATTGAAAACCTCGGCAGCGTTTCCAATCCTTGAGCGCCCCCAGCAGCGTTGGCTTCTTGTAGCCATGCTTTCCGT
>Ga0207052_10288_pt1 | contig 13237 bp, 7 predicted proteins | sample Alteio_BWMinCont_62_FD_153294 | JGI IMG/M metagenome (GOLD analysis project Ga0207052, IMG submission 153294) | Enriched cells from forest soil in Barre Woods Harvard Forest LTER site, Petersham, Massachusetts, United States -... | ecosystem: Environmental > Terrestrial > Soil > Temperate forest >...
GCAAACATGCGGTCCGGTGACGCGCCTTTGGCCAGGCAGTGACCGTGGCCACGATGGGTGCTGGTAATGTAATCGTCCGGCCTGAGCGCTTCGCAGATTCCGACGGCGACCGCTTCTTCGCCGGAATACAGGTGGGCGAGGCCCGGCATCAGGGCGCGGGTGTAGAGTTCATTGACCTGCTCCTCGAACAGCCGAATCCTTACCAGGCGGCGATAAACCTGGAACCAGCGATCGGCGCTGATCCCGGAACCGGCTGCGGCAAGATCTGCTGCAGTAGTCATTTCGCAACCCCGGACATGCGAGCCAGCACGTCGAAGATGCAGGCAAAGTCGAGCTTGGCCATTCCCATCCCGCGCGCGGCGGTGAGAATCTCGTTGCTCACTGCGGTGGTCGGCAACGGCACATCGAGCTGACGGCCTAACTCCATCGCCAGCACCATATCTTTCTGCATCATGTTCACGTCAAACCAGGCTTCTTTCGGCTGTTGAATGATGAAGGGACCGCGATACTGGATCATCGGAGAAGCTACCGCGCTGTGGGTCAGAACATCCACGGCTATCTCCCGCGCGATCCCGCTCTTTTCCGCCAGTAACACCCCTTCCGAGAAAGCCAACATCTGAACGGCTAGACTGAGATTCACTCCGATCTTCATGGCCAGAGCCAATCCGTTATCACCGACATAAGTCACCTTGGGGCCAATATCCAGCAGCACCGGCTTCACTCGTTCGAAGGTCTCGCGACGCCCGCCAACCATCACCGACAGCTTGCCCTCTTGTAGAGTGATCACGCTTCCGGAAACCGGAGAGTCCACCATGTCCGCATCTTTGTCCCGTACCTTGGCAGCGAGGGCACGGCTCACGGCTGGACTCACCGTGCTCATGTCAACCAGGATCTTGCCCGGGGTGAGGCCGCCGAGCAGTCCGTCGTTCCCTTCGGCAACGGCGGAAAGCGCAGCCGAGTTCGTGACCATGGCGAAAGTGATGTCCGCTGCCGCCGCCACTGCTCGCGGCGAGTCGGCCCAGCGCATGCCCTTCTCAATCAGCCATTGCGCCTTGGCGCGGGTGCGGTTGTAGCCGGTAACGACATGGCCCTTCCCAAGCAGGCGGCTTACCATCTGGCCACCCATGGTTCCGAGACCGATAAATCCAAGATTGGCCATCTGTAGTGAACTCCACCTTAGGAATTGGATTTCGAGAGATCTGACTGTTCCTCAGTTGTTTCTACCGGACAATCCTCACGCACCTGTTCCAGATGAGCGCGCATGGCTTCGCGCGCTTTTCCGGCGTCGCGCCGTTCGACAGCTTCCAGGATGCGCTTGTGATGAACCTGCCCGCGCTCCGGACCACCTGCGACCTTGAACACACGCATCCGCTGCTCACGCAACAATCCGACAATGGAGTCGATCAGCGAGAGAATGAGTGGGTTCCCAGCGGCTTCCGCAAGAGACAGATGGAAATCCAGATCAGCCTCAATGAAAGCATCGCCGTCGGATAGCGAACGATCCATCACCGCCACTGCCTCGCGCATGGTCGCGATGTACTGATCTTCAGCCCGGATCGCCGCCAACGCCGCGATTTCTGGTTCCAGAATCGCCCGCACTTCCGCCAGATGCGTGGATCCCTCGGGCTGACCGATTTTCATCATCAGGTCGAGGGACTGCCGGATGGCCTGAGATGTGCCATCGGTAACGAATGTCCCGCGCCCCGAATACGCCTCGACCAGCCCTTTTTCCCGCAGCGCCTTCACCGCCTCCCGCACAGCGGTGCGGCTGACACCAAACTGCTGAGCCAATTCCCGTTCGGCAGGCAACTGGTCTCCGGGCTTGAGCGTGCCCTTCAGGATCGACTCTTCGATCTGCTCTACGATTTGCTCGTAAAGCCGAGATGTGCGGACTAGCTTGTACACCGAACTCCCCCAATTGCTCGCGCGGAAAACTTCTCTAAGCAGCCTGAACCCAAACAGTTTTGATGTTGGTGAACTCATGAATCCCATGAAGCCCGAGTTCCCTGCCGTACCCCGACTGCTTCACCCCGCCAAACGGCAGCCTGGGATCGGAGGCCACCATCTTGTTGATGAACACCATGCCAGCGTCGAGCTCGTTAATGAATCGATCGCGCTCGCTGGGCTCGTTGGTCCAGGCACTCGCGCCCAGACCGAAGCGAGTATCGTTGGCAATCCGGATCGCATCATCCACGTCCCGTGCCCGGAACAGACATGCTACTGGACCGAATAATTCGTCGCGATACGCCGGCGAGTCGGGTGGAATGTCGGTCAACACCGTCGGTTGGTAGAAGTATCCATCGCCGGCCACCTTGTTCCCGCCCGTCAACACCAACGCTCCCGCCGCCACCGTCTTGCGCACATCCCGGTCGAGACTGTTTACGCCGTCCTGCGTAGCCAGAGGTCCCAGGTCGGTGCTTTCATCATTGGGATCACCCACCTCGAGGGCCTCCATTTTGCTCACGAATCTGCGTTCAAACTCATCGCCAATGGAGTCCGCCACAATAAAGCGCTTGGCGGCAATGCACGATTGACCATTGTTGACGATCCTGGCCTTGACCGCTGTCGCGACCGCCTCCTCCAAGTTCGCACTTGGCATGACAATAAACGGGTCGCTTCCCCCAAGTTCCAATACTACCTTCTTGATTCTCTTGGCCGCTCCCGTGCCCACTTGAATTCCGGCGTCTTCACTACCGGTGAGCGTCGCCGCAACCACGCGCGGATCATTGAGTATTCCGTCGACCTTTTGAGCGCCGATCAATAAAGTCTGAAATACTCCCTCCGGGAACCCGGCTCTGCGGAAGATATCCTCCACTGCCAACGCGCATTGGGGTACGTTCGATGCGTGCTTCAACAGGCCGACATTTCCCGCCATCAAAGCCGGCGCCGCAAATCGCATCACCTGCCAGAAAGGAAAATTCCACGGCATCACCGCCAGGATCGGTCCCAATGGCTGGTAGCGAATGTAACTGCAGCTCGCGGCCGTCTCGACTACTTCGTCGGCAAGAAAGCGTTCCGCATTCTCGGCGTAGTATCTGCAAGCCCACGCACACTTCGCAGCTTCGTCAACTGCGGCGCGAAACGGTTTGCCCATCTCGGTGGTCATAAGTCGGCCGAAAGATTCTTTGTCCTTTTCGAGGATCTCAGCAGCCTTGATCATCATCTGCCCGCGTTCCGCGAACGAGAGCTTGCGATGCTTCGCAAAGGCAACGCTTGCGCGCTGAAGCTTCTCCTCGATCTGCGCATCCGAAAGCGGCTCAAATGTTTTGAGGAGCTTTCCTGTTGCCGGATTGATGGTGGCAATTGCCATTTTTCGAGAAAACCACCACTGCCGCCCCGCCGGAAAAGAGAGGCCGACAGCTTTCGGTACTTTGGTCCGACAACCATACCACGATTGCAGCGATCCGTGTCAAGCTGTGGCCACATATACATTTGTCTATTGGCACCTAGGACGTAGGTGTGAACCCAGAAAATTCTTGACATGCATTATCGTATGGTGGTACAGCTGTCCGACCACATAATTGGAGGCGCGTGCCATGTGTTACCGGACAGATGATGTGCCTGCACACCGCGTGAACGGGGTTACCCCGTGGGTGTGCCTGGCGCTGCTGTTGTTCCTTGGTTGCATTCCTCTATTCGGACAAACCTCTAGCGGCCGAGTACTCGGCAATGTGACCGACCCATCGGGCGCAGCCGTTGCGAGCGCCACGGTAACCATCACTGACGTGCAACGGGGTTTAAGCCGCTCACTGACGACCGATCAAGTTGGCTTTTACACCGCCCCTGACCTCTCTCCTGGCATATATAAGGTTCGTTTCGAAGCAAAAGGATTCAAGACGGTCGAGCGCCTGAACATCCTGGTGGAGGTGGCAACGGACGCACGCGTCGACGCTGCGCTAACTCCTGGGCAGGTTTCCGAGGTTATCCAGGTATCGGGAGAGATCCCGCTGATCGACGCAACTTCTTCGACCCTGGGCGGAACGCTGACCACCGAGACCATCAACGACCTGCCATTGAACGGCCGTAATTACGAGAACTTGCTACAGTTGCGCCCCGGAGTGGTGCGGTATCCGGGAGGCGGTTTCTCGACCACCAGCACCAATGGCCTGCGTGCTGAAGACAACGCCTATCTTATCGACGGCTTATTCAACAGTGAACCATTTTCCGGGCAGAGCATTATTAACGGAGCCGGAATCGCAGGCGATTCCGCTACCATCCTGCCGGTCGATGCCATCCAGGAATTCAATGTTCAGGAAAATCCTCCCGCTGAGTACGGCTGGAAGCCGGGAGCCATTGTGAACGTAGCGTTGAAGTCGGGGACGAATGACATTCACGGGACCGCCTACGGCTTCTACCGCGACACCATTTTTGATGCCCGCAATTACTTCAACCCGGTTGCAACTCAGGCAAAGACGCCGAGGAGCCTGAAGCAGTTCGGCACCACCGTGGGCGGCCCCATTATTAAGGACAAACTTTTCTTCTTCGGCGGCTACGAGGGCCAGCGTTATCAAGTTGGCAACTCGGGCCTGGAGTCCGCGCCGGCAACCGCGGCGCTGCCGACACCGTCAACCCCGAACTGTACCTTCCCCGGCGTTACCGGCGACTGCACCAATAGCGTTCAAAACGCGATCGCCGACCTTCAGGCGGGTGGGTTCGCCATCAGTCCCGTGAGTCTGAGTCTGGCCGGCTGCACCTTGGGCCCGCCCGTCACCTGCAACGGCAAAGGCTTCCCTCTCAACAATGGCACTAATCCCGCCGGTCCAGGTCTTATCAACATCTTTCTGCCGAATACCGTCAACTCCGACAACGCGATTGGAAAAGTGGATTATCACCTCAACGATCGTCACACTATCAGCGGCATGTATTTCTTCGGCCAGGATTCTGGAACCGTGAACGATGCCGGCGAATTGCAGCCACAATGGTTGACGCAGATTCACACCCGGGCGCAAGTGGTCGGAACCAACTGGACGTGGGTTCCGAATTCCAGTTGGGTCAATGAAGCCCGATTTGGCTACAACCGTCTATACCAACCGACGTTCACCAACGATCACAACGTGCCTGCATCCAACTATGGCATCAATACGGGCGTAACCAATCCCCTGTATGGCGGCTTGCCGATCATCACCATTTTGCCGTTTAACGTACCCGAGACACTGGGAGGGTTTGTCTGGCCCAAGGTGCAGGGCCCGGATTATCGAGTGCAATTCGTGGATCACCTCTCCTATACGCACGGCAAGCATGCTTTCAAGTTCGGCGGCGAGCTTCATCGCGACAGTTTCAACGGAGGCGCCTACGCCGGAGGTAGAGGGCGCATAAAGTTTCTAGGAGGAGCGATCTTCCCCACTTCGACTCCGCTGGAGGACTTCTTTGCCGGGGACCCCACCGTCGCCAGTGTGCTCATCGGCGACCCAACTCGGCACATCCACAATTGGTCGGAGGCAGCCTTTTTCCAGGATGACTGGCGCGTTGGCCGGAATCTCACATTGAATCTTGGCCTGCGCTACGAATACAACGGCGTAATCAAGGAGTCGGATAATCTGCTGGGCAACTTCCTGCCGGCCGTGGGAACTGTGCAAGTCGGGCATCAGATCAGCTCCCCTTACAACGGCGACCATACCAATTTCGCGCCGCGGGTTGGCGTTGCCTGGGATCCGACCGGGAAGGGAACCTGGGTGATTCGCGCCGCCGCCGGCATCACCTATGAAGCCGTGAACTGGGAATCGTTCCTCGCATTCAATAACACCCTTGGACTGAGCAGCATTCCCACAGCAAGCAGCACCGGTGCGCTGCCTGGCGGCGGCAGCATTGCGGTGGGCAACATCAACCTTTTCCCTACGATCGCACAATACAACACCGGTCCAGTCTTCCCTTCCGGTTCAGCGCCAGTGAATTGTGCTGCCAACCAATGCACCATTCTAGGGGTTGATCCCAACATCACCACTCCCTACATCACCAATTGGACGCTCAACGTGCAGCACGCCTTCACCAACAATGTTTCGCTGGAAGTGGCCTACGTTGGTGATCACGGCTCCAATCTGATGGGAATCCACGACATCAATCAACCGACAGTCGGGGCGGGATGGACTCCGGCCGCGATCGCCGCGGGCGCGCCGGACCCCGTGGCAGAGCAGGCCGCACGACCCTTCAATGGCAGGTTCCCATTTCTGGGATCGATCTTCCAGATGGGCAACATCTATCGATCCAACTACAACGGACTACAAACAACCCTGACGATGCGCAATTACCACGGCTTCAGCATGGTCGCGGGCTACACTTATGCCCACGCCCTCGACGACGTCGGGGCCAATTGGGACTTCGGCCAGGGCCTGGGACTTCCCCAGGACAGCGCACATCCCGGACGGGAATATGCGAGCAGCGACTTCGACATTCGGAATCGTTTCACGCTATCTGGAACCTACGTCATTCCCGGAAAGAAATCGTTTGCACAGCTGTTGGAAGGGTGGCAGCTGAATACCATCGTGACCCTGGATAGCGCGCAACCCTGGGGCCCGACCGATGCCGGCACCGACGTCAGCGGAACCGGAGAGTCTCGCATTGCCAGCACCGGAATTGAGCGCTGGGATTTCTTCGGCAATGCCTCCGACTTCACTTCAGGCCCGGTCGGCATTCCCTTTTTCCCCGGCGCCAGCAATCCTGCGTGCGTGGCTAAGGCCACCACCGTGGCGATGCAGGAGTCATTGGGGTTGTTCGGCTGCTACGCCAAAGGGAACTCTGTCATGCTTCCTCCCGGCCTCGGAAGCTTCGGCACCATGGGTCGCAACTTCTTTCGCGACTCAGGCTTCCGCAACTGGGATTTCTCGGTGGCCAAGACCTGGAAACTTGTCGAACGGTTGAGCATGCAGTTCCGGGCAGAGTTCTTCAACATTCTGAACCATCCCAACTTTGCCAATCCCTTCGGCGGACAAAATGGTTTTGGAACCGGAGGCTACAATGACCCCTCAACCGGCGGAGCTGGCCTCTTTGGCTGTGGCTGCGCTACTCCCGATAAAGCCGCCGCTAACCCCGTCATCGGGTCCGGAGGGCCACGGGCTACGCAGTTCGGATTGAAATTTATTTTTTGAGTGCTCCCAGTGCATGCCGAGGACGAAGGAGGGCCGGAAGTCAGCAGGCCCTCTTTCTCTGTAAGAATAACTATTCGGAATTTAGGGAAACAATGCAAAGCGTGAGAAACAAAAACAAGGTGCACTACCTTTTTCTGGTTTCAGCTGTGGCCGTTTTTATCGCCGGCGCGGCATTTGCGCAGGATCCACACGAACGCACGATTGAGGAAATCAAGACGGAAGCCGTCAGGCGCGCGGAAAATGGGATGTATCCTCTCATCGGTCTTGATCCGGCGGACGTTCGTGAGGCCCTGGTTTCGGTCAAGACTCGCGACAAAGACGAGTGGGCTACCGCTTTCATGGCAGTTGCCGATAAGTACGATGCCCAGGCCAAAGCCCTGGAAGCGACCGATCCGCAGAAAGCCAACGCCGATTACATTCGCGCGTGGCGCCTCTATTCTTTCGGCCGTTGGCCGATTCCGTCTTCTCCGAAAAAACAGGAGTCCTACCAAAAGGCGATTGCTGCATTTCTAGCTCACGCGCACTTCTGGGATCCGCCCCTCGAAGTCGTCCACATTCCCTTCGAAGGATCAGAAATCATCGGTTATTTGCGGTTGCCAAAGAACGCCAAAGGCCCCGTGCCCCTGGTAATCGCTGTCAATGGCTTGGATAGCCGCAAAGAAGATCTGTCCGAAAGCTTCTCCGCAATTCTGCCTTACGGAATCGGCTTCTTGGCGGTCGATGGACCCGGTACCGGTCAAGCCCCAATCAAAGTCAGTGAAAACGCTGAACGCATGTTGTCCCGCGTCATCGATTATCTGCAAGCTCGGCCGGAGGTGGACAAGAACCGGGTCGCCGTTCACGGGGTGAGCTGGGGCGCCTACTGGGCGACGAAGCTGGCCATTGTTGAGCGTGCACGCTTACGCGGAGCCAGCGCACAATCTCCACCCATCGATACTTTCTTTCAAAAAGATTTCCTGATGAACTCGCTCCTGGGAAACCGGGAATACCTGTTCGATCAAGTGCCAGCCTTGATGAACATTTTCGATGGCGTGAAGAGTCTTGACGAACTTGCCGCAGCACTTGCCAAAATGTCTCTGGTGAAGCAGAGCCTTCTGGGAAAACCGATGGCGCCGATGCTTATCCTCGCTGGGGTCCTCGATACTCAGGTTCCGATCTCAGACATTTATCTATTGTTGGACAAAGGGGACGTTCCGAAAGACGCCTGGATCAATCCTCAGGGCGGTCACCTGGGCCGCCAGGTCAAGGTCTGGCCCGACCCTGTGATTTTCAAGCAAGTTATCATTCCGTGGCTGGTGCGCACATTGGATACGCCAGCTCCCAACGGCAGACCGTGAAGAAATTATTAACAGTGGCCCGCGCGCGGACACCTGCGGCGGCCTGACTGCCAAGGACCTTACCATGGAAGCCTCTGCGGCCGGACAACCCCCAACCCACGCCTCGATGATTTCCCCTGCACGCAAGACTCCCTTCTACCAGACTCTGTGGGTGCAGGTGCTGGTGGCAATCGGCGGCGCCATCGCCCTCGGATACTTCAGTCCAGCCAAAGGCATCGCCATGAAGCCGTTGGGGGATGCCTTCATCAAGCTGATCACCATGATCATCACCCTGATCATCTTCTGCACCGTGGTCACTGGCATCGCAGGAATGCAGGACATGAAGAAGGTCGGGCGAATTGGGGGCAAGGCTCTGCTTTATTTCGAAGTCGTCTCCACCCTCGCGCTTTTGATCGGGCTGGCGGTGGGAAATTTGGTGAAGCCGGGAGACGGATTCAACGCAAGTCCCGCCAGCCTAGACGCGAACGCAGTAGCCAGTTATGCGGGCCAGGCCAAGGCACAAAGCACAACCGAATTCCTGATGCACATCATCCCAACCACGGTGGTGGACGCTTTCGCCAAAGGTGAAATCCTGCCGGTCTTGCTGATTGCCATTCTCTTTGGCTTTGCATTGTCAGCAGGAGGGCCGCGATGCAAGCCGCTGGTGGACTTGTTCGACGGCCTGACGCATGCCGTATTCGGCGTGGTGAATATCCTGATGCGAGCGGCGCCCATCGGCGCCTTTGGCGCGATGGCCTTTACCGTTGGCAAGTATGGAATCGCCTCGCTCGGCCCCCTGGCCAGGTTGATTGCCACGTTTTATCTCACATCTATCCTGTTTGTTGCACTCGTAATGGGAGCGATCGCGCGTGCGGCAGGGTTCCGAATCGTCAAATTTCTTTTGTACATCAAAGAAGAAATTTTGCTGGTGTTGGCAACCAGTTCCTCAGAAACGGCGTTGCCGACGCTGATGGAAAAAATGGAGCGGTTGGGCTGCTCGAAGTCCCTGGTCGGACTGGTGGTACCGACCGGTTACATCTTCAATACCGACGGCACCAGTATGTACATGACGTTGGCGGCGCTGTTTGTGGCCCAGGCGACTCACACCCAGCTGACAATTACTCAGCAACTGACCATTCTGGCTGTCGCAGTCTTGACATCCAAAGGAGCAAGCGGTGTGCAGGGCGCCGCGTTTATTGCGCTGGTGGCCACGCTGTCGGTGATTCCCGCCATACCAGTGGCAGGCATGGCCTTGATCCTGGGCATCGACCGTTTCATGAGTATGTGCCGCGCGTCGGTAAACATGATTGGCAATGGCGTGGCTACCGTCGTCATGGCACGTTGGGAAAAGGAAATCAGCCGAGAGACGTTGCAGCGAAAGCTTGCCCGAAGCTCGGGCTAGGATCTTCCAGACTCATGGCGCGCTGCACGACTCTATAATTCACTATGGTGGGCACAACTGATGAACAGATAAGGGGTACGAGAACAGGAATGCGCAATCGCCGTACAGCAGGCAAAGTTCTGACCGGGAAACTGCCGCTTTTCATTATTCTACTCGTGCTCGGTTGTGCCGCCCCTTCCGCATTGGCTCAAGGCGGTCCGCCCTTCTATACCAATGATCCGGGCACGCCCGGCCATTTCAACTGGGAAATTAATCTCGGTTACATGCCATTCTTTTACAGCAATCAGTCGGTTTCTCATGTGCCCGACGTCGACATCAATTTCGGGGTCGGCGATCGTATCCAGCTCACCTACGAAAATGCCTGGTTACGCGTACAAAATCCCGGTTCCACCACCAGGTTTGGTCTGGGCCAATCCAATCCCGGCGTCAAATGGCGTTTTTACGATGCCGGGGAAAACGGTCTCTCCATCTCAGTTTTTCCCCAATTCTTTCTCAACAATCCGAACGACGCCGTCCGCCGCGGGATCACTCCCCCCACCGACACCTTCCTCCTGCCTTTCGAATTCTCCAAGAAATTTGGCCCCATCGATGTGGACTACGAAATCGGCTATCAACTCGTGCACAAGGGCCCCGATGGCTGGCTCACCGGCCTCGTCCTCGGCCATGAGTTCAGTTCCAAGCTCGAGCTGGACATGGAGCTTTACTCCCAGGGCAGCTTTCACCCTTCCGCCTACCAGCCCACGATCGGATTCGGTGGACGCTACAAGATGCATCGCCCCGCGATTCTTCTCTTTATGGCCGGACGCAGCCTCGAATCCACCGGTAGCACGCAGTCATACTTCGTGGGCTATTTCGGCGTTCAGCTGCTTCTACCCTCCAAGTCCTACAAGTAGGAGTCCTCCGCAGCAAGGCTCGGAGAAGCGACCTCGGCTGGTCAAGCAAGTAGATCGATCTTCCATCTGTTCTGAGGGCACGCCGCTGGCACGCCTACAATTTCTCAATGTTCAACCTCTGACATCTGAGAGAAAATATCGTTTAGCAGGTCGCTGATGCGTGGCTTCGCATTGATCGAAACCCTGGTACGCCGGTTCGGCGCATTGATGCTTCTCGTCTGCCACTGCATCGCCCAAACTCATCCCACTAACAACGCTTCCCGCACACTTGAGGTCACTGTCGCCGACGAAAACGGCGTAGCCGTGGGCACTGCCCTGGTCCTCCTCACCGCCGCCCAGCCACCTGCCACACTTCGTTGCGCAACCAACTTCGCGGGACATTGCTTTTTCACCGGCCTGCCTGCTGCCACCGTTCAGCTTTGGGTCGAGAAGCAGGGCTTCTACGCGACCGTTCTACCCTCTGTACAATTGCAGGCCACCGCAGCAATAGACGTCACACTCTCTCACCTCCAGGAAGTCCGGTCGGTCGTTAACGTAAATGAGCCTTCCCCGTCCATTGACCCCGCTCAGGTGTCCTCCAAGGAGCAACTTTCCGGACTGGACATCATCGATCTCCCCTATCCGGCGACCCACGACTACCGCAACGTGCTGAACTTTATTCCCGGCGTGGTGCAGGATACATCCGGCCAGCCCCATGTTGCGGGTGCGGAAACTTATCAAACCCTTACCCTGCTCGATGGCTTCAATGTTACCCAGCCCGCCAACGGCCTCCTGCTGGTCCGTGTCAGCACCGACGCTTTTCGGTCCATTACGGTCGAACCCAGTCGTGAGCCAGCAGAATTCGGCAAAGGTTCAGGCGGTGTTCTCAGTCTAAACACCGGTATCGGCGATGATCGTTTCCACATCCTCGCGACTAATTTCACTCCCTCCGTGCAAGACAAAACCGGCATCGCCCTAGACCAATGGACACCACGCATAACGTTTTCCGGCCCTATCCGCACCCGCAAGATGTGGTTCTTCGATGCGATTGAGGGTGAGTACAACAACACCATCATCACCCAGTTGCCGCCCAATGCCGATGCCGACCACTTCTGGCGGGCCGGGAACCTCGCCAAGGTCCAGACCAACCTGACCTCGCGCAACATTCTCACCACCAGTTTTCTTTTCAACTATATAGACGACCAGCATGCCGGCCTTTCGCCCATCCAGCCTGCATCGGCCACTCCGTCCGACATTGAAACTGCGTACGTCGGAACAATTAAGGACCAGCAGTACTTTAGCGGCGGTGAACTCCTTGAAACCGGGTTCAATGTTACTCAATACAACATCGCACTGAGGCCGATCGGTAGCGAGCCCTACTTCATCACGCTCGATACTGCGGGTGGTAACTACTACCTCGATTCGCGCACTCACGCGCGCCGCTGGCAAGGCCTGTCAAATCTGTACTTGCCGCCGCGCTACGCCCACGGCCGCCATGACATCAAGTTCGGCGTCGATCTGGATCGCATTGACTACGATGCCCGTTTCCTCCGTCAACCGATTTCCTTCTGGCCCGGCCAGTCGGTCACCACCCCCAACGGCGCCTGTCCAACCAATGCCGGCGGAGTCCCCATTGCGCCCTCACCCTGTGCACGCTATTCCGCGTTTTCCGGCGGCAACTATTCCACCACTTACAATTTTGAAACCAGCGCGTACGTAGAGGATCGCTGGTTGCTTAGCGACCGCCTGCTCCTCGAACCTGGCGTGCGTCTCGATTGGGATGAAATTGTCCGCAAGGCGCTGCTGTCGCCCCGTCTGGCCGGGACTTACGTTCTCAACAATTCCGGCAATACCAAAATCTCCGCAGGGGCGGGACTGGTTTATGACGCCACCAATCTCATCCTGATTGCGCGCCCTAACGCTGGAGAACGACAAGACTACTTTTTCAATGCTGCCGGCCAGCCCACTGATCTCACCGGCGCGGTCACTCCAACTCCGACTCCCGTTGTCTCCACCTTCTCCGTGGACCGCCAGACCCTTCAGGCTCCACGCTTCTTGAATTGGAGTGTTGCGCTGGAACAGAAGCTTCCCGCGTCCATCTTTCTCAAGGCTGAATTCATGCAACGGCGTGGCACGCACGACTTCGTTTACAACACGCCCAATAACCGGCCTGGCGGAAATTTCATCCTGCAAAATACTCGCGATGATCACTACAACGCTTTCCAACTGAGCCTGCGCCGCAGTTTTCGTCAGCGCTACATGATCACGGGCTCATACACGCGCTCCAGTACGCACTCCAATCAGGCGCTTGACTTCAATGTGGACGGTCCCATCCTCGGCCGTGTCCTTCCCGGAACTGGCACTGTCGTCAGCCCGCAAGCTCCTGGCCCCTTTCTTTGGGACGCACCCAACCGATTCCTCTCATGGGGCCTCCTGCCCTTCTTCCGGCTGCCTATCATCAATGCATTTACCGATCAGCAACTCCTTTTTGGATTGCCGGGCTCTTACCGGTTCCCGACTTACTTTACTTTGAACTTGCAGCTGGAAAAACGCTTCCATCTCTTC
>Ga0207052_10289_pt1 | contig 13212 bp, 12 predicted proteins | sample Alteio_BWMinCont_62_FD_153294 | JGI IMG/M metagenome (GOLD analysis project Ga0207052, IMG submission 153294) | Enriched cells from forest soil in Barre Woods Harvard Forest LTER site, Petersham, Massachusetts, United States -... | ecosystem: Environmental > Terrestrial > Soil > Temperate forest >...
TCAATAAGTTGACAGATCAAGGCCGAGCGTGGAAAACACGAGGTAAAATTTTTCTTTTAAACCCCTTAGATGCATTAAAAGAAAAGCCTATAGGCAGTCAATCTCATATTAAGGCCGGGAGTTATTTGTTCATTCAACAGCGTGAACAACCTAAAATAATATATTTATATAACAAACCCCCTGGCTTTGCAGGTCATGATTTTTTAACAAAATTTACTACGCTTCACAGTGACGAGGCAGAAAAATTAAAAGAAAACTTGCTGTCAGCCGGAGAAATAATTATTGGTGCAAAAGGCTTGCTGCTAGCCTATTGCTTTAAAACATCGGTTTATTGCGACATGTTAGGTTTACAGGATACCACAGAGGAATTTAAAAACTTATTAGCAGAAACAAAGTTGCCACCAGAAAAATTTCTTACCTTCGGTGCATGGAATCAATTTGAGGCTAAATCCAATTTCTTTTTTGATAGCAAAGGCATGTTAGCTACTCCTGATAATTCCCAAGCTGTTTTGCAAAAACATATAAGAGATTCAATTCGCGTTACCGAATTATTAACGCAATTGCAGCTTGCGAGCGCAAACCAAGAGCTTAAAAAAAATTGTCTTGAGATGACTAAAATTGTTTTGAGCGAAAGTGGGCAAGTCAATTTGCCTGCCGGGAAATATTCATTTTTACAAGATGAAAAAGATCCCAATGTTTACTATGCGTATGATCAGCAAGCTGTATTTCAAGGTAGGGAATACATGGCAAATCTTCGTGGTGTATCCGATGTTCTTAAGGCTAACCCATTATTAGGCACACTTATTATAGGTAATGATGCCAAGGTATTGGCCTGGAGTTGGGATCATGCTAGTACAAAACCAGAAAAATTGTCCTTACCCCATTCTTCTTTTTACACAAATGAAGAATGGGAGCTAGCAAAACCTTATGTCGAGAGCACAAAGTCTCAGCTCAAAACCTGTTTTGTCTTTGCCAGCTCGAATTTGCAATCTCCGAGTGAAGTTGCGCACATTAAAGAAAAACAAGAATACGAAACAAAAAAAGCAGAGGAATCTTTGCGGGCGTTGTGTGGAACAAACATGACGAAACATATCATAAAAACAATCGTGAAATTATCTAAACTGAACCCTTTACCTGCTTTATCAAGTCCAGCAACTGTATTAGCAACGCCCGCATCTACTGCCTCAAGCGCTGCATCATTACTTCCTCAACCTTCTCTTGCCAAAAAGGCAAATACACGTACATTACCCCCTATCCTCCGTCCTCCTCGTCGAGTCGCGGATCTAGAAAAAGAACGAGCGCAAAGCAATAAGGTAACGTTGCCGTCGCATCCTGCTGAAAAAGTTTTATTTAGCAAAAGCCAATCTCAAAAGGCGCTGACGAAAATAATCATGAGCAATAAGCAAGATCCTAAGCGCGAAAAACCGCAGCTTAATGAGGATAAAAGCGAATTGAATATTCAAGGTGAAAAGATGAAGCTGGGTCAAAAAAGAGGGCGATAAACTATCGCCCAAAATGCTCAAATCAGATAAGGCAATCCATGCCAAAAACTATCCCTGAACACAAAACGAGGAGTGTTACAAAATCCTTTTCCGCTAAGTAATCGTCCTTGACTACGAGAGACAGTCTATCAGCAAACAAAACTAATGCTATGCGGTTCAACGGCTGCTTGAAGATGGCTTTGGCAAATAAATTATAAATATAGTATATTTACAAAGAGTTATAAGAATTCAGGTTCATGATCCTACCTATTAATTCATATTTGTCTAATTTTTATATGGTGAAAAGCTTACAAAGTTAGTAGCATTTTGCTATTATTGCTCAATATTTATTCTCTCTGAGGTTGTTAAAAATGCCACAATCAGCTTATGCCGAAGTCATTGAATTCTGTCTCGAAACGTCATTAGACCCACTGTATGCCTGGAGTAAAGTTTGGGAGCTGTATAGCGAATCGAGTGAATGCCAGTTGCTTTGTGCCAGCACCAACTCAGCAGCTCTATTCATTTGTGCAGGTGTCCCTCTCTACATAGAATCCTTCAAGGCTCAATTTGAAACAGACATCCAGCTCTTGCAGCAGAATGAAAATTTGCTAAAGATCACGGAAAATGCCAATTTTAATTTTGCCAATACCCCTGAGCTATTAAAAATGTGGAATGATTTTTTTATTTATTTTCCGGAGTATCTCTCTGCTGCAAAACGTTTTCCGAGAATTTATCAAGAATTGAATTTAAATTTTGATTGGGTAGACTATAAATATAATATCTTGCTAGAACATTTGATGCTGGAATTTGAAGACTCACAGTTACCACAATCTGATCTACAAAGAGTGTGTGAAAAAATTCGTAACCATATTGGCAACATGGATCAAAAACAAATTTCAGATTTGGTTTCTCTCTACATCACCCGCTTAAAATTTGCTTTAGCAATTCCGGATGCTTTACTCGTTGAGAGTATGCACACACTGCTTTCTTCTTTGCTAATACCAAAGGCAAATGAGGATGAGAAGAATGAAATAAACCATTTGTTACTGCAATGTCGTGATAATTTTCCTGAGAAAGCCGCTATTTTTATAGAGTTAGTGCCTACCATTACCATGCCGACACCTCTGCCCGAAAATTACGATCATAACAAGCAAATAGCAAGAATTCGAAATCTCATGGTGGAATTTGTTAGAGATGAAAACATATCAAGCGTAATTGACTTGGCGGATGCGTATCGAGCGTACCATCAAGCAAATTTACAGACAGCACAACTTGCTTTAAATCAGTCTCAGAATTTGATTCCAGATCTAGAGCGGCTAACGACTCAATATTTAAATGCTTAATAAACGTTTTGTAGCCTAATTCCATTGCAACTTCCGAGAGACAAGAGATAATACCCTTATAAATTTAAAAATAAGGCCGAACAACGCCATGAAACACCACATAGAAGAATTACTCAAAAGCGCACTTGCCGCATTACATTCCCAAGGCGAGCTGGTTACAGATTTACCAATCATTGTTATAGATCCGACTAAGGACAAGCAATATGGCGACTATGCGAGCAATGTCGCGTTGATTTTAGCAAAGCCTGCTAAACGCAAGCCTCGTGAAATAGCTGAGCTCATCGTTAAAAATATACCTAAGTCCAGCCATGTCACCAAAGTAGAAATTGCAGGGCCAGGCTTTATCAATTTTTTTCTCGCGCCACTGGCGCTTGCCAGCATTGTTCCTGCAATTTTGGCTAAAGGTCGCGACTTTGGCCGCTCCAATATCGGCGCTGGCAAGAAAGTCATAATTGAGTTTGTTTCCTCAAACCCAACGGGTCCTTTGCATGTTGGCCATGGTCGTCATGCTGCTTATGGCGCAGTAGTCAGTGATTTGCTGGCAACCGTAGGTTATGTCCCGCATCGTGAATATTATGTCAATGACGCCGGGCGCCAAATGGATATATTGGCGGTGAGTGTTTGGCTGCGCTATCAGGAAATCTGTGGCGAGCAATTCATTTTTCCAGCCAATGGCTACAGAGGTTCGTATGTGAAAGATATTGCCGTTGCCGCTGAAAAACAATTTGGTAAGGCATTGTTACTGATCGGCAAAGCGGTTTTTCATAACTTGCCTGCTGATGAGCCTGAAGGGGGTGACAAGGAGCTTTATATTGATGCCCTTATCAGCCAAGTAAAAAAATTATTAGGCGATGCCAACTACAAAAAGATTTTCGATCTTAGCCTTACCTTAATTTTGGATGATATACGAGAAGATTTACGTGCTTTTGGCGTAACCTTTGATGAATGGTTCTCAGAACGAAAATTAACGGAGACTGATGTCGTTGACCGCATGATTGAGCGCATGCAGAAAAATAATCTGGTTTATGAAAAAGATGGCGCTTTATGGTTTCGTGCGACTGACTTAGATGACGAAAAAGATCGAGTTTTACAGCGTGCTAATGGTCAGCGTACCTATTTTGCCAATGACCTTGCTTATCACATCAACAAATTCGAACGCGGTTTTGATTTGGCGATTGATATTTTTGGTTCAGATCATCATGGTTATATTCCGCGTATGCGAGCGGGTTTGCAAGCCAATGGCATTCAGCCTGATAAGCTGACCTATTTGCTCATGCAGTTCGTGCATCTTTTTCGTGGCGGTGCACAAGTGCAAATGTCTACGCGTAGCGGTTCATTTGTGACTTTGCGCGAATTGCGTGAAGAGGTGGGTAATGATGTCGCGCGGTATTTTTATGTGATGCGCAAATGCGAGCAGCCCGTCGATTTTGATTTGGACTTAGCCAAGTCACAATCCAATGAAAATCCGGTTTACTACGTGCAATATGCCCACGCCCGAATTTGTAGCGTGTATAGACAATTAGCCGAAAAAAATCTGGTGTATGATGAAGTGCTGGGCTTAGCCAATTTAGCCTTGCTAAGTCAGCCCCATGAGGCACAGTTATTGAGTACGCTTGCCCGTTACCAGGATGTCATACTTTCTGCTGCTTCCCATTTTGAGCCTCATCAATTAACAAACTACCTAAGGGATTTGGCGACTGACTTTCATGGTTATTACAATTCTCACCAATTTTTAGTGGAAGAGGCAACCTTGCGAAATGCAAGGCTTGCGCTCGTGAGCTCTGTTCGCCAAATCTTAGTAAATGGGTTACAATTGATAGGCGTCTCTACTCCAGAAACGATGTGACATGCCAAAAGATTACGCTAGATTTGTTCCACCGAAATCACGGACGTCACAAAGAAAAAAACGGCGTCATGAGATTCTATTCGTCGTTTTTTTTATGATTTTAGGATCAGTGGGTTTAGCGGGCTATGCTTATTATGCTAAAACAGGCAAATCGCTTATGGCTGACCGTTATTCAGTCAATTCATTGCTGTCCAAAGTAACAGCTCCATTTCAAGCGCATGACCACTCGGTGATGAAACCCGTCCTAAAAACCGTTGCAAAAAAACCGGCAACAGAAAAAACCGAACCAACGGTTCAGTTTGATTTTTATGACGAGTTACCTAATATTCAAATGGCAGTATCAACGACATCGAATATCGTGACAGCTGAGCGTTCAGTTAAACCTGATGTCGTTGCCGCAAAATTGGATAAGATACCTGATGCCATTCTTAAGCCTATGCCGGTTATAGCCAAAAAGCTTGTAAAGCAGCAACCTGCATCAATTATTGCACAGGTTAAAAAGCCAGATTTATTTAGTGCAAATGAAGTTTCACAATTACTAGCCTCCGAAAATGACCTGGTCACACCAGTAAATTCACCAGCATATCTGGTTCAACTAGGTGTATTTGAAACGGCCAAAGCAGCAGAACTGTTACGGGACGCTATCTCCTCAGTAGGGTTTGATGCGCGCGTGGTGAGAGTCCAAATTAGCCATCGTCAACTTTATCAGGTTCAGCAGGGACCTTATGAAACGAAACAGTTGGCTCTACAGAGTCAACAACGACTGCAAAAAAGAGGGATTGTGAGCGTTATCCTAAAATCGGCTGTTGAAATCACGTAAAACGACAAAATGCCGCGAATCTAACGATTTTAGGATTATCCGCAAATTAACGTAATTTGAACTCGGTTTACTCAGTATGGCTTGTAAATCATTAAAATTGACCCCATATTAAGAATAATAACTTTTGAGAGGAGATAGCCTTTGGAACAATTTCGTGGCACGACCATCATATCCGTGAGACGGAACGGTAGTGTTGTTATTGGGGGTGATGGACAAGTTACTATGGGTCCCACCATCATGAAGTCCAATGCTCGCAAAGTGAGACGTATTTATAATAATCGTGTTATAGCTGGATTTGCAGGTGGCACCGCGGATGCATTTACTTTGTTTGAGCGCTTTGAGGCGAAGCTGGAAACGCATCAAGGTAATTTATTGCGTGCAGCTGTTGAGCTTGCAAAAGACTGGCGTTCCGATCGTTTATTACGAAAATTGGAAGCCTTGCTTGCTGTTGCGGATGCAAAAACATCCTTAATTATCACTGGCAATGGGGATGTTATTGAGCCAGAAGATAATTTAATCGCCATAGGTTCAGGTGGCCCGTACGCTAAATCAGCCGCGACAGCCTTATTACAAAATACCGAGCTGGACGCGAAAACAATCGTAGAAAAATCGTTAGCCATAGCCGCGGCTACGTGTATTTATACCAACACCAATTACACCATCGAATCGTTATCGGCTTAAAAATTGAGAGAGGCAAATATGCTGGCACACAAAGAGAAGTTAGCGATTGTTGATAAAAACATGACGAGTGAAAATCCTATGTCACATATGACTCCAAAAGAAATTGTTGTTGAGCTGGATAAACATATTATCGGTCAAGCTGAAGCCAAACGTGCTGTTGCGATTGCATTACGTAATCGCTGGCGGCGCATGCAGCTTTCATCCCCTTTGCGCGATGAAATCATGCCAAAAAACATTTTAATGATAGGCCCAACAGGCGTTGGCAAAACGGAAATTGCCCGTCGTGTTGCCAAGTTAGCTGATGCGCCTTTCATTAAAGTCGAAGCGACCAAATTTACCGAAGTGGGTTATGTAGGACGGGATGTTGAATCTATTATTCGTGATCTTGCGGATATGGCGATCAAAATGCTACGCGAAAAAGCGATGCTGAGAGTGCGCCCGCTAGCTGAAGCTGCCGCCGAGAATCGCATCTTAGATGCTTTGTTGCCGCCGCCACGCGCAAGCTTTGTTGGTGAGCCGCCGCAGGAGCCACCAAAAGCAGACTCAAATACCCGTGACGTTTTCCGCAAAAAATTGCAGGAAGGCACGCTTGACGAGAAAGAAATTGAAATTGAAGTGTCGGCTTCCGCAATAGGCGTTGAAATCATGGCGCCTCCAGGCATGGAAGAAATGACCAATCAGTTGCAAAGTATGTTTCAGAATTTGTCGACTGATCGGAAGAAAACGCGCAAATTAAAAATTGCTGATGCGCGCAAAATGTTGCGTGATGAAGAAGCGGCGCGTTTAATCGATGACGAAGATTTAAAGTCGCGTGCCCTCGAAAGCGTGGAACAAAATGGGATTGTGTTCTTAGATGAAATTGACAAAATTGCAAAACGCTCTGAGCACTCTGGTGCCGATGTTTCCCGCGAAGGCGTGCAGCGCGATTTGCTGCCCCTGATTGAAGGATCAACGGTATCGACAAAGTATGGAATGGTACGAACGGATCATATTTTATTTATTGCATCCGGTGCATTTCACTTTGCCAAACCGTCTGATTTGATTCCTGAATTACAAGGCCGATTACCGATTCGTGTGGAATTAAAAGCCCTGAGCACGGATGATTTTGTGCGTATCTTAACTGAACCTGCTTCCTCATTGACCGAGCAATATATCGCCCTGATGGGTACGGAAGGTTTAACGCTTACATTCGCGTCTGATGGCGTCAAACGTATTGCTGAAGTGGCATGGCATGTCAACGAGCGCACCGAAAATATTGGCGCGCGCCGTCTCCATACGGTGTTGGAGCGTTTGCTTGAAGTCGTTTCGTTTGAAGCATCCGAACATGAAGAAAAAAACATTACTATTGATGCAAAATATGTTAATAAATATTTGCAGCATCTCATTCAGGATGATGATTTAAGCCGTTATATATTGTAATTTATGCAACATACCGTAACGGAAATCACAATTCACAAACTCTCAAAAACGCTAGAGGTGGTTTTTTCCACCTCTGTGCGTTTTCTGTTGCCATTCGAATATCTTCGTGTTTTTTCACCGTCAGCAGAAGTGCGTGGTCACGGCGGTGGACCTTCTAAGCTGGTGCTGGGTAAAGAAAATGTGACTATCATAAAGATAGAGCCCGTAGGAAATTATGGCATTAAACCCACATTTGATGATGGTCATAGCTCAGGAATTTTTAGTTGGAATGAATTGTATGATTTAGGGAAAAACCAAGAGCGTAATTGGAAAGACTATCAACAAAGGAAAATGTTATGAGCCAAGACTCACAAAAACAAGCCGTCGCTTACGCGGTACTGGATTACATTGAATATGACATGGTATTAGGCGTAGGTAGCGGTACCACGGTCAATTTTTTTATTGATGCATTAAAAAAAGTGAAAGGGAAAATAGCGGGTGCGGTTGCTAGTTCTGTTGCGACCGCGGAAAGATTGAAAGCGCTTTCTATTCCGGTTGTTGATTTAAATTCTGTAAATGAGCTATCGCTGTATGTTGATGGCGCTGACGAAATCAACGCTTACAAACAAATGATAAAAGGCGGCGGCGGTGCTTTGACGCGAGAAAAAATCATCGCGGCGGTCGCCAAAAAATTTATATGTATTGCTGATCAAAGCAAAGTGGTCGATTTGTTAGGAAAATTTCCCGTTGCCATTGAAGTGCTTCCCATGGCGCGAAGTTATGTTGCTCGGCAGGTGCTAAAATTAGGTGGCAATCCGATTTATCGGCAAGGCTTTGTCACTGATAATGGCAATGTTATTTTGGACGTACATAATTTAAAATTACTTAATCCAGTTGAGATAGAAACAAAAATAAATAATATCACCGGCGTAGTTTGCAATGGAATTTTTGCAGTGCGTCCAGCTGATATACTACTAGTGAGCACGGATGCAGGTGTAAAACTCAGAGCCTAAGGATGAAAACTATGCTCGCTATACAAAAATCCAAATCTATTTTCGTATTATGCACGGGTGGCACGATCAGCATGCAGCGCACGGGGAAAGGCTATGCTCCCAGCTCAGGGCATTTAGCGGCAGCCATGGAAAAAATTCCCGAGTTTAGCAACCCCGATATGCCCAATTACACGCTTTACGAGTATGAGAATCCCATTGATTCTGCCAATATGACACCGCAGCATTGGGTACAGATTGGCGAGCACATCCAAAAAAATTATGAAAAATATGATGGCTTCGTTGTACTACATGGCACAGACACCATGGCTTATACTGCTTCAGCCTTATCCTTCATGCTAGAAAACTTAAACAAACCGGTGATCATCACCGGCTCGCAACTACCACTGTATGAAACACGTAATGATGCCCGAGAAAATTTAATTAATGCTATTTTGATGGCGGGTCATTCGCGTATTCCTGAAGTTTGCATTTACTTTAACAACAAATTATTTCGCGGCAATCGCAGCAAAAAATTAGATGCAAATAGCTTCGCTGCATTTGCTTCACCCAACTTTCCCGCATTGGGTAAGGTCGGCACGGATGTTGTTATCCGTCATCATTTAGCGCGACTAACGACAACTGAAAATTTTAATTTACAAAAAATATCAGAACCTAATATTGGCTCGGTGCGCATATTTCCAGGCATCAGTTACGATATGCTATCCCATTATTTAAGATCTCCGTTGCAGGCGTTGGTGCTGGAAGCCTATGGTTTTGGTAACGCACCTCAAGACGAAACCTTTCTAAAAATTATTCGCCGTGCGGTGAAAGAAAACATCGTCATCGTCAATTGCAGCCAGTGTCCAACAGCCAAAGTTAAGATGAGTGCTTATGCTGCCGGCAGTGCATTGAGTGAGGCTGGTGTTATTTCAGGTGGCGACATGACCGCAGAAGCCGCGCTTGCGAAATTGTTTTACCTCTACAGCAAAGCTTTGCCCATAAGTGATATAAAGCGGTTATTAATTGAAGATTTGCGCGGTGAGCTAACTGTTTAAAAGTACTCATGCTGTACATTCACTTTATCTTGAGAAATAATTTGATATAATGCGGCAATTTAAGATAGCCATTAGAGGAAAAGAGTCATGTTAACGTACAAAGTGGGCGCGAAATATGCAAAAGGCCCAGAAAAGCTGATCGCGAAATTCGATCAAGTCAATGAAGCCAAAGAATATATTCAAGCCAAGCTCGAAAAAGATGCTGCATTACGCGTCAGTATTACCTATTTATTGTATGACATGGGTGAGTTAATGGAAAGTTTTGCTCAAGGTGATCAGGGTGGCGCGTCATCTTCTGGTGGGGGACAATCTCAGGCTAGCGCTCAAAATTTCCGTCCTAGTCCTTTGCAGACCGCTCCACGCCCGCCCGGTGTGCCGCCGTCTTCGTTTAAAGATGAGAAGGACGATAGCAAAAGTAAGTAATCTCATGTGCGCCCGGGCTTCGATTATTGCCCGGGTAGTAGCAATGACAGCATTCATCGCTTAATTTGACGCGTAATTATCTGTCTGTAACAGGGTAATAAATCATTTGAACCATATTCCCATCAGGATCTGCACAATAAAAACTGCGTGTGCCATCGCGGTGGTCTTTGGGTTGCGCTGCGATCTTGACACCGTTTTCTTTTAAAAAATCACACCACTTATCCACCTCGCCGCGTTCACTCAAGAAAAAACCAAAATGATCCAAGCGTTGATGTTTTGCAGGATTGAAATCTTCTGGTGCGCGATGCAAAGCAAAATTATCATTACCTGAGGTTAAATACAGATTATCCGCATCAGGTCGCCAATCGATGGACATACCTAATAACTGCGTATAGAAATGCTCGCATTCGCTAAAATGTTTGATGAATAGAGCAACATGATGTAAGCCGGTTGTCGGTTTAGGACGCTGCATAAAACCTCTTAATTTTCGCTATTTTTGAGTTGTGCGCGCATTTTGCGAATAATTTTTCCGTAGTCGTCCTGTGAAAAAATCGCAGAACCAGCAACAAAGGTATCGGCGCCGGCTTTGGCAATTTCAGCCATATTATCTTCTTTGATGCCGCCATCCACAGATAAAAGGATTTCTCGCTTTTGAAAATCAATTAGTTTACGTGTTTGTCTAATCTTATCGAGCGTCGACGAAATAAATTGCTGACCACCGAACCCAGGTTTCACTGCCATAATCAAGATCATATCCAATTTTCCGAGTACAGGTGGGATGAGATGCAGAGGGGTATCAGGATTGATGGCGAGACCCGCTTTGCAATTATATTCACGAATTAAATCCAAGCTCTTGCCGACATGCTCAGAGGCCTCTGGATGAATGGTAATGTAAGTTGCCCCGGCTTCGGCAAAATCCTTGATGAGCCTATCAACTGGCTCTGTCATCAAATGCACGTCAATAGGTGCCGTGATGCCAAATTTCCGTAAGGCGGAGCAAACCATAGGCCCTATTGTTAAATTAGGCACAAAATGATTATCCATGACATCAAAGTGAAGCATGTCCGCCCCGGCTTCAAGTACATTCACAGCCTCTTCACCTAGGCGAGCAAAGTCTGCGGAAAGCAGCGACGGTGAGATCAGATAGTTTATCATTCGCATCCTTGAGGTCTATTCTCTAGCGTTCATATTACTAACAAATATTATTATAATAAATAGCCTTTATTCTTATATAATCGGAGCCCCTAAGCGTTCATTCAAAAAGGGCTAACAGTTGAGATACTTTTATACAATACTATTTTATTTGGCATTACCCTATAGTTTTCTCCGTTTATTGTGGCGTTCTCGGAAACAGAAAGCCTATCGACAGCATTGGGGGGAACGGTTGGGATTTTGTCCTCTAAAGTTCGAACAAAGTATTTGGATCCATGCTGCATCGGTAGGTGAAACCATAGCTGCCATCCCTCTCATCAAAGCCTTGCAGCTGCAATATCCTGCGCTGCCTATCATAGTTACTAATATGACAATTACAGGGCGTGCGCGCACTCAGGCAGCTTTTGGGGACACAGTATATAAAGCCTTTATCCCCTATGATGTTCCTAGTGCAGTTAATCGGTTTTTGGGTCGCGTGAATCCGATCGTCGCGGTTATTCTCGAAACGGAATTATGGCCCAATCTTTTTGCGGCTTGTAAAACGCGTCATATCCCTATCGTCGTTGCTAATGCGCGTTTATCCGAAAAATCCGCTGCGGGTTACCATAAGGTTAGTGCTATTACCCAAGAAATGTTACTGAATATTCATACATTGGCTGTGCAAACCCAAATTGAGGCCGATCGCTTTCAAGTCTTAGGTTTACCTCCAGAGCGCGCCGTAGTCACTGGTAACATCAAATTTGACTTAGAAATCCCCGGCGATCTGTTATCAAAACGTGACGCCTTACGCGCAGAGTTGGGTATTGACAGATTAATTTGGGTAGCAGCAAGCACGCATGCAACAGAAGAAGACATTGTGTTGGCCGCACATAAAGCTATTTGCGCAAAATATCCTGACGCATTATTAATTCTTGTCCCGCGTCATCCCGATCGCTTTGAAAGTATTTTTGCACTATGTCAGCAGCAAGGATTTGAAGCCGTGCGTCGCGCACAAGGTGAAAAGTGCAAGGCGACAACGCAAGTTTATTTGGCGGATACCATGGGTGAAATGTTGTTAATGTATGCCGTGTGTGATGTTGCTTTTGTCGCGGGCAGTTTTGCGGCGGTAGGCGGACATAATATGTTGGAGGCCGCTGTATTAGGCAAACCTGTTGTGACCGGTGAAATATTATTTAATTTTGCAGAAATTAGCCGCTCACTGATTGCAGCAAAAGGTATGATCACCGTAAAAGACCAGATAGGCTTGCAGAATGCAATAATAACATTATTTGCCGATCGCAATTATCGCCAAACAATGGGTGAAAATGGTAAGCGTTTTGTTGATGCTAATCGTGGTGCGTTACAAAAACAATTGCAACTCATTCAAGTTGCAATTAATAGTAGCCGTTTTAAGTCTGCATGATAGGTTCATGATGTTTAATTTGGTGGTGAAACCCTTCTTGATTTTCTGTCATAATAAAACTGATAGGTGCGACTTTTTTGGAATTTGCAAAATCAGCGGGCGAGATAAATCCGAGTGTATTCCATTCGATATTGACCCCTATCGACTCGAAACAAACATAGGCATACTCAGAACAAATAAATTCACGTGTCGGCGTAGGATCGTGAGCGGCAGGGCGAAGTCCCACCGTATTCATGCTCAAACGCGCAGCGATACGAAGGATTTCATTAGTATCATAGGGGTGTCCCAGCAAATCTACTGCAAATTTAGATAAATTTTTCATGCGCTCATGGTTAAAATCTTGATGGCGCGCCAGCAAAATTTGTCCCGGATAGCCGCGCTCTGTGCCATTATAATCATTAATATAAGTGCGTAGCGGTACGGTGCGTACGCCAATACTTTCAACGCTTTCTAACACCATGATTCGGTCAATGACATCAAGACGCAAAATAAAACCAACATGACTCCATAAACTTTGCGTCGCTTTCTGAATCATATTTGAGAAAATTGATGAGCCAGAACAAAGTAGAATATCACCTGAGCGAATTTGCGCGCGAAATTCATCATATGAGTGAATAGG
>Ga0207052_10296_pt1 | contig 12826 bp, 12 predicted proteins | sample Alteio_BWMinCont_62_FD_153294 | JGI IMG/M metagenome (GOLD analysis project Ga0207052, IMG submission 153294) | Enriched cells from forest soil in Barre Woods Harvard Forest LTER site, Petersham, Massachusetts, United States -... | ecosystem: Environmental > Terrestrial > Soil > Temperate forest >...
TGCACCTTCTGGCGTTGCTTTCGTTAGCACCGGTGTTTCTAGCTCCAAAAAGCCTTTTTCCTCCAAAAAACGGCGTATGCAACTCGCCACTTGAGCACGCAAAAGAAAGCGAGCTTGTGTATCTAAGCGACGCAAATCTAAGTAGCGGTAACGCAATACGACTTCTTCACTAACAGGCACATAATCATCAATGGGAAATGGTAGTGCTAACGAAGTATTCAAAATAGTTAATTCAGTCGCCCGAAGCTCTATTGTTCCAGTGCTTATATGTTTATTTTCGGTGCCCTCCGGTCGCAAGACAAGTTGGCCTTCTACAGCAATAACATATTCATTACGCAGGCTTTCTGCTCGCTTAAAAAGCGCTTCTTGTTCTGGATGAAAGACAACCTGCAACAAACCCGTGCGTTCACGTAAATCGATAAAAATAATGCCACCATGGTCACGCCGATGATGCACCCAACCACAGACCTTCACCATTTTTGACACGCAACTTTCAGTGAGTTGCTTACAATAATGTGTTCTTTTCATATATACCCATTGTACTTGAAGTTGCGAATGCGCCACTTCAAGTACTCTCTTTGCGCGATGAGGATTTTCAAGGAGAGAACCGCGATTCTCTCCTTGAATGACTGCGTGGAAGCTTTGCTTTTGCCAGTCATGTGATCGGCATACCGCTCGCTGTGAGTTAAAAAGATTCGCATCTTCACGTACGAGCGGTATATTTCTTAAGTTAAACTCATTTTTTGTCGGAGTTATCCTCCGGTTTCGTGGTAGAAGCAATGGATTTTGCATCTTGCTGTTTATCTTGGGATCCCTGCACCTTACTTTCCACGCTCGGCTTATACCAACCGGTACCTTTTAAATGGAAGGCCGAGACAGAAATTAATTTTTGCAGGGTTGCTTCACCACAGACTGGACAATTAATTAACGGCTCATCACTAAAGCCCCGAATGGTCTCAAAGTGATGGCTACAATTAGCACAATCATATTCATAAATTGGCATAAATGATCCTTAACCTTTTTTTTGTGGAGTAGTAGACAAAAAAACGGACTGCCCCTCATTTCGAGGGATAAACAAACAGGCGGGTATTCTAGTCTAGTGTATTGATTTTCGCTAGCAGCAGCATCACGGAAACCAGCACACTACACAGGATCGATAGTGAATAACAAGGAGCAGCTTTAGTCAAAGTCCGTTGTATACAGGTTCTGATCTCGCTACTCTAGCACGTTCTGCTATTTCCAACATGGATTCCCTCTTAGCGATTACTACATTAGTTGCAAAAAAGCCCAATCGTCTTAATTTCATGCTCCAGTGATGGCTAATTTTGTTTGCATCATCAACTGGCTCTGGAGCAGAACATTCCGGCTCTGCTATGTAAACACAAGCGGCCTCGACCTTAGTACGGCTGTTACAAAAAACAAATTTGAAAAAAGAGCATACTTTTTCAGTAGTACACTCAGCAACATACATTAACTGCTCAATCATTTTCTTAAATTTTGTATCGCAAATATATTCCATTATCATATTATCTATTGTAGTCAGTTGATCCCTGAACACGTGCAGGGTTCTTTCCATCGTATCAAACTTCCTTTCATTACAGTTCGCAAGTTCCATGCCTACCTCATGTAAGCATTGTATTTTTTCATTGAACCAATGTAACTGCTGTAAACGTAGTAAACGTTGCCTTTCCTCAATTGCCTCATTATCATCACTAAAATTGGAAAAACTGGAGATCCTCCGCTTAATTTCTTCCTTCAAGTCTTTACAAAATCGATCCAGCTCCGTCAAAAAATGGTTGCGCAGTACTACTACATCGTTAAACGGCACGATATCTCTCCTCTGAAATAAAGAAATGACCAACTATCTATGCAATAAAACATAAAAAGAAAACTTCACTCGATTCAATATAGAACATTTATCATGAAAATAATAAAAAACGCTATCTCCAGCACCGATACGTTGTATCAGATTATGATAAAAAATTGTCTTTCAATTTAGACAGCTGCATAAGGCCAGAAAATTTTTTAGGTAGAGGAGAATGCCACTCCAATCGTTGCGCATCTTGCCTCACTGTTCTGCGCATCATTTTGCAAGCTCTCTATTTTAGCAACTGCTAATTTACGTGCAAAAAAACGCAATTGTTCCGCTCTCGTACTCCAGGGAAGAAGTGTGGGGTTGTTTGCAACAGCAGGCAACTCATCTCCCCCGCCCCCGGAGAAGACACGGGAAGCCGCATTCTCCTCACGCTCACGCTCACGAGCCCGCACATTTATACAAGTATGCTCAGTCACAATAAAGTCCGGGTTAAAAAGGTTAAAAAACTCCCTTATACAATTCATAAACCTCTGCAGCAAACACCTTAACTGCTCAACAATTTTTTTACATCGGGTATCGAATAAACATTCCTGTATTCCCTTGTTTACGACATTAATTTGGTTTGTAAATTTCCTCAAATAGTCCTGAATTATTGCTATATTCTCACGGGGGTCAGCCACCATCACGTGGCTATATTGTACTCTGTGAGAGTCTATGTAATATATGAGCCCAACGCCTATCTCATTTAATTGCATTATTTCACCAGTAATTTGATCATAAGAAAAATTTACATTATTCTGTGTCTCCCTCTCCCTTATTGCTTTCTTCTCCCTTATTGCTTGCAACGCCTCATCACAAAAGCAATCTAGCTTGGTCAAAAATTCATTATGTTCTACAGTAGGCACAACACCACCTCCAATTTTTATTATTCTAACATTCTAACATACAGCAAAAAAACCTCAATCGATTCAATAGTGCAATATAGAATGTTTGAACAGTAAGGTAATAAATTTAAAACCGCCACCACTCGTACATTTCATTGAATTATGATAGAAAATTGTCTGTTATTTAGACAACCTACAACTTATAATCAAAGCAATTCTACCTATATCATAATTAAACCTTCGTTGTATATCCTCACTACTCTCGGTACACTTAAATATTTACCATGCGCTGTAGTCAATTTTATCTACCCACACTCAAAGAAGCGCCAACGGACGCGGAAATAGTGAGTCATCAACTCATGCTACGGGCGGGCATGATTCGTCAATTGGCATCAGGCATCTACACGTGGCTCCCTCTGGGTTTACGCGTATTACGCAAAGTAGAGGCTATCATTCGTTTAGAAATGAATCAAATTGGAGGACAAGAAATCCTCATGCCTCACCTGCAACCAGCAGAATTATGGGAAGAATCGCAACGTTGGGAGGGTTATGGGGCTGAGTTACTACGTATCACGGATCGTCATCAGCGCCTCTTTTGCTTTGGACCTACACACGAAGAAGTCATTACGCAGGTATTACGCCATGAGATACGTAGTTATAAACAACTGCCTCTGATTTTTTACCAAATACAAACCAAATTCCGAGACGAGATACGGCCGCGTTTTGGTGTGATGAGGGCCAGAGAATTTTTAATGAAGGATGCTTATTCCTTTCATCGTGATAAAGCGTCCTTAGCCGAAACTTATTCGGCCATGTATGAAGCCTACCATCGAATTTTTACTCGTTTAGGGCTAAAGTTTCGCGCAGTGCTGGCAGACACTGGTAATATCGGTGGTAGTCAATCACAGGAATTTCAAATTCTGGCACAAACGGGTGAAGATAAAATTTTTTATAGCGATAGTAGTGACTATGCAGCCAATGCAGAGTTAGCAGAAAGTTTTGTTCCTACAGAAAACCGACCTACTGCCTCTGCAAAGATGCAAAAAATTGCAACGCCTGAAAAAAAAACAATCACAGCCGTCAGTGATTATCTGCATATTTTTCCATCGCGCTGTGTAAAATTATTGATAGTTAAGGGGACAAAACAAGCGTTAGTTGGCTTAGTATTGCGTGGTGATCATGTATTAAATACTGTCAAAGTTGCCAAGCTACCCGCCATTTTGCAACCCTTACAATTTGCCGATACATTGGAAATTGCCGAATTAGTCAATCCAGCTGTTTCTTATTTGGGCCCCGTAGGTTTATCTATTCCACTGATTGTCGATAGCACAGCGGCTCATTTATCAGACTTTGTCTGCGGTGCGAACGAAGAAGGTTTCCATTTTCAACATGTAAATTGGGAACGTGATCTGCCCCTGCCCCAAGTAGCAGATTTACGCCACGCTATGGTCGGCGATCAAAGTCCAGATGGACGGGGGCATCTGAAAATGGAACGAGGAATTGAGGTAGGGCACATTTTTCAACTAGGTAATAAATATAGTTTGTCTATGAAAAGCTATGTCACGCTAGAGGATGGTACAACGTGTCCCTTAGAAATGGGCTGCTATGGCATTGGCGTATCACGTATAGTAGCTGCTGCTATAGAACAAAATCATGACGATCGCGGTATCATTTGGTCAGGTAGTATGGCACCTTTCCAATTGTCTCTCATTCCAATCGCCTACCATCGCTCGAAAAAAATCAAACAATTTGTCGATACACTCTATCAGCAACTGAGTCAAGCAGGTTTTGAAGTCTTATTGGACGATCGCGATGAAAGGCCTGGAACCCTGTTAGCCGATCATGATTTGATCGGTATTCCGCACCGCTTACTCATCAAGGAAGCGGATCTTCAAGAAGGTATTATTAAATATAAAAATAGAAAAAAAGAAACAGAAGAATCTGTTGCCATCGATAATATTTCTGAGTTTTTACATAAACAAATAAAGTAAGATACTCCAGGAAAACAAATGACACGCTATTGGTTGTTAAAATCAGAACCTACGAGTTTTAACATTAATGATCTCATAGCAAGGCCTCAGCAGGAAGAACCCTGGAATGGTGTGCGGAATTATCAGGCACGCAATTTCTTGCAAACTATGCAATGTGGCGATCTTGCTTTTTTTTATCATTCCAGCTGTCAAAGCCCTGGCATTGTAGGTACTGTAAAAATAGTTAAACGTGCTTACCCCGATAAAAGTGCCTTTGATCCATTGGATCCGCATTACGATCCCACAAGCAACATAGACAAGCCACGATGGTTTTGCGTAGACGTAAAATTACTGAATAAATTTACACACATGATTACCTTGGCCGTGTTAAGGAATCAGCCTGCGCTCTCCTCCATGTGTTTATTACAGCGCGGAAGTCGCTTGTCTGTTATGCCCATCACTCCAGATGAATGGGTGACGATCATGCTGCTGTGTAAGTAAGCACCGACTTGAAAGATAGACTGAGACTGAACATAATTATTTATCGAAGTGTGATTATCTTCGCCACTAAAAAAAGTCTCATTATAAAAGTCTAATTATTTTGATGTGCTACCATCCAAGGAAGAAAAGTGTATGTCTATTGTAGATTGGCCGAAGACAGAGCGTCCGCGCGAAAAACTGTTAGCGCATGGCTCAGCTATTTTATCGGATGCTGAGTTACTTGCTATATTGCTTCGTACTGGAGTTAAGGGGAAAACAGCCTTAGATATCAGCCGGGAATTGATACGCAAATTTGGTAGTTTGCGTAAGATTATTGAAGCCAACCTAGAACAGTTTTCAAAAACGCTTGGGCTAGGTTTCACGAAATACGTTCAAATACAAGCAGCAAAAGAACTTGCTGTGCGTTGCCTGAGAGAGAAGATTGAACGCGGCGACACTTTAAACAATTTACAAGATGTAAAGCGCTACTTAAGTTCAAAATTCCGTTCCTATCCCTATGAAGTATTCAGTTGCCTATTTCTCGATAATCGCCATCGTTTTATCACTTTTAAGGAGCTATTTTATGGCAGCATTAATGAAGCAAGAATATATCCCAGAGAACTCGTCAGACAAGTTTACCAAACCAATGCTGCCGCTGTCATTTTAGCTCACAATCATCCCTCTGGTGTAGCAGAACCTAGTGAAGCGGACAAGCGAATCACTCATGAAATCAATTCCATTTTATCGATCATCGATGTACGCCTATTAGATCATATTATTATTGGTGAAGGACAAATGACTTCATTTGCAAGCCGAGGTCTACTCTAATACAACAATGAAAAATTTCTCAATCTTAGCTCAATCTTAGATATATACCCATTGTACTTGAAGTTGCGCGATGAGGATTTTCAAGATCTCTTTAAATAGGTTGTCCTCTTTTATCGCTGATAAATATTGAGGTTATTAAGGCAAAAACTGCAAATAGCATGACATACCATGCAGGTGCTGTGCTACTTCCGGTGGTTTCCAATAGCCATGTAGCCATCAGGGGACACGATCCACCAAAAATAGCTAGGCCAATGTTAAATCCAATCGACAGTCCTGAATAACGTATCGCTGTGTTAAACGATTCTATCATGCAAACAAATGCCGATGGAATAAATAGACTAAAAATTAAAGTGAATATGCCCATAGCGGCATATACCTGCCACAATGAACCGGAAGATAGCAAAATAAATAACGGATAGGCGGCTATCAACATAGCCACGCAAGACAACATCAATAAAAATCGGCGACTTATATAATCGGCACAATAGCCAACTACAAGAATTGCGCAAATAAAAACTACCACAGAAAAGGTATTGATCTGTAAGGCTACGTTGTTGCTCAGACGATTGCCATAAGCAAGATACGTTGGCATCCACATAAATAAAATTTGATAAAACACGCCCCAGGAACTTGCAAGACAAAACACTGATAGTAAGCTTTTTACGGCATTGGGATTACGTAGCAACACAAGGAATGGAAAATGATGATTTATTCTTTCCTTCTGCATTTTTTGGAAAGCTGGCGTTTCTGGCAGGAAAAGTCGCAGAATGATGCTAACGATACAAAGCAAAGCTCCGCCCCAATAGCCAGTTCGCCATCCCCATGACAACAACTGCTCATAGCTGAAGCTATGCAAGATCACCAATGCCGTAACTGAACTGGCAAGAATACCAAGCGCAGCACTGGTTGGTACGATACTCACCAACAACGAACGACGGTGAGGCGATGCATATTCAGCTAGGTAAATACCTGATCCTGTATGTTCACCACCTGCAGAAAAGCCTTGCAAAATGCGAAAAATAGACAGCCATATTGGACTCGCTATACCGATGGTATAATACGTAGGTAAGCAGCCTATTAAGAATGTGGGTATTGTCATCATCACTAAAGAAAAAACTAGTGCATGCTGCCTGCCATAAGTATCGCCAAACCATCCAAAAAACACTCCTCCAAATGGACGCGCAAAAAAACTCAATGCAAAAGCAGTAAATGTCAGTGTGATCGACAGTAGTTTATTATGGAAAGGGAAAAACAATTTTGCGATAACGAAAGCTAAGTATCCATAGAGTGAAAAATTATACCACTCTACTACGTTGCCAATGGCTCCACCGATAATTATATACCAAATGTGTTTACGAGCAGGAGATGGATCTATCACAATATTTTCCGCAGAATACTGTCCTTTCGTAGGATACTGTCTAGCACTCGTTCACTCGCATTACGGCGCAGCTCCTTATGAAGCGTTAGGAATTTTTTTTGTAGCATATCGAGCCTATCGGGATTATTCAAATTATCAAGCAATGCTCGTGTTAAATTTACTGGCGATGCATCCTTTTGAATAAATTCCGGTACTACGGTTTTCCCAGCCAAGAGATTAGGTAGCGCGATGTGGTTAACTGTTATTAAGCATTTTGCTAGCCAGTAAGATAAGCGACCCATGCGATAAGCAACCACCATTGGCTTTTTGAGCAGCATGGCCTCTAAGGTAGCCGTACCAGATGCCAGCAAAATAACATCTGCCGCTTCCATCACCTGAAGAGATTGACCTAATAGAATATGTACAGGTAACTCAGGCGCAATAGATGACTGAAGTGATGCAAATTGTGCTTGTCTTTCTTTATTGACCATAGCGGCCAAAAAAATAAGTGTTGCATTTTCCTGATAGCAACGCTGAGCTGTTTCAAGAAATACTTTCCCTAAATAATTTATTTCGTTATAACGACTGCCGGGTAATAGTGCAATGATTTGTCCAGACTCTGGCAATCCCAGGCGACGACGCGCTGCTAGCGGATCATTAACTAAAGGAATAGTATCTGCTAGAAAATGCCCAACATATTCCACAGCAACATGATGATCCTGATAAAAACGCCGCTCAAACGGAAAAAGCGTTAACATCAGATCCACTCCCTTAGCAATCTTGTTTACTCGCCAACGCCGCCATGCCCATATGCTGGGACTCACATAATGTACAGTTGGTATGCCATGCTGTTTTAGTTTTTTTTCCAAACCAAGATTAAACTCAGGTGCATCCACACCAATAAAAACATCCGGTGGTTTAGAAATGAAATGACGAATCACCTTGCGACGCAAACGCAGTAGCTGCGGTAATTGCTTGACAATTTCAACAAAGCCCATCACTGCCAGCCTTTCCATAGAAAACAAGATATGACATCCTTGCTTTTCCATTTCAGGACCAGCTATCCCTTCTGCAACAAAGGGGATACCTCGTAACTTCAGACACTTTAATAAAGCAGCCGCTAGCAAATCACCTGAAGCCTCACCAACAACAATACCAATACGTAAAGGGCGATCAACGGACAATGCCACGCTCTGACCTTTCCAACGCATCGAGCATTAATTTTACTTGTGGAAAATCGGCAGCAACCGGTCTTAACTCTTCCACCGCTTGTTCTACTGTTAAATTTTTACGAAAAATTAACTTATAGGCAGCACGCAAGGCAGTGATGACATCCTCACCAAACCCACTTCTTTTTAAGCCTTCTTTATTCAGACCACACACCCTAGCTTCGTGTCCTCCTTCAACGAGAACATAGGGTAAAACGTTTTTTCTTACCATACTGGCACCTGCAATGAAACTATGTGCACCGATCTGGCAAAATTGGTGAACAGCACTATAAGCCCCTATAATAGCGTAATCTCCCACCGTTACATGACCTGCTAGTCCAACATGGTTAACCAAAATAGCATGGTTACCAATTACGCAATCATGAGCAATGTGCGACCCAATCATGAAAAGATTATTGTGGCCTATCCTCGTCAAACCTTTATCTTGCACCGTACCACGGTTGATGGTGCAATACTCGCGTACAACGTTGCGATCACCCATCTGCAGTGCCGTTTTTTCCCCTTGGTATTTTTTGTCTTGAGGATCATCACCCACTGATGCAAATGGGTAAATCTTATTGTATACACCTATCTGCGTCGGTCCCCTTAAAACTACATGCGAAGCGATCACCGTCCCATAGCCTATTTCCACTTCCGGCCCAATAATCGTCCAAGGTCCTACTGAAACATTGTCTGCCAGCATGGCTCTGGGATCAACAATGGCACGTGAATCGATCATCGTCAGGAGCTTGTCCCAGCACCCATAAGCTCTGCTTCACAAACTACCTCATTGTCAACCTTGGCATAGACTTTACATTTCCAAATATCTCCCTTGATTTTGAGCACCTCCGCTTCTATCCGCAATTGATCACCCGGTAGCACCGGACGCTTAAAACGAGCATAATCAACACCCGCAAAAAGATATAAACCTTCCTTGTTGCTACGATCTTTGTTTGCATGTAGGGCAAGAATACCAGTCGCTTGGGCCATAGACTCCAAAATGAGCACTCCTGGCATAATAGGCTTACCAGGAAAATGACCGAGAAAATAAGGCTCATTCACCGTCACATTTTTGATAGCAATAATTGATTTACCCTGAACAATAGAGATAACTTTATCGATCATCAAAATAGGGTAACGCTGCGGCAAATAGTTTAATATTTCCTGAATATCCATTGTATCACTCATAATTCTTACCTGTATTTATTAGCAGACCGTTTTAACAGCCTCCTACTTCTTCATTAATCGACACGCAAACTCTTTATTTTCTTAAGCACCTAATAGTCTTATCGAGCCGGCGAAACCTTGCACTGTTTTTTTGCCATTCTCGTCGCGGCTGTACCGATTGTGTTGATGAATAAATTCCCGGCTTACGTATTGAACGCACGACAGAAGACATCCCGGTGATCATCACATTATCACTGATATCAATATGTCCATTGATACAGACTCCACCACCTATCATACAATTTTTTCCAATTCGTGCACTTCCGGCAATACCAGTACAACCGGCAATGACTGTATTCGATCCAATGCGCACATTATGACCAACCTGAATTTGATTATCCAACTTTACACCATCACTGATCACCGTATCATCTAAAGCACCGCGATCAATCGTTACATTGGCTCCTATCTCCACGTCATTCCCAATTTGCACTTTACCCAGCTGTGGTATTTTTATCCAAACCCCTTTGTCTTGTGCAAAACCAAAACCATCACTACCAATTACACTGCCACTATGGATGAGCACACGCTCACCAATCACGGTGTCAGGATATAAAGTAACCTTAGCTTCTAAACGACTGTTAGCACCGATGCTAACCCCTTCACCGATACTACACGTTGCACCCACGATTACTCCTTCTTTTAAGCAAACTTGAGAGCCAATAACACAAAAAGCAGCAATTGATACACTAGGATGAATGACACAATTTTCCCCCATGACGACCGTAGGATGAACACCGGTTGCAACACTACGTTGCTTCTTAAAAAGCTCGGCAATCTTTGCGAAGGCGTGATAGGGATTGGCGGTTACCAAGGTGTGACAGGGAGAGCGATCAAGATATTGTGTTCGCAGGACAACGGCAGAGGCTCTCGTAATTGGTAGATATTTCAGATAACGTGTATTATCTAAAAACGAAATTTGACCCGATTTTGCATTTTCCAGTGTCATGACACCATCAATAGGACAAGCAGGATCCCCCTTCAAATCAGCACCAACTAAACGAGCCAATTCCCCCAATTGATAACATCGCTGCAGCACTTGCTTCCCCCTCAAACTTTCTTTTCTATAATTATTTTATTTCATCCACACCAAAGATTCATCCGCTGATAAATTAGACCTTTTTTAAGGCCTCTAAAACCTTTGGAGTTATATCCATATCACTTCTGGCATATAAAACACTGCCCTTTTGGATAATCAGATCAATGCCCGTTTGCAAGGCAAGCTTGCTCACAACTCCGTCTAATTGTTGACTAAAACCGTGCAACGAGTCACTTTGCTCTTTGGATAAGTCTTTTTGAAAGGAAGTCACCATCGTTTGCACGTTATTGCGATCCATCATAATCTTCTTTTCTAAATTTAACCTATCGTCAGCCTTCATGACTGATGAATTTTTTTCTAAATTCTGAGTTTCGTCCTGCAACTCATGTTGTGCCTGCACAATCCTATCTTGTCTACCCTTAAACTGCTTTGTTAAGCTTTCGTTAATCTTAGCTATCTGTGGTGCCTTCTGCAGTACCATCTGCATATCAACCACCGCAAGCTTTAAGTGTTCACCACCTGCATTTGTCGGTGGAGTAACGGTTGGCGGAACGGAGGGCTGCTTGCAAGCAGTCAAGACAAAGCATGCCGCTACCAACAACGCCAAAGACACTAACCGAACACTTTTCATTATCAGCTCCTTATTTAGGTAAGTTACACTAAAAACCAGTTCCGATATTGAACTGGAAGACTTGGGTTTGATCGCCGGGCTTTGGATTAATAGCCTTGGCTACACTAAAGCTTAATGTTACATTAAAAACAGGAACTCGCCAATCCACATTCAAACCGGTTGAACAACGTACAGGTCCCGAAGCAGTGCCCCCTCGTGGCTGCTTAGGATGACTTACCCCCAGCGTAGAATATACGTTACCTGCATCAACAAACACGCTGGTTCTTATTTTTTCCGATACATATCCGGGCATAGGAATGATAATTGCTGCGCTTCCTACTGTCATAACATTGCCACCCAAAGGAAACGCGTTACTATCCCGCGGACCCAAAGAACTAATTTCATAACCACGCACTTGGCCGTCCGTTCCTATTCCTCCAGCATAGTAATTTGCAAAGAAAGGCAAACCATTGGTTGAACCTAGCCCATTACCATAGCCCACACTTAGGCGACCTTGTAACACAAAATGTCGAAACAATGGATAGTATCCTAGACCTGTATAATTGGCCTTGTAATACTCTGTTGGCTTCCCACCAACCGGTAAAGCAAGCTGTACACTTGCACTTTGGTAAAAGCCATTTTCTGGGAAAAGCAGCTTATCCAGGCTATTTCGTGTCCAACCGACGGTCAATAAAAATTGATTAAATTGATCACCGTGTTGCATGATAAATTTCTGCACTTCTGCCGACAATTGACTCATTGCTGGTAAATTAAGCTGTAATTTTTGCAATCCACCAGAAAGCTGTAAAGCATCGCCTTGTGCATCAAAGGGGATACTGTAGTGGATATCACCACCGTAGGTATTCGTGCTATAGGTTGTTGTGTTCAGATTACTTGGTGTAGCACGTTGATAAAAAATATCAAAACCTCGCTGAATACCGTCCAATGTGTAATACGGGTTATTGTAGCTCACGCTATAGATTGTAGCCGCACGCGTGTTGTTAAAATTGATGCCTAACTGATTACCACTCCCGAATACATTATTTTGGTTGAGAGAGGCTCCCACCACTGGCCCATTGGTACCATAACCTAAACTAAATAATGCCTGGGCAGCATGTGCTTCATTGATATTGATATCTAAATCAACTTGGTCAGCATATGCTGAGATCGGCCTTGGTGTTACTTGTGGCTGACCCTCTACAAAGCCACTCATATTGAGCTGGCGTATAGATTCCTTGAGATCAGTTTCGGAAAAGACGCTGCCTTCTTGTTGGCGTAATAAACGACGAAACACTTCGTCCTGAGTTTTTAAATTACCAGCAATATTGATATGCCTGACATAGACTCGATTCCCTGGATCTAGAAAAAAGGTTAAAAAAACAGCTTTATTTTTTTCATCAACCGTAG
>Ga0207052_10297_pt1 | contig 12790 bp, 11 predicted proteins | sample Alteio_BWMinCont_62_FD_153294 | JGI IMG/M metagenome (GOLD analysis project Ga0207052, IMG submission 153294) | Enriched cells from forest soil in Barre Woods Harvard Forest LTER site, Petersham, Massachusetts, United States -... | ecosystem: Environmental > Terrestrial > Soil > Temperate forest >...
GCATTACCTTGCCCTGGGACCGCTAATAATCCAGTCGTCGGATCGATTTTCACCGTCACTAACCCGCGAGGTTGTTCAGGTTTTAGTTCAGGCGTGCCGGCAAGCGCAGGGCCCATAAACTTCATCCAAATGGGAAGTGCCACTTGCGAACCATATTCTTGCAATGAGAAAGGTTCATCATAACCTACCCAGACAGTCGCTAATAAGGATTGATTATATCCTGTAAACCACGCATCCATTTTGTTATTGGTCGTACCGGTTTTGCCCGCAATATCAGTGCGATTGAGCGCATTGGCATGACGCGCTGTGCCAGTTCGAATCGTATCTTGTAAAAGAGACGTCATAATATAGGCTGTTTGCGGTTCGATAATACGCTCTGCCTGAAGTGAGGGTTGTGTTGTCAGATTTTGTGGTACTAATTTATCTATCTCAGTTTGTTCTTCTGGAAAAGGATCAATATTTTGTTTTGCTAATTGCTCGCATTCCGGACAAATTTTAGGAGGATTGGCTTCATAAACAATTTTTTCTTGGTTATCTGAGACGCGCTGTATGATGTAAGGATTAATTTTATAGCCGCCGTTTGCAAAAGCCGCATAGCCTGTTGCAATTTGTAAGGGAGACGCAACGCCGGCACCTAAAGCCAAAGACAAGCTGCGAGGAAGATTTTGGCGATCAAAACCAAAGCGACGAATAATTTTAAGGGCTTTACCAATCCCAACGGCTTGTAATAAACGGATAGAGACTAAATTGCGAGATTGTGTTAATCCAACACGCAATCTAGTAGGGCCATAAAATCGTTTATTATCATTTTGAGGGCGCCAAGCACCTTCTAAATTACTATCTTTGTAAACAACAGGTGCATCATTAATAACGCTGGCCGCCGTAAAGCCATATTCTAGTGCAGCAGCATAAACGAAGGGTTTAAAGTTCGAGCCAGGTTGGCGAGTGGCTTGTGTCGCGCGATTAAAATAAGAGAGGTTGTAGTTAAAGCCACCAATAATCGCAAGCAGTGCGCCGGTCTTAGGATGCAAGACGACAAGTGCACCTTCAACCTCTGGAAGCTGGCTAAAGCCCCAATATCCGTTCTGGGGTTCTACATAAATCACATCTCCTGCGGTGACAATTTCACCTGGATGTTTTGCTGCTCCCAACGCCCAGCTCAGGCTTGAAATGGGCACGTTGATTTTTTGCATCGTTGGCAATAAAACTTGAACGGTACTGTCATTCACGGCCAAAACGGCAGCAGGACAAGTGAAAGCGGTTTTTGGATAAGATTTTAATTTTTCAGCCCATTCTGCAAGATTGATTTTTTTATGGGCAGGTACAGGGAATTGTACTACTGGGCCCCGATAACCATGTCGTTTATCGTAATCGAGCAGTCCTTCTTGTACTGCATGGCTGGCGAGTGTTTGTAAACGGCTATCAATAGTCGTATAGGCAACATACCCTGAGGTATATACTTCAGGTCCGAATTTTTCTAGTAGCTCTTTTCGTGCCATTTCCGAAACATGCGGCGCCTCAATCTCAACAGTTCGACCATGATAGTTAGTGACGATGGGAGCGTCGACAGCATCTGTATACTGTTTTTCATTAATAAAACCATAATGTAGCATACGTTTGAGAACATGGGTGCGTCGTTTTAAGGCTGCTTCAGGATTATTAATAGGGTTAATCGCGGAAGGTGCTTGTGGTAACCCCGCAATGGTTGCCATCTGCGCTAGCGTGAGTTTATCAACCGTTGTACCATAATAGACTTGTGCTGCGGCTTGCACACCATAAGCACGTTTTCCAAAATAAATTTTATTTAAATAAAGCTCAAGAATTTTATCTTTTGGTAATTCTTTTTCAATCTTAATGGCTAAAAGCACTTCATTAAGTTTGCGACCAAAGGTTTTTTTGCGACTTAAGAAGAAATTGCGCGCAACTTGCATCGTGATGGTGCTAGCGCCTTGTGCTTTTGTACCGCTGATGAGTAAATGGAGACCTGCACGCAAAATGCCTCGTAAGTCGACACCGTTGTGATCATAAAAACGACGGTCTTCTGTCGCCAAAATGGCAAATTTTAGATTTTTGGGCACTGCTGCAATCGGAATGGGAGTACGCCGTTTTTCACCATACTCACCAATTAATTTTCCATCGGCAGTATAGATTTTTAAGGGAACTTGAAGTTGGATATCTTCCAAAACGTTAACAGGAGGCAGCTGCGCATTGACATAAAGTACTATCACAACCAGTGCGCATAGAGCAGCAATACACGTGCTCATGAGGACGTGTATAAAGATGTTCATGAAATTTTTCATGATTGAATTATACCAAAATGTCATAATATGGAGGGCATTTATTTTCTTTTAGCGTAAAAAATTTGCTTGTTGACATCCAACAGCTAGTCTTAAGTTAGGAACCTTTGACTAGATTGTTGTATTTATTAGGATTATTGCACGTCAGCTAAATTATGTTAGTTTGCGTAAAGGGTAAAGGATGGAGCCGTGAAATTAGCCCTATTTCGTCATAAATCACCTCTGCTTTTGGGGATTGACATAAGTTCGTCTTCTGTCAAATTATTGGAGCTGAGTCAAAGTCCGCAAGGATATCGAATAGAAAGTTATGCAATTGAACATTTGCCTGCAGATGCAATACGGGAAACTGAAATTAAAAATGTAGAGGCAGTGGGTGTTGCTATCAATCATGTCGTCCAACGATCACATGCGCATTCAAAACTTGCTGCGATTGCTGTCACGGGATCAGGTGTTATTACAAAAGTAATTCAAATGAATTCTTTACTGTCAGATAGTGAGATTGCTTCTCAGATCCAATTAGAAGCAGAACGTTATATTCCTTATCCTCTGTCTGAGGTAAATATAGACTTTCAGGTGTTAGGACCTTCCAATAAAAATCCAGATTTTGTAGACGTCCTTTTGGCAGCTTCTCGAACAGAGATGATTGACACGTTAGTTGAAGTATTAAACATAGGAGGCCTCACCACTAAAGTAGTGGGTATTGAAGTGTATGCCATTGAAAGAGCGTTTGGTTTAATTGCTGAACAATTACCCAGTGAAGGTGAGCATCAAACTATCGCTGTCATCGTACTTGGTGCAACCAGTATGACATTGTGCGTTTTACATGATCGCACAACAGTTTATACCCGAGAACAAATTTTTGGGGGTAAACAACTGACAGAAGAAATTCAAAGACGCTATGGATTAACTTATGAGGAGGCCGAACTCGCTAAAAAGCAAGGGGGCTTGCCGGATGATTATATGACAGAGGTATTGGATCCTTTTAAAGATGCGGTTGTTCAGCAAGTCAGTCGAGCATTACAGTTTTTCTTTTCTTCGAGTGAATTCTCTGAGATCGATCATATTGTCTTGTCTGGAGGAACGGCTTCATTATTAGGACTAGTACGGCGTGTCGAGGAAAAATTGGGGATCCCTACGACGGTTGCAAATCCCTTTTCAAATATGTCTGTTGCGCCCCGGGTGAGTGTTGGTGCATTACATCTTGATGCACCTTCATTACTAGTGTGTTGTGGATTAGCTTTGCGGAGTTTTATTAATGACCATCAATATTAATTTATTACCTTGGCGAGAAGCGTTAAAAGAGCGACAGAAAAAAGAATTTATATCAATGCAAGGGCTCGCTGCACTGAGTGCGATTGCGACAATGCTTATTGTTCATCTACTCTGTAACTATCAAATTACTTTCCAAGGCCAAATAAATGAATATTTAAAAAATGAAATTAAAATTTTAGATAATAAAATTGCAGAAATTAAAGCATTAAAAAAAGAGAAACAGCGATTGCTCGCCAGGATGGAGATCATTCAACAATTACAAACCAATCGTCCACAGATTGTGCGTTTATTTAATGAAATTGTAAAAACAGTACCAGAGGGACTATATCTGACAAGCTTAACGCGGACTGGCAATAGTATTTTAATGGACGGAAAAGCTGAATCTAACACCCGCGTTTCAACGTTTATGCGTAACATTGAAAGATCAAAATGGTTAAAAAACCCGGTTTTAACCGTTATCCAGGCAGATAATTCAAAACAAACAGATAATTTTTCAGACAGGTTAATTGATTTTAAATTACAAGCAGAAGAAGTTGAAAATACGAATAGTACGCCAGATAAAAATACGACGCCATCGGGGCAGTCATCATGAATATTGATTTTAGTGAATTAGATTTAAAAGATATAGGCTCTTGGCCGTTGCCAGTAAAAATTCTTTCTATTATTTTTATTACAATATTAATACTATTTTTTGGCTATTGGTTTGATACAAAAAACCAGCTTATCGAATTAGAAAGTAATGAACATGAAGAGCTAAAATTAAAAACAACCTTCGAAGAAAAGCAAGCGCAAGCTGCAAATTTAAATGCTTATAAAGATCAAATGGCAACAATGAAAGCATCGTTTGGTGCTTTATTGCGTCAGTTACCCGAGAAGACAGAGGTCCCAGGATTATTAGAAGATATTTCCCATCAAGGGTTAGCAACAGGTTTGGAATTTCTCTCTATCAGATTATTGCCAGAGAAACAGATTGATTTCTATGTTGAATTGCCTATTGAAATCTCTGTGGTCGGGAATTACCATCAATTTGCAGAGTTTGTCAGCAACATCGCATCCCTTCCTCGGATTGTAACATTGCACGATTTTGTCATAAAACCAATAAAAGAAGGATCATCCAATAACTTACAAATGAATATTACAGCTAAAACTTATCGATATACTGCGGGTGATAAAGAAGATGGCACGAAATAAAGTCACGGTTAGTATCATCATACTCATGATGTTTGCTTTTATGGTAAGTGGATGTAGTAATTCACATAAAATGGCTCAAATAAAAGATTATGTCAAAAAAGTTAAAAGTCAATCCATTCGGGACATTGAACCCTTGCCTATAGTAAAACCTTATGAAACGTATACCTATCATGATGAAAATTTACGGAGTCCTTTTACACCACCACTCCCTGAGACAGCCACAAGAAAGGTGATCACAGATAACGGTATTCATCCAGATATTAACCGACACAAAGAACCTCTGGAAGCTTATCCTTTAGATAGTTTACGCATGGTAGGGACATTACAACAAGACTCAAAGATCTGGGCAATTATTGTCGATCCTAAAGGGACCGTACATCGTATCACCAAAGGAAATTATGTAGGGCAAAATGATGGGCGTGTTGACAATATTACGGAAAATAAAGTCAATGTGACAGAAATCGTTTCCGATCCCAGTGGTGGCTGGCGGGAACGAAAAGGTGAGATGGCGCTTCTTACTGAGAGCTCGTCGTCGAAAGAATCAGCTAACAATAATAAAAATAAACCGAATTAATAGGAATGAATTGGAGCACACAATGAAAACAGAAATTAAATTCGCAATACTAGTGCTCTTCGCATTTTTTTGGCAAGCAACTTTTGCATCTAGTTTAGAACAAATGCAAGTCTCCTCTATTGATGGAAATAGGATACAATTACATTTAAAAATGAGCGGACCCATTGCAGCGCCAAAAAGTTTTGCGATAGATAATCCAGCACGCATTTGTCTTGATTTTGAGGGTTTGCATAATGGTTTAACACGAGAGAATTCACGGCCAGAATTTAATATTGGGGTGATTAAGCGTGTTTCTGCGGTAGAAGCCAATGGTAAAACAAGAATAATCATTGATTTGAATGATTCGGTTCCTTTTGAAGTAAAAGGAAAAGGAAAGGATATTTTTGTGACATTAGGAGCAGGAATCCCCTTACCATCCGTTTCAGAACCTTTCCGTGGTCAAGTGTATAAATCAAATCGTAAAGTGGCGAACGCCAATGAAGCTTTCAGTCTGAAAGGAATAGATTTTCGTCGTGGCGCACAAGGAGAAGGGCGCGTGATCATAGATTTGAGTGATCCTAACGTACCCATTGATCTTAAAGAAGAAGCCAATACTATTCGAATTCGTTTTTCAGGAACACAACTCTCTAAAGAGTTGCAGCATAAATTAGATGTCACTGATTTTGGCACTCCGGTTAATTCCATTAACACAATACAGCAAGATCAAGATGTTGAAATGACCATTCAAGTAACGGGCTATTCTGAAAATATTGCTTATCAAGCAGATAAACGATTTACTGTTGAAGTGAAATCTTTAACGAAAACTGAAAAAGAAAAATTACAAGAAAAAACGTTTAAATATACTGGTGAAAGATTATCATTAAATTTTCAAGACATTGAAGTTCGTGCCGTGTTGCAACTGATTGCTGACTTTACGGGATTAAATATTGTCACTTCTGATGCCGTACGGGGTAATGTGACGTTACGTTTAAGAAATGTTCCCTGGGATCAAGCGCTAGATATTATTTTAAGAACGAAGGGACTCGCCAAGCGACAGGTCGGGAATGTGATCTTGATTGGCCCAACGGAAGAAATAGCGGCACAAGAAAAGCTTGAGCTGCAAAGCACTCAGCAAGTGCAAGATTTGGCACCTTTACATGCAGAATATATCCAAGTGAATTATGCGAAAGCGAGCGACATAGCCAGCTTACTGAAAGCAGATAAAAATTCTCTGCTTTCAACTCGCGGTACTGCAACGGTCGATGAACGTACCAATACGTTGTTAGTTCAAGATACGCAAAGCAAGCTCGAGGAAATTCGTGCTGTCGTGTTACGTTTAGATATCCCTATCAGACAAGTGCTGATTGAATCCAGGCTAGTTTTTGCAACCGATAATTTTCAAGATGCCTTAGGTGTGAGTTGGGGTGCAGCTTCAAAATTCCGTCCTGGGAATGAGCCTGTTGTGGGGGCCGCAGGACAAATTTTAGGAACGGGTAACACAGGATCAAGTACGGTTGCATTGGGGAACGCCCCTTCTTCGGTCGCAGTGACGGATCGGTTGGCGGTTAACTTGTTACCAGCCGTGACGCCTTTGCCTGATAACATTATCAATGCCGGTTTTGGCCTCACGATAGCGAGTTTGCCGGGTGGGACAATATTGGATCTAGAATTGCAGGCCTTGGAATCAGAGGCTTTAGGTAAGATTGTGGCAAGTCCTCGATTAATCACGTCTAATCAGCAAATGGCTTATATTGAGTCTGGTGAAGAAATCCCTTATAACGAGACAACTTCCAGTGGAGCAGCTTCAATCGCTTTTAAAAAGGCAGTACTGCGCTTAGAGGTGACACCGCAAATCACACCAGACGATCACATCATTATGGATCTTAAAGTGAACCAAGATTCACGCGGTGTAGTCACCAATGGTGTTCCTGCGATTAACACACGCGAAATGCATACTAAAGTACTGGTAAATAATGGAGAAACGGTCGTTTTAGGGGGAATTTATCAACAAACAAAGAATAAACAATTGGACCGTATCCCCTTCTTTGCTAAGTTGCCGGTCGTAGGCTGGATGTTTAGGAGTGAGTCCAACATTGATAATAGAAGTGAGTTGATGATCTTTGTTACGCCTAAAATAATTCAGGATGCGATGGCGGGGTGATAAGTGGTATACTCATTACCTAGCCTGAGTATTTGTAGTCAACTTTCTTATTTATAATCAATAGAGCTATGAAGCGATCAGTGAATTTATTTTTAATAGGCCCTATGGGTGCGGGCAAAAGCACAATTGGTAAGCAGCTTGCAAAAGAATTGAAGCTGGAATTTTTTGATGCCGATCAAGAAATTGAAGCACGTAGTGGTGCCGATATTGCGTGGATATTTGATGTGGAAGGCGAAGAGGGTTTCCGAAAAAGAGAGGCAGCGGTCATTGATGAGCTGAGTCAAATGCAAGGTATTGTATTAGCCACAGGAGGGGGAGCGATATTGAATTCAGAGAGTCGGACTCGCTTAGCAGCTCGTGGTACAGTTGTCTATCTATGCGCTACTGTTGCACAACAAGTGCGGAGAACGACACGTGATAAACGTCGACCCTTGTTGCATAATGAAGTTCCTGAGTTAACTTTAGAAGAAATTATGTCTCTACGAGATCCCCTTTATCGTGAAGTGGCGGATATCGTCGTTCAGACAGATGGACGTACAGTGCGCGCGGTCGCATTAGAAGTCATTGAGCTAATAGAGCGTGATTGGTTGTAATCCTCCTATTTGGGTGAAGGCACCTAGCGGCCAGTACCCAGTTTATATCGGTTTTGATTTACTGAAACAATCCTATATCTTGAGATCTTATATTAATTCAAAGCAAGTTTTCATTCTCAGCAACGAGGAAGTTGCAGCGCATTATTACGCTTTCCTAAAAGAAGCTTGTGTTAAGGCAGGTGCCCGTCAAATTGATTATTTGCTGCTTCAAGCGGGGGAGCAATATAAGACGCTTGAAAGTGTAGAAAGCGTATGGACAGCATTACAGGATGCCGAACATTCTCGTGAGTCGACAGTGATCACCTTGGGAGGAGGCTGCATCAATGATATGGGAGGGTTTAGTGCCGCTTGTTATATGCGTGGGATCCCCGTTATCCACTTTCCCACCACGTTGTTAGCCCAAGTAGATGCCGCCATTGGAGGTAAAACGGGAGTCAATTATGGTCAAAGAAAAAATAGTATTGGTGTATTTTATCAACCCAGTGCGGTAATAGCAGATTTAGGTACCCTGAAGACGTTACTTCCCAGAGAATTTTGTCAAGGCCTAGCAGAATTAATTAAATATGGTATCGCTTTAGACGCAGCGCTATTTCTTTGGCTGGAAACAAATATTGAAGCGTTAATTCATCAAGATAGGGCTGCATTAAACTATGCTGTCACTAGGGCATGCGAAATCAAAAAAGACGTCGTAGAAAAAGATGAAAAGGAGAACGGGTATAGGCGGGTTTTAAATTTTGGTCACACCGTAGCGCACGCCCTAGAAAGCTTGTTAGTCTACAAACTTCCGCATGGAGAAGCAGTTGCAATAGGGATGATTGTGGCCACTAAACTCTCTTTATTACAAGGGAGTATTGATAAAACTGTATTAGAGAGGCTGATTTTATTATTGAACAGGGCTAAATTACCCACAACATTACCTCAAAAGATTACGGATGCTGAGATTTGGTCTAAAATTAAACAAGATAAAAAGCATAAATTCAATCAAATGAGGTGGGTATTATTGAATGGCTTAGGTTGTTTTAGAGTATCTGAAGATATTGAGCCATTTTCTATTACTGCAATGTTGACTTAATTAAGGGTATGGATGCCATGAAAAATCAGGAAACAAACGCACACACGCTGTATTTAACACCCGCTTGGCAACAGCATGCAGAGCTCATTACGCACTTATGTCAATTTAGTCAGAATTCTCTATTGGTCATTGCGCCTCAAGAAGGAGGCAAAACGACTTTTATTAATCATTTTCTACAGTTGCCAACTAAAGGCTTGCGTAAGACGATGATTACAGCAAAATCTCAAACAGGTATTGAAGATTTGTTCAAACAAATACTTTATGGTTTTGATTTAAGATGGGAAAGCGTTGAAGCGACAAGCCATCAGTTGCAACAGGGTGCAAAAGAGGCTTTTTGTCAACACCAAACTACCTGGACGTTGATTGTAGATGATGCGCACTTATTATCTCACGAACAATTGCAAGCTTTATTTTCACTGCAAAAATGTGAAGCAACCCCAAGTGAGCAACTCCATTTAGTATTATTTTCAGAACCTTCGCTAGAATTAAGGTTATTTTCATCCGAATTTTCTCGTTTTGTGCAAGGTAAGCTTTATTCTATTGAGCTTGAGTCTTGGACATTGCATGATATTAAATCTTTTTTTGCATTAGAGACGAGTGCACTTGCATTGAATGCCGACCAACTAGCGTTCATTTTTGCAAGAAGTCATGGCTTACCTGGAAACGTGATACATCAAAAGAGAGAAATCCTTGAAACACAACTGAAAAATAATTTACCCACCAATATTCACAAAAAACTCATTCAACATCCTATATTATTGAGTATGGGGATAGGGGTATTGTTGGGCGGAATGGTTCTTGTCGTGGGTAGCAACACAGAAGGCAATGCTAATTTAGAACCAGAAAATTGGACACCTGTACCTGTTGTGTCTCAAATACAACCTGAATTTTCATCTCAACCTGAAGAAGCAAAGCTTGATGAACCTGAATCGAAATCGATAGCGGTGTCTTTAAAAGAAGAAACGGTAAAATTAGAAAGTGTCCCTTCAACCCAAAACAAAATAGTAAACCCTAAAAAAGCGCTGACACTTGAAGAAAAATACCTCTTATCAACCAATACCCAACACTACACATTACAATTGATGGGTGGAAATAAGGAACGAAGTATTCAGCACTTTGTGTCAAAACATGGCTTGGATAATAGTACTTACGCTTTTCGCGCTAAGCGATCTGGGCAAGATTGGTATATCCTAGTTTATGGTGAATATCCTTCTTTACAAGAAGCGCAAGCGGCGGTAGAGAATTTACCGGATTCGCTTAAAGAAGAGAATATTAAACCTTGGGTACGTTCAATGGGAAGTATTCATAAGGACATTGCTGCAGCATCCTGATCTAATGCGCGTATGTAGGGGCCGGTCTCCGTGCCGGCCCGGGCGGGCACAGAGACCCGCCCCTACCTTGAGGGCGCTTGCTCTGTGATCTCTGTTTACTCTCGTAAGTCGTGTATAATTGGCTTTTAGCTCAAGCATAAGTTAGTTAAATCATGATATCTTCATCTAGATTAATCAAAGCCCTGAAACGCCAGCCGGTAGATAGGTCCCCATTGTGGATTATGCGTCAGGCGGGCCGCTATTTACCAGAATATCGTGCTATTCGCGAGAGCACGGGTGGCAGTTTTTTAAAAATGTGTAAAAATCCAGAGATAGCCTGTGAAGTTACCTTGCAGCCCCTTAAGCGTTTTGATTTAGATGCCGCCATTATTTTCTCCGATATTCTCACCATTCCCGATGCGATGGGTTTGGGGTTACATTTTATCGCAGAAGGGGGGCCGCAATTTGAGTTCCCGGTGCGTGATATCAAAGCCATTGAACAATTGCCTACTTTAGATCCCAATACAGATTTACAGTATGTTATGCAGGCCATTGCCCTTGTTAAACAAAGTTCGCTGCAAGTTCCCTTAATTGGATTTTGCGGTAGTCCATGGACGGTAGCAACTTATATGGTTGAAGGCAAAAGCAGCCGGACTTTTTCTACGATAAAATCAATGTTGTATCAAGATCCACAGAGTTTATTGGCATTGTTGTCAAAATTAACGCGCGCAAGTTGTGATTATTTGCATGCACAAATTCTTGCAGGTGTTGATGTTTGTATGATTTTTGATACCTGGGGTGGGGTGTTGTCAGGCGCCGCTTATCGACAATTTTCACTGCATTTTATGCAAGAAATAGTCTCTTACTTAAAGTCGCATGCGCTCACAAAGCATATTCCCATTATCTTGTTTACTAAACAAGGAGGGCAGTGGCTTGAAGATATTGCCGAAACAGGTTGTGATGCTATCGGCATAGACTGGACACAAGATTTGCATCATGCACGTTCAAGAGTCGGCGAGAAAGTAGCGTTGCAAGGGAATTTAGATCCGACAATATTGTATGCTTCTAATGAGCGCATTGGTCAAGAAGTCAAATCCCTGTTAGCGGCATATGGCACTGGTAGTGGTCATATCGTTAATTTGGGGCACGGCATTTATCCTGATATTTCTCCTGAAAAAGTGCAAGTGATGATTGAAGCCGTTCATCAATATAGTCCGGCTTATCACCCATAAGGATTACAAATGGATAATTATACGGTTGTTTTTCCCGGTACATTCGATCCTATTACGAATGGTCATATTGATTTAATTGAACGCGCAGCTAAAATGTTTTCGCGCGTTGTGGTGGCGGTAGCGGAAAATACTCGAAAAGCACCGACATTTGATAGAGCAACGCGTGTTCACTTAGCAATAGAAAATCTTAAATCTTGTATCAATGTAGAAGTCAAAGGCTTTAAAACGCTGTTAGCAGATTTTGTAAAGCAAGAAAAAGCGCATGCGATTATTCGTGGCTTACGTGCGGTGTCAGATTTTGAATACGAGTTTCAACTTGCGAATATGAATCGCAGACTTGCACCCGATGTTGAAACCATTTTTCTTACCCCTGCAGAGCAATATTCGTTTATTTCTTCATCCTTAGTGACAGAAATCGCGCATTTGGGGGGAGATGTTTCTTCGTTTGTTCCGCAGAATGTGGTTGTCGCATTAAAGCGTAAATTTCACCAAAGGTAAAAAATGGCCTTAAAAATAACTGATGAATGTATTAATTGTGATGTGTGCGAACCAGAATGCCCGAATCAGGCGATTTCTCAAGGTGAGCAGTATTATGTTATTGATCCGTTACGGTGTACAGAATGTGTCGGACATTTTGATGAGCCACAATGCCAACAAGTGTGTCCTGTGGAATGTATTCCTAAAGATCCAATTTATCCTGAAACAAAAGCCAACCTATTAGAAAAATATCATCGTTTATCAGAAACTCCTAAATCTCTTTAAGGCATCTTCGTTGGTTCTGGTGGAGATTGTGGTGTCGCAGTTTGTGGTGTTGGCGAGGAAGCCGTTTGGGGTTTTTGAAGCGAATCTAATTTAGTTTGTAATTCTTCTTGTTTTTCTTTACATTCTTGTTGTGTTTGTAACAGTGCTTGATAATCTTTGTTAACTTGACTGGATTCTGCTGCTAAACCATCATATTTTCTTTTTAAATCGTTATAATTTTCTTGAGAGTGCATGTTTTGTTCTTTCATGATAAGAAAATCTCTTTTTTGCGCTGCAATTTCTTTTTTTGCCTGATAAAACATGGCATACCCCCCTACTGCAAGAGCGAAAACAGACAAGAAAATAAA
>Ga0207052_10299_pt1 | contig 12736 bp, 10 predicted proteins | sample Alteio_BWMinCont_62_FD_153294 | JGI IMG/M metagenome (GOLD analysis project Ga0207052, IMG submission 153294) | Enriched cells from forest soil in Barre Woods Harvard Forest LTER site, Petersham, Massachusetts, United States -... | ecosystem: Environmental > Terrestrial > Soil > Temperate forest >...
ATCGTTTTCATTGCGGTCGGGACTGCGATTATGCTTCCGTGCACGACTTGGCGCGGGCGAGCAGCAGCTCGCGCTCGCGCGCGTTGCGCGTGAGAGAGGCGGCACGCTCGAACTCCGCTTGCGCTTCGGCGAAGCGACGCAGCTTGAACAAAAAGTCGCCGCGCACGCTGGGCAACAAGTGGTAATTCTTGAGCGAAGGCTCCGAGGTGAGTGCGTCGAGCAGCTCCAGTCCCGCTGCCGGACCAGACGCCATGGCCACGGCTACAGCGCGATTCAGTTCCACAATTGGTGACGGCGTGATTTCTGCGAGTGCTTCATAGAGCGCGACGATGCGCGGCCAGTCGGTGTCCTCCGCCGTACGCGCCCGCGCGTGGCACGCGGCGATTGCGGCCTGCAGCGTGTACGGGCCACGCGAGCTCGCGAGCGCTTCGGCACGCTGAAGCGCTGCCAGCCCACGACGAATGAGGAGTTGATCCCAGCGCGAGCGGTTCTGCTCCAACAGCAAGATCGGCTCTCCCGATGGCCCTACGCGCGCCCCCGTGCGCGACGCCTGGATTTCCATCAGCGCGACGAGGCCGTGCACTTCCGGATCGTGGGGAGCCAGTTCCGCCAGGATGCGCCCAAGCCGTAGCGCATCTTCGCAAAGCGCCGGCCGCAGCCAATCGTCGCCTGCCGTGGCTGTGTAGCCTTCGTTGAAAACCAAATAGATAACTTCGAGCACCGACTTGAGGCGAACGGCGCGATCGCTCCCGCGAGGAACCTCAAACGGCACGTGCGCCTCGGCCAGCGTGCGTTTGGCTCGCACGATGCGTTGCGCTACGGTTGGCTCCGGAACAAGAAAACCGCGCGCAATCTCCTCTGTCGTCAGCCCTCCCAGCAAACGCAGCGTCAACGCAACGCGCCCTTCGGAAGAAAGCACCGGGTGGCAGGCCGTGAACACCAACCGAAGAAGGTCGTCTCCGATGTCATCGTCGATCGCAGCGTCGAAATCCGCCACGGCCATCTCCTGCCGGGATTGCAGCTCGCGGCCAAGTTCCCCATGCTTGCGCTCCAGCAGCTTGCTGCGCCGTAGCCGGTCAATGGCGCGGTGCTTCCCGGCGGCCATGAGCCACGCGCCCGGATTATCGGGGATGCCGGACTCCGGCCACTGCTCGAGCGCCGCCACGAGAGCGTCCTGTGCGAGCTCTTCGGCGAGGCCGACATCGCGCACCATTCGCGCCAGTCCCGCGATGATCCTTGCCGACTCGATGCGCCAGACTGCTTCGATTGCGCGATGTGTATCGGTAGCCGTCACGGCTACCGATAACACCACGTTCAATCCGTCGGCGCAAGCCGAAGCGCACCGAAACTGCTTCTGCGCCGCCGGTCCTGCAGTCGAACGTTTCTATTTTTTGGGAGCGAAGTCTTCCGGCCCGAGCAACTGGCGAACTTCCGTTTCGCCTTCCCAGCCCGGCCAGTGCTTCTTGTGGAGTTCCATGAAGTTGAGGGCCCCTTCGAGAGCCTCTTTCTTGGACTTGTACTCCAGAATCGCAAACCCGCCGACGACTTCCTTGGCCTCGGTGAACGGCCCGTCGATCGCGTTGATCTGCCCTTTCGAGAGCCGCACACGCGTGCTCGCGGCCGTCGCGGCTAGCCCGCCGCTGATCACCATCGTGCCGGCTTTGACCGCGTCTTCGCCAAGCTTTGCCATCACCTCCATGAATCCCGGGGGCGGTGGGCCCTGGTTTTCCGAGTGTTTGACCATCATCATGAATCGCATCGTGAGTTCTCCGTTCTGATTTAGGATTGCGAGCCCGGTTTTCTCCCAGCTTGACCTGTTGAACCTGGCCTCTACTTACGCGTCGAACGAGCGCTAGTCAAATCGACAAGAACCGCGGCTTTTCTAAAGAGCATTTTACGCATGGGCTAACCCGCCTTACTCCCGAAGTATCAGGCACTTAGGCCGCCCCGGCCAGAACCAGGAGCAGCGGCCAGCATGATACCAACATCTGGAGAGGGCATGGGCTAGACTGCCGGTGATCGAAGGTAAACCTCTTCGCAGCCTGTAATACCACCGGCAGGATGGAGGGTAGTTGCCCCAGCGCTTCCCTCACTGCCACGCCCAGGAGGCTTGTGAACACGGCTAAGGGTCCAGCGAGAGCTGCGGACAGAATATATAGCCCCATTCCCGCGAGAGCGATTCCCGTAACGAACTTGAAACTCTGGGCGAATGTGAGCTGCCTTGCCATAACTGCCTCCTGCGTGCCGCGTTTCTGAACCTCATCTATACGTCGCACGGAGGGGCGCAAAATCGACAGCTTTCCTACCCTTTCTGAGCGTCGTCAGCGCGCCGCCAAGTTTGAATTCGACGGTTCCACTTCGAAATTGACGTAAGAGGGGATCGATACCTCTACCTCATCAGCCAAATCTCACAGAATCCTTGAAGCATCTCCCTCAACCATGTGTCCAGATGTGGACAGACCGCCCGCTTGCTCCACGCTATAAGAGCTTCTGCGTCCAGTTATTTTGATTGCTGGCCGCCTGGCCGTTGCCGCCGAAGAAGGAGGAACAAAGACATGCTGGTGATGTTTATTCTTCCCGTTGTCGTGCTGATAGCGGTCGTTGGTAGTCTTCCGATCTGGCAACATAGCAAGAAGTGGGGTTTCTACCCTATAAGCGGCGTAAGCCTGATCATCCTGATCCTGCTGTTTCTATTTTGGTCCGGCCGCTTGTGACCGAAGTAGCGATCAACCACGACTGTCTCTGCCACCGGATGGACCAGGCCCCCCTCGAAAGAAAACCCAGGTACTTTACCGCCTAAAACCAAGGGCAGCTGGATGTCGTGTTTCTTGGCGCAGGCGCACCCAACCAGTTAGAATAGGATGTTTGTACTTATAGCCTTGCGGCAGCCTGTTGTCAGAGGCACGTGGCGAACCGTCAGGAGACGGCACACCCTTTCATGGATGTCACCGAATTCATCAATAGGTTCATCGCGCGATTTATCGGCACTAAGCACGAGCGCGACATCAAAAAACTGCAGCCACTCGTCGCGTCTGTCAACGAGCGCGAAGCCGAGGTGCGAGCTCTCAGCGATGAAGAGCTGAAGGCGCGCTTTATGGAGCTGCGCGCCCAAGTTCAGGAGCAATTGAAAGACGCTGATCCCGGCGAACCCACCTTTCGCGAGTTGATGCAGAAAGCCCTCGAACCGGCCATCGTTCCCGCGTTTGCCCTGGTGCGCGAAGCTGGCCGGCGCTTCCTGAACATGCGCCATTTCGATGTGCAGTTGATCGGCGGCATGGTTCTGCACGACGGGCGAATCGCGGAAATGAAAACGGGCGAAGGCAAGACGCTCGTCGCCACGCTTCCCGCGGTGCTGAACGCCCTTGCGGGACGCGGCGTGCACATCGTCACGGTCAATGATTACCTTGCCCGCCGCGACGCGGAGTGGATGAGCCCCCTCTATCGCGCGCTGGGACTGAGCGTCGGCGTCATCGTCCACGATCTCGATGACGAGCAACGCCGCGCGGCCTACGGCGCGGACATCACCTACGGCACCAACAACGAATTCGGCTTCGACTATCTTCGCGACAATATGAAGTACGACCTCGCGCATTGCGTCCAGCGCGGCCACCATTTCGCCATCGTGGACGAAGTGGACTCCATCTTGATTGACGAAGCGCGCACCCCGCTGATTATTTCCGGGCCCTCGGAAGAGTCCACCGACAAGTACGCAAAGATCGACAAGATCATTCCCAAACTAATTCAGGACATTGATTACACTCTCGACGAAAAGCACCGCACGGCCACGCTCACCGAAGAAGGCGTCAGCAAATGCGAACGCCTGCTGAGCCTCGGCAATTTGTACGATCCCGCGCACATGGAGACGATTCACCACGTCTACCAGGCCCTGCGCGCGCACACGCTTTACAAGAATGACGTGGACTACGTCGTGAAAGACGGCGAAGTCATCATCGTGGATGAATTCACCGGGCGCCAGATGCCCGGCCGCCGGTGGTCTGACGGTTTGCACCAGGCCGTGGAGGCCAAGGAAGGCGTCAAGATCGAACGCGAAAACCAGACGCTCGCCACGATTACCTTTCAAAACTATTTTCGCATGTACAAGAAACTCTCCGGGATGACCGGCACGGCGGCCACGGAAGCCGCGGAGTTCAGCAAGATTTACAATTTAGAAGTCACCATCATTCCGACCAACCGCACGCTGATTCGCATTGAAGCTCCGGACGTGGTCTATCGCACGGAAAAAGAAAAATTTCACGCCGTGGTCAACGGCATCCTGCAAGAGGACAATTCGCTCGACAACGGCATCCGCCAATATTTCGAGCGCGGACAGCCTGTGCTGGTGGGCACCATCTCCATTGAAAAATCCGAAGCCATCGCGGAATTGCTAAAAAAATCAGGCATTCCGCACCAGGTTTTGAACGCCAAGCAACACGAACGCGAATCGCGCGTCGTGGCTCAAGCCGGCCGCAAGGGCGCCGTCACCGTGGCCACCAACATGGCCGGCCGCGGCACAGACATTTTGCTCGGCGGCAATCCCGAACAAATGACGCGTGACCATTTCCTGAAAAACAAGCTGGCCATGCCCTATGCCGCGGCTCCGGCGGTCATTCCCGCAGAGCCCGCTCCCGGCGACGCCGCGCAAGCCGCGGTGCAAATGGTTCTTTTCCAGCACGAAGGCAAAATCTTCCAGGTGCCCGCCAATCAGTGGAAGCCCATGTACGACCAATTTGCCGAGCAGTGCAAAGCGGAGCACGACGAAGTCGTCGCTCTCGGGGGACTCCACATTCTCGGCACCGAACGCCATGAAGCTCGGCGCATTGACAATCAGTTACGCGGCCGCGCCGGGCGTCAGGGTGATCCCGGGTCTTCGCGTTTTTTCCTCTCGCTCGAAGACGATCTGATGCGCATCTTCGGTGGCGAACGCGTCAAGGCGTTAATGTTCCGCCTCGGCATGACCGAAGGGGTACCCATCGAGTCTGGTCTCATCTCTCGCCGCATCGAGAACGCGCAAAAATCCGTCGAAGCGCAAAATTTTGATGCCCGCAAACATTTGCTGGAATACGACGACGTGATGAACAAGCAGCGCGAGACGATTTATTCGATTCGCCGCTCCGCGCTCGAAGGCAAAGACCAGCGCGATTATGTTTTGGGAATAGCGGAAGACGTCGCGCGCGAGCTCGTTGAAACCTTTTGCCCGCGCGAACAGCATCCCGATCAATGGAACACCACGCAATTCCTCGCGGAAGCCACCGCGCAGTTTGGCGTGGACATGAAGGCCGCCGGCGCTGATCCTGCCACACTCGCGCACGATCAGTTGGTGGACGCCGCGGTTGAAGCCGTCACCAAGCGCTACCAGGAAAAGGAAACGCAATTCGGCGCCGAGCTCATGCGCTGGCTCGAGCGCCGCATCATTCTCGACGTGGTGGACTCGCAGTGGAAGGACCACCTGCTTTCGCTTGACCACTTGAAAGAGGGTATCGGGCTGCGCGGGTATGCGCAGAAAGATCCCATCGTTGAATTCAAGAAAGAAGCCTTCATTCTTTTTGAAGACATGATGACGCGTATTGACAATGAGACGGTGCGTTATCTCTTCCACATTCAGATTCAGCAGGGCGAGCAGCCGCCTACTTCGGGCACGCCGCAACCTGATTCACCGCCGCAGCCCACGCGCCCGCGCGCCGATGCCGTTGCCGCCAGCGCCGCCGCACGAGCCAGCGAGCCGCAGCACTTGCCCGCCGTCGCGCGCGAAATCGAACGCCGCCAACAGCGGCAGCAAAAAGATTTGCAATATCAAACCGGCCCCGCGCAGGCGGAAGCACCGAAGCCCGTACGCGCCGGCGCAAAAGTCGGACGTAACGACCCGTGCCCCTGCGGCTCCGGCAAGAAGTACAAAAAATGCCATGGCGCCTGAGTAGGACAGACATTCCTGCTTACCTTGAGCTCCGAAGAGTCTGTCCGGTTTTGACGAAGCCATGAACGGAAGCTGATTGCGGTTGATTGAAAAAAGGACAGGCAAGAGTGCCTGTCCTACCAAAGAGGGAGCCAATGCCACCAGGTCCAGCGCCACAGCAGCAGCCCGAACGCCACCCGATCCCTGGCGTGAAAAATCTCGTCGCTATCGCCAGCGGCAAAGGCGGCGTCGGCAAGACCACCGTCGCCGTGAATCTCGCGCTCGCGCTGGCCAAGCTCGGCCACAAAGTCGGCTTGCTCGACGCCGACGTCTACGGCCCCAACGTTCCCATCATGCTCGGCACCACACAGGAACCGCTGGCGACCATGGACAAGCGCATCGTGCCCGTCGAAATTCAGGGCGTGAAAATGATCTCCATGGGCCTGCTCAATCCCGGCGACAAGCCCATGATCTGGCGCGGCCCCATGCTTCACAGCGTGATCACGCAGTTCTTGCGCAGCGTCGTTTGGGGCGAACTCGATTATTTGCTCATTGATCTGCCGCCCGGTACCGGTGACGTGCAGCTCACGCTCATCCAGACCGTCGCCGTCACCGGCGCCGTCATTGTCACCACGCCCTCGACCGTCGCGCTAGCTGACGTCCGCAAAGCCATTGAAATGTTCCGCCAGGTGAACGTGGAAGTGCTCGGCGTAGTCGAAAACATGAGCACCTTCTCCTGCCCACATTGCAACAAGCCGATCGACATCTTCGGCCACGGCGAGGGCGCGAAAACCGCGGAAGCCTACGGCGTTCCCGTGCTCGGTGAAATTGAGATCGATCCGCGCATTCGAATCGGCGGCGATACCGGCAAGCCTGTCGCCGCACTTGGCGAAAATGGCGCCGGCGCAAAGAGTCTTTATGCCGTTGCGCACGCCGTGGCCAATCGCCTCGTCGAAGTCGGCGCAGCCGCCGGCGGTCCTTCCATCCAGATCGATTAAAGTCCTACGTTGCCGTCCCTTCTGCGGCCTTCTGAAGCGCCACGATCTTCGCCCGCAAGCAATCAGGACAAAGACATCCCTCCGCATCGCGGGGCAGCGGAACGCGCGGCAACTCCGCGCACCAGCAACCGCCGTCCGGCAGGCACGTCATCGCCGCGCCGCACTTTGCGCACTTGGTCTCCACAAGACGATGATGGCCCACCTGCCACGCGTAATCCAGCGCTGCGGTTCTCTACTGCCCCCGTCCTGCGGGCGACTTCGAATTTTCTTGCGCGGTTGGAGGTTCCGCATACCGCGTCAAATACGGCAGCAGCGGCGTCACTTCGAACGGCATTTTGTCTCGCACCGACAGCCTCGTGAAGGGCTTGGTTTTCATCAAGCTGACGCCTGCATTCCACGGATCGATCTTCACTCGGGATCCCAGCGGCAACGCTGCGATCTGGTCCTTATTGTTCGGCTCCAGCGCGGGCGCGGACTGCAGCAATTGCGACGCGAAGAACGCTTGGTTCCCAAGCTGCGGGCTGATCAATCGCTTCAATTGTTTGGATTGTGACTGCAATTGCCTTACGAAAAGTCCGGCAGTGCCTAAGTTTGCGGCGTAAGGCGATTTTTTGAGAAGTTCCATGGCCTTCGCGCCATTCGCCGCCGTATCCGTTTTCTCCTCCCGGAAGGAGAGCCGCCGCAGCACTTCCGTTGGCGGCAATCGTACCAGATCGTTGAAGCCATATTGATCCTGATAGGGCTTTGGCAGCATGGCATCGGCCATTTCATGCGCCAGCATGGCCGCCAGCGTGGCTTCGTCCGGCACGACGTCGAGCAACCCGCGACTCAACACGATGGTGCTGCCGATCGAAAACATTTCCAGATTGGTGGTGAGCAGCACGCGGCAGTGCAGATCAATCTGCCCGTCAAGATTGTTGGTGACCTCCAGATTGTTGACGATGGTGTTCAGAACTTTGTCCACCTCTCCTTGCGGGGCCAGAAGTCCATCGTGCTCCAGAAGATCGAGCACGTTGTTCTCCGCTTCATGCCTCCACTCGCGTTCCGCTCCGAGAGGGGAGCGGTCGTGCTGCGCTGCTTCTTCCTTGACCGGATTCGCGGATTCGACCAGCAGCCGGTTCAATTCCTCTTCGCGCGAACTGGTCTTGGGGTTGTATCCCCAGAGATGCGTCGCCGATTTGAAGCTGGGATTGCCAAGAAAACTCGGTCGAGCAAGCTTCTGGCTGTAAACGTAGCTCGGCATCCAAAGACCGGATCTCACGTTGGTTCGCCACGAATCGAAGTGCAGGTAGTATTCATCCTCAATCGTTTTCAACGAGAAATGTGTGGCGGGAGAGTATCTTCCGTTGATGCGCACGATGGTGAAGTCCTGATCTTCCACCCAGACGGTCCCCATGAACCGGGCGCCACGAACTTTCGGTGCCGCGGACACATCAAAAACAAAGCACCTCACATCGCCCAAAAATTCCCGCCGCCGATATTCGAAGCGGTAGTGCGCTTTATCGAAGCCCCCTCGATCCACAAAAATCATTTGTAGAAACCCGGCCGGCACGAAAGACCAAACCAAAGAGCCACTCTTGCCGCTCTCCGTCATCGAGTGAACTCTGAGCCGCCCGTGAAAATCTGCTTGCCCGAGGAGATACACATCAGTCTTGGGGACCAGTCCCAACTGCTTGTCGGGCTTCATTTCCTGGATGTACGTCTCAATGATCGGACTATAGAGGTCAAACGCAGCCATCAGCTCATGCTCTCGTTTGACGATACGATCGATGATCTCCGCCAGCTTGCCTCCAGTAGGCGCGGCCTGCGCATCAGCGTCTGTCGTATCTTTATTTGTAGATGCTGGCAAACTCGGCCCATCGAGTTCTGGCGCTCTAACGGCTGCCAGATCCTGCGCGGCCAGATGCGCTCCCCCCGCACACCACCAAAACAGTGTCATCAGAACAAGAAGTCTTTTGCGCATGTGCGTCTCCTCGCGAAGCTTGTCTTTCGTCCTCGCTTCGCTAGAAGGCACGCACCGTGCCACCAGCGGCGGCAGCACGCCTGATTCTATTTCTCCCGCAATCTTTGAAGAATCTAATATCTACAAGCGGAAGCTCCTCTGCGCCTCAATTCGTTTTCTTCGGCCGCACCCATTACCTTTTCCCAGATTTGAATTCTGCAATCCTAAAGGTTCCAATTTGAAACTGGCGCCAACATTTCAGTGCCGCCGGAGACTCCCAAAAAGGTTCAGGCCGAGTAGCACCGGGCGCGGCCATCTCCACGCGCAAGCCACGCTTTCTTGTCAGTTCTGCACGCGGATGTTATCTTGCAATGTCCGGGTATGAGGCTCTTCCCGCGGGCGCGCGGCGTGTTCACCTTGGGTTAGCGGAGTGCGCCGTGCCCGTCTTATCTCTGGGCAAATCAAAGGGATAGCATGATTCGACCCTATCGCGGGAAGCGGCCGCAGATTGCGGCTTCCGCCTATATTGACCCCGCCGCGGTCATTATCGGCGACGTGGTCATCGGCGAGGATTCGAGCGTGTGGCCGTGCACCGTGCTTCGCGGCGACGTGCACTACATTCGCGTCGGCGCGCGGACAAATATTCAGGACGGTTCGGTGTGCCACGTCATGCGCGGCGAGTGGCCACTGATTCTCGGCGATGACGTGACCGTCGGGCATTCCGTGACGCTGCACGGCTGCACCATCGAGTCGCGCTGCCTCATCGGCATGGGCGCGATCATTTTGAACGGCGTGACCGTTGGCGCCGGCAGCATCGTTGCGGCAGGGACGCTGCTTACCGAGCGCACCGCGATTCCTGCGGGCAGCTTGGTCATGGGTTCGCCGGGCAAAGTGAAGCGCGCGCTGACGGAGATCAATCAGGCGTCCATTGATGCTTACGCGCAGCGCTACGTCGAGTACAAGAACATTTATCGCGAGGAACCCGTCGAGTGAGCGAAGGCACAGCCAAAAAAGAAGAGAAGCCGCGCAAGTTTCAAGCGATTCGTGGCACGCGCGACCTTTTGCCGCCCGAGACCGCGCTCTGGAATCGCGTTGAGCAAACCGCACACGCAGTCTTTGGCACCTTCGGTTTCGGTGAAATCCGCCCACCCATTTTCGAGCCAACGGGTCTTTTCGCACGCGCCGTTGGTGGCGAGACGGACATCGTTTCGAAGGAGATGTACACGTTTGTCGACCGGTACGACAGACTTGACCCAAGTCCGACGGTCGGACAACTCGGTGACTACTTCGAAAAAGTCAAACGTTTGTACGAGGAAGAGAAAATCCCAAAGACGCCGTTCAATAAAATAGCCGTCGAGGAGGCTCAGGCGATCTGGAGCAAAATTGAGCCTTGGCTGGAGGACCGTCCAACCCCTGACGCCCAGATAGCCACTTTCGATCGACTGTTTGTATTTATGGATGCGATGCAACTAGGTTCCGAGATTTCCCTTCGTCCCGAAGCTACCGCCTCCGTTTGCCGGGCGTACATCGAGCACGGGATGCAATCCCTGCCCGCGCCAGTGAAGCTGTACTACATGGGCCCCATGTTCCGGCGCGAACGGCCACAGAAGGGGCGCTACCGGCAGTTTTATCAGATTGGTGCGGAAGTACTGGGCGGGAGCGATGCACCCGCGATTGACGCGGAAGTGATCGAAATGGTCATGACGTTTTTCGACCGGCTCGAATTGCAAGGCGCGCAGTTGGACATCAATTCCATCGGTTGCCGCGAATGCCGGCCAAAATATGTTGAGCTGCTGCGCGCGGAATTGCTGAAGGTGAAGGACAAGCTCGGGCCGGACAGCCAGCGGCGCATCGAGACGAATCCGCTGCGCGTCCTCGATTCGAAACTCGAAAGCGAGCAGGGCATTATCGCCAAATTGCCAGGCATTGCCGACCACCTCTGCGAAGACTGCGCGACGCATTACGCCGCCGTGAAACATCAACTCGAAATGCGCGGCGTCATCTACCGCGAAAACTGGCGTCTCGTCCGCGGCCTCGACTATTACATGCGCACGACGTTCGAAATCACTGCGCAGGGACTCGGCTCGCAAAACGCTGTCTGCGGCGGCGGCCGCTACGATGGCTTGGTCGAACTCCTTGGCGGTCCGCCGACGAAAGGCATCGGCTTCGCCATCGGCGAGGATCGCTTGATCTTGTCACTGCAAGAAAGTGGCAAAGCGCCCGCTCCAAAAGGCCGCGATGTGTATATCGCCTGGATGGGCGACAAGGCGCGTGCCACCGCCATTCGCGCCGCAAAGGACTTGCGCAAGGCCGGCTTCAGCGTCGAGCTGCCCCCCGTCGAGCAGAAATTCGGCAAAGCCCTCGGCCAGGCAGACAAATTGGGCGCACGGTTCGCCCTCATCCTCGGCGATAATGAAGTCTCCGAAGGCCTGTGGACCCTAAAGACCTTGGCCGACGGTTCGCAAGCAAAGTTCACGGAACCGGATTTGCTCGAGCATTTGCGAAAGTCCCTGTAGTGGCGGGTCTTTAGACCCGTGCGGTTTTTGTGCGAACAACGTCGCAATCATTTCGAAAGGGAACATGACTGTGCTGGATTTTCTGGGCAATCTGAAGCGCACCCACTACTGCGGCGAACTTCGCGCCACCGACGAAAACCGCGACGCCCTGGTAATGGGCTGGGTGGCGCGGCGCCGCGACCTCGGCAATTTGCTGTTCCTCGACGTGCGCGACCGTACCGGGATCGTCCAGGTGGTCTTCAACAAAGAGACGCAGCCCGTGGCCCACGCCAAAGCCGAGCAGGCGCGGAGCGAATTCGTGGTCGCCGTCGAAGGCAAAGTCATCAAGCGCCAGAAAGCCAATCCGGAACTGGCCAGCGGCGAAGTCGAACTGGTCGCGACTAAACTGCACATCTTGAACAATGCCAAGACGCCGCCGTTCCCGATCGAGGACGAAATCAACGCCGCCGAAGAGACGCGCCTGCGTTTCCGCTATCTCGACCTGCGCCGCCCGAAGCCGCACCGCAACCTCGCGCTGCGCCACCGAATTATTCTCGAAATCCGCAAGGTCATGGACGAGATGGGCTTCCTCGAAGTGGAAACGCCCATGCTCACGCGCTCGACCCCGGAGGGCGCGCGCGATTTTCTCGTCCCCAGCCGCATCCATCACGGACAGTTCTACGCTCTGCCGCAATCGCCGCAAATTTTCAAGCAGATCCTGATGATCGCCGGGCTTGGCGCCGCAGGCTTCAGCGAGTTTCTTCACGTTTTCCGGGCCAATCAGTTTTTCGACGGTCGAGGTCAAGCCTTCTGGTGCGACTTTCACGAAATAGGCGCCGCGCGCGTGCAGGGCTTTCGCTTTCTCGGTTAATTCGTCGAGTTGCTTGCGCGAATACGACGCTGCGCCCGGCGTCGCCAGCGCGAAAACGTTGCCTTCGATCTGCAACTTCTGCTTGGCTTCTTCCGGGAGGCAATGGGTCACTTCGTGCAGTTCCATGCCAAAGCGCAGGTCGGGCTTGTCGCTGCCGTATTTTCGGATGACGTCCTTGTACTGCATGTCCGGAAAACGTGAAGAAACTCGCTGAAGCCTGCGGCGCCAAGCCCGGCGATCTGGTAGTTGCCGTTTCCGCCAAGGAAGAGATCAAAGGCACTGAAGCCGCCGCGTTGATCGCCGGCCAACTGCGTTTGCTTCTCGGCGAGGCGCTCGGCGTCATTGATAAATCACAATGGAAATTCCTGTGGCTCACCGGCTTCCCGCTGTTCGAATGGAGCGAGACGGACAAAACGTGGGTTAGCGCGCAGCATCCCTTTACCGGCATCGTTGACGAAGACCTGGAAAAACTCGAATCCGCGCCCTGGGAGGTTCGTTCGAAAGGCTACGACCTGGTCCTCAACGGTTACGAACTAGGCT
>Ga0207052_10302_pt1 | contig 12640 bp, 9 predicted proteins | sample Alteio_BWMinCont_62_FD_153294 | JGI IMG/M metagenome (GOLD analysis project Ga0207052, IMG submission 153294) | Enriched cells from forest soil in Barre Woods Harvard Forest LTER site, Petersham, Massachusetts, United States -... | ecosystem: Environmental > Terrestrial > Soil > Temperate forest >...
GCTGCGGAACGTCGCCAGGGCTTTGGCAATCTCTTCCGGCTTGATCCCGCGACCCTGCGCGACAATCATCGCGGCCATGGAGTTCAACACGTTGTGCCGGCCTGTGGCAGTCAGCGCAAATTCTCCATACGGCTTTCCATGATGGGCAACGCGAAACCGCATGGTGTCGCCTTCCACGGCAAAGCCGCTTGCCACCCAGTCGTTGCCCTCGTTAAATCCGTAAGTCTCGACGGGACAAAACGCTTTTTCGGCGGCGCGACGCAAAGCCGGCCCTGATTCATTTGCATCGCCCCAAATCACGACTCGACCTCGGCGCGGCACAAGGTTCACTAGCCGGCGAAACGCCAATTGATACGTCTCAAAATCCGGGTAAATGTCTGCATGGTCGTATTCGAGCGAGGTGATGATTAGATCATCAGGATGATAGTGAAAAAATTTGGGACCGCGGTCCCAGAAAGCGGTTTCGTACTCGTCGCCTTCGAGGATGAATTCTACTCCACCGCCAAGTCCATAACTCTTGCCAAAATTCTCCGCAACACCGCCGACCAGAAAATTTGGACGCTTGCCCCCGGTTTGGAAAATCCAGGCGAGCATCGCGGTCGTGGTAGTTTTCCCGTGCGTTCCGCTGACCACAATCGAGTGTTTGGTCGGAAGAAACACTTCTTCCAGAATTTCCGGCATCGAGCGATATGGGATCCGCCGGTCCAGTACTTCTTCTAGTTCGGGATTTCCGCGCGCAATGATGTTTCCGACAACGACAAGGTCCGGCGTCGGCTGCAAATGAGCAGCATCAAAGGTATTGAAAAACGAGATGCCCAGACTTTCAAGAAGCGTCGAAGCCGGTGGATAAACGCCGGAATCCGAGCCAGTCACGCGAAAGCCATGTTCGCGCAGCATTCCCGCGAGCGGTGCCATAGCCGAACCGCCAATCCCGATCACGTGAACATGTTTCGTTTCGCTCAAGCCACCACCGCCGATTCCAGAAATTCCAGTGTTCCTTCCCCATCGGCATCCAATCGCGCAGTGATGCCGAGCGGAATCGTCAGCATGGGACGCAGGGTGTGACCTACCGGAGCGCCGAACACAATAGGCACTCCCAGGGGGCGTAGAATCCGCGCGCAAACCTCTCGGACGCTTGGAGCTCCCTGCATGGTTGGAGCACTCTCAGGAAACTCGCCCAGCAAAACTCCGCGAACGCCTTCGAATTTCCCCGCCTGTTTCAGATGCATCAGCACACGGTCCACCTGGTACGGCTTCATCGCGCGATCTTCCAAAACCAAAATCGAATCTCTGGTGTCCAATTCCCACGGGGTTCCAATCGTGGCTTCGAGCAGCGTCATGCACCCGCCAAGAACTCTTCCGTTGGCTACCCCGGCCAACACGCCATCGCCCTTCAATCGCAGTTTCCAGCCGCTCCCGGTATTTCCAATCGCCTGGAGGAACGAATTCTCGTCGTAACCCTTCGGCGCCCCGGCGCCCGCGTTCAGCCCCGCCGCAACCATCGGGGCGTAGAACGTGACTAGCTTGCATTTCTGCCAAAGATAGATTTGCAGGCTGGTGAGGTCGCTGAAACCCAGCACGCACTTGGAATTGGCAAAACTCTTTTCCAGGTCAAAATCCAGCAAGTAGTTCGAGCCGTATCCGCCGCGCAGAGCGACGAGTCCGTCTACTTGGTCGGAGTTTGCGCTCCCGAGAAAGCTATTGAATCGGTCCAAGGAAGGACCGGCAAAATATCCCTCGGGCTTGGTGTCCTGATTCGCGACGACCTGAAAGCCGTGGCGCTTCAGCTCCGCGAGCCCGGCAATCATCGCAACAGAATCTGCGGGAGAGGAAGGAGCGAATATCCCCAGCCTTGAACCGGCGGCTAGGGCCTTTGGCTTTCGCGGAGCTCCATTGTTTCCGTTCATTCCCGGTGGCCCTCGACAGGAACCACCTCGGTGATTACGCCCTTCCGGTTGAGCTGAGCAAGAATCTCCTCTTGTTGCTTGTGGGAGACTTCCGCTTCGAGTTCCACAATGGAAGTGTCGCCGGCCATGGAAACCCGAAAATGTTGCATGGGAACTTTCAGGCTGGCCATCAGCCGCTGTACCTCGGTGGACACGCTATCCGATTGGCTGGTGGTGAAACGAAACACCAGGGGCCGGCATTTCAAATTGAAGTGTTGCTCCGCCCAACCGATGATGGTCAAACCAAAAAGCACGATGCCCGTTGAGTAGCCGGCGACGGCAAAGAGCCCGCCCCCCGCTGCCATTCCGATGGCGGCCTCCACAAAGATCGTCGCCGCTGTGGTCATACCCACGACGCTGCCAGTTCCGCGCAGAATAGCGCCGGCCCCGAGAAAACCGATGCCCTGAACAATATTGGATGCGATTCGCGTACCGCTGGAATCTCCGAAGAGATGGGCAAGTTCGTTGGAAAGGATGGTGAAGAGTGCCGTGGCCACGCACACAAAGAGGCTTGTACGGATGCCGGCAGGCCGGCGCCGCACAACGCGCTCAAGACCGATGATGCCGCCGAGCGCCGCGGCTACCGTCAATCGCAAGAGAATTTGGTGAAGAGAAAGCATCGGCCGGCGCCCCATCGAACGCCTGAACGAAATTTTAGCGATTTACAATTTGAATTGCGTCAATTTCGAGAAGTGTCGTGCCCTAGCGTGTATCTCGCTGCGCTTCAAGTGGCGCAGGCGGTCGAGGCCGAATTTCTCGACGGCGAAGCTGCCGAGCACGGAGCCGTAGACCATCGCGCGGCGCAACGAAGCGTCGGTCTTGCTGCCGCATCCCGATAAATAACCCATAAAGCCGCCGGCAAAACTGTCGCCGGCGCCCGTGGGATCGTGCGGCTCTTCGAGAGGAAATGCCGGCACGCAGAAAACGCCGCGCGTGTCCACCATCATGGCGCCGTGCTCTCCGCGCTTCACGATCAGCGTCGACGGGCCCATTTTGAAAATGTGCTTTGCGGCGCGCAGCAGATTGTGTTCGCTAGAGAGCTCGCGGGTTTCGGAATCGTTGATCATCAGGATGTCCACGTGCTTGAGCGTCTCGCGCAATTCGCTATTGGAACGTTCGATCCAGTAGTTCATGGTGTCGAGCGCCGCCAGCCGGGGGCGTACTTTTACCTGGTGGAGTACATCGCGTTGAAGTTCCGGCGCAATGTTGGCAAGGAAAACGTATTTGGAATTGCGATATTTTTCCGGCAGTCGCGGCTTGAATTCCGCGAAAACGTTGAGCTCGGTGGTCAGCGTCACACGTTCGTTCAAGTTTTCGGAGTAGCGCCCCGCCCAAAAAAACGTTTTGCCCGCCGCCCGCTCCAGGCCATCGATGTCAATGGTCCGCCCTTGAAAGATCTGCGCGTCCACCTCCGTGAAGTCGTCGCCAACGATGCCCACCAAATTTACAGGGGTGAAAAAACTGGCGGCCACGGCAAAATACGTTGCCGCGCCGCCGAGGGCACGGTCCACTTTGCCGTACGGGCTTTCCAGCGCGTCAAATGCGACGGAACCTACGACGAGTAAGGACACTATATTCTCCTAAGAAATATATTTGCCGATGATGGCTGCGAGACGTTTTTTGGTGGCCTTGGGAACGAGTTTTGCATCGGTGACCAGCGCATGCTGCAACGCCGAGCCACATTTACAGGTTTGTTTTGCGGGCAGCGCGCGCACCGCCTCGCGCAACACCCTTTGTGCGTTTTCCGCATTCTGGTTGAGCGTGGCGATGATTTGCGAGGCCGTCACGGATTCGTGCTCGGGATGCCAGCAGTCGTAATCGGTGATCATGGCGATGGTGGCGTAGCAGAGCTCCGCCTCGCGCGCGAGTTTCGCTTCCGTCAGATTAGTCATGCCGATTACGTCGAAGCGAAGCTGGCGATTGACGTGCGCTTCCGCGAGCGTGGAAAATTGCGGGCCCTCAATGCAGACGTATGTGCCGCGCGGATGAACTTTCACACCTTGATGGATGCACGCATCGGAAAGAACGCCGGACAACTGCCCGCAGGTCGGATGGGCAAATGCGACGTGCGCGACGAGTCCGTCGCCAAAAAATGTGGAGACGCGATTCTTGGTGCGATCGAAGAACTGGTCCGGCACCAGGAATTCTCCCGGGCGTAGGTCTTCCAGAAGCGAGCCCACCGCGCTCACAGAAATGATGCGCTGTACGCCCAACAGCTTCATTGCATAAATGTTCGCCCGATAATTGATCTCTCCCGGCAGGATGCGGTGTCCGCGGCCATGCCGCGCCAGAAAGGCGACGCGCTTCCCTTCCAATGTGCCCAGGACAATAGCGTCGGAGGGGTCGCCGAACGGCGTCTTCACGCGGATCTCGCGCGCGTCCGTCAAGCCATTCATGGAATAGAGACCGCTGCCTCCGATAATTCCGATCGCCGCCTTGGCTTCGCTCCTGGCACTCTTCGACTCTATGCGTTTCTTTGCCGCCATCGTTTTCTCCGTGGAACACGTCACTGCGCGATTTGTTCAGCCGTCGAGTCCGCTTCTCTTCAGCACTTCATTCACCGCGGTAAAGGGATCTTTCTTCCGATCAGCTACTTCTCTTGCCAGTTCCGTCAAGCGCGCTTCTCCCCCGGCTCCGCCAAGAGCCCGCTCCAGCAAACGCGATTCCAGCAGTTCGATCAACCGGTTCTTCCAATGCTCGACGTGTTTTCTCTGCCGCTCGCCGCTCAATTCGAAATGCTTGCGGAATTTTGCAACCGTCTCGGCCAGTTCCGCGATGCCTTTGTTCTCCGACGCCACCGTGCGAAGGACGGGCGGCTGCCAGCCGTCACGCGGCATCACCAGAGAGAGCATGGCGAGAAGTTGCTGCTCCAGCCGGTCCGCGTCCGCGCGGTCGGCTTTGTTCAACACGAAGATATCGCCGATCTCCATCAGGCCGGCTTTCATGTTCTGAATGTCGTCGCCGAGCCCCGGCACCATCACCACGAGCACGCAATCCGCCAGCCGGACGATGTCAATTTCATCCTGACCGACACCCACCGTTTCGATCAAAACGTGTTTTTTTCCGGCGGCATCCAAGAGCAGCGCCACTTCCGCGGTGGCTCGCGCGAGTCCGCCGAGGAATCCTCGCGTAGCCATCGAGCGAATAAACATGCCGCCATCGGCGGCGTGGCCCTGCATTCGAATGCGATCGCCCAGAATCGCGCCGCCGGAATACGGGCTCGTCGGGTCCACCGCAATCACCCCAACCTGGTCGTGCTGTTTGCGATGGTAGGCGGCGAGCCGGTCCACGAGAGTGCTCTTGCCGGTTCCCGGCGCGCCAGTAACTCCCGTAAGATACGCTTGCCCAGTGTGCGGAAACAGAAGCCGCAGCAGCGATTCCGCTTCCGGCTGATGATTCTCAATCGCGGTAATTGCGCGCGAAATGGCTCGCACATCCCCCGCGCGCACCTGTTCCGCCCATGTTTCAACCGGCGGACTCATACTCTTCCTGTGGAGCTTTTGACGGAGGCCAGGCGCATTTCCTTATTATTTCTTGCCAAGGAGCTGCCGGGCAATCACCAACTTCTGAATTTCGCTGGTGCCTTCGCCGATGGTGCAGAGCTTCACGTCGCGGTAATACTTTTCCGCAGGATAATCCTTGATGAAGCCATAGCCGCCGTGAATCTGCACGCACTCGTTGGCCACGCGCACCGCGACTTCGCTGGCGAAAAGTTTCGCCATGCTCGATTCGCGCGTGAACCTAACGTCTTTCTTGTCCGCGAGCCACGCCGCCTGGTACACCAGCAACCGCGCGGCTTCCACTTCCGTGGCCATGTCCGCGAGCTTGAACTGCACCGCCTGAAACTCGCTGATCGCCTGGCCGAACTGCTTGCGCTGTTTTGCGTACTTGATGGCCGCTTCCAGCGCCCCTTGCGCCATGCCTAAACCGAGCGCCGCGATCGAAATGCGGCCGCCATCCAGAATCTTAAGGCTTCCGGTGAACCCTTCACCTTCCTGGCCGAGCAAATTTTCCAGCGGCACGCGGCAATCCGTGAAAATCACTTCGGAAGTATCGCTGGCGCGCATGCCTAGCTTGTTTTCTTTTTTCCCCGGTTTGAAGCCGGGTGTTCCCTTTTCGAGTATGAACGCACTGATGCCATGCGAGTTTTTCGACTTGTCCGTAACAGCCATGGCCACGCAAAAATCGGCGTAATGCCCGTTGGTCGTAAACGTCTTCGAACCGTTCAAGACCCACTGATTTCCATCACGCACGGCCGTCGTGCGCGTACCGCCCGCGTCCGAACCCGCTTCCGGCTCCGTCAGCGACCACGCGCCAATTTTTTTTCCCTGCGCCAAGGGAACGAGATACTTCTTCTTCTGCGCTTCGGTGCCGAACTTGAAAATATGGTTCGAGCACAGCGAATTGTGCGCCGCAACAATCAGGCCCACCGAACCGTCCACCCGCGCCAGCTCTTCAATGGCCAGCGCATACTCGATATAGCCAAGCCCTGCGCCGCCGTATTGTTCCGGAAAAATAACGCCAAGCAGCCCCATCTCCGCGAGTTTCGGCATAATCTCCAGCGGAAAATGAGACGCCTCATCCCACTCCATCACATGCGGCGCGATCTCGCCTTCTGCAAACGCGCGCACGCTGCGGCGAAGCTGCTGCTGCTCTTCGGTAAACGTGAATTCCACGATGCCCTCGGAAGCCGATGAGCCTTGGCTATAACGAGCCAAACTTTGGCTTATGCAATTATTTTACACGACTGGAGCTACCAGCCCACCGGGTAGTGGTTGGCCTTGTTCTGCTCGTCAAGCCACGTCTTCAGCGGCGCGAAATAGTCCGCCAGCGCCGAAGCGTCCATCTGCTTCTCGCCCGTCAATGTTTCCAGCGCGTCGGGCCATGGCTTGCTTGCGCCCATCGCCAGCATTTTATTTAACTTCTCGCCGGCCGCTTTGTTCCCATAGATCGAGCAGCGATGCAGCGGCCCCGTGGAACCCGCCTCGCGGCAAAGCGCTCTCTGAAACTGATATTGCAGGATGCGCGCCAGAAAATACCGCGCGTACGGCACATTTCCGGGAACATGGTATTTCGCGCCGGGATCAAAGTCCGCTTCCGTGCGTTCAACCGGCGGCACGATCCCCTGATACTTCCGCCGCAGTTCCCACCACGCTTTGTTGTACTCCTCCGGTTTCACTTGCCCCGAAAACACTTCCCAGCGCCATTTGTCCACCAGCAATCCAAACGGCAGGAACGCCACCTTTTCCAACGCCTGCTGCAGCAGGTAGTCAATGTCCCCCGACGGCGGAGGCACCACGTCGATCAAGCCAATTTTCTTAAGGTATTCCGGCGTGACGGAAAGCGCGATGGTATCTCCCACCGCCTCGTGAAACCCATCGTTCGCGCTGTTCTGAAAAAGTGAAGGCTGCGTGTTGTACGCCCGTTGATAAAAATTGTGCCCCAGTTCGTGATGGATCGTCCGAAAGTCCTCTTCTCTAATCTGAATGCACATCTTGACGCGCAGGTCGTCCTTAAAATCCACATCCCACGCACTCGCATGGCAAACGACGTCTCGATCCGCCGGTTTCGTGAACAGCGACCGTTCCCAAAACGTCCTCGGCAGCGGCGCAAATCCTAGCGAAGTAAAAAACGCCTCGCCGTAGTGAACCATTCCCTTGGCATCCGTATGCCGGTCTTGCAGGATCTTCGACAGGTCATAGCTTTGTGCGGGTTTCGGCGAATCCATCAGCGCATAAACGTTGTTCCACTCCTGACTCCAGATATTCCCAAGCAGATGCGCCGGAATCGGCCCGTGCGCCGGAACCAGATCGTTCCCGTATTTCTTCCGCAGTTGCCCGCGCACATACGCATGCAGCGATTCGTACAGCGGCCGCAGTTGATCCCACAACCGGTCCTCTTCCTTCGCAAACGCGTCCGGCGGCATGTCGTAATTCGAACGCCACAGCGCGCCCACATCCGCGTACCCAAGTTCCTTCGAGCCCTGATTCCCAAGTTCCACCATGCGCGCGTACCGCTGCCGCATTGGCGCCCCCACCGCATGCCACCCCATCCACGCGCGCTTCAACTCTTCTGGATCGCGGCTCTCCGCCATCAACTTCTCCACCGCCGTCACGTCCAGGCACGGCTTCTTGTCTCCGTCCGGGCACCACTTGCCTTTTCCGTAGTCCCCGTCGAGGGAAGCCAGTATCTGTGCCAGTTCCTTCTGCGCTTTCGGATCATCCGGCGCCGGAAACCCTGTCGCAAGTTCCAGCAGCAGCCGCTTGCGCGCCAGTTCCGGTGACAGCGCAACTCCATCATAGCGGTGCGCTTCCTTTGCGTACTTCGCCGCGGCGGTGTTCGCCTCCTCGCCCGCTTGCGCGGCGATTTGCTCCGTGTCGTCGGTAATAAAATTTTCCTGCACCCATCCGGCTCGCGACGCCTTCACGCCCAGATCAAACAAGCGCTGCTCCGCGTCTTCGATAAATTTCTGTGCCTCCGTGGCGGTCGGCGGTGCCTTCTTGCCCGCGTCCTTTGCAGCCGGTCCCGCTTGTGTCTTCACTTCTCCCGCCAAAATCAGACTTGCAACTACACAAACGAAAACAAGCCGACGCATCATTCGTTCTCCCCTCATGCTCCTGCCTTTTGCGTTTTCGCAACGACTTCCTTCAACACTGCAATCGCCCGCTCGATCCCCGCGCGGTCCACATCGCAATGCGTAACCACGCGTACGGAATGCAGCGCCGTATCCTGCGCCCAAATTCCATGCGGATGCAGCGCATCGCACAGTTCCACAGCCGTCTTTCCAGTTTTCGAACAGTCGAAAATGACGATGTTGGACCGCACTTTTTTCGGGTTGATTCCCAGCCCCGGGATCTCCGCGATGCCTTCCGCCAGCCGTTTGGCGTTTTCGTGATCAACGTGCAGCCGCGAAGGAGATTTCTCCAGTGCAATCAGTCCCGCCGCCGCGATCACTCCCGCTTGCCGCATCCCACCGCCAAACATCTTGCGGTAAATTCGTCCCTTTTCGATGAAGGCCTTCGTGCCCGCAATCATTGACCCCACAGGAGCACCCAATCCCTTCGACAAACAAAACATCACCGAGTCGACTTTCTGTGTCATGTGCGCGACACTCTCCCCCAGCGCCGTCGCCGCGTTGAACACTCGCGCTCCATCCAGATGCACCTTCAATCCCAATGCATGTGCGTGATCGCAAATCTCCCCGACCACCGCCGTCGGGTACACCGTTCCTCCCCACATGTTCACAGTATTTTCCAAACAGATCAGCGCCGTCTGCGAATCGTAATAAATCTTCGGCCGGATAACCGCCTCAATCTGTTTCCAAGTGAGAATCCCGTCCTCTCCACGCGCCACGCGCGGCATGCACCCCGCGATCGCGGACATGGACGCAAGCTCATACAGATTCACATGGCTCCGCTCTTCGCAAATCACTTCGTCGCCATGATGCGTCCACACTTTGATCGCCGTTAGATTCCCCATGCACCCCGTTGGTACAAACAGCGCCGCCTCTTTCCCAAAAATCTCCGCCGCGCGCCGCTCCAATTTGTTAACCGTCGGGTCTTCCCCATACACGTCGTCGCCGACCTCAGCCTCCGCCATGGCCCGCCGCATCTCCGGCGTCGGCCGCGTCACCGTATCGCTTCGCAGATCGACCACTCCACCCGGATTCTTCCCCGCCTCTTCCACCTGATCCGCATCCACCCGCTGATTCCCCTTCGCCACCGTATAACTCATGTTCTTCTCTTCTCTGTGATCTCTGTGTCCTCTGAGACCTCTGTGTAAAATTCTTAGTTCTGTTTTCTGTCTACCTCATCAATTCCACAAACACCTCATTCGAAACGCTGAGTCTCCCCGGCGCGAGCCGCACCAAGCTGCCTTCTCGCTCCACCAATCCCGCCGAAGCCAGCGGATCAAACCGTCCCGCCAGCGCCACGCCATACTCCCGTTCGATTTGTGCTAAATCAATCCCATCCAGTTGCCGCAACCCAAGAAACAACTCTTCTTCGAGCGCACTCTCCGCCGTCAACTTCTCATGCTGCTCAATCGGCAGTCGCCCGCCCTGAATCGCGCTCACATACTCCGCCGCATCGTGCGCATTCGCCCAACGCTCCATCCCCGAAAACGAATGCGCTCCCGCGCCAAACCCCAGGTACGGCTCGCGCCGCCAATATTTCAGATTGTGCTTCGACTCAAACCCCGGCTTCGCCCAATTCGAAATCTCATAATGATGATAGCCCGCCCCTCGCAACGACTCCTGCGCCATCTCATAAAACTCCGCCATCTCGTCTTCCCTCGGCACCGCGCCCGCGCTATATCGCCCGCCGCCCTGCAGCAACTCTTTGCCCAGCCGGCTGCCCTCGTCAATCTCCAGCAAATAAACCGAAACGTGCTCCGGCCCCAGCGCCGCCAATTCCTCCAGCGATTGCCGCCAGCTTTCCTTCGTTTGGTGCGGCAAACCCGCGATCAAATCAAAACTGATGTTGGAAATCCCCGCCTCGCGCAAAATCGGCACCGCCCGGTAAATGTCTTGGCGGCGGTGCATCCGCCCCGCCGCAATCAACTCCTTATCCACAAACGACTGCAACCCAAAACTAACGCGGTTAATCCCCGCCCTCACCCAAGCCGCCGCCTTGCCCGGCTCGATCGTCTCCGGATCCGCCTCCAGCGTAACCTCAGAAATCTCCGCCCCATAGGGCCCGCCTTCCGCCTGCCCCGACTCGATCGGGGAGGCGGGCCGCTCGCTAAACGTAGCCCGAATTACATCCACCATGTTTTGCAGATGAGATGGATCCAGCATGCTCGGCGTACCACCGCCAAAGTACACCGTATCCACAGCCGCGCTCGCTAGCGCCTCTGGCAGCGTCACCCCCGCCGCGCCGTAAAAGGCTTCGTGCTCGCGAATTTCCCGGCAAACGGCCTCTGCATAAGGAGCAAACCGCGACGTCCCCACCACTCCCGTATGAAAATTACAATACGTGCACTTCGTCTGGCAGAACGGCACCTGCACATAGATCCCGAGCTTCGTCATCACCCAAAAACTCTAGCACACCCCCGCCTAAAACCTCGCCTGACGGGCAACGCACCAACCCCTACCCAGAAGAGCTTTCGTTGACCAGTGCCGGAGCGCACAGTTATAGTCCAACCGACGGTGAGGTGATTCCATCCAAGACATTTCCCACTATCGCATCCTCGAGAAACTGGGCGGCGGCGGCATGGGCGTGGTGTACAAAGCCGAGGACACCAAGCTGCACCGCTTTGTGGCGCTGAAATTCCTGCCGCCGGACGTCGCGCGCGACCCGCAAACGCTCGCGCGCTTCGAACGCGAAGCGCAGGCCGCTTCGGCGCTGAATCATCCAAACATTTGCACCGTTTACGAGATTGGCGAGGAGCATGGCGAGCAGTTCATTGCCATGGAGTTCCTTGACGGCCACACGCTGAAGCACACCATCGAAGGCAGGCCGCTTCCCCTCGAACAGTTGCTGGACCTGGCGCTGGAAATGGCGGACGCCCTCGACGCCGCTCACACCGAAGGCATCACACATCGCGACATCAAGCCCGCCAACATTTTCGTGACCGCACGCGGCCACGCCAAGATTCTCGACTTCGGATTGGCAAAGCTCAGTCCCGCGTCCCGCATCGCCGAGGGCGTGGGAGTGTCGGCGATGGCCTCGCAGACCTTGGACGACATGCTGACAAGCCCCGGAACCACTCTGGGAACCGTGGCTTACATGTCTCCCGAACAGGCCCGCGGCGAAGACCTCGACGCGCGCACGGACCTCTTCAGTTTTGGCGCCGTGCTCTACGAAATGGCCACCGGGCAGCAAGCGTTTTCCGGCGCAACTGCCGCTGTAATCCATGACGCCATTCTGAACCGCGCCACCGTCCCGGCCTCCAAACTAAATTCCAAGATTCCCCTCGAACTCGAGCGCATCATTGATAAAGCCCTCGAAAAAGACCGCAAGCTGCGCTACCAAACCGCATCCGATCTGCGCGCCGATCTAAGACGCCTCAAGCGCGATACCTCCTCGGGCAAAGTACCGCTCGCCAGCAGCGGCACTCAGAGCGTGGCTGCGACAAAGAGCCGGAAGACCCTCTACGCGGTCATCGCTGGAACGGCAGTTCTTGCTCTCGCTGCAGGCGCTTACTTTTGGCCCGCCCGCTCCCACAGCTTCAACCTGCAGAATGTGAAGTTTACCCAGGTCACCACTTCCGGAAACGCCGGAGCAGCCGCGCTATCCCCGGATCATCGCTACATTGTCTATGTTTTGGCCGATGGCGCTGACGAAAGCCTGTGGGTGCAACAACTCGCCACCGGCAGCCACGTCCAAATCCTTCCGCCCGACCAAGTCCACTTCGTCGCCCTTAGCTTCACTCCCGACGGCAACTACGTCATGTTTGTCCGCTCCGACAAATCCACCGCCAATTACCGCTATCTGTATCAAATGCCCGCGTTGGGCGGATCACCCCAGCGCCTGATTCGCGACGTCGATTCCGCTCCCACCTTTTCTCCTGACGGCAAAGAGCTGGCTTTCGTTCGCGGCGTTCTCGATCCTCCGTCAAACCAGATTCTCATCGCCAAGACCGACGGCACCGGCGAACGCATTTTGACCGATCGCAAAGGCTTCGCGCCCGGCTCCCCCACCGTTTCCTGGTCGCCAGACGGGAAAAATCTGGCCATCGTTTCCCCCGAATCC
>Ga0207052_10304_pt1 | contig 12624 bp, 14 predicted proteins | sample Alteio_BWMinCont_62_FD_153294 | JGI IMG/M metagenome (GOLD analysis project Ga0207052, IMG submission 153294) | Enriched cells from forest soil in Barre Woods Harvard Forest LTER site, Petersham, Massachusetts, United States -... | ecosystem: Environmental > Terrestrial > Soil > Temperate forest >...
AACTACGTTATTAACATCAGAATTCCCTTTCACGATTTCTTATCAAGGTTATGAAATAAATTTGCCAGAAGACGGGGCAAGCGTTGTGAGTGTGCGTATTAAATTTAAGATTATTTATTTAGAAAATATGACAAGGAGCTTTGATGACAGAATATAGCTATATAGGTAAGGGTAAAGTCTTTTTGGCAAATCGACAGGATGGCAAGCTCAGATTTGTGGGTAATAGCGATAAAGTCGAGTTATCTTTCACCGAAGAAACCAAAGAACTAAAAGATTTTACACAAGCAGGTGGCGGGGTTGCCAATTCCGTTTCTCGAATTGACAAAGTAGAGGTGGGATTAAATTTATTTGATTATTCACCAGAGAATTTGGCGTTAGCAGTATTTGGACAGTCCACCATTATTAATGCAGGAAATGTTAAAGGAGAACGTCATACAGTTTTCAAAGGACATTTAGCTCGTTTACAGCACAGTCACATTAGCAGACTTTTTGTAAAAAATGAGATTGATGGAACCCTTTACCAAGAAAGCAATGACTATGAAGTCTTAAACTCAGGAATAATGATACTTGAGAAGGGTAAAATTGAAGATAATACCGCTGTTACAATCGATTATGATTATGGTGCATCAGATATCATTCAAGCCCTCGTCAACTCGGGAGATGAATACCGCTTTGTTTTTGATGGGTTAAATGAAGCACAATCTGGTAAAAAAGTGGTGCTAGAAATTTACCGCGTTAAATTTACGCCTGCTGCATCCCTTTCCTTTGTCGGCGATGATTTTGGAAATATTGAAATCACGGGAACAGCATTATCAGATAATACTAAAACAGGATCTGGCATTAGCCGTTACTTTAAAGTGGAGATGGAGCAAGCACATGCGTAAAGAAGATATTCTCACAGTGAATGGTATCCAAGTTACTGTAAAGGAGCTGACGGTTGCAGAAGTGCGGCATTGGATGATGGATATGGTAGAGCAGGAGAAAGCGAAAGAAAATCAAGATTTGGTGTCTCATGTGCTTGATCAAGGGTTGTTTGAAGAGATAGGATTAAGTGATATTTTACGGATGACGGATTTGCAGAGAGAGCAACTTGATAATTTTACGCCATCGCAATTACAAGTGATTATTCAAAAGTGTAAGGGTTTAAATGCGGATTTTTTCGGCATGAGGAGAAGGGTGCTAGCTGGAGTTTCAAAGAATGTCTGAACAGGATAGATAGCAATTGTATGATTTTGATTGAGCGAAGACATTCAGATGTATGGGCATATTCTTGGGGAATATATTTGTTATTTATACAGAAAATATCAGAACAATTGTAGATTATTTGATTTATTGAGATGGTTGTTTTAATATCCCGACTGCGTTTACTTAAATGAAATCAGTGTAATTGCAATATTTTAATAGGATTGGTATATGAAAATTAATGTAATTTGTCTAATTGGTTGTCTGTTTTTAAGCTCAATTTCCGGTGTAGTTCAAGCAGATGCTGACGATGTTAAGATCACAAAACATCTTCAAGTAGTTGAAAATGCAATTAAACATTGCGAAGTAAAAATGAAGAAGGAAGAGAGAATAAATAATCTTGCAGTTTGGCGAGAATGCCATTTTCCTGCTATACGCCCTCTAGCAGAAAAAGGTAATTTTATTGCTCAAATGACGATGTTTATGAAGCTTACTGAATTTGTTATTTATAAGGTTAACGTTGATGAGGCTACCGAGAAAGAGCGTACCAAATGGGAACATGCTGTTTTAAATAATCCAGAAGCTCCAGCAAAGATAAAAGATCTTGTAATTTCCGTCAAAATGGCTAACAAATAATTATTATTTGAATTTTATTCATATTGTTCTTTGTCAAAATTCATTAATTATGTATAAATTTGAGATTTTGACAAAGAATGTTGAAATCTCATATCCCTGCAAATGTCCCAACAAACAATTAATCTAATCCTTCGTGCTGACACCACAGCTTTTGCAGCTTCAATTCGTCAGGCTGAACATGATTTTACTTCTCGTTTCAAGCGTATGGGCAGCACATCAAGCGCCCAGTCTAATCGAATTGAAGAAAACTTCAACAGTATGTCCGCGGGTGCATCTCGTTTTTCCTCCGCTATCAAAAACGCAGCCGTCCGACTAACAATTTTAGCAGGTGCGGCAACAGGGATTGGGCTCTTAGGTAAACGCTTTCTGGATGTTGCTGATAACACCGCTAATGCCGCCGATCGTATTGGTATCACTACAGATTTGCTACAAGAGTTACGTTTTGCTGCCACACAAACAGGTGTCTCCACCGATAAACTCGAAACCTCTTTAGAGCGTTTTGTTCGCCGCATGGGAGAAGCGGCTAATGGTACAGGGGCAGCAGCTGCTACTTATCAGCAGTTAGGCATTGCCGTATTAGAAGCAGATGGCTCCATGCGGGATTCAGGCGCAGTATTAAATGATGTCGCTAATGCATTAGAAGGCATGGGATCACAAGCAGAACGTGCAGCTGTCACCACCGCCCTGTTTGGCCGCACCGGTGTTGCCATGAGTTTAATGCTGGGAAAAGGCGCCAAAGGCATTGAAGAATACAAAGCACAAGCTCAAGCATTAGGGATTGTGATTGATGCAGAATTACTACGAAATGCTGAAAAAGCCGGAGATAAGCTTGATATACTATTTAGCGTACTCAAAGCCCAAGCAGTCTCTGCTTTTGTGCAAGTAACGCCGCATATTATTAATTTCAGTCAACATATAGTGACTGCTATTCCAAAAATTAAAGAGTTTCTTGCACCATTATTGGAATTGAAAGATACGTTTGTATTGTTAATTAAAGTGATAGCCGTATCAAAGATTGTTAGCTTTGCGGCGAGCTTATTGAAAACCTCTAAATCTTTTATTGCTGCGGGAACTGCTGCCACTAAATTTACGCAAAGTTTGTCACTGTTAGGCAGAACCTTTAAGGGACTAGGTATTGGGTTTGCGGTATTGACGATGATTGATGCTCTTTCTTTATTAAAGCAACACTTGGATTTAAAGAAAGAGGCAAAATCCTTCATTCAAGCTCAACATGCCATGATAGATGGCAGCCAACAGTTTGCGAATACAATTCGATTAAGCGGAGATGACTTTAAAAATTTAGCGAAAGCTGAACAACAAAGTTACCGCGACAGAATAAGAGGAGCAAGCCAATTTTGGCAGGCTAAGTTAACCTTAGAAGCAAATCAGGATTTTCAAAGTGGTGCTGCCATGCAAGCTGCTAAAGAAAATCGTCTATTTAAAGAAAACTTAGCGATGGTAGAAGGTGTATTTAATAAACGCACCGAGCTAGAGCGTCAGCATGCAGCTACCTTGCATAAAATTAGAACCGATGAAACCACTCAGTTAAAACACAATATCTCAGAACAGTTAAAAGCCTTCGATAAAGCCAATGAAAATTTACAATCTTTAAAAGAAAAAAGGAAAACCATTGCCAAAGAATTTAAAAGCTTAATAGATGAAATTAAAGCCCCAGCGCAAAAAGCCCCTGAACACTTAACGGTACTAGATATTACAAACGCGCAGCAAACTGCAAAACACGCGCTTCAATTGGGTGATGTCGAAAAGGCGCTGCGAACCGTTCAGCAAGCGAAGGAAATTATTCGTTCTCTCTCGCAAACAGGCAATGCCAGTAAAGCTTATTTAACTGAACAAGCAAAAATTACCGCAGAGATAGCCGATGAAATTGTGCAAGCAGAGATTACTGCCCAAGAACAAAACATCGCCAGTATTAAAGATAAAATTACCGAGATTAAAGCGCAAGCAGAATTACTGAAAAACTTATCCGTGGAATTTGATGTGAATGGCGCCATAAAATCAGCGGATGATATCAGAGCACTTTTACAAGAAAGATTATCCAATAATCCTATTCAGATCCCAACAGTGATGATCCCAGAAACTAAAAATATTGATCCACGTGCTGAACATATTTTAAAACCACAGAAAAAAGCCAGAGGTGGATTTATTGTAGGGCCAGGGACCTCGATGAGTGATTCTATTTTAGCCAGGCTTTCACGTGGCGAATTTGTATTAAGAGCCTCAGCGGTTAAGCATTATGGCTTGGGATTGCTCAACCAACTAAATCAAAAGCAACTACCTAAATTTGCACAAGGCGGATTAGTGCCCCCACACGTATCTGCAATTAAAAACACTTCCAATTCTGCGCAACAACGCGTAGCATCGCTCACCCTTAATCTGGGATCAGAATCTTTTGCAGTGCGCACCAAAGATATTGATGTAGTAGAGGCATTAACCAAAGTAGTAGCTAGGGAAGCCCTAAAATCGGGGAGAAGAATGTGAATTTTCAATTAGGGGGGCTAACCATCCCTATTCAAGCAGGGTTAGAATTTTCTCAAACCTATGAGCCTATTGGTGGCAGCGTACTGCAACGCATGCAATCAGGCAGAGCCATTAAGCAAACTCATTATAGAAAATTAAGAACGAGTTTATCAGGCCAAGGTTGGGTGCCCGCAGGGTTAGATGGGTTAGATTATTCGCAAGCCTTACTACTTAAATGTGCTGCTCCCAGAAGCTTGTCTAGCGAAAGTAATAAAATAGTGATCCCATCATTACGAAGAACGGATGAAAGATTTGAGCCTAAAGGTTATGCATTAGTAAGGGGACATTTAATTGAGACGGGTTTAGAGATGCAAGAAGATGTTGCTATTTTAGAGCCAGTGCGTTTTGCGTTATCTTATCAAGTTTATTATTATCCCGAAATCTTTGTATTTGCAGATGCGCCTCAAGTGCAAAATAATATGACGGGCGTAGAGTTTTCTTGGTCACTTATTGGCGAAGAAATATAATCTAACTTTTAACTCAATGAGGATTGCTTAAGTGGAGATAATTAGAAAAGGTACTAAAGAAGAAATGGAGTTTGTTGACGGAAAATTAGATGCATTCAACTTAACCAAAATGCCATGGCATAAAGAAAAAATATGGGAACATTTTAATCTTTTCGCAACAGATGATAATGGAAAAATCATTGGTGGAATTATAGCAAACTTGCTTATGGATGAATGCCTTTCAATTTACGTCTTGTGGGTTGATGAAGCTTTTAGATATAAAAAAATTGGATCTAGATTATTATCACAATTGGAAGAAGATGCGAAAAAAATAGGTGCGCAAGTTTCACATTTGGATACCTTTGATTTTCAAGCACTCGAATTTTACCAAAAAAGTGGATATGAGATATTTGGCACATTAGAAGGATCACCTTGCAAAGGGCATAAGCGTTATTACATGAGAAAAAACCTGGCATAAATCTTGATGTTTAATATGACTAATCTGCATAGTAAGTGGCAGATAAAACTTATATTAGACGGTATTGATGTCTCTAGTAATCTAACAAATACTCTCAGAATAGAAGCCGAAGAAGGCACCGCTAAAATTGCAGAGTTCTCCCTTATGCCTCATGCTGGCCCCATTTCTGTCACTAAATGGATGGGTAAATCGGTAATGCTATCCTACCAACAACAAGCAGATAGCGGAGCATTTTTAGAACATATCCTCTTTAACGGGATAGTCGACGAGCCACTTTATGATCCTACTACCAAGATAACCACGTTCATTTGTTCCGATCAACTACAAGATAAAATTCAAAAATTAACTCGATCAGAAATCAATACTTTCATTAAAGGGCATTGGAGCCATGTGGTATTCGATCATACCCATGATAATTGGCAATATACGCAAGATTTATTATCGACTGTTCCGAAAAGCTTAGATTTGGATAATACAAATAATTTTCAGTTAACCTCTTGGCAGACAAAAGAAGCACCAGATTTTACTTTTACTGATGACAATATTCTCTATCAATCCATTGACGTGCAATTAGCCAATAGGCGTGAAATCCATAATCAAGCTAATCTTTTAGTCCAATATCGTTACCAACGCCTCAAGCAACGCGACATCCATTTTGGGTATCAATATCCATTAAGTTTTTGTGAGCAGAATTTTCGCAACTCAACTTTACCTAATGTTGATATGATCCAACAGGCAATATCCGGAACAGGATGGCACCTCAAAGGGAATGTTCAAAATGAACATCAGCCCGCTTCAGGGTGGATGAAATGTCCTCATAGCCATTTTGGTTGGTTGATACGTGAAGAAATGCGTAAGTTTTTAGTGCGAGACGCGATGTTTACACTATCTAAGCGTTTTATACAAACGGTGACCGAAAATTACCAGTTACAAGTAAAGGCGCCGCAATCTATAAATCAATTTGGTGAGATTTTACATCAAGAAAATATTACCTTGGAAATAGCTCAAGACACCGATAAGTTTACCAGTATTGAAAAATATCAATCTCCTATGCCAGAAAGCATTGTTGACAGCAATGGGGATTATGTCATTGAAGCTGAAGATAGGGCACAACTCAATCAGGGAATAAAAACTAAATTAAATCAAGCCAAAACAGCCATCTTAAAATCGCATCGTAATAATTTAATTACTTTTAAAACGCCGTTACATCCTGTGATAGAAAGGCACCACACCGTAAAAATGGTTACACTTGATGTAAAAGCTCAAGGAAAAGTAAAACATATTATTCATGAATGTGACTTTAATCAAGGTTTGGCACAATCGACGGTTACTATAGCCGTCTCAAGAACAGACGATGAGATGAAAGTTTGTGATATCCCGTTATCATCACCGAATAAAATAAATCAATTAGGTGAAGCAGGGCTGCAAATAAACATTGCTTTGCCAACATACCTAGGAGGCAAGAAAACATCTTTAGAATATAATGATAGCTGGGATGGATATTCAGGGAATGAAAAGCCTGAGCATGGCGGTAAAATCTATCCTGAAAAATTTTCCATTACGGTTCCTGGCGTAGAGGAGGCGCAATCACCAATTAATTATCATTTGAATAATCAGTATGAAATCAGTATTCCTAACGAACTATTGTTGTTAAGCGCCTAAACGATGTCGAGTACCAATTCCCGGTTCGTTCAAGATGTAAATCGCATTATCCGAGTCCAAAGGGCCAGTCAATCGCTATTGGAAGAGGTGCTGATTGAGCCTATTGCTGCAACAAGGGGAATAGGCGAAGTAACGGAAAAGCCTCGCAATCAATCTGGTGGTATTGCTTCTCCATTGAAGGAGATCCCTGGGACGAGGGAATATCATGAACCTGAATTGATTACGAGTAGTGATGGATTATTTGTGATTGAGCAAAAAATAATGAAAAAAGCCATATTTGAAGATCAAAACGGTGAACAGATAATTATTGAATTTTCTCAGGATAAGAACTAATCTTTAAAGAATTGTTCAATAAAAAATTCGAGGAGGATTGGCGATGACTGGGATTTCCTTCGATATTGAAAGTAACTTTAAACTTTATGTAAATGAAGCTATAGAACAATTTCAAATTGCCATGATTAATGACGAGCAAAAGAATTATAAATTTTCTTCAATTTTTGCTGGGATTACTATTGAATTAGGTTTCGCTTTAATTGTTAAAGAAGGGATGCATGAAAACATCTATGATAAAAATAAAAGAACTATTAAATTTAAAGAAATTAAAAAAAAGTTTGAGAGAAACCTGGAAGGGTATGTTAAAAAAATATTAAAAGGGTATGCATACATAGAGCAAGAACCATCAAATATTAATCTTATTAAAAATATTGAAATTAAATCGGAAATATTGGAGATAGAAATACTAGCAGTTATTAATTTAAGAAATGATCTTGTTCATAATAAAGGTGAATTTTACGATACACAAATTGGATATTGCATATTCAATTCTTTACTTTTTTTAAATATCTTACTTCCAGAAAAATATAAGTTTGATAATATACTTAATAAGGAAATCATCGGAACATATTTAAAAAATTGCACTGATGAAGAAATGCTCATTAAAGTATCCAGTGCATTTGAAATATTTCAAAAAGATGATTGTCAGCATTATATTTCCACAATAGAAGATGTCATTTATGATTGTGCTGAGTGTGGACATCATTCAATGATAAATATCGGTGGTAAAGATAATCTTGTGAGACCAGGTTATTTATGTTTACTTTGTGTTAATCATGGTTATTTAAAGGATTGTACTCTCTGTGGAACATGGATTCCATATGGCAAAGAAATTGAATGGAACAAAGAATATTTAGCTTATATTTGTGAAGATTGCAATGATGAATTTACTGATAAACTAGGTTCATAACAAAATTAGTTAATGTACATGTGATCAAGAAAATCATAAAACTAGGTACACCTTATCATGGCCTTGTTGTCAATAATCGCTTAGATTTAGACGATAAAAAATCGATACCTTATCTCGGGATTAGTACAGGGGATACGCAACTTGTTATCGCTGATAAAACGAAAAGCTATGGTTTGATAGCTGATAATCATATTGGGGGCATGCATCTTGGTAATAATTGGTTGCTCTACGTCGATCCCAATCATGTTGTTTGGTATTTAAAACTTGGGTATCAAGTAACCGACAATCAATGCACCATGAGTTGCATGTTACAAAGTGTATTTGGTCGATTTAATGCTCGTTACCCTCAAATATCCAAGCAGCTTATTCAAGCTCAAACCTCGTTATTAGCACCCGGGATCCTCAAACCTTTAAATCGATTTACTTTTGAACGCAAACCAGATGGTTCAGAAGTACTGATCCACGTGTATGCAAAATTTGATGGTGAAAATGTTCTTGATTTCCCGAAAGCGATGTCTCTTTACGAAATTTGGAAATTGAAAATAAATGGCACTGGCAAATTAACCCAAGAAGAAGACATTGGATCAGGGATTACTGCCACTTTAACAAAATATAAATCCTTTGAAGAGATCCAAAGTTATCATAAAGAAAAGGTTCCGCGCATAGAGAAAATATTCCGAGTTGGGAGAGTGAGCGATAAGGCAGAATATGATCCTGGTCCTACAGCCCCACCAGAGTGTCTGTCAAATTTTTGTCGTTCAACCTTTGATATAAAACTAATACCTGAAGATGAAAATTTCGTTCCTTTTGAATTAGATAAAAATAGATACGTTCAAAGTAACTGGTATGGCGAAATTGAAACTAAAACTGCAATTGTGCGAATACTTTATGATCCCATAGGAGAGCCTCATATTATCAGCCTCCAAAAAACAGTAAAACGGCTTAATAAAATTCATCAATCCTTTCAAGGGAAGGGATCAGGCACACAAGGCCCCATTCAATATTATTTCAACGGTTTGATGTGTGTGCTAAATGGTTCTACACCCGGATGGGTTGAGGAATATGATGGAATTCAATTAATAGAGGCACATTATAAGATAGTAAATGAGTCGAGCATATTGATTAATGATAAACCTAAGCAGATATTATCATTGTTTGGTGAAACAAAACAAACAGCAAAAACAAAAATGAATCAGCCTGTTCAAAATAACATACGCATTAAAGTTAAATTCAATGATAACGTTGTACGTAATGTAACGCAAAAGCCTAGTGGCGTATCAAACGCAATACTGAGTGATCCCTTCTCGGGATCAATGGAAAGAGATCATAAAGATGGAGTTTTTGCAAAATTTAATTTTGGATTGCTTTCAAATAATTTAGTAGGGCAATTTGTAAGCCGCTTTGCTTCATCAGATTCACAAAATTATGTTTTACTTAGGGAATCTCATGGAGCAATAAGCGCCAATATAAATAACAATGAAGTTAAATGTGATGATAAGCATTTTTATTTTCAGGGCAGTTGTAATCCTGTCACAGAAGAATTAACGCGGTATATTAAGGGAGTGCAGTGCTGGGTGTAACAGTTTTTGGAATACAATTATTTAGGTTGATTATCACTACTGGTTAAGTTATAAGAAGCACAATTTGTGACAGATTTTATAAGTTAGTTGTTGAAGTTGATACTTTTTGTTGTAGGTATTTTATGTATAAAACGATTATAGCCTCACTTTTTATATTTGCATGTTCGAACAATGTGTATAGCTTAGATAAGAAATTTGATTACTCATCATTGAGTCAAGTGGAAAACAAAAACTATATCGAGGATATCCAATCCAAATCATCTTCAGAGTCAGGCAAATATGCTCCCACTGGAAGCGCGGCTAAAGATTCCGTAGCTTTAGGGTTATCGCCGGGTTGGGCAGCAATTCAGGATCAGGTTGATCAGGAAAGAGCAGGATATAAGCCAATAGGGGTTTACTGTTTGTCAAAAAGTTGCAAAATGAAAAAAGGGAATGAAGATTTGGCTCAGCTTAGTGACAAATTTAAGCATTAATGCTTAGTGTATTTTAATCATTGCCCTTCTTTCTATAATTATCGCTAAAAGAATGCAGCTTTGTATTGATCCTCAGAAAATAGTAATATAAAGCCCTTTTCAAGGTATCTAAAAGGGATGAATCGTGGGAAGCGATTTACTTAGGGAAAAAGTGATTTTCTCTAAAAGCTTGCTTGTATTAGCAATGCTTTTTAATACGATCGTAATGGCAGCTAATTTTGTTGGGCAAAAACCATTACTCGTATCTGGCCTTATCGTTTCTTCTGGCTCAGTAATCTTCCCCTTAACCTACCTTATTTCTATTATCGTCACAGACATTTTCGGCCGAGAAAGTGCCAAAAGCATTATCACCATGGGGTTTATCTGTAACCTCTTAGTGGCACTTTTCATCCTACTCACCATTCAATTTCCCCATCCAGAATTTTGGACTAAACAGCTCCAATATGAAGCTGTTATGCAGCAAACCTGGAAAATTTTTGTGCTCTCCAGCTTAGCTTATCTAGCATCAGAGTACACTAACTTAAATATTTTTACTTATCTCACCAAAAGATTTAAAAAGGGAAATTTTCAATTACGCGTTTTTTCTTCAACAGCATGCGCAGTGATTATTGATACCCTATTTTTGATCCCCATCATGATCAGCAGCTCGCCGACTTATATGATCATGATGCACAAGATAGCGTCATTGATTATCTTCAAAAGTATTTTTGTTTTTTCAGGAATAGTATTTATTTCAGTTATTCGTGATTACATCATTAAAAATGAAGAAGGGAAAAAAATTAACATTCCAACTAATACTCCCCCCTCATACTCAAATGTGGTTTGGTATCAACAAGATAAAAGTCAAAGGTAAATAACATGAAAGGCTTCACAAAGTTAAATTCTTCAAAACAAATTGCCATTGCAATCACCAATGCACCTAAAGGCACAGGCTATTTAGGGTTTAGAGATTTACCTCAAATTTTAAAAAAATATGTGAAGGGCAAAGAAGTGCTGGATGTTGGGTGCGGCTCAGGCAGATCAACTCGATTTTTAGCGGCGCTTGGTTACAATGTTATCGGCATTGATAACTCTAAAAGCATGCTTGAAAAAGCAAAGGAAGAAGATTCTAAAGGTGATTACCGATTAGTCTCCGATAATGAAGAATGGCCCTTAGAGGGAAAGAAATTTGATTTGATCATGTTTTCATTTGTTTTACTTGAGTGCTCTTCACATGAAAAAATAAAAGCCCTTTTGAAAAAAGCTACATCCTGTTTAAGTGATGAAGGCGTGCTCGTGATATCAACGACTTCCGAAAATGCCTATAAACACGATTGGTTATCTATGGGAACTAACTATACGGAAAACAAAAATCCTAAAAGTGGTGATGTCGTAAAAATATTTTTAAAGGATTATAGTTTTGAAGTAAAAGATTATTATTGGACAGATAATGATTATCAAGAATGTATTAAAGGATCAGGTTTAGACTTGCTTTATAAATTTCAACCGCTAGGTAAGAAAGAAGATGAGAAAAAATGGATCAACGAAGAAACAATTCCTCCATTCACTTTTTATGTGACCAGTAAACCAAAATTTAATAACTAAGTTTCCGATGTCGTTTTTGAGAAATTCTTGGTTAAAGGTAATAGAGAATATCTGTTATTTAATGGGTCAATTCTATCCTTTAACTTCGGTTTCTCGTTACTCCATTAATCAAATAGATAAAAATCAACAGCGATTAATCATGGTTGAGCGAGGGATACCGTTTTATTTATTGTTTAACGAGCTACATGAGTACCTGTGTACTATAACCCAAATGTCACAACGAGATGTATTGCTCTTTGGGTTCATTTTGAGTAGATATGGTGTGCTCGATAAACTGCAATTTGAAAGAAAAGACAATAATAGGCATAACTTCTCACTCATCCTTGCAAGTGAAGATAGGGTTGGTCGGTTTAATCTCTATGATTTCACAACAAATTCAGAGCAGTTAGTGAGTATCTCTGAATTGCTTCAAGCTAAAAGCCTGCTAAAAAGAATGCATTATGATGATTTGTTTCAAATAGGATTAAGTGCTGGGAAAAATAAGAGAAGCAATATCCAATTTTAATTACCTACTTTGAAAGAAACGTTTTTCAATCACAACACCCATAATTTGATGCTCACAAGATTGATAGAGTGATTTGGCCTCATCAGTGAGATTTTGTAATATCCATTGTGGGGCATCAATAATAAGCTCACGTGCCGTAAAAATATTATTGTTTCGAAAATGCACAATAATAATATCCCCATCCATCGGTTGGATATTTGGCTCAACTACAAAGATAGTGGCATAAGGAAATCTAGGGGCCATAGATTTCTTTGATTTCAATAGAAATGCGCTATCAGAGACTTCAACGCTTACGGG
>Ga0207052_10305_pt1 | contig 12595 bp, 13 predicted proteins | sample Alteio_BWMinCont_62_FD_153294 | JGI IMG/M metagenome (GOLD analysis project Ga0207052, IMG submission 153294) | Enriched cells from forest soil in Barre Woods Harvard Forest LTER site, Petersham, Massachusetts, United States -... | ecosystem: Environmental > Terrestrial > Soil > Temperate forest >...
TCGTATAGAATAAAAGAGGGGATCAGCGCCTCTGAGGCTATTGAAAGTCTTTTAATTTCAGGTGAAACTTTTATTGAATGCGGTGTTGCGCTTAACATTGCTCTTTATTTGAGCATTTTATGGAAAATTCAGGATATTCATGGTAAAGAAAAAGGAAAAAATAGGTTTGACGAAATATTTGGAAACAAAAATTGCAAAACGCCTGTCAACCGTCGATTAGTTATCTCTTCTGAGATTATGCTTATGGGAGGAAATGATTCTTTAGAACCTAGTAATCCTTTACATTTTTTAGCAAAATGTCGTTTTACCTCCTTAGCCACGATTGGAGATCCAATTGTTTACTTGGGAGATCCAGGATATTACGAGAAGTATCCAGATGGAGAATTTGGTATTTACAATTGTATTGTCACTTCGACCAATCCTATTAAAATTAGAACATTTAACTTGGGTAAGCAGGAATTAACGCAAGAGCAGCTTTATGAACACCATAAAAAAATATATCCTGAGTGTAACAAAATTAAGATGAAGTTTTTACCATTAACTTATGGAATAGACGAACATAATTTACAATGCTTGTTATCGGGTGATCTTCAACAGATCTTTTCAAAAATCGATAATCCATCCTTTAATCCCTCCTTTAATCAATGTGATGATCCTATTAAAATCAATGTAGTTAATGTTGAAAGTAGTAGCAGTACTCCTAAAAAAAATGAAAATTCCTCTGAGAAGGGTATATCAAAACAATTTGATAGACTTACAATAAAGCAAGAATCACCAGAATTAGAAAATAAAAAAAATTTAGACCATTGGGCAAGAGGAATATTTTTATCGTCATCTAAATCAAATAACTTAAAAGACAATGATAAAGTTACTTTATCTAAAAAGGTTCTTTCGAACAAAAAATGAAATTACTCTTTCATATGTTAATTTTTTGTTTTGTAGGATGCATCGGTTTATTTGTTTTTTGTTCTGGATCTCTATTTAACGTCATATAATTAGCGATAATACGTTCTTCAGGACCCCGATTATTAAGGCTAAGACCTACTTGATTACCGTTTGAATTTAGGAGCGTTTTAGCAGCATTAATCTGATATTCAAATATCTTAAGCAAAGTTTTACTTACAAAATCATAAATATCATGCTTATTTTCGATAGTTGCTTCTAGCCGATTTGCCTCCTTAATAGAATCAAATCCAATCTTAAGAGTGCTAATCCCAAAATGTTTTTGAGAATGTGGATAAAGAAAAATACAATCTTGTAATAGTCCGAATTCCTTAAGAAAGGTTGCTAATTTTGTAAAATGAACGGCACTAACCACAAAGATAATATTATCATCAACGTGCAATAAATTTTGAAGAATAGTTTTGATTCGCTTCTCATTTACATTTTTATCTTGATTTATCTCGTTTTGGGGTACATCCAGCCCACGCAAAGAAAATCCTTCTTTTACGGCATTTTGTAGAATTTCACAAAACTTTTTTATCGCAGGGTTGTGCGCAAGTGCAAAGGACTCTTCCTCATTAAGACTGTCTTTTCTATTTTTTAAAATTTCAGTCAAGTTTAAAAAATTCCGATAGTATTCAAGTCCTTCTCGTTCGCTAAAATTACAAGGATAGGGGAGACCGATTACCTTATAGTCATTTAAAGATAACAAAGGTAAAAGATTCATTAAAGTATTCTTTGATTGCAGATCACTATTAAATTCTAAAAAAATTAGAATGGGTCTCAAAGGTTGTGTACTAGATTTCACAGTCCCACGGATCATAACCTATTTCCTTGTGATTACATCTGGATAGATGGCACATATGGCATTCCAGATAAGTCTTTTGGTCGCTTCTGAACTTGCCCGCTAAAAGCGGGTTTCGGACATGCATCCGCTTCCCAAAAGATTTATCTGGAATGCTATATAATAGCAGTGTTTAAATCGTATTTAAATCCATCGCTAGAATAGTCTCATCATTGAATTAAAGATCAAAAAGTTGTGCTTCAAGGGACCCACCATTCGTTGATCCTGTTCAAGACATAGCTGACAAACTTAAACTAGTCGCAAGTATAAGGATGATTATTTTCTAATCTAAATATTATTTCTGATTTTATTGTACTGCTCCAAGATAACCTGATGCTTTTTTGGAGAAGGCAATTTTAATTTATCAATTCCTTTTTGTTGCTCAGCAACTGCCTTCACAATGTTAAGATCTACTCGACAAGGAATATCTCCGCTACTCACCTGCTGTAAACCTGGTTTCATGTTATCTCCACAAATATCATTTCCAGGCCCTTGTAAAAATCCTTTTTCAAATAAAGCACGTTCTAGGTTCATAGTTTCAGTTTTCCCATATCGAGAGACTTTGCCAGAATGAATTTCTAGCATTTTTTTTGCTTTTTGTTTTTCAAGAGCAGCATTTGTTCTGTCTTTTCCACTTTTGCATGTTTGATGGAAGTACCCTTGCGTTTGTTGATGATTAAGATTTTCGATATAGGATTGAATTTCATAATTTCTTTTGTTTTTCTTTTCTACACCAAATCTCATTTTTCTATCATACCCTTTGGCATAAAGCTTAATGTATTCAAATAAAATTCTAAAATGCTTGGTGTTTGAATTTTCAGGATCAGTTTCTTCTAAAAGAGAAATATCATCTTTAATAATATGTTTAAATTTTTTTAAATTTAGAAATTCTCCCTTTCGCTAATTGATAGTATAATTTTGAAACTATTTCTTCCACTTGAGAAATATTCTTCTTCATTTTTGCTATTTTTGCGTTATGTTTAAGAAATGCACTCCGCAAAGAAAAATATTCTTTTTCTTCACTGGGTGACAATTGCTCGTTGAGATAACGTGTATGTAATGATAATAGTTTATTGTGATCAGCAAAAGCATTGAGAGAGATCTCTCTATACTTATATTTTAGAATTTTGTTTTTTTCACCAATTTTGTTTAAAATGCTTTTTTCATTTTCTCCTTCCAACAAGGAAAAATATTCTACCGGACTGTCGCCTAATATTGTTTTACTCCTATCTAAAACTTGAATAAAGGCTTTTGCATTTTGCATTTTTTCTTCAAGAGAATATCCTCTTCCACGATTGACACCATAATTGTGATAGATACCATTAAATTCCACAGAATGGTGTTGCTCACCGATCATGACGGAAAAGTTCTTAATGCCATTGCAATAATTAAAGGCATCACGAATGGTTTCAAATTGTGTTTTATCAGGATCAAGGAATTTCTCTAATATCTTTACAATAGGAGAAATTAAGGTTAACATCTCAAAGTTAATTTTAATGGGATCGGCATTAGGATTTTTTTTATATTGTTGTTTCGTCAATTCGGGAATAATATATTCAACTAAATTTCGCCGAGTCGTTTCAGAAACCAATTTCTCGGTAAAACCACCGGATTTAACCTTTGCTGTGCTTCGATAGATCAGCTCATGAGGAACAATCGAAGCTGAACGATAAGTCTCCCGCTGATTTAATAGTTCAAACGCATCTGAATACACATAATTATTACTTTTTAACCAGTTGGCAATCCCGATTTCGTCCTTTTTTGCACTTGAAATTGTTCTTTGTGTATCGACCGGTGTAGTAATATTAGCTTCATAATACTTTTTTTCTTTTATGTCTATTTGCCGAATAGTAATTCTTTCTGGTCTTTTATTTGACATCATTTCTCGTTCAATTTGATAGAGTTCCTTTTTTATTTCTTTGCTTTTTTTCCCAGGGGGGAGGATTTCATGGGTAAGCTCTTGCATAAAAACAGCCAAATATTCTTTTGCTTTCCGATATTGCTGTTTGAAATAGGTTGTGACCTCATGGGAAAGAATATTAAGTTTCGTATGATCAAGTGGACAATTTACTGCTATCAATTTCTTAAATGCTAAACCTAGCGTTTCAAGTTTTTGTTGCGTCTGTATTCTGGATTCGCGTTCTTTGGGGGGGTGTCTTTCTACCCATTCTTTGGCTGCTTTAATCTTAAGATCAATACGATCAAAGTAATGTTCCGTTTTGGGGCCGCCATATGCTGAAGGACTTTTTAATCTAAATTCAAGATCAGATGGGCGTGCTTCAAGTTTGAGTGTAATAATGCCATATTTATCGTCTTTTTTATCATAGGTCATCTTTTCGATGAGGAAAGAAAATTGCTTGTTAGGATTTTCTTTTAAAAAGTTGAGAAAGTCATCACTTTGGAGAGAATCGTACTGACAAAAATCGTAAAATGCTTTCATCAAATATTGAATGAATATTTGCTTTTCTTGAGGGGTATTTAGCATATACAACGCTATTCCTATAAATAAAGACAACTAACTTGATTCTAGCATTCATGCTAGTAAATGCTAGTGATTCCCGCTAATCTCTAACCCACCCCCCTGTAAATACACGCTCTTTCATTTGCTTTCGACTAGTTAGAATCCCCTGAAAGCTTTGATTTGGATGAAAAGTTTTATACGTTTTCATTAAGCGAGATAGCGTTCTTGAAGGCAATATATTTCTTGGTCAATACGTGTAAAGTCGCCTGTATCATGATATAAATCGGGGGCTTCGAGTGAAGGTGGGGTGTTTTTTTCATTGTAAAAGATGGCACACATCAAGCGTTATTAGTAGCTATAGTTTGATTATCTATGAATCGTAAAACTATTATATTATTATCAATATTGCTAGCTGCTATACTGGTTATTACCTCAGTAGTATTTACAGTGTACATTTCATGGATTGTTGCAAAGAAAAATGAATTGAATCGCCTATCAACCTATGCCCAGCAAATAACCACTCGCATTTCAAAATCTCTAGCCGAAGTAAGTGAAACCCTAAAAATCTTACAAACATTAAAGTTTTCTCCTTGTTCAACACAGCAAATTGAGAAAATGCAGGAGATTGTTTTTAATTCAAGAATTGTTGAAGAAATAGATTATTTTGAAAATGGGTTATTAAAATGTAACTCTTGGGGGGTAGTCAATCATGAAGTTCGTATGAATAAAGCTGATTTCTCACAAAACGGTATTGAACTTGTTTTAGACGCAAAGTCACTTGTATCCCCAAACAAAGTTGTCATTGGCGTGCGTTATAATAATTATAAAGCACTCATAGATCCCATTCATTTTCAAGACATCATTGCTGATCCGGAAATTCAAGTTGATGTTGTATTACACAGTGGAAAATTAATGGCTCAATTTAATAGTTCAAAAATAAAGACCATCTCTCAAAACAATCTTGTTTATGTTTTAAATAATAAACTATATAAAATAATTGTTTCTGAATCAAAAGAAAATATTCGCATTAGATTGTATGAAGAACTTATGATATTTGCGCCGTTTGGTTTGTTAATGAGTATCAGTGTAATAGGTATCGTTATTTGGATCTCAACTCGACGGTTATCGTCTCTGGGAGAGTTAAAAGCCGCTATCAACAGGCACGAATTTGAAGTGCATTATCAACCACTCATTGAGCTAAAAACTGGCATTTGCATAGGAGCCGAAGCGCTAATTCGATGGCATAGAATGGATGGTAGCTGGGAAAGACCGGATGTTTTTATAGATTTAGCAGAAAAAAACAACTTAATTGAGCCTATTACTGATCAATTAATGATAATGATCATGTCGGATCTCAAAGACTTGTTACATAACAAACAATTTCATATTTCTGTCAATTTTGCTGCCATAGATTTTCAAACAGAACGAATTTTAAAAGTTTTAAATAATGCCTTACTAGGTACGAACATATTGCCTTCACAAATATGGGTTGAGGCAACTGAACGTAGTTTGATGAATACTGAGAATGTATTGAAGACACTAGAGGGTATTCATGAGCTTGGATACCAAATTGTTATCGACGATTTTGGTACGGGGTATTCCAGTCTTTCCTATTTGCAAAAATTACCTTTAGATACCATCAAAATTGATAAATCTTTTATTGACTCAGTTGGCAAAGATTCTTCAACAAGTCATGTCATCGATCACATCATTAAGATGGCAAAATCGCTAAATCTTAAAATTGTAGCAGAAGGTGTAGAAGCACAAGGACAGGTTGACTACTTGATTAAAAATGAAGTAGAATACGCTCAAGGGTGGTTCTATGCCAAAGCGATGCCACTTAATAAATTCATTGATTTTTATAAACAAAACAACCGATAATCCCTTCTGTGTATATCTCTGATTCCTTTTTCGAGTGTTGCTAGAATAGGGTATTTATAAAAATTTTAGAATTTATAATCGAGAGTACCATATTCATTACTGACTAGCTTTAATTGCCTTAAAAACCTATTTTCTAAATTTTGGTCCACTTTAGGAATTATTTGCCTGGAAGATACAATGAGTTTTTTCCCTTCTGCTATCAGGTTTTTAATATAAAATTCATTAGTAACCTGATATGATTCTTCTAGTAATAATTCTTGCTCATTTCTATTTGATTTCGATGTAGGAAGCGAACGGCATGATATTTTTTTTATTGAAGACACTAAAGAAATTATATTTAAATATGTTAAAATAATTTCTTTATGAGCTTTGGAAATATATTTAATCTCATCAATATTTTCTCTAAACGAGAAACTGATCTCTTCACATAGTTTTTTAGACTTAAATTGATCAAAACTATAGGCTTGTCTTAAAATAGTTGAAAGTTTATAATTATCTGGTTTATCACATTGTTGATATTGGTCTAAGTTTAGGTTCCCAATTTTACTGCATTCTTCGGTAAATTTTACGCCTCCTCCGGGAATTGCAACATTTTCTATAATATTTGCTGATAAATTTAACAAACTTTCAAATTGACAGGTGAATTTTTGTGGAAATATCTTTTGTAAAAAAGTAAAAAGACATGTTGGTTGTTTGTTATTGGTTCCGTTTTTCATGATCTCATTCTCTTGGCACAGTGTTTATCTAATAGATAGTACAATACAGCCAGCTAACATGCAATAAGAGTTCAGATATTCGGTATATTATTGGTGATAAATGGGATGAAGATTTAAATAATACTTAATTTACTGTCCAAATTGATATATTTTATCTCCTGCCCAATTTTTTTCTCAGTTTGAAGAGGCATGTTTTGTTGAAGGCCAAAGTTGTATAAAATAGGAATTACTTGTTCAGATGGAATTTTTTGTTGATGTATAGATTTTTTAAATTCTATTTCTTTATCAATTTTTTTTATCTTTCGTGAATATTGGATCTCATTTTTTTTAACTAATAAATTTTTTTGAATAAAATTCTTTAAATTCAAAGTACTATTTAAAAAGCCCAATCCTAAAATGAGGGATTTAATCATAACAAAATGATCATGATTAGGAGATAAGCATAGTAAAAAGGATAAAGAAAATATGGTTGTATTAAAATTGGCATTAATTTTTGAAGTCTTAGCATTGAAACGATTAATTGACAGTTTATCTTTTATGTCTGTAAGAAGATGATACTTTTTCTCAACTGTTTCAAAATCATGCTGTATTATCTGTTCCTTTCTTAAAGTAAGAGTATAAGGCTCTATGATATTAATATATTTTTTTAATATCTGAATTTGATTTTTTTGAATCGTAATATACTCATTTAAACTCTCCTTAAGCTTATAAGTAAATAGATTTGGATCTTGAGTAATGAGCGCATAAACAGTTTTATAATTGCGAAACTTTAGATTAGGGACAATTATTTTTGAAAGGTGAGTCAAGTTGTTCTGTAGGCGATCTTTTCTTAATTTTAAATAGGCTCTTTCCTCTTTGTAAACTTGACTCTTTTGGTTCAATTGTTTGTTAAGTTGAGAAATTTCATCAATAATGATTTTATATTTAAACAATTGTGTGTGGATAATGCCAAGCGTTATTAATTTCTGTTCAAGAAAAGCCAAATGATTTTTTAATTTCTTGACCTTTAATGTTTGTTCTTGAGTTTCAAGAATCATTCCGTTTATCATACCTAAAGCAGTGTTGAAAGAAAATTTTTCTATATTCAGATCCTTAAAGAAAGTATGTATTACCACTCGTCGTAATGCTTTTTCCTTGTATTTTTCTTTTAATAAGAGATAAATTTCATACAATCTATCTCTTTTCTCATTTATGGTTAAATATTGTGCCTTCTCAAGATCCAGCTGTACATTCTGAAGAACTGATATTTCTTCATTTAAATATTGAATTTGTTTAGTATTTTGAAATAAATCTTCAATCAAGGTAATATGGTTGCGTAAATGGGTGTCAGAAATCGTTAACTGTTTTTCAATTTTATTATGTTCTGCTTGTGTTTCTTCGTGCACATAATGTACATCATATAAGCTGATATATGCGGCAAATAGTGAGGTAGCGCTGACCATCGTGGAAATGACAGTGGGAGAAAGTGACACAAGATCAAATAATGAGGCTATAGCAAGACTAGATGTACTAAATTGAAGAAAATAAACAGCAGGATAAATGACATTGTACGCTTTTTTGGATGACCACCAACGCTTTAAGTTAAAACCAATATTACCAAGCGTAAAAACTTTTGAGCAGAAAGCAGATGCTTTTGAAAGTGAGCTAATTAAATTAAGCATAAAAATAGTCTCATTTTATTGCTACGATAATAATTGCAGTGATATTCCTAAATAGGGAAAATCTTCATGTATTGCCTTTAATACCTTTGGCAAATCCGCCTGAGAGCGAATGATTAAAAGTAAGGTATCATCTCCGGCAATGGTTCCTAAAATTCCAGTGTTTGTTGGTTTCTGAAGGGAGTATGAAACATATTTGTGATCGAAATAAGCGCCCAAACTATTTGCATGCCCTGGATGAACATGTAACACAATAATACCTGATTCAGAAATTTGAATATTTAGAATAGGAGGTAAGAGTGGTGTATTAAATTCGATTATTTTATAGATCCCCTCCACTTTAGCTATTTTCATTTTTTTCAACTTTCTGGATAAGGTGGCTTGAGGAATGTCGTAACCTCTTTCTTTAAGTAATTCCTGCAATTCAGATTGTTCATAGATAATCCGTGTCTGGACTAAATTCAAGATGTGTCCTTCAATGACATGATCGTGTGCATCTCGTGCCATTGATCCCCCTAAAATGACTATATATCAATATTAGTGGAATTATATTCAAAAAAGGTTGATCTCGCAATTAACGCCTAGTATACTCACTAAATGAATATAATATGAATATGGTATCAAGATGAATAAACTCGTTAAGTGGTTATTATGCTTCACATTTTTAGGGTTATCTGCTTGCAATCAGGGGGTTGAATCCAATTGCCTCAAGTTTGCTACCAGTGCTGAATATCCACCTTTTGAATATAAAGTGAACGGGGAATTACACGGTTTTGATATTGATTTGGCAATGTTAATTGCGAGTGAACTAGGTAAGAAAGCAATTTTTGAAGATATGCAATTTAGCACCATCTTACCTGCGCTTCAAAATGGTCATGTTGATGCCGCGATTGCCACCCTTACGGTGACACAAGACAGAAAGCAGCACTTTGATTTTTCCCAAATCTACTATATCGATGGTATTGCTGCTGTTTATAAAGATTCTCAACCCATCAGGAGCAAAGCGGATTTAGTCGGTAAAAAAATAGGCTGCCAACTAGGTTCAACCATGGAAATATGGTTAAAAAAGAACGGATTTGCAAGCCAGATGATTGCAATGGATAACAGCAATCAAGCAATAGAAGCATTAAAAGCAGAACATGTTGATGTGGTATTAATGGATGGCGCACAAGGACATATTTTTAGCCAAAAAAATCCACATCTTTTATATCAAATTATTGATCAATCTGAAGATGGGTATGCTGTGGTAACGAAAAAGGGATCCCCCTTGTTAGCACAAATCAATCAGGCGATTGAGAATTTAAAGAATCAGGGCGAAATTACTAAGCTTGAAGAAAAATGGCTAAAGGGGCACAGCCATGACGCTCCTTGACAATATCCTTTTTATTGGTAAAGGCATCACCCTCACCATGGAATTGATGTTCGGGGGAATGTTGATGGGATTAATTTTAGGGACGGTGCTGGCCATCGGTAAATATAAGGGTTGGTTGGTAATTTTAATCAACCAAACTATTTCAATTATCCGAGGGACACCTATGATTTTACAATTAAGCTTTTTTTATTTTGCTATTCCCAATGCATTAAACATAAAACTTTCCATTCTAAGTGCAGGGATCATTACTTTAGGGTTGAATAGTTCGGCTTATATAGCGGAAATTCTGAGAGCCGGAATTGAAAGTTTACCCAAGGGACAGTTTGAAGCGGCTCAAACCCTTCAGATCCCAACCTGGCTCATGTGGAAAGATATTATTCTACCTCAAGTAATCAGAAATGTGTTTCCAGCATTGACCAATGAAATGATTACTTTATTGAAAGATACAGCGCTTATTTCCACGTTAGGTGGGATGGATTTAATGCGTCGAGCACAATCCGTTGCCGCAGAACAATTTACCTATTTTGCCCCTATCTGTATTGCAGCGTCGTATTATTATGTGCTGATTTTATTAATAGAATATGTTGTGCAGAAAATTGAGCAAAGGGGGGAATATGCTCAAACTAGTTAATGTAGGTAAAAAGTTTGCTAAAACTGCCATATTGAAAAACATTAATTTTAATGTAACAAAGGGGGGTATTGTTGGTCTTGCGGGTGCTTCCGGCAGCGGAAAGTCAACATTACTGAGATGCATTCAAAAATTAGAAAGGATTGATGAAGGGACTATCGAGTATACAGGAACAAGCAGCTTTATGTTTCAGGATTTTCAGCTTTTTCCTCATATGACAGTATTTGAAAATCTCGTTTATGCGCCTAAAAAAATCTTTAAAAATACTAATGTTGAAAAAGAAGCTTTCCATTTATTAGAACAACTAGGATTAAAAAATAAAGCACACACTCTCCCATCAAAAATATCTGGCGGACAAAAACAAAGAGTCGCCCTTGCACGATGTTTAATGATGAAGCCCAATATCCTTCTTTGTGATGAACCTACCTCAGGGTTAGATGTCGCCACCATTGAAGATGTGGTGCAGTTGTTACGAACGGTACATGCAATGGAGGTGACAATGGTTATTGCTTCGCATGATTTAGACTTTTTAACCCGCATCGCGACGAGAATTATTGTTCTTAAAAATGGTATAAAAGCCGCAGATATTGACGTTTCTGAACTTAGCGATCCTATTAATAACTTGAAAGTACACTATCAGGAGTCTCTTTGAAACCCAAAAAATCGTTTTAATTTATTCTGGTGTCAAGTTGAGTGTCCCGTGCATTTCTGGGTTTTTTCTCATGCTTGCCAGCTTGAATTTTCCATCATTTTATACAATACTGAAAGAACTTTTTTGGCGTATTAACTCATGAAGCTGGCTATGCGTACATTAATCAAAATATCAATTATTTTTGTTTATATGTTTTCAAGTTGTGTGTTTGCTCAATATCATTATTGCCCATCTCCAGATGTTGTCAAAGCAAACGAAAATAACGTTCAAGCTTGGGAGCATGAAGGTTTATTTTGGTCAATCACTTATAGAGGTTGGCCATATGCTGAAAAAATTGGCTTTGATCAAGTCTTTTATTACCCAGAATCAAACAGATTAGACTGTCGGTATAAATGGATGAATCCGAAAGAGCCTGGAACTTATCTGTGGACATCAGTAGAACTAAGTCCCGATGCTGACACTACTATTGTAATAGCAGGTAAAAGGTGGGAAGTAACGGATAATTTTTTTATGTGCCACGCTGGTCGTACTGAAACCTGTGCATTTGAATTGAAAACCCAACAACATTCCTGGTTTGAACGCATATTTAATGATCGCTAAATTTTTGATAAACTAAATCAGGATTAATTCTTTTGACAGAATTTATCGCTTCATATAAAAGAGGCTTATCACCAATATCATCAGCATATAATATCACGGTAAGAGAACTATATATCCCTAGAAAACGAGCATAAAGCCAGGTGGCAGCATCTACCGCACCATAATGCTCAAAAAATAGTGGATGACAAGATTGTGGGTAAAAGCTCCATATTACTGCCAAATCCACACTTTTATTATTGATACCGATATCCCCCCAATCAATAATGCCTGTTAAATGTCCTTGTTGAAACATCAAGTGCCGGGAATATAAATCACCATGAATTAAACATTTATCATTTGGTAATTGTATTTGAAGCGCAGCAATCATTTCTAAATCAAATACAGCTTTATTAATAGGAACAATGTTGCGCGTCATTATTTTGTGGAGACGATCTTGTAAAGCCTCTACCGATTGCGGTGTGTTCGTCCTGTTGAACACATAAGGCTTTAATTTTATTGCTTGGGGGGCATCTAAGTGATGCAATTTTTTCAAAAAATCCGCAAGGGGTGGCAGACTCGCAATTCGCTGTTCTTCTGTTAGTGATTCATAACATCCCGCAATTCCTTTTATCATCTTATATCCATGAAATGGATACGGGTAAAGCGGTAAGGGTTTGCCATGAAACATGGGGTTAGGTATTTCTAAGTTGAACTGGTGTTGTAGAATTTGCAACACGGTATTTTCACGTTCTATTAATTCTACTGCAATTTTTCGTCGAGGAAATCTGAAGATAATATTCTCATTAATAAGATAGACTTTATTGTCCCACCCTTCACCGATGCATTTAAGATGAATCGGTAA
>Ga0207052_10298_pt1 | contig 12552 bp, 9 predicted proteins | sample Alteio_BWMinCont_62_FD_153294 | JGI IMG/M metagenome (GOLD analysis project Ga0207052, IMG submission 153294) | Enriched cells from forest soil in Barre Woods Harvard Forest LTER site, Petersham, Massachusetts, United States -... | ecosystem: Environmental > Terrestrial > Soil > Temperate forest >...
TGGTGCGTGGCGATTGTTGCCAATGACACGGCCTTTACCGATCTTACGTTTTCGATGTTCGGGAACCGGAAAGGCATCATGCAGCCACGCGGGTTTTATGTACTGGAGGGAAATTGAGATGGAGCACAGAACGGCGAAAGAGGACAGCATCGCGGCAACTCTGCTGGAACGAGTGGCGCAGTCGGGGGAAGGCGCGACGCCGCTGGACGAGCGGCTGGCATTGCTGGCACGACTTCGCGAAAGCGGCATGGAGACTGCGCCAGCCATCGACCGTTTTCTGATCGAACGAATCGCTCGACTCCAGGACACGATGTCGATGGTGGAAGGACAGCAAGACCGATTGCGCCGATTGATCGAGGGCCTGGCCGCGCCGCCATATTTTCCGGCCATCTTTCTTGCCACAACGGATTCCGAGCAGGTGAAGGGCGCCATCGTGCAGAGCGGCGAAGACCGACGCGTGGTGCAGTTGAGCGATGGCGTGGACCTGGAAGAACTGAGCCCCGGAGACGAAGTCTTCCTGACCCACGAACGTAATTGCCTGATCGCCAGATCGGAACGGGAAAGCATGCCGACAGGCGAAGTGGCTGTGTACTGCCGCAGCATTGGCGATGGACGGATGGTGCTGCGTTCGCATGACCAGGAACTGGTAGTCATGCAGAAGCAAGCGTTGCGTGAAGCGGGATTGAAGGCGGGGGACGGCGTGCGCTTCAACCGATCGACGGGCCTGGCCCTAGAGAAGATCGAAGCGTCGAAGGGCGAAGGATACTTTCTTGAATCCACACCCAGCGATTCATTTCAGGAAGTGGGCGGCCTGGACCGTGAGATCGAGCAGTTGAAGCGGCTGGTGACTCTGCATGTGTTCCATCGGGAGGTGGCAGGCAAGTATCGGCTGCCACGCAAGAAATCGGTTTTGATGGAAGGACCTCCGGGAAACGGCAAGACCAAGGTGGCGCGTGCCACTTCCAACTGGCTTGCCGGGCTGGGGCCAACCGGCCGTTCGCGGTTTATCAACGTGAAGCCGGGGCAATTGAATTCGATGTGGTTCGGACAGACGGAAGAACGGTATCGGGAGATTTTTCGCGTTGCGCGCGAGGCTGCTGCCGCGGAGCCGGGTGTCCCGGTAGTCATGTTCTGGGATGAAATCGACGCGATCGGGGGGGTCCAGGGGCGAGGCCGTGCAGCGCCTGGATGATCGCATACTTGATTGCTTCATGGCCGAGTTGGACGGCCTTGAGGATCGCGGAAATATCGTGATCCTGGCGGCGACCAATCGGCTGGATGCGGTGGATCCGGCCTTGCTCAGGCCGCGACGCCTGGGCGATCTGGTTCTGCATTTTCCGCAGCCGAAGAATAAGGCGGCGCGCGCCATCCTGGGCAGACATCTACCCTCCGACATCCCGTACGCGGCCAATGGCGAGGGGACGGCCGCCGCGCGCGAAGCGCTGCTGGACCTGGCGATCGGGCAACTGTTCGCGCAAAGCCCCGACACCGAACTTGCCCGCCTGACCCTGCGTGACGGCAAGCACCGACTGGTGCGCGCTGCCGACCTGGTGAGCGGCGCTCAGCTCGAAGCCATCGCCCAGGCGGCCTTAGAGAGGGCGTGCGTGCGGGAAGCCGAGGGCGGCCCCGCGGGCGTTTGTGCGACCGACATAGAGGCGGCAGTGTGCAGCTACTTTGCCAACGCGCCGCGCGCGCTAACGCCGCGCAATGCGCGCAACTACCTGCGCGATCTGCCCCAGGACGTGGAGGTGGTTTCAGTGGACCTGGTGTCGCATAAGGTAAATCATCCCCATCGCTATCGCGTGGAGGTGGCGTGATGCGCGAAAACGGGTTGCGAGACCCGGAAGGTGGAGCAACACGAAAGCTGTGCGGCGCAGATATCGAGCTGGCGAACTTTGAACTGACTTCCGAACGGGCCGGCGGCACAGGATTCGAGGCCTCGCGAGTGTTGCTGGCGCAGATCGCGGGTTTTCCCGAGCGGCCGCGAAGCCTCTTCGATAACTACTTTGCGCCGGGGGCCGCTGCGCATGCAACTGAAAGCAGCTGCGCGGCAAGTTCATCCGAGAGGGGACCATGGGCTTATAACCCCCAGGATGTAAGTCGCAGATTTCTGGCAAGCAATGGATCGTGCGCGTATGTGGATCTGGATCACCTCGAAATTTGCACGCCGGAGGTGTGGGACGCGTACGACAATGTGGCCGCGTGTCATGCCATGCTGCGCATAGCCCGTGCCGCACTGGAAAACGTCAATGCTCTTCGGCCCGAGCGCCGCATTCGAATACTGGCGAACAACAGCGATGGATTGGGGAACTCGTACGGGAGCCACCTCAGCTTCCTGGTAAGCCGAAGCGCATACGACAACATTCTCAACCGCAAGCCGCACTACATGCAGTTTCTGGCGTCATTCCAGATTTCGAGCATCGTGCTTACCGGTCAAGGGAAAGTGGGGGCGGAGAATGGCCGGCCTGCTGTGCCATTCCAACTCAGCCAACGAGCCGATTTTTTCGAGGTTGTGCAGGGGCTTCATACGACGTTCAACCGGTCGATCGTGAATTCGCGGGACGAGGCACTTTGCGGCCGAACGAGCGCGGCGGACTGGACCACGCCGGCGCGGCTGCACGTGATTTTTTTTGACAACAGCCTCGCGCACGGGTCGATGTTGTTCCGGACTGGCCTGATGCAGATGTTGCTGACGTTGATCGAAATTGGCCGCGTCAATCCGCGCCTGATCCTCGAGAATCCGTTGGAGGCGCTCGAGGATTACAGCCACGATGCCACGCTCAAGGCGACCGCAGTATTGATCGGGGGTGAACAGCTTACCGCGATCGAGCTGCAATGCGCCTACCTCGAGGAAGTGAAGCGGCATGCAGCACAGGGAGTCTTTGAAGGGGTTGTGCCGCGCGCAGGGGAGATCATCGCGCTGTGGGAGGACACGCTCGGCAAGCTGGCGCGGAATGACCTGCTTGCGTTGGCGCCGCGGCTCGACTGGATCCAGAAACTGATGACGATCGAGCGGACCATGGACATCCATCCCAACCTGACTTGGGCTTCGCCGGAAGTGAAATTCATTGATCACCTGTATTCCAGCCTCGATGAGGACGGGTTGTACTTTGCCCACGAGGCGAGCGGCTTTGCCGAACGGCTCGTATCGAACGAGCGCATCGAGCACTTCGTCACAAACCCGCCGGCGGACACGCGGGCGTGGACGCGCGCGATGTTGCTGCGGCGTGCCGCGAGCGAGGGGATCGGGGTAGACAGCGTGGACTGGAACAGGATCACGTTCCGGATGCGCGGACGTCACGGCTGGCCCCTCTACCGAACGCTGGATCTGCCCGATCCGGCCGGCTTCACGGAAGCTTCGGCCGGGCCGGTCTTTGCGGACGCGGCAGATTTCGGCGAGCTGCTCGATAGACTCGAGGCGCTGGCGGAAAACAGATACGGGGAAACGGGTTTGACGACACTTCAAGATGGAAAAGGAGGGACCTACCATGCGCTTTCTTGATGGACTCAATCACGGGCAACAGCGGGGGCCGGGCGGGGGCGGAGAGCCGGGTTCGAATGAGCGGCTGGACCAGGTGCGGTCGGAAGGAGATCACCTGCTGGAGGCGGCGGACGAGGCGATTCGGCGCGCATTGGGGGCGGGAAATTCCCAGGCTTTTCTGCGCGCCGGACGGCAGGAAGGTGGACAGTAGAGTTCACGCGGCCGCATGCTGGCGGTTCGGAGATGCACGGATGTCGAAGCGATTGGATCTCGGGCGGGATTTGGCCGCGAGACTGAAATGGATGCGTCTGCACCTAAAGATACCGGACGAAGACTCGCTGGCAGTCAAACGTGCACCTTCCAGGCGTTGTGCTGGCGGCATAGTTCCAGACTAGAACGGGACACTCGAAGACGAATCGGCATTCCTCCACAAACGCAGTCTACTCACCCGCCGAAGGCCTGCGGGCGTGCTCAAGGCGTCGGCCATAGTGCACAAAAACCTGTGCTTTTGCGCACCCAGCCGGCCGCGCAGGTGATCGAGCGTCGGGCCAATCGACCAGTCCAAATGCGCATTGGATTGAAGCAGCCTGCTCTTGATTTGGGCCACGATGTGTGAACCGTCTGCCCCGTCTAGCATCGCGAATAAACACTCGAAAAACAGAATTCGCGGGCCCACATACGGGGGTTCCCCGCCGTACGATGCGCGCGCCCTGCGAATCTCTCCGCGGGCATCCTGCTCTCGGTCCTGCATCATGAGCGTTCTGGCCAGGTGACAATGCGTGCTCGCCAACTCAAATCCCGCGGCGGCACATTCGCGGAGCAGGCCTTCCGCCGCAGAGTAGTCGCCAGACAGATAACACTCGAGGGCCCGCTGCCTGCACCCAATGGAGGAAAACATCCCGGCGTGGGTCGGATCGACCCAGTCTTGTAAATCGCCGGGAAATACCCCAGCGTGGGCCTCCGCCTCCGTTACCGGCTTCCACAGCTCATCCTGAGTAAACGGGTTGGACAGGTCCAACTGCTTGAGTTCTTTTAAGTCGACGATGCGCTGCCAATCGCAGCGGCAATCTTGTGGGCCGGCCAGCCTTCGGATTACCTTTCCCCGAAGCATCGCCCGCCCGGCGGCCGGAGGATGTTCCATCGCCTGCTCAAAATTGTCGATCCCGGGCACCCGGTGATCCAGCACTCCTGCCTCATCAAGAGCGGAAAACACTCCCTTGGGTCCCAATTGGGAAAAGCGCGTGTCGAGTTCGAAGAACTGTCCTCTGCTCTGCAACAGGGTTCCCACGTCGTCCCACCCAAGACCGTGAGACGACAACAGCGACTCGAGCCGTCCTACTTCATTTCCCAACCGTCGCGATCGCAGAGATTGTGCCAACGGCAAGGCTGGTTCCACGTCTGAGGGAACTAGAAGTGCGGCGCAGGATTCGTCGATCACCCGATTCAGGACCGGAATCGCCTCCCACTGTATCCCTAGTTTCCGGGCATGCTCTTCGTACAGAGCCAATTTGATGCGCCAATCCAGAGTCTTGCCGAGGGAACCCGGATTGGATTCCAGGCTGTCTAGCACCTCGCGCCACCGCGCGCAGACCGCGGACGCCCAGCGGGGGGCACCCTGGTCCTCCACGAACGTCTCCGCTCTTTCCAGGTAGATCCGCTGTATCGCGATAGCCGTGCGCGAATCCCCATCGGTCGTCTCCAACCTGGCAGTGCAGGAAACATCGGTGGCGACCGTTCTCAAGGCCGCCACCGGTGCCTCTAACTGCGTCTCGCGCGCTGGTTCGAATCCGGCGTCTGCCATTGCCACGACCAATGCGGTTACCCCAAACTTCAACCACATCGCCGTGTGGGAGCACTCGCTTTCTCCGCAAAGAACGTGAAGACGTTGATAATTGACGCACAACGGTTCGGTCTTCGAGTGCCAGATGCCCCGTTCGCTGGTTGAGCTTTCCGTGTCCTCAAGGTGGATATGCGAAGCCCGCGGCGACAGCATGAATTCAAGCGCATGCGAGAACGGATTGAAGCCACCTGCACCCGTGTAAATGACCCTCGTTACCAAGTGCGGAATCAAGTGTGGGCGCAGCGCATCGCGGGATTTGCGATGCATGTAGGACTCATGGCAACCCCACGTGGATTGAGAGCCGCTCAGATCCACGTTGTTGCGCAGAAGCAGGATCTCCGTGCCGGCAGGCTTTTCTGATTCAATGGCCGACGCGAGACCGGACAAGATCATGTGCCCAGCCTCAATGTATCTGACCACGTCGGTCGGATCGGAACACTCCGGCGTCGCCAGCTCCGGGTGCGTACCGCAGTCCAAATACAATCGGCTTGAGTTGGCGAGAAACATCCCGCCGGGCGAACCCATATCCCGCAAATGCACCAGACGCCGCCGTCCGCGTTGCAGCATCGAGTGCGCAATCTCCTCAGTGCCGATCTTCGACCCGTGGGGAGAGAGTCCCATGACCGCGTATTCTGTTTCCCCGCCAAAGAGGGACTCAACCATGATCACCTCGCACTCCATCGTCCCATTTCGATGGGTGCGAAGAATCTCTCAGCCTGGAATAAGAGCAACACGGTTAAGCCAGTTGCTTGACCCATCAGGAGATATTGTTTGCGAGCGATCTGCGGCAGACACTTCTCATCAACTGAGCCCGGGTGCGGGCGTTTCAGTCTGGATTCGGGCTTTCCGAAGTGAGATCGTCTCAGCGGAGTTTGGCCGGTTTCATAATGCAGTCCTCTCACTATGCCACAGCAGCTAGCTGCCCTAACCCGATTTGGAACAAATCTGCTCCAGGCGATCAGCCAGGTCTTCGTCCGTAAACAAGTGCTGAATCAGGCCTTTGCGTAAGGCTTCGTGGACAACGGATGCCTTATTGGCTCCGATGGCAAGCACAATAACACCCGGAGCGCGGTCTGGGGTGCGGTTCAGGGCGCGTTTCCCACATCCTTGAAGATGACTCATGTTTACTCCCGTCCATCGTGCCAGAATGTTCTCGACTTCAGCCTTGGCAGTGTTGTCAAGATTCGACCGGGGGACAACCACCCCGCACAAGTCGCCGATCACTAGGTCGTTGAGCCTCTCCCTGCGGATGCCCGCAGCCCGGATGAGGCGGTCATCGTCGAATCCGAGCGGTCGCTCCTGAGTCGAAATGCTGGTCAGAATCGCGTCTACCCGATCGATCCATGGTTCGCATACGCCGTGGCCGTCTGGTCCTTGCTCATCCGTGCCATAGATCTCTCTGTAAGCTGTAATTTTCCCTATGAGCTTGCGGATCGCGCGTATCTCTCCCTTTGTCATATCCGCCGGAATGAGAGCGGGAACCGGCGCCAGAGAGAGAGTCGAGCCGGGTTGGATTTCTGGATCGAGAACCTCTGCCAAACGCGAAGCCAAAACGCTGGACGAATATTCAGTGATGTGGCGCCCCAGAGGTTCGCCAAGCAGAGGAATGACGGTTCTCTCCGATCGGGGCGACGCGTGTCCCCCCGTTTGCTTCTGTTTTATATCCATGGCATTGATTGTGCTTGCGACCATTTCTCCCCAGGCGACTCCGATCACTGAGGATGACTCGATAACCTCAAACAAATCCTGTGCACAATCCTTGGAAAACTCTCCGATTCGCAGTCGCCACGCCGGTCTGGATGGGTCTCTGCCATGGCTTGGGTACACATGAACGATTGGGGGGGGCTGGCCAGCGGCATCATTACCGAACTTCCCGAGGATGTCCTGAAGTGGTCCGCGGCGGATTTTCGCTTTGGCGCGTTCAAGTTCGTCGGGTTGCACCCGCTCGCTCGCGAATCTTGTCTTCGTCTCCAATATGCCGTTTTGTCTGGCTCGGGAGATCATGCGAGACACTAAGGGCTGGCTGATTCCTAGACTATTCGCAATCGTCTCCTGGGTCTTTTGCTGTCCGTGGAGGTAAGCCGCAGCAATTACAAGCAGGTCATCGCTTTTGAGTCGCATACGATTCCTTATTCTTATTCAATTGTCAGGACAGCATAAATGAAGACATTCTATATATTGAATAGAATAATGCCACATTTTCGAATAGAATATCGCAATATTATTATTGAATAAATATTCTACTTAAATATACACTTCCACAATGACGGCGGCTTCGTGGCATTCCCTCCCGTTGCGCCGCCCCCCGAAGTTCCAGGAAGGTATGTGCGATATGACGACGCCGATCTGCGAAGCACGGTTTGATCCGATTAACGATAAGACTGTTCTGATTGCGCCAAAGCGCGCCAGACGGCCAAAAGACCACAAGGAACATGAATGCCCAGGATGCATTCCGAAGTTGACCCCCCCAGCGGTCTACGTGTTTCCCGAGGACGCTCCGCGTGACGGCGTCAATTGGCACGTCCGGGTCGTACCCAATAAATACTCCTGCTTCTCCGACGCAGGAGGGAACCGAAGGTTCGAATTGAAGGCGGGATTGGGCGGCATCCAGGATCCAGCGGGCAAGTGCGAAGTTGTTTTCGAGACCAGGCGCCACTCGTACCCTGTCTACGCGAGGACCGCAAGCGAGATCGAGTACTGCTTTCGCGCGCTTATTTCCCGGTACAGAGCGGCCCGATCCGATGCGCGCACGAGATTCTGGTATGCATTCAAGAATCTCGGCAAGATCGCAGGCGGAACTCTCGACCATGAGCATTGGCAGCTGTATTCACTGCCTTTCATACCGCCCTCTATCCACGATCGATACGGGCGGGCAGCGCAATTCTACAACCAAACCGGAAAAAGCTACCACAGCCAGATGCTCGACAACGAGAAGGCTGTCGGTGATCGTGTCGTTACCATTACCAACCACTTCCTCACATTCGTTCCGTTTGCCTCCGGAATGCCATACGAGATCTGCATCGCGCCCCTAAGAGATTCGGCTGACTTTTCCACGATGACGGAAGAAGAACTGATCGATTTCGCTGAATCTTTTCACGACGCTGTTGTGCGCCTTTACACCGTGCATCCGGAGCTGGCTTTCAATGTGGCAATACACACTGCCGCCTTTGAGCACGCCTCCGCGCCGTGGTACTCCTGGTATCTGTCCATCCTCCCTCGCTTGACCACGCTCGCCGGCGTCGAGCTAGGCATTAACGTAATGGTGAATCCCGTAGCTCCAGAGGAAGCCGCATCGACACTTCGCGCTTTGACCATAAAGTGACTAATCAGATCGGCTCCGTTGACTCAGATGCGCGGCCAACCATACCGGCCCGTGAGGTTCTGCGTGCAGCGGACCGATATTGACCAAATGAACCAACAACCCGGCGACGATCGGGCGCTGTCACTGAATCCGCTCTCAAGCCTCGTTTGGGAAGCCTAGGGCGATGCCGTCGGCGCGGGCCCGCATTGGTGCTGGCGCGCTCTGACGAAGACCTGTACACCGCTGAGCCCGATCCCCACTCTCGGTTGCATTGTTAGTTGAGTGCAGAAATGACATCTCCCAATTCGTTCCTTCGATTGCTCCGTCTGACCAAGGTGACTCCATGCTGAACGATCCCGGCCAACATGACACGATCGCGCTGCTCTTCGATCGCCATACCTGGAGCCAGGCCATCCGTTTCTTCACGGCAAGCCAGGAGAAGGCCCGTCGCATAAAGGAACGAATCATCAAACTGGAGCGGCAACTCGATGATGTTGTGTATGAGGTGGAGACGCTCGAGGACGAATCTCGTGTCATCTTCGAACGTTTTCGATCGGCCACACAAGGCAACAATAGTGCGCACTGCACAATCGATGAAGGCCGGGGCCGGAGTCTTCCAGTAGCGCACAGTCTCGTCATGCACAACAGATCGGACAAGTTCTTCGATGTCTACATCGATTTCGCGGAGAAGCCCTTTGCCATCCAGCAACAGATGGGACTATTCCTCGGATTCATCGCCGGAGGAGAGCCGGGAGGTCCCAGCGGACTGGTGGCGTATCGCGCGGAGAGCGAGCTGCTCGAATTCCTGAAGTCAATCAATAGCCGCACGAAGGATCCTCACAAGTACATTGGCAATCTCGTGAACGACCTCAAGAAGGAGTTGGAGAGTGCGGGCTTTAACCGCGACCTGGTCCAGCGAAACTCCCAGGGCGTTCGGTTTGCATGGCGCAGAATTGCGGCTACGTTGCCTGGAAGGCGCCCTCCGGCTCTTGTGTTTCGGGTCTGAGCCGTGCGTTGCTCTGACGGGTTCACAACCGCCCAAACGAGTCCTTCCTCCGCGGTGATTTACGCACCCTCTCAGTTGACGCCCTGGAGTGACTTTTGCTTGACCAGTTATAGGTGCTGTTGACTTGGCAGATTCATTGGAGTAGCATTCTCGGTCACTCAACAACCTCGTGATTAGTTTTGCGCAAGTTGATGAGAGCCGTGCACCGTTTTGGTGTCGCTCAACCCCTGTGCCTTCCCCTGTTGCGATCAGGAGGAAAGCGGCGAACTCAAATCCGGTGGTCTGCAGATTTGCTTCCTTGCATTTGTAGTTGCCTTCGCAGATTGCTCATTCCTGTTCTTCATTCGCGTGTGAATTTGTGATAACTCGGTGCGCAAGGGTCGTGCGTGCCCTGACGTTCCCCGAAGCTTAGCTCAGGCCTTCATGCATGGAACAAGGTAAGCGAAACTTCATGCATTGCTTCTCAGGTGCTTGGTGGGCCGGATCGCAATGAGATATGTTTCCAACACAAGGTCGTCCCCTGATCAGGGTTCGCGTTGCGGGCTACGCCAACGTTTTTCAATCCTGGCGTTGGCATCACTTATTAGCATTTGGGGAAGTGCGATGCTTTCCGGATGCGGCGGAGGTTACCCGAGACCTCCCGTAGCAGATGCTGGCGGCCCGTATTCCGGCCAGGTTGGGCAGACGATCACCTTCAATGGCGTGGCCTCGAAGCCTCCCGGTGGCCAAACCATCATCGCCTATGTGTGGAACTTCGGCGACGGATCGAGCGGTTCCGGAGTGAGTCCCACTCATATCTATGCAAAGGCGGGCAATTACCAGGTGTCGCTGACGGTTGCCGACGCCGGACAGGATACCGGCACCGCGACGGCAACCGCAACCATAGCTGCTCAACCGGGCCCCGCCATTTCGTCATTCTCACCGGTATCGGGACCGATCGGAACGGTCGTTACCGTTTCAGGCAGTAATTTCATTCAGTATCATGGACCCGCTCCCGAGATCCTCATGGCCCAGATTGGAGGAGGCTCCCTTCCGGCACCGCTCAGCAACTTCACGGCCAATACGGTTTCATTTGTGATTCCCCCCGGCGCTGCGTCCGGTCCGTTCGAGGTTTCCATCGGGTCAGAAAACGCAACCTCCGCGACTCCCTTCACCGTAACAACTTCCACCAGTTTCACGGTTGGAGTAGCGCCCACTCCGGCGTCCCTTATCCAGGGCCAATCCATCGCACTGGCGGTCACGCTCAACAGTCCCAATGGATTCAGTGGGCTCGCCAGCCTGGCGGTGTTCGGCCTGCCGGCGGGGATAACAGCCAGTTTCATTCCGAGTGCAATCGCTCTCGGCCAAACGTCCGTTCTGACACTGAAAGCAGCCGCTACCCAATCCACGGGCAGCAGCAATTTTTCGGTCTCCGCAACGGCGCTCATCGACGGGCAATCGATCACTCAATTCGCGGCAGGCTCGGTCAACGTCACGGGGATTACCACGTCTTTTAACGGACGTACCGTCGTTGATGATGCAACCGAGACGCCGATCAGCGGTGTGACCGTCAGCTTCGCAGGCCAGGATGGCTCACGGCGAAACACCGGCTGTTCTGGTACTACGGTGTCAGACGCGGGCGAAAACTTCGCATTGACCGGTCTGCCCACGGCCTGCACCGGCCCTCAACTGATTTTCTACAACGGTGCGACCGCAACGTCACCCGCCGGCAAATATGCCGGAGTAACCCTGAAATACACGCTGGCTGCCAACCGGGTGACCACTTCGCCGGTTCTCGTCCACCTGCCCCGCATCGACAACGCCGAAACCGTACAGGTGCAGCAGAACGCGCCGAACGATCAGGTCTTCTATTTCCATTCCATCCCCGAATTGAACGTGACAGTCTACAAAGGCACAACGTTCGCTCTCGATGACGGCAGCCAACCCAATCCCTTCCCGCTTGTGGCCATCGAGATCCCCATTGACCGCCTACCGGACGCTATCCCAACGTCTGGCATGCTGAACCCGTTCATCGTTGCCTTCCAGCCGGCGAACGCCACAGCCAGCCAGCCGGTCTCGGTCGACTTCCCCAATGCGCTCAATACACCTCCAGGAACAATCGCGACTTTCGTGACGCTCGACCCCACCCGCGGGGTCATGGTGCCCTACGGGACGGGCACGGTGTCGAAGGATGGCAATCAGTTTGTGGCGAATGCTGACCCGGCTCATGCCGGGCACGGCTATGGGTTGGTCCACTTTGACTGGCATGGGCCTACGGTTCCGCAACCACCTATCGTCAACCCAGGCCCCCCCGTCGTCGCCGCCGTGCTACACCTGTCCGTGCCCAGATGCAGAGCCGCCAACGGCTGGTAAACCCGTCGACCTGTCTTCCGGCATCGTCTTCTATGACTCGACCGATCTTCAGATCAGTGGAGGCCGCGGCTCCGTCGCCATCAATCGTTATTACCGGACACTCGCCCCCTACCAGGGACCGTTCGGCATCGGGACTTCGACCAGCTACAGCTATTCCCTGAACACTCTGGCATACGTTAATGGAGGAGCAACTATCACGCTCGCTATGCCGGACGGGAACCAGTTCTTGATGTCCCAGACGCTAAACGGGACATTTGTGAACACTACGATTCCTTCTCTGCGCAGCGCCGCACTTACGGCAAACGGCACCAGCGGGCCTTACACACTGCGTTGGGCAGACGGGACGCAATACCAATTCACGGTTTTTGCGAACCTGGGTGCTGCAGGTGCATTCCTCACTTCGATCACTGACCTCAATGGCAACACCACGACGATCAGCGTTAATCCCAATACGCCGCAGCAGATTTTGGCCATCACCGACCCGGTCGGCCGCAGTATGACGTTGACCTACGACGGGTCCAGCCGTGTCACCCAGATTACAGACCCCATCGGCCGCCAAATCCTATACACAT
>Ga0207052_10308_pt1 | contig 12407 bp, 7 predicted proteins | sample Alteio_BWMinCont_62_FD_153294 | JGI IMG/M metagenome (GOLD analysis project Ga0207052, IMG submission 153294) | Enriched cells from forest soil in Barre Woods Harvard Forest LTER site, Petersham, Massachusetts, United States -... | ecosystem: Environmental > Terrestrial > Soil > Temperate forest >...
TCAGAGCCGCTTTTCTTCGTGATGCCACTCCGCGTAAGCGCAGGACGGGTGTTCCGGCGCCAGAGGGACAGGTTGGAAAAGAAGAAAAATGCGATTACCAGGCTTTTGTCACAAGTCGGTGCGAGACTCGCTGAGCGTCGCCGCAATGCCCAGCATCTTGGGAAAGAACAAAGCCCGCGAACAAGGCTTCCGTCGCGGAAAACGGACGGTTCGGGTGGCTTTAGTAGGGAGTGCCCAGAGATACAGTTGGGGAAAAAGAAAAATGAGGATATCAGGCTTTTGTCACATTTCGTTGCAGGGTGGCTGTGCAGCGTCCAGTCACCGGCGATTTGGAAAAGAAGTAAAAACTGCGTACGAGGCTTTTGTTGCAAAATCCTGCCGACCGGTGCGGTTTCCGGATGTGAGAGATTTGGAAAAGAAGAAAAATCGCGTACCAGGCTTTTGTGCAAACATTCTGTCCCGGTTGCGCGAAAGTGGGGCTATCAAAGTGGCACGAGGTCTCAGGATCGGAAGGAGCCGTCGCATCGATGGGCGGGAAACCCTTTGGGTATCATTGGACCGATGCGCGTTCATGAGGACTGATGGGGAGACGGTGCGGCCCAAATAGGGTCCTCTTTGGTACCAAAGAGCTTAATCTCCATCTGTCGCAGCGAAAGGTGATGCGCAGCGACTGTCTGACTCATTTGACTGTTAACGAATCTGACTGCACCTGCACCTTCTGATCGAATATGCTCAGACCATAATTCACCTTGGAGGGCTCTTTGAAGATGAACTGCAGGGTGAGCGTTCCGGCGTGTGCTACAGCCGCGGGTGGGAGCTTGAGTGTGACGGATTTCTTATCCTTTGCCAGAATCGGCACCGGCTTGCGGTTGTAGATGACCGAGTCCAGACTCTCGAGGCCTGAGCCAGTAATACGGATGGTCGAAGAAGTGCCTGCCTTAATCGGAGGCAGGGGCTCAAGACTCGGCCCATCGTCGGGAGCGGCTGGGGCGGAGATCATGAGAAGTGTGTTCGTCTTGTCTTTAAGCACGATCTGTTTGAGGCCGTCCAACTCGTCCTTCGGAATGGTAACTACGGCTGCCGTTCCGTTATAAATCTGAATCGTGGCATCGGGAGGAAGAACAGGACTCAGATCGTGCAGTCCGCTGCCGATGAGTGCGATATTCGTGCCGGCCGCGTTCGATCCCAACACAATTGCCTTGCTGACCGCCGGCATGGCCGCATTGAAGTCTAAGATAGCCTTGTCGGCATAGGCACTCCCCGCGAAGAGTCGCTTGACGACGATCTCATGGTTGGCGCGAAGCAGGTCGGTGGGCATCAACACTGTTAAGCTCGCGTCTGTGCGTGATGCAAATGGCGCATCACGGAGCCCGAATACATGATTCCCCGCAAGGACGACGAGGTCTTTGGTACTAAGTGACGGGCCGGGCATCATCCCACCGCAGTCCTTGTCGTCTTTGATAACCAGATTCAGCGTCAATTCGGTCAAGGTTGGTGAAATGGGATTGGGAGTCGCATCTTTGATAGCCAGGCAGCGATCACTCCTCAGCGTATCGGGATAGACAATATCGGAGCCAACGCCCGAGCGATCAATGATCCGGATCCGTTGCGTGGCAACATCCAACTCCGGCAGCGTGAATTGGACGTAATCCGGCGTTCGCGTGAAGCCGGCGGCTCCGTCCGCGTACGTTTTCGCGCCCGCTTGCACGAAGGTCCCGCTCAGAAACGAGCCTGCCAGCAGCACCGTGAGTGTTCCGTCCCCGTTGTCTGACCAATCGGGTGCTCCCACATCGGGGGCGAGATTGTACTGTTGGACGATGAAGGGAACACTGTAGGTCGATACAGAACCGGAAATCGGGGTTGGAGAAACCGCGTTTCGCTTCCTATCCAGCTTCTTCCAGGTGGTGGTCACATACACCGTGCCGAGCACGGGTACAACCGATGCCGGCGCCGGCATCGTAGGAAATGCGAGTTGTACAAAGACCTGGCGAGGTCCCTCGATCACCTTGCGCTGGCCAAGCGTGGGCCGGAACTGCCAACCAAAGCTTTGCGTCATGGGCGCGTTTGGATCTGCCGGAAGCTCGAAAGCCACGGTGTCTTGGTCTTTGACGATGTAGTAGGTATGATGCCCCCAGAGCCAGCTCACACCGACGCTGGCCACGCTCGTCACCAGACCTCCTCCAACCGATACACTGTGATCGACAATTGAAGCCACGTTGTAAGTCTTCTGCGTAGGCAGCAATGCGACGATTCCGGGACGCGCGTCGAGGACGGTCGATGTCGACGCTGCGGTGACTCGCAGCGTGACCTCTGCAACGGCATCGGGATACTTTCCTGAATTGCGAATGTCCACCGGCACGCCGAGCGTGACTCTGGTTTTGGCAATCTGCTGTTTCCGATTTCCAACCGGCACAACCATCAGGTGGTCGTCAATGGCCCCGTCCAACAGGATCGTGTACCCCTCGATGTCCGCGTTGGTCTGCATCTGCTCATTCAACACATCCGAGGCGGAAACGGAGAAGCCCGAGGGAAGTGTGTAGGAACTTGTGGCTGGCACTGAAGGCGCCGTTGGATTGGCTGCCGCTTGCGTGGTCACCGTCTGCATATTTGGCCCCGAGATCACGGTCTGATCAGTTCCCGTGGCGCCGGTTGTCGTGGAGGGCCCCGTCACCTGCAGCTGGGAGCTTGACGCCTGCGAGGGCACCCCTCCGGTGTTTCCTGTCTGACTCGACTGTGTGGTGGTTGTGCCGCCGCCGGTCACTTGCGACGAAGTTCCGTTCGCAGTGGTGGTCTGGGTGTTGCCCGTATTGGCCGTTGTCGTCACCCCTGGGAGCGAGGGACCGTTGACGCTCACACCAAACCCTGAAACCGAGGAAGTCGACCCTTGCAATCCTCCAATGCGGGATGCAATCCCGGCCTGATCGATCAACTGCAGGCTCATCAACTTTTGGCGCGACGCGTCGAGCATGGCTTGCAGTACGGCGTCGCTGTACTGCTTAACCCCGGTGACCACGATTCCGTTGTCCACGTCGGCAACCGCCGGATCGGGCGGAGCCGAAGTCACGATGCGCAATTGCATCTGGTTGCTGCAATCATCTGCAACGCACACCTTGACGGCGTATATTCCCGCGAGCGCGGGGGCGTGCAACATGATCTGGGAGTCTCCCCAGAGCGACTCAGGCAGATACCCGTCATTCAGGAACACCCTTCCGGAAGTATTCCCGAATCCGGATCCAGCCAGCTTGAAAACTTCGCCAGGATGAACCTCTTGGGGCTGAATGTCAGTCAGGTGTGGTGTGGCGGCGAAGGCGCACGCCGGGGAAAGCCATAGGATTGCAACCTGCACGACAAGGAAACAATGGAATCGCATATTACCTCGCAGCACGATTCAAGCAATCTCGTACATGGTTGAAGGGCGCCGATGGGCTAACTGCGATTGCACGGTGTGCAAGATGCCATCTCAATGGCGATAGCAGTGCCGATTGGGATGGCGTTGCCGTCAATTGTAACCGGGGTCCCATTGGGCAACTTGCATGTCCCACTCAAATGAGCGGTTGCTGCGGCGATCTGCTGTTGCAGAGTTGCCGGAGGTGGAAGCGGGATGATGATCAGGCTTTGGTTGACTTGTGCCGCCGCATTCGTCTGCGCAAGAAAGGACTCGGTCACGGCCCCCGCCTGCTGATAGTTCAGAATCCCTTGAAAGGCCATAACGGTTTCGATAGTCTCCAGTGTGCGAATAAGAGGGGATGTCGTAGCGATAATTTACCCGCAAGACGCAACCGAATCAAGCTAAATCGCGATACCAACACTTTAGTAATAGTGAACTCACAAACAAGATGGCGCACTTGCAATGGGCTTACTGACATCCTTCCGAGTTATGCATGGGTCTTCGACCCCACCCATATGGATGAATCGATGAGTTTCGAAGGAGTGGGTTACTCAATCTCTGAACCAGGCCAAAGACTACTTGGGGTGAATTCTTCCAATTGCTGAGAAATTGCAACCCTTGTGCAAACGCAAATCTAAAAATAGGAAAGAAAGAACTCATGCAATCAACCCTGGCAGATTTGGAAACGGAAAAGACTGCAGAGGCGCACCAATGGACTCCGGTGCTACAGTCAACCAGCCCGTTACCGCGCACTTGGGTGACCGCGCGTGGCCTGAGATCCTGGACGGCGTTCCTCGTCGACGCATTCTGGGTACACGCCTGCCGAAGCGAAACGAGACTATGCTGGATTGTTTGGTAAGAAGAAGTTGTTGACTGAAACCATCAAAGAGTCGGCGGATGGGGACCCGGGCCGACTGGTCTATTTCTGAGGGTTTTCCGGCAAATCGGGAGCCGGAGCAGAGTGATTTGTGTGATCCGGGTGAGCTGTCTGGTGCGGTTCATCCAAGCTCAGCCTTCCCAATGCCTCATACTCATTCCTTTCGAGCCCATTCTCGATGTCATCCTTCGCTTTCGCAATCATCCTGCCTAGCGCGGTAAGGAACTCGATCAGCATGTTTGCGGCGTCTTCAGATCGTCGATCACGAATTTTTACGACCTCTACTATCTTGTCGTCGTGGAATGCAACCACCTTCCGGCGAATACGGTCGTATGCGCTTCTAGCTGCTGCGACGGCAAGGAGGCGATTGAGATTCGCAAATACTCGTTCAAGGGCTGCCATTGCAGTTATTGTCCCGCCGAGGATTTGGGCTACACTTCCCTTTACGAACCCCATTGCTATTATCAAGCTACTTAGAACTGAGACAACCTTCAGGACGATGGCAACAACCTTGCGTGTTCGTTCTTCTTTTTTAAGATCTGCTATCCGAACGTCTAAGGATGCAATACTCTCGGCGAACTTGTTCTGAGCCAACTCAGCGGCGTCGCCGAAGTCTTTGGGGAGGTTGGAGAAGGTATGCAGTTGATCACCCGGCATAGGCTTGCGCTCCACCTTCGACTTCAATGGTCAATTTGTATTCTTTTGCATCGCCGGCCCCATCCGTGAGTGTTACTTTCAAGTAGCCTCCGATGTGCTCAAACGTTTGCGAGGCCGTCACGTACAGAACTTCCCCTGCCCTGAGCGGAAAAGTGCCGCATTCTTTGCACGGCCGAAGACTTGGCGGAGTTGGCGGCTCTCGAAAACACTGAATGGCAACTACGAGTGGTTCAGTATCCGTCGTAGCGGAGAGCGCTCTGCTCTCGCCCGGGGCGATCGGGAGTTCGGAAAAGATCACGTTCGTGATCATGGTCTCCTCCGTGGGCTGACCAGCATGAAGGGTCGCTGTCTTTCAGTCGGTTGAGAAGCCTAGCGAATGCAGTGCCGCGACTATACCATCCCTTTATTCAAACTTCAATGGGAAGGAAAGCTACTTGTCGTTAGCACATGATATGTCCGGTGGAGTTAGCAGATGAAGTGTCCGCATAGCGGGCGGCGAGGATGTATCCATGCGAGGGAGCGTGGAGAGCTATCCGAGGGCCGCAGTGGAGCGGGCGATGAAGGTTCAGGAAGTGATCTTGCGAGCCATGGCGAAGAAGATCACGTGGTGGCAGGCAGCCGAGATCATTGGCATCAGCGACCGACAGATGCGTCGCTGGCGGGAGCGCTATGGAGAGCATGGCTACGACGGGTTGATCGACCGGCGGCGCGGCCGGCCCAGCGAAAAGCGTGTGCCGATGGCCTTGGTGGAGCAGGTGCCGGGGCTTTACCGGGACAAGTATTTCGATCTGAACGTGCGCCATTTTCACGAGAAGCTGCGCGAGGAGCACGGGATCGAATTGAGCTACACATGGGTGAAGCTGGCCTTGCTGGGTTCGGGCCTGGTGGCCAGGGCGCGCAAGCGGGGCGTGCACCGCAGGCGGCGCGAGCGGCGGCCGTTGCCGGGCATGCTGCTGCACATCGACGGCAGCCGCCACCAGTGGTTTCAGGATGAGCGCTGGCACGACCTGATCGTGATTCTCGATGACGCCACCAGCGAGATCTATTACGCGCAGTTGGTGGAAGAGGAATCGACGGCCACGGTCATGGCCGCGGTACGCAAGGTGATCGAGCGCAAGGGGCTGTTCTGCGCCTTGTATTCGGACCGGGGCAGTCATTTCTGGCTCACTCCCAAGGCCGGCGGCAAGGTTGATCCGCATCGGGTGACGCAGTTGGGACGGGCCCTGCGCGATCTGGGCGTGCAGATGATTCCGGCCTACTCGCCGCAGGCGCGGGGCCGCTCGGAACGGAGCTTCGGCACCTGGCAGGGACGGCTGCCGCAGGAACTGCGACTAAAAGGAATCAGCACCGTGGCCGATGCTAACCGCTTTCTGCGCGAGCACTATATCGCGGAGTTCAACAGCCGCTTTCAGGCTCCCGCAGCCCAGCGCGGGACGGCTTTCACCGCCTGTGGGCGCCGCGATCTGGACCCGGTCTTTTCGTTGCAGTTCGAACGCACCGTCAATCGGGACAACACCGTCAGCTTTCAGAACCTGGCCCTGCAGATCGACAAGGTAAGCTGGCGCGGCACCCTGGCCGGCTGCAACGTCGTCGTACACCAGCATCTGGACGGCACGCTCAGCATGACGCACGGACCGCGCCGGCTGGGCCACTACACCAGCCAGGGCACGCTCATCACGACGACCGCAGCAAAACAGGCTGTTGAAAAGACGCGCCGTGGAAAAGTCCAAAAACCGACTTTCCCACCGCGCTTGGAAATCCCGCAAACCGCGCGGGATTCCCACTTTCCAACAGCCACGACGACGGTTAGATGAGAAATCAAAAACCGGACACTTGCACTTGCTAACGACATGGGAAGGAAAGCTACTCCGCGATCGGAGTCGGCGTTGTCGAAGTCTTCATTGGAGGAGTTAGACATTTTCCCAACTTTCCACTGATCCTAGATTCGCGCACGAGGGAATTGTTCCCAGCGGTCAGAAAATGAAGTCGGGCAACAGGAGAACAGCCATGGTGATGAAGTATCAGAAGGGCACCCTATACCCCCCGAAGGATTGGAAGGTGAAGATCTCGTGACCTGTTCTTCTCCACCTGCTCTTCTGGATCCGCACGGATTTTGAATATGATTCATTGATCTCGGAGAGGAGGAGACCAGCGAGAGCAGGCCTAGTGTGCTACGGTTATCGCAGTGCTGAAGGATCACGAAGCCGATCGCACAGTAGACGATGTGGCCGAGGGTGCCGCGCCAGCCACCCTTTCTAGTTTAATTCAACGCCAGTAAATACCCGGTTGAAGTTGCCACCTGGAAAATTGCCCTCGGTCGCATTTCTAATACCCTTGCCGGTATGTTCATCATTGCCGGCTTAAAGAGCGGCGAATTTAGTCCACCGAGAGCCAACGGTCATGTCGTTGTTGTCGTCAAAGGCGACGACCCTAACCATCCAGGGTTCCCTATGGCCTATTGGGGCACATTAGGTGGCGTAGGGCAAAAAGACAGTTCTATTCGAAACTCGTTTACCCCGAACACGGATCTTCCCAACGTGAAGTACTATGGCACAACGCTGCAAGATGCAATGATGCTACGCCTAGGGATGCCAACCACTTCATTAGACAATCTGTCCGAAGTGAAGTCCGCGGTTGAAAGCCTAATCACCACAGTTGCGGAAGTGCTCAATAAGACTTCTGATGGCGAACCGAAGGGTCGTCTCTTCTTTCCAAACGGAATCGAGAAGATTGAGATAGAAGTGAAGGCTGGCCCGGTCAATGTCAGCCTAGCAATTGCTGGACCTAAGTCAACGTGAGCAGCGATGAACATTGCACTTTGACTTAGGATGCTCCACTTCCGATTGCCCTTCTCTTCCGCAACCCGACAATTGAGAGACTCTCGGATCAAGATACTTATTAGGTTTCCGTATTGGCTCAGTCATGGTTTTCATTGCTAATGCGTGTCCCGTGTGCCGGAGGGCCCATGAGAAAAGGAAGGCTGAATCTTGTAATGCTTCGACAATCGACTCGACGACTCCGGGGAGAAGCTGCGAATCATGATACCGGTTCTCATTCGGAAGGGCTTTCCCGTCGCGAATTTCTTGCGCTAGCCGTTGCCGCTCCAAACGTCGTGCTGTCCGAAAAAAAACACGTTTGGCGTTTGAGTAGAAATCTCGAGGTGGTGGCGAGGAGAGACGAGGTTTCAATCTGCGTCGATGGGGTCACCTGCTTTGTCGTAAGCAGCAACGCCTTCGCGGGGACCCCGCAACTCGAGGTGCACCCAGAGCGAGACCATTTCTTTATACGTCTACGCAACGCGCGATATCCAGGATTAAGGATGCCAGCGGACTTTGTTCTCGACATGTTCGAGAAAGGGGGACGCTGGCAATACAATTTGAGCCTCGCTGCCCTTGGGTCGAATGCCAGTGGCAATCTAATGGATTGGCTGCGTGGAGATGACGTAGCCACGTTGCGTAACCGATCGAGTCTGACGGTTCTCGACAACGCACATCTGTGCTCTCGGATTTTGCCCGATGCAGTAGCAACATTTTCTCCGAAGTGGAGATTACGGCTGACAAAAGCGAGTGGAACGACGACTTGGTTCCAGGGCCATGCCATGGCCGCATCATTGGTTGATTTCTCTCTGCCTGACGCTCCTTCCTTTCTGCGAGTCAGATCGCGCCGTAGGACGCAGATCAAGTTGGACCGCGGCGAGTATGCGTGGAAAGTAAGCTTGCCGACGCTACCAGATCTTAGCGTTGAGGCTGGACCGGCGTCCTTTCAGAGCCTGACTGTTGAAACCAGTGAATACCGTGACTCGGCGCAATACGGCGTTTTGTTCGAGGGAGGACCAAAAAATGACTCGGTCTCATTGAAGCTGTTATCGAGCGTCAAGACAGATTCACAGTTCGAGCTCCCCCTTTCCAACGTTCGCTATGCGAACTACCCCGAAACGGGAGAGGCGTATCTTTCGGCGGATCTCGGGCCAGGTACCCCACTATTGCGGATGGGCGCGTTCACGTACAACCTGACTAATCGAGAGGGGGGCCCCTCATTCGAAGCGTTTCGCCCTGACCAATCTTCCACCGCAGCAGTGACCATCCAGCCCGTCGCGAATGTAAGTACGCACTTGCCTGGTGCTGTTGTACGTACAGTTCAGGCACCCCCGCAAGCGCGATTCCGACTCACTTTCTGTGAAGCGGTTTGTGACTTCCGTGAGGCGCTTCACATTTTTCCGGAGAAGAAGATCGCTTACACGATGAGCGATAGCCTTGAGATCGAAGTCTTACGTCCGCGTGACATGTTGGCTGTGAAAATGAAGTTTCGAGGACTTCATTTCGAGCATCACAGTGGAAAGACCTGGCTGGTTCCTGGAGTAAGACACTTGGACCATCCGGACGCGGCATCTCTGGCAGCGGCAAAGTGCGCCGCTAGGATCATCGTAGAATTTCCGCCGCAAATGATTTCGGAGGAGGCTGCTTGTGAGGACAGCGTGGATATCAAGTCCGCGCCCTCTCCCCCGATCAAAAGTTGTATTGCTGGTCAAAGCAGACTGGTTTTCCGCCCTTTCAATGGGAACGCGACTGACCGACTTCCGTTCGAACTTGGGAATCTGCTGGGCTGGTCCGGTTGGGGACTCAATGTATCGAGTCTTGCTGCGCCACCTTTGCTTGCTGATGGCACATTTTCGCCTGATGGCCGACTCGAAGATGGGTTCAGCTATGAGGGCACGCATCCTGCTCTTAAGGCCTCTGAGCTTGCCGCGCAGTGTCTCGACTCCAGTGCGAAGCCTACTCCTCCCGCAGACGACGAGACCGCGATCGAAGCTCCCGAGGGGCTCATAATCTCTCCCAACCGCTACGCTATATTCGACGTGATTGGCTCGGGCGCGAATGAGAAGGGACAAGAATCAGAGCATGCGTCCGCCAGAGCGGCACTCTGGCACGCCCGCCTGCGGACGCCAGAGCCCCAACTCGGAACAGCGCCCCCGCAGCCTGACCAGTGCGCGCTCTCGTGCGGCCAGCCCGCCTCTCGCGCCAAGTCGCCAACCTCGGCGCCCGGCTCGAAGCCTCGTTATCCCGGGACCCGAATTCTGTGGGCCCCACAAATTGATCCGGCATTCGACAAGACGCGTTACCCTCTCTTCCAAAGAAGCGCGGCGATAACGCCGTCTGATCAGATTGCACTGGCACAGGCATTTGTGAAATGGGACCCCGCGGGCAAAGCCAATAACAACTCTCCGTACTATCCCCCTGCTATGCCGACGTCACTCCTCATCCTAAGCGCCAGGGGCGCATGGATGCGCGGAGCGGTAACATGGCAGCCCCTCGCCAACGTCAGCCCGGCGCTGTCGGGCCTAAGCCTTCGCCTGGCTGAGGGGCACAACGAGAAAACGGTCATTGCAAAGGACGGTTTTCTCATGCCCTCCGGGCATGCTTCTACTTTGATTAAAGAGACAACGCGCAAATGGGTCTCACTCAACGGAAGCGTCTACTCCTATGAGGTCATGGTTTGCTATCTGACTTTTCACGAAAAGACTAAAAAGTACCCTGCCGTGGGACAGGCGAACAACGCGAGAGATCTTTGCTACCAAAACTGGACTGTCACAATCGATCGGACTCCGAATCTGGATTTTCCGGATTTTCCAGGAAACACGCCGGGCGATGGATGTGACTGCACCGGTGAAGGAGTGTTTTGGCCCAAGGTGCAGGGCGTGGAATACAGAATTCCGTTTTCGGCAGTCGACCAGGCTGGAACGACCTGTGCCTTTACGCTACCCGTTATGTGGGTACCGAGCAAAATCGGGCTGGACACGACGCTCGCTGCGCCCGTTCTGATGCAGTATGGCTTTGTCTCAGCCCCGGACAAGGATCCGAACAACGGTTCTTTCGCTCAGACGGAGTGGACAGCCGAATTGGCCCACGACTCGAACCCGGCCAGTCCCGTCTCGAAACGATTAACCGTCGCAGAAATGCACTCCCAGAAGGTTGCGCTCGCACCGCCCTCAAAACCGGGCAACACGCAATCGGCCGTTGATCGAGTCTTCTGGTCTGTTTCAGGTCCGGTCTCGGGGACGGATGACGCACGCATCAAGGCTCTGCAACCGGGATGGTATCCATCCGCGAAACGCTTCGCGCTAGCCAACGACAACCTGCAGGCGATAAGCACTCCGAGCGGAACGCCTGGGCTGGTGGCCAGCGGGCTGATCCATCTGAATTACTTCGCGGACTACATAATCCACGGCTTCCCGTCCAACAGCTCCGCGAAAGGATTGAACCGCGGCGAAGTCTACCTGAGTGTCGTCAAAGAAAGGCTGTTGGCTCCGCCGGGAATCGATTTTGCTGCAAAACAATCTGGCAGCGTCGCTGTCCCTTCGGCCCCGACTATCGGGTTCTCCAGGAGCATTGGACCCGTTGGCGGCAAGGTTACGCAGTCTGCGGCAGGCATACTGCAGACTACACTTGGCGATCTTTCGTCGGGAAATTTCAATCCGCTCGATTACTTTGCCGGGAAACTCCCCAAACTGTTCGGCGTGATCGACCTGGTCGAGATCATTGCCGCAGTGACGGGCTTTGATGACCAACTCGAGAAGATACCAAAGCTGATTCCAACCGAGATTCGCGATCTCGCCGGGGCCATTGAAAACGCGGTGGCGCAGGTACAACAGGCCGTCGAAACTGCGAACGCCATCGCAGCCGCGTTCCAGAACTATAAGAGCATGGCAACCAACGTCGCAGCCACGCTGCGAAACGCGGCTATCCAAACTGCGACTGCCCAGCTCAACGATATCCTGGGATATGTCGATATCCCACCTGATTTCATCGGTACTGCTGCGCAAGTCAACGTCAAAGTGCAGCAGGTTCGCGGTGCGATCGCCAACTTTCAGAACGTCATTAACAACACGAAAGATCTTTCCACAGTTCGCGAGTACCTCATTGCGAGAGTTACAGCGAACGGAATTCTCGATCCAGGTGACGTCAATAATCTGCGCCAGATGTTCCAGCTGAAGGTCTCTGCATCCCAAGTGGCGGGGATCACAAGCGCTATTGCGGATGCCGAGTCGCGAATCCGTAACGGACTCGCCGCTGGACAGGCCGTGCGAAGTGCGGCTACTGATCTGGTGACGGCTGCGAGAAATAAAGATGCTCCGGGGCTGGCTGCGGCCCTGAACGAACTGCAACAGGCGCTGGAATTGCTGGTCGGCGGTACATCAATTGCCGCCCGGGCTAAAACTGAAGTCGCTTCCCTACAACAGCAAGTGCAGAAGAGCGCCTCCGATCTCCTGGTGACTGTGGGTTCGGATTACCTGGCGCTCGAAGGCGCTCTTCAACAGTATAAGAACGGGCTGTTTGCTACGGGGGGGGTGTTTGCTGCGGAAGCCGGCATCGTCAAAACAAAACTCGATGCCTTTCAGACCCAGGCACAATCTTTGCTCGAGACGGCCAATGATTCAATCAATAGCATCATCAACCAAGCTGCCACTCAACTGAATGCGGCAGTTGA
>Ga0207052_10309_pt1 | contig 12385 bp, 10 predicted proteins | sample Alteio_BWMinCont_62_FD_153294 | JGI IMG/M metagenome (GOLD analysis project Ga0207052, IMG submission 153294) | Enriched cells from forest soil in Barre Woods Harvard Forest LTER site, Petersham, Massachusetts, United States -... | ecosystem: Environmental > Terrestrial > Soil > Temperate forest >...
CGAATTGCCGGTCGTGAAAAACGGCCAGCGCCCGCTGGCGATCGTCGCCCGCACGATCAAAGGCTGGGGTGCTGCCGACGAACAGGGCATGGGCAAGCATGGCACGCCCGTCAAAGCCGACAAAATGGCGACGATCTTCGCTGAATTGGATCGCACTGCCGACGATCTGGGCGTCGCCTCCTACCGATCCAACGGCGAACTAAAGATCGGCGCCATCACCGCCAAAGCGCCGGTCGTTGAGAAGAAGGCGATCAAGATCAAATCCTACGCCGAAGGTCTGGCCGCGGTGGGATTGGACAAGGATGTCGCCGCCGGGAAACCGATCGCGGCGCGCAAAGCCTACGGCGCGGCGTTGGTTGCGCTGGGCGAAGCCGACAAGCGCGTCATCGGCCTTGATGCAGATGTGAAGAATTCGACCCATGCTGAATGGTTCGCCAAGAAATTCCCAGCGCAATATCTGGAATGCAAGATCGCCGAGCAGAACATGATTTCCGTCGCCGCCGGCGCTAGTGCGGCGGGGAAGATTCCATTCTGCTCGACCTTCGCGAAATTCGTTGTCCGCGCTTACGACCAGGTGGAAATGGCCATCATCGGCGGGGCGAATCTAAAAATTACCGGCACCCACGCCGGCGTGACCCTGGCCGCGGATGGGCCCAGTCAGATGTCGCTGCCGGACGTCGCGTTTTTCCGCAGCTTCTGCCACGTAAAAAACTTCAACGGCCAGCCCGCAGTTCGATATTTCTATCCCGCCGACGGCGTGAGCTGCTACAAGATCACTGAGCTCATGGCCAACATCGACGGCACCTGCTACCAGCGAGCCCTCCGCGCCGATCTCAAGGCACTCTACAAACCCGAGGACACCTTCGAAGTCGGTGGCTACAAGGTTCTGCGCGAAGGAAAGGATCTCCTCTTCGTCGCCGCGGGTTACATGGTCACTGAATGCCTCAAGGCCTCCGATGAACTGGCCAAGATCGGCAAGAAGGCCGGCGTGGTCGATGCCTACAGCCTGCCGCTCAAGGACACCGGAATTCTGGAAGTCGCGCTTCGCTGTGGCGGCAGGATCATCACCGTCGAGGACAATTACTCCGGCGGATTGGACGCCGAGTTGTCCATCCAGATCGCCGCCACCGGCGCGGCGGTGAAGCTCAAGGCGCTCAACGTCCATCAGATTCCCAAGAGCGGCCGCGAGCCGCAGGAAGTTCTCGATTACCTCGGTCTCGGCGCCAAGGCAATTGTGGCTGCGGTGTAAACCGCGCCGGTCCTTTCGGTAGACACGGATGTCTCTGTCGATCTCCATCCTGGCCAGCGGATCATCGGGCAATTGCAGCGTCCTTCGCGCAAGCGAAGGCGCGATCCTGATCGACTGCGGCATCGGCCCGCGCGCCGCCGCCAAACGAATGGCTGGCCTGGGCGTCGGGCTGGATGATATCTCCAGCATCTGCCTCACCCACCTGGACAGCGATCACTTCAACCCCAACTGGATTGGCGAAATCATCCGCCGGGAAATCCGCGTCCATTGCCACCAGAGCCATCGCGCCCAACTTCTCGAACGCGCGCCGGAATTGGGTTCCAAAAAACTGATCGAATGCTTCAATGGCCACGCGTTTGAGCCCATCTCCGGCGTCGAGGCGCGCTCGATTCATCTCGAACACGATGAAACCGGTTCCCACGGGTTTCGCTTCCATCAGGCCGGCTGTCGGATCGGTTATGCCAGCGATCTTGGCCGGGTTCGGCGGGAATTGATCGAAATGTTCGACGATTGCGACGTGCTGGCGATCGAAAGCAATTACGACCCCGAAATGCAGCGAGCCAGCGGACGCCCGTGGTTTCTGCAGCAGCGCATCATGGGCGGCAAAGGGCATCTCTCCAATGCCCAGGCACTTGAAGCGGTGCGAAAGATTCTGGATCACCGCGAGCAAATCCGCCGCTCACTTCCGCGGCACATCGTTTTGCTGCATCGCAGCCGTCAGTGCAATTGCCCCGAGCTGGTGCGCGAGTTGTTTCAATCCGACGAGCGCATTGCCGGGCGACTGGTGCTGGCCGAGCAAGGCTGCCGAACCGACTGGCTGAGCGCCCGTCATGACCCGATGCACACCGGGCTTCAATTGGAATTGAACTGGAATGAAAGGATTCATTCATGAGCATTTTGCATCCTGTCGTGCAGGTAAGACCGAGGCCGGCTCTGATCGCTGTGCCGCGGACTCCCCTCACCCGGGCCGAGGGCCTTTCAACCGAGAGTCTCCGCCGGCAACTCTTCACCGCCGCGGCCGCCGCCGCGCGCGGGGACGATCACAAGCTTCTGCTCCTCTTCCATCGCCACGGCCGGGTGATTTTTGGCCGCACGGAGATCTGGACGCAGGTTCCGCCCGCGTTCCGCGATAACCCCCTGGTCCTCGCCTGGTACCGCCAGGGTCTGCGCCTTCTGGGCAAATATTACGCGGACAAATTGGGCCGGCCTCAACCGGTTCAAAAGATCAAAGAAGCCGAAACCGCGGAATTCCGCGAGCGTCATCCTGAACTTCGCGCTCCCGCCTGTATTTAAGCCACCGAGGTCTGCCAGCCTCCGATACAACTGCGCATAAGCAGCATTTTTGGCTTGCATGTGAGCATTTCCCGCATATTCTGAGGTTTCTGTCCGCACGGAGTAACGATGTCGAAGCGCAAACGCTCAAGCACGGCCATCGCAGGCGCCATTTTGCTGGCGTGCGCCGGCGTCAGCCGGGCGCAGACATTGGATCAAAAGATCAACAACGCCTGGACCTTTGCCGCCAGTCAGGTGCTCGCCACCGCCAATCTTTCCAGTCTGAACGCCGGCGGCGGCGACGTGCTCTATCCTTCCTCCACGACCGGCACCGGCGGCTATGCAACCTGGAAAACAATTAACTGCACCAACCAGTCCAGCGGATGGGACTCCTCGTTTTTCCCGGGGCAGCTTTGGCTGCTATACAACCACACGGGAAATGCCACGTTCCAGACCGACGCCGAAAAATTTACCAATCCTCTTCAATATTCCCTAAATGGCTCGGACCCCGACAAGGGCATCCAGCTCAATGAGGACGCCGGTTTTCAAACCGTCTGCGCCTGGGGCAATGGCCTGCTTTACTCCACCGATTCCGTCTTTAACGGCTCCGCCGCCGTCAGCACCTTCCTCAACAATGCCAGCTATCTCAACTCCCGGTTTCTCCCCGAGGCCAATGGCACGGGGATGATTCGCTCGCTGGGCGTCGTGGGAAATTACAGCACGGTCGCCTGGCCACAATACGCCGGCTTCAGCGACTCGCAGATTTTGAGCATGCACATCAACGACGCTTCGGTGATCGATCACTCGATGGGGTTGCAATGCCTGTTTGAGGCGCACGCAATGCAGCCCAACGCAACGACGGATGTCTATTATCAAAACGCGATCACCGACGCCGTGACTTCTGCCCATATATTCGTGCGGAATGATGGTTCCAGCTACCACGCGGTCTGGTATTACGATCCAACCGCACCGGCCAACTTCGCAGGAACCGTGTGGGGCAAGGGAACCGAACAGGGATACGCCAACGAAGGAACCTGGTCGCGCGGGCAGGCATGGGGGACGTACGCATTTTCAAACGATTACTTCTACACACGCAACGACCCGGCCCAGATCAACAACGGAAACGTCTCGCTCTTTCTGAACACCGCCCAGAACATGGCCAATTATTTCTGGAATAATCTTCCGGCCAATCTTCCGCACACTTCGGCTGATTATGTCGCCGGTGATTATGTCCCCCCCACCGATTTCCGAGCCGATGCCGGCGAGCAAAATACCACCACCGATCAGAACGGTAAGACCTATTACGATGCAAACGGCAACGGCGTCTTCAACGAGAACGTCAGTGGATCCGGCGGCTCCAAGGGAAATTATGTGAATGACCGATTCGTCGGACTGGGAACCTACACGCCCCGCGACAGCGCCGCCGCCGCCATCGAAGCGGCAGCCATGCTTCAACTGGCCCAGTACGAACCCGATCACACATTGGGGCTTCAGTATTACAACGAGGCCGGCGATATCCTCGGCAGCCTGCTGACCGAAAGCAGCACCTCCGGCAACGGCCAGACCGACTATTTCGGCGAAAACACCTCAAGCCACGCCATTGGCGCGGGTTTGCTGCTGAAATTTTCCCTCCAGTGGAGCGCCAGTTCCAGCTACGCCTCGGCAGTCTATGGCGATTATTATTTATTGCAGGCCATGAACGACTACCAGACACTGGAAGCCCAGTGGTTTCCAAACGTCTCCTGGAATACGGCCGTCGCGGGCAACTGGGTCGACACATCCAAATGGTCATCTCCCTCCGCGCCAGGCACGACCCTTGGCGCGACATTCAACACCGGCTCTACGACGCCCTTCACCGTCACTCTGAGCGGGCCATCATCCGCCCAGACTCTCAGCGTCGGAGATAACGTCACAATTCAAAAGGCCGGCAACAATCTCAACATCGGCAACGCGATATACATTGCCGGCACTCCGACCCAGCTGGCCAAGCTGACTCTCGCCGGCGGCGGGGTCACAACCGCCGGTTCGCTGAACATCGCCAATGGCCAGTTGGATATCACCGACAATACGGTTGTCATCAATTACGGCACTGGCAACCCATCGCCGGCCGGATCGATCGGAGCATCCATCGCCGGCGGGTACAACGGCGGAACGTGGAGCGGCGTGGGAATCGACAGTTCCAAGGTCGCATCCGTAAACGCAGCGCACGGCAATCCCCATCTGTATGCCGTCGGATACGCCGATGCATCGGATCCGGCAGTCGCGGTCGATCACTTCGCCGCTGGAACAGTTGTCATTGAGCCCGCCATCGTCGGCGACGCGAACCTGGATGGCAAAGTGAATTTCACGGACTTCCAGTTGCTCGCCGCCAGCTTCAACCAACCCAACACATCCTGGGATCAGGGCAACTTCAACTACGGCTCCTCGACCAACTTTACGGATTTCCAACTCCTAGCCGCGAATTTCAATGATTCCACGACCCTCGACAACGCCGAGATGGACGCGATGAACAATTTCGCCCAAGGCTACGGCGATTCCCTGACACCCAATGCCGATGGCAACGGATTCACGGTCGTCCCCGAGCCGGCGGCGGCATCGATCATGCTGCTCGCGGCATACGCAGCACTGATGGGACGGCGAAAAATCAACTTGGGATTTTTCCGATAGATCGTAAACTCCCTTTTAATGGAAGATTCACCTGATGACCCCGAGCATCTCGACGCCCGGCGGATCGCCCGTCTGGCCGCCGTGCGACGGGCGGCTTATCGCAGCCGATCTTATTGCCTCATCGGAGCTGTGGGATGCGGAGTCGGCGCGGCGGAATTGATCTACCAGGCCCTGGGACATGAGACTGCCGCGGCCTCATTTCTGGAATTGATCGGCGCTGTTTCGCTGCTCTGGCTCGGCCGGATATTCCTGAGATGGTCCGCCGCGTATCTCCTTGAAGCGAAGCAAACCGAGCAAGCGCCCGCCGATTGCCCGCCGGATTTCTCAACGCTCGGCGATGGAAGCCAGATCGCGGCGAATCTCCAAAGAATGATGGACGAGGAACAGGATTCGGAAAGTGGAGATTGGTAATTGGTGCGTGATCTGTCTGGTCAATCACCAATCACCAATCACCAATCACCAGATTCAAACCCTGCTCAGCCGCGCGTGCTCCAGAATCAGCGTCTTCATCCCAAATCTCTCGAAATGCACCTGCGCCCGCGTGCTCGATCCCGAACTCGAAAGGCTCAGCACCCGGCCAAGCCCAAACGCCGGATGGCGAACGCGCTGCCCCACCTCAAATTCGCAGTCCAATTCATCCATCGGCGGGGGCGGCGGCGCATCGTCCAGATCAACTCGATCCTCAACCTTGAGCAGTTCCCGAGGCATCTGCGATAAAAACTGGCTCGGCGCTGTCGGCGTGCGCAATCCACGAATCGTCCTCACGGCAGCCCGTGAGAGAATCAGCTTCTCCCGCGCCCGCGTAATCCCCACGAAACAGAGCCGGCGTTCCTCCTCCAACTCATCGGCACTCTGCTGCGACCGCGAATGCGGCAAACATCCCTCCTCCAGCCCGATCATCGCGACAACCGGAAACTCCAGCCCCTTGGCCGCGTGCAGGGTCATCAGCGTCACCGAGCCCCCCGCCCCTTCCAGACGATCGGCATCGCTGACCAGGCTGATGCGAGCCAGAAAATCCTCCAGCGATCCTTCGGGATTCTCCTTCTCATATTCCGCCGCGGCTGAGATCAATTCATTCACGTTGGCCAGCTCATTTTCAGCGTCGGGGTCTTCCTTGCGGAGCATCGCCTCCAGGCCGCTGCGCGTCAGGACATCCTCCATCAGCGACTTGACGCCACCCACAATTTTCGCTCGGAAAGATTCGATGAGTTCAACAAACAACTTCGCGGATTTCTGCGCCCGGGCCGACAGCCCGCCGACATTCTTCGCATCCGCCAGCGCCTCGTACATCGAGATTCCGCCGCCGACGGCATGCGTCTCGACAAGCTTCAGCCCGCTGTCCCCCAATCCGCGCGTGGGGACATTTACGATCCGCTCCAGGCTGATCCGATCGCGCGGGTTGGAGATGATGCGCAGATACGCCAGCACATCCTTGATCTCCTTGCGGTTGTAAAACTCCACGCCCCGGGCGATCTGATACGGCACATTCGCCCGCCGCAGGGCATCCTCCATGACGCGCGAGAGCGAATTCATGCGATAGAAAATCGCCATGCCGCTGTACGGCACGCCCTTTTGCGCCAGCATGGTAAGTTCCGCGGTAACCGCCCGTGCTTCATCGTGTTCGTCCTGGCACATCAGCACCGTCGCTGGATCACCCGCGGGGTTTTCCGTCCAGAGCTTTTTGACCTTGCGCCGCTGGTTAAACGAGATCAACTGATCGGCGATCGCCAGGATATTCTGCGTCGAGCGGTAATTCTGCTCCAGCGGAATCACCTTGGCATCGGGATAATCCTTCTCAAAGTCGAGGATGTTCTTGATATCCGCCCCGCGCCAGGTGTAGATGGATTGATCGGGATCGCCGACGACGCAGATGTTGCGATGTTTCATCGCCAGCGCGTGGGCCAGAATATACTGCGCGCGGTTGGTGTCCTGATATTCATCGATCAGGATGTAGCGGAACCGGTCCTGCAGCTCCGCGAGAATGTCCGGATATTTCCGCAGAGTCTCCACGGTTTCCGAAAGCAGATCGTCAAAATCCAAAGCGTTGTTGGCCTTAAGAAGTTGCTGATATTTCGCGTACACCCGCGCAACCACGCGCTCGAAGAATCCACCGGCGCCTTGGGCGTAATCCGCATCGCTCACAAGCTTGTTCTTGGCATTACTGATAGCCGAGTGAATCGTGCCCGGGGTGAAATTGGTGCCGGAGACCTGCAGATCGACCATCGCCTGTTTCACGACCCGGTTCTGATCGGATGAATCAAAGACGCTGAAATTGGGCGAAAGCCCGATCCTGGCGGCATAGTTCTTCAAAATCCGCAGACACAGCGAATGAAACGTGCAGATCGTCGGCCAGGGCTGATCCAGCTTCCCCCAATCGCGAATCGGCCGCGGGCTGGCGGCGCTGATGCGATGCTTCATCTCCCCTGCAGCCTTATTCGTGAAAGTAATCGCCAGGATCGACTGCGGCGCCACCCCCGTCGCGACTAAATGCGCCACCCGGCGCGTAATCACCCGCGTCTTCCCGCTCCCCGCGGCGGCGATAACCAACAGCGGCCCATCCACGTGCATCACCGCACGCTTCTGTGGATCCGTCAGATCGGCCAGCAGAGAATCCAAATCCGTCTTCACGATATTGACTATAAGTTCGGGAAACCGAAAAAGCGCGTTCAGCGCACGACCCCTATGGTTATTAAAATGTTGGCGTAAATCTGCACTTCACCCGTCGCGATCACCAGACACACAGATGGATCGCGGGCAAGATCGTTAAACTCCGGCTTTTCATGAGGCGTCAGTTCCCCGCGAAAATCACTTTCCTCTTTCAGCACCTTCCGAAAATCATTCCAGATGGGCGGATCGCTTTCCATGGCGTAGGGGCCCTCCATCGCCGGCGCCATCACCGCGACATCCTCAATCGGCACCAGCTGCGCCACGATCTTCAAAATCGTCACCGCATCGACCATCCCAGGCGCAAAATTGGCCCATACGATCTTCGCACGCGGGTTGGGCGCGGTGTTGTGTGGATAATTCCCGTCACTGATCAAAACCTTGCCCAGATGCCCGGCCGACGCCAGCCCGGCCAGAATCTCCGGATGAAGAACTTTTCCTTTTAACATTTTTAGAACTCCGCGATGATCATCATTGCGCATCCAATCCATATGCATCGGAACATGTCGCGCCAAACAACTGATACTTTTCCACACCGGAAAAATCGCCCGCCCAGTCGCGCACCGTCTGCATCCAACGATGATATTCGCTCGCCAACAGACAAACCGGCCAATCGGATCCGAACATCAACCGTCGCGGCGTGAATGCCTCCACCGCCGCATCGAAATAGGGCCGCAACGTCCGCGGCAACCACGCAGGATTGCGCGCCTCGGTCGCCATTCCGGAAATCTTGCAGAATACATTGCTCCGCCTCCCCAGCTCCTTCATGTTCTTCCGCCAGGGTTCGATTTCGTTGGCGTAAATCCTGGGACTAGCGACGTGATCCAGAATGAAAATCTGATTCGGATGCCGATCCACCAACTTAATCGTCTGCGGCAACTGCGTCTGGCCAATTAGGATGTCGTACCGCAAACTCAAGCGCCCCAGCAATTCGATGCCGCGATTGAAATCCTCCCGCAGCATGTACCGATCGTCGGCTTCAATCTGAAGCGCGTGCTGCACGCCGCGCAACCTGCGATCCTCGGCCAATTCCTCCAGGACCGCGCCCACGTCCGGAGAAATCAGCGGCGCCCAGCCGACCACTCCGCGGATCATTGGATATTCTTTTGCCAGCGACAGCAGCCAGCGCGTCTCTTCGAGCGACTGCCTCGTCTGCACGGCCACCGTATGTTCGACACCCAGGCGCAACAGCTCTTCCGGCAAAAAGTCCCGCCGCAGCACGGACATGGAGGGATCAATCCATCCATATTCCTCCTCGTTGTAACGCCAGAAATGTTGATGGGAATCAATCATGTCGCGCCTAACCTAAGCACGGAGACTTTCAAGCCGGAATTGCCAGGCAGGCGGTATTGCATCGAACGCAGATTAACGGCAGGTGTTCATCGGGGGCAAGTTTCAATGTCGTTGACCCACCAGAATCACCGAGAATATGCATTTGAACCGCCAAGACGCCAAGAGCGCCAAGACGGACACCAAGAATTCATTTTTGATTCAAATCTTGGCGTCTTCCTTGGCGGTCTTGGCGTCTTGGCGGTTCAATTCGATTCAACCCGCATGCATCGCCTCCAAAAACGCCTGCCCATACATTTTGATCTTGTACGGCCCCATCCCGCGGATGTTCTCCATCCCGGCGATATCTTCCGGCGCCACCACCGCCAACTGCTTCAGCGTCGCATCATGGCAAATCACATACGCCGGCAGCGACCGCTCCCGCGCGATCCGCGCACGCAGCGCCCGCAACCGCTCGAATCGATCCGTCGCATCCGGCGTAATGTCCGATTCATCAAATTCCGCCCGGCGCGGCCGCGATACTTCCACCGTCACCTTCCGCCGTGGCAGCAAATCCGCCAAACCCGCCGGCGGCAACTGCTCGGCCTTCATCACCGCGATCCCCGCACTCGTCAGATCGATCACCGGCCTGAATTTCACCCCATCCGGATCGCGCTGCCGCGCCAATCCTGATTCCAGCAGCCGATGCAGCATCGCGATAATCCGCTTCACCGGATACGTCCGCAGCAATCCAAACGTGGTCAATTCATTCAGCCCCCACTTGAGCGTGCGATCCGATTCCGAACCGGCCAACATCTCCGCAACAACGCCCACGCCAAATTTCCCCCGGCACCGCGCGATCGCCGAGAGAAGCTGGCGCACCAGCAGCGTCGCCTCATCCGACATCACCGTGCTGGACGCATCCATCGCGGGCCGGGATCGATCTTCCCCTCCTTGCGACCGGCACGCGTCACACTGACACCCCGACACCCGCATCTCATCGCCAAAATAATCCAGAATCATCTGCCGCCGGCAGTGGTGCGTCGAACAATACCGCAACATCAAATCCAATTTCGTCCGCGCATGCTCCTGCCGATCCGCGATCACCTTCGGATCGGCGTCGGAATTCTCCTCGCCCAGTTTCTTGATGAAGAATTCCTGCGTCTTGCTATCGGAATAATGAAAGAGAATCACGCACCGCGCCGGCAATCCATCCCGCCCCGCGCGCCCCGCCTCCTGGTAATACGCCTCCAGCGTCCCCGGCATGTTGTAATGCACCACCAGCCGGATATCCGGCTTATTGATCCCCATCCCAAACGCATTGGTCGCCACCGCGATCGATCGCGCCGTCTGCATGAATCGTTCCTGATTACCGGTCCGCGCCGCCGCATCCATCCCCGCGTGATAGGCAAACACCGGCCGATCCTTCAGCGATCCTGACAAAGCCGACGTCAACTCATCCACCGCCTTGCGCGTCGAGCAATAAACAATGCAGCTCCCCGGCTCCTGCCGCAGAAGATCGAGCAATTCCGGATTCTTCGCCTTGGCCTCCTTCATCCGCCGCGATTCATACATCAGCGTCGGCCGATCAAATCCCGTCACCACCACCGTCGGCTCGCGCAAACCCAACTGCAAAATAATGTCGTTCCGCACATCCTCGGTCGCGGTGGCCGTCAGCGCAATCGTCGGCGGATTCCCCAGCCGTCTTCGCGCCTCCCCCAATCGCGAGTATTCCGGCCGAAAATCGTGCCCCCACTGGCTGATGCAGTGCGCTTCATCCACCGCCAGAAATTTCGGCCGCAACTTATCCAGCAATGATGAAAACCCCCCGCCAAACAGCCGCTCGGGCGCAACATAAAGCAGCCCGTTAAATCCATCTTCCAGCTCCCCCATCACCTGCCTCTGCACCGCCGGCGAAAGCGAGCTATTGAGCAGCGCCGCCGGAACCCCCTCATCCCGCAACTGCTGAACCTGATCCTCCATCAGCGAAATCAGCGGCGACACGACGATGGTCAATCCTTCAGCAATCGCCGCCGGCAACTGATAACACAAACTCTTCCCCGCCCCCGTCGGCATGACGCACAGCACATCTTTTCCGCCCAGAATATCCTCAATGACCTCGCGCTGGCTCGGCCGGAAATCGTCCAAACCAAACAAATTCTGCAAATGCTCGCGAAGATCAGGCATGGGGGGGATTATACAGATAGCGAATGAACAATCGCGGAATTCATGACGGATACCACCCAATCAATTTCGGCCCCGCTCAGATTCCTGAATACCTCCCCCACACACTTGCCGGATCGTTGGACCTCCAACATCGCCGGCGGCCTGCGATCGATTCCGATGCCAGTTGCCTTAGCACGGACAGAAAACCCCGCATCCAGAAGAAATTCCCGCCGGAGCCGAAACCGATCGGGGGTCAGAACGATCAATTTCTTTTCAACAATGGCCAGCGCGCTGGGAATGCTCCTGCGACGAATGATCAACACCAGCAAGCCGATGCCCAGAACGGGAAGAATCCCAAAGTAAGGTAGTCCCGGATCCTCACCGGCGTTGGCAATAATCGTCACAAGCAGAACGCCCAGGAAAAGAATAATCGGCGACAACGCCAGCAAAACAATCCCGATATTCCTGGCAGGCAACGTAATGGTGACTCCCACTGGCGTCACATCCAATTTCAGTCTGGAATTGGGCGGCAAACCGGTCGTGTACCGGCGGACATAATCGAGAATGGCTGGCGATTCTCCCATCGCGTTTGCGCCCTCGCCGGCGATTATACCGAATCAGGCGGATGAAGCGCAGAATTGATTATGTTGGCAATCCACTCGATTTCCGGCCAGGAGAGTAAACGAAACGCCGTTGCCAACTTTCGCCCGCTTCGTTCAATATGTAGCGTGCCAAGGCCCGTGCTGGTAAACCCGCGCCGGTCCGCCCGAACGACAAGATCCTTGTCCACATCAAATACCCTCCGAAAACGCAACCGATCCGGGGTCAGAAGGATCAACTTGCCATCCGTAATCGATAGCATGGTGGGAATCCCCCGGCGGCGAAACATCTGAATCGACTTGAAACTCTCGTAACCAATAAATGGAACCACCAGTAGAAGCAGATGGCGATCAAAAAGAACCCGCCAGAGGAAAATCAGGAGAATTATATTAATCAGTAGCTGTGCAAATATGGCGATATAAAACATCCATGAAACCCTAGCTGCTGGAAGTAAAACAGAAAAACACCCCGGCGTGGCATCCACGCGAAGCCGCGTCT
>Ga0207052_10311_pt1 | contig 12290 bp, 15 predicted proteins | sample Alteio_BWMinCont_62_FD_153294 | JGI IMG/M metagenome (GOLD analysis project Ga0207052, IMG submission 153294) | Enriched cells from forest soil in Barre Woods Harvard Forest LTER site, Petersham, Massachusetts, United States -... | ecosystem: Environmental > Terrestrial > Soil > Temperate forest >...
TTTAGAAATTTCGTTTTGGCGCGTGAGGCAGGACGCTTTCGCGGAATCGATGTCCTGTTGAACCTGTTGGAGTTTTAATTCCGTGGAAGCTACTTGTTTCTCGAGTTGGGGGGCCCCTAACCTCGAGGACTTACGTTCTCCCTGAATTCTTTCCCTGACTAGTTTGATACCCTTTTCGATTTCGTCCAGGGAGTTGTTCGCGAACTTCAAAATTTTATTTGATGTATTTACAAGCTCATTTTGCTTTGGCATTGAACCTCCCGAATGGTTTAAAAAGAAAATAACTGTGTTTCGGCAATAGGTTTACTGGGGTAAACATTCTTAAAAATTACGGGTCAATTCTATTGAAGATAAATATGATATTAAACATAAAGTGTAAATTTATTACCCGGAACAATATTTCCGCACATTTACTGGCTTGGGGAAGTTTAACGATTCAATGAGTTTCTAAAAATTAACTTTAAAACCCTTTTAAGTTTTAAAGTTAATTTTTTTTAGAATTCGGGTTTGCCGGGTGGGCGGATTTCATCCTCCAACTTCTTCAATTTTTCGGAATACATTTTGCGGAGGGTATCCACCTGGGCTTCGGTCAATTTGGCTTCTTCGTCGCCGAAAAGGCCGGATTGGAATCGGGAGAGTTCTTCCCCAATGGATTTCAAGTTAAGGGGGGATTTGGCGTTGTAGATAGCGCCACGCCAGAATGGGAAGTCTTTCATCCTGTTAAACTTCAACATCTTTAAAATTACCTAATCAGTGAGTTTCTGGGAATAAGACGCCTTTAGACAGTCATTAGCGGACAGGTTCTAAAAAAAGCTAGTTATTTTTAAAAGAACCTTTTTTTCCATAAGGGGTTCCAATTCTTTTTGAAGCGTTGTTAAATTGCTTTTCAAAATCGTCCATGGAGGTTTTTACGGCTAAGTTCCCGCTTTTTATCAAGCCGTCAACCACATCCGGCACAAAACGTTCCGCAAACCCGGCGACAAAACACCAAAACAGTAGTTTATATTGATTTTCGAAACCCTGTGGCATTAAGTTTTTCAAAAAGTCCAATAAATTAAAATCGTTAGGGGGGGTAATTGTGGGATATTTTGGGAATAAGGAACCACTGATAAGACCTCCGGCAAAAATCAGTGTCAAAACTATCGCAAAAAAAACACCGCTCAACCGGGCCACCATCAATCCTCCTTGTCCCACTTTTAAAACATCGATTAGCGAAACACCGTCAATTCCTATGCTGCGAATTCGTTGTTCAATGCTTAAGGATGCCCCGATAAGTCCGATGGTGCCCACCAGGATTAAACAAGTAATTGGATCCACCTTCGAAGAACCGAAAACCTGCTGAAAAGCCACGACGAAAAGGACGATTCCCGTCAGCAAAAAGAACATGTTGTTTCTTGAAATGGTCCTTTTAACATTCCCGATGTACTTTTGGAAAACATGCGCCCGGGATGTTTCATCGATCAGGATTTTCGCCTCTTCCCTCAACAAATCCTCGGGTGCGGATTGAACATCATAATGCCGGGATTCGAGAAATTTATCGTAAACCTTGTCACCCACCAGTGTTTGGTACCTCAATCTTAAAATGAATATTGCTCCCCGGACCCTATCAATCGGATAAATATCCATCATCAAGGATTCAAATCCATAAAAATCCTCGAGACGAAATTCCCCGCTTTTAATTTTACTTATAAACAGGCCAGCCTGCCTGGATAATCCACGAAGTTTTTGCGAAGGTTTTATTGTCTCGTAATCCATAACGAATTTTTTGCCCATGCGAATCAATTGTGGATCTGAATCCGAATAAATTATATGTTCCCTGTAATAACTAATAATATTTTTCAAAAACATAAGAAACCTTCTTTTAACTTTTTTTACCAATACACAATTTGGTTAATTCGGACTCAACCCTCGTGGTCATCCGGGGTGTTCCCGGGATGATAGTGGTTGTCGGGGTTCTCATGAGTTGGGTTGATTCCGCCAATTTTGGTTCACCCTAAATCGCGTCGGTTTGGCCATTGCTAGGGCTGATTTTAGGAACCTTGGATATATCCATTTCGACCTCCTGGATAAACCTTAAAAACCCGCGAATGACACAGCTAAAGTCGGATATGATTTTTCTTGCCAAATACTGGTTCCGGCTGAAACAACTAATCTTTGGTCGACACCGTACAACCATGAAAAACCGAGGAATACACCCAAGAATTGTGTCGAAGCGCTTTGGATTGAATTCGTAGAAGCCCCAACCGTTGCCGCTAACGCGCTAGGGTAGCCCGGTTCAAGGTATATATGAACAAAAATGGCCGGGGGTGTCTGGTTAAGGGAATAACGACATAGGTTTAATAAATCCCCAGGACAGTTAAATACACCCATTAAACCGATACTGGTTTGGAAGGTGGCCCCACTGACGTACACCTGGTAAAAATTCGGTATTAATTCCGGCGTCGCGTTGGGGAGGGTCAGGTCGGTAACAATCATGGAAAATAATATGTATTTTCCAGTCGCTAAAATCGGAACTGAGGAAGTAAAAGTCACTGGGACGTCCCCCGGAACACTCAAGACATCCGTAATTCCCTGGGAATTTTTCAAATTACTAACCAGAGAATTTATACCCGTTAGATTCGGTTGGATAACAGTTCCAAAAACATCAATTTTAACTTTTTTCGAGTCGTAATTCACGACGTGAAATGTAATTGTATCCCCGTAATGAGCCGTTCTCATATTCCAAATGGGTCTCATGTTTGTATAATCAAATATTATTTGGTTACGATTTTCCTTTTCTTCACCGAATACCTTTGAGTAACGTTTATACCTGGTTTCCTCGGTATCTCCATTTGGGGCGGCAGGAACTTCCGGTTTGGCCAGCGACTGGACTTGCGGGTTCCCTTTTTTGTGTTTTTTAGAAGTTAGTGCCGATACTGGGGTAGTTTGTGAAGAAGGCGTAGAGCTTATCCCAGGGGTTGTATTTTGCGCGAACGCGAAGTGATTCCAAGCCAACGAAAATACCAACAGTAGATTGAATTTTAACCGCAAAGGAAACCTCCGGGTGGTTTAATTAAACGTCATCCGAATTTCGGGAATGATGACAAATATTGATGACAAGGTCAAATAAAATGGGTGGGTTTTTGTTCAATTATTAAAACCCGCACAAAAATTGTCGTTTCGGTGGTGAACGTTAAAATTGGGATAAATTGAGTTACTTGTTAAAACCAGGTTAGACGGAGGGGATGGAGTTATTTATTGAATTTCGGCTTTGGTCGATCTTTGAGATCGATGGTTTCAGCCGTTAATTTTTTCATTTCATCGGAGAACATATTGGGAAGGGTGGCTACCTGGGCTTCGGTCAATTTGGCTTCTTCGTCGCCGAAAAGGCCGGATTGGAATTGAGAGAGTTGTTCCCCGATGGATTTAAGGATTAAGAGAGATTTGGCGGTGTTGATCGCGCCGCGCCAGAAAGGTCATTTTTTCCAATGGATTTATACCAAGTTTTAAACCACTCCTCACGGGTTGGTTTAAGGGGTACCAACCACTTTTGAACTGGGGACCCCGCTCTTGCCGCGTAGGCCCGGTACCGGTGGATTCCCCGGGAACTAATTTCAAAATGCTTTCCAATTGATACCAGGTCAACGCCTTTTCGAAGGAGATAAAGGACGTTATGTGACCTTACCACCTTGCCTGGCATCCCCATCAACCAAAGGTTGACTAAACCTCGATTTTCACTTTTCGAAATGCGGGGTTTCATTCCGGCCCGGTCATAGAGGAGCTTCACCTTTTCCGAAAAAGGAATTTTTCTATCCATTACCCGCTTCCATTGGGGCCGGATTTTGAATGTTTTTCGAATCCCCAAGAAATGACGGAACCCATAAATTGCGGTGTTTCGGTGAATTCCCGCGGCCTTAGCCATTACACTGACATTCCCGCATCCATAGGCATACCAGGTGAAGAAATAACTGGCTTCGAGATTTTTAAAAGTGATTCCTCTTTTCCAAAGAGAGGTCAAGACCTTGAAGCCCTTTTCAAGATTGCCCTTTTTCTTAGCTTTCCAAAGGAGTTTTGGGTCCGGGATCCAATAATAACTGTTATGAAATTTTCTTTTTTTCATTACTTATCGTATTCAATTCCGGCTTTTTTGAGGAAATCCACGATGCGGCGTTTGATTAAATTGATTTCAACGGCTTTGAGCTCCCTACCCAATAGACCAACCACTTGAAAGGCGGCGTCTTTGAACACGGCGTGGAATGTGTATTCATACCATTCCTTTTGTTCATCCTCGTCCATGTCTTCGTATTCCAGGTCTTCAAACTTCTTGGGGCAAGGAATGTCATAGAACATCTCGATGCCGAGAAAGCCGTTCATGAAATGGGCGATGCGTTCCAGGTCTGATTTTTTATGGTGGGGGCCGTACGGAGCGGGTATTTCAGACATGTTTAACCTCGGATGAAATGCCCTATTCATTAAAAGCGTTGACAGTATGAGGCCCGCCTAAACAAGACGAGCCAAGGTCTCTCGGTTAAGATGGTTTCTGCGAGGAAATTCATCAAAACCAAAGGAGAAGACCATGACTCGTGATCAGTATCTTATCAAGAGAAAGCTGAACATCCTAGATTTGGGAGATCAGCTGGGAAATATCAGTGAAGCTTGCCGAAAGTTGGGGATTTCCCGCCAACACTACTACGACATCCGAAAAGCCGTTGAGGAAGAAGGGGTCCAGGGACTGCTGGAAAAATCCCGGAAAGTGGCCCGTGTCCGTAACCGGGTAGCCCCTGAAATCGAAGAAGCTGTGTTGGAATACGCCCTCCAGTACCCCATTCAAGGGCCTGTTCGAGTATCCAACGAACTGAAAAAGGCCGGCCATGTTATTTCATCCGGTGGGGTGAGGACGGTCTGGTTACGCCATGACCTGGAAGTGAAAGCCAAACGCTTGAAGCGGTTGGAGAAGTGGGCGGCAGAAAACAATGGGATTTTGACCGAATCCCAGGTCGTCGCGCTGGAAAAGGTCAAAGAAAAGCAGGAAGCCCATGGGGAAATCGAAACCTTTCATCCTGGGTTCTTGATGGCCCAAGACACTTGCTACATCGGAACCATCAAAGGGGTCGGCCGGATTTACCAACAAACCGGCATCGACACTTATTCCAACGTGGGTTTCGCCAAGGTCTACGCGGAGAAGACGGCTTTGGTAGCGGCAGACTTCTTGAACGACAAGGTATTGCCGTTCTTTGACGAGCATTGGGTGAGTGTTTTGAGGGTGTTAACCGACCGTGGGACGGAATACAATCCGCCCCCGGCTTCATCAGCCGGGGGAACGTTGCCGACAACGGCGATCCGCACACCGGACCCGGTTTCAATCCGCCCCCGGCTTCATCAGCCGGGGGAACTTTAGCTTCGCGCATAGCCCCGCAATTTACCCAAAGTTTCAATCCGCCCCCGGCTTCATCAGCCGGGGGAACAAGTGGGAGTAGAGGTTTTTGTCCAAGTATTAAAGTTTCAATCCGCCCCCGGCTTCATCAGCCGGGGGAACCTTGAGGATCGAGACCGGCGGACAACAAACACCCGTTTCAATCCGCCCCCGGCTTCATCAGCCGGGGGAACACCTGAACGTCTGCAAGATCACGTCGATTCCAAAGTTTCAATCCGCCCCCGGCTTCATCAGCCGGGGGAACAATAGAAGATTTCAGGATGGAGAGGGATTATTGTTTCAATCCGCCCCCGGCTTCATCAGCCGGGGGAACCTGGAAAATTCGTGGTGGGAATGCTGGAACAAAAGTTTCAATCCGCCCCCGGCTTCATCAGCCGGGGGAACGGCCAAGGACGGCAAACCCGCCAAGCCTTACGTGTTTCAATCCGCCCCCGGCTTCATCAGCCGGGGGAACCCAGGAACTCAAGAAGCAATCTCTCTTGGCCCATGTTTCAATCCGCCCCCGGCTTCATCAGCCGGGGGAACTCCTGCGTCCCAAAATGTCCCCATCCCCAAGAAAGTTTCAATCCGCCCCCGGCTTCATCAGCCGGGGGAACGGGTCCCCTGTCTCAATTTTAACAGGCGCGCGAGTTTCAATCCGCCCCCGGCTTCATCAGCCGGGGGAACTGTAAATACTTTTAAACCATAAAAAATTATTTGCTGGTTTCAATCCGCCCCCGGCTTCATCAGCCGGGGGAACGCCCCGGACAGGTCAGCCCCGGACAGGTTAGCCCTGGTTTCAATCCGCCCCCGGCTTCATCAGCCGGGGGAACGACCCACAACGGTTGTGACCTCAACGAATGACGGGTTTCAATCCGCCCCCGGCTTCATCAGCCGGGGGAACATCCGGCCCCTGCGCCCACCCAGGCCCCCAAAACGGTTTCAATCCGCCCCCGGCTTCATCAGCCGGGGGAACACCCGAATACCCTCGGTCATTCCGTGGTATACCAGTTTCAATCCGCCCCCGGCTTCATCAGCCGGGGGAACCCCTAAGTGCGAATATAGACGTGATTCACCCATAGTTTCAATCCGCCCCCGGCTTCATCAGCCGGGGGAACTTTCCAAAATCCGCCTCAACTCCTCCGCCCTCAGTTTCAATCCGCCCCCGGCTTCATCAGCCGGGGGAACTTGTAGGTTCCCGGTAAAACCTGTGTGAAGAAAGGTTTCAATCCGCCCCCGGCTTCATCAGCCGGGGGAACTTCATTATTTCAACCTTGGAAACTCGGGTCATTGTTTCAATCCGCCCCCGGCTTCATCAGCCGGGGGAACTGGCGCCCAAACTTACCCCTCGAAGTTCCACAAGGTTTCAATCCGCCCCCGGCTTCATCAGCCGGGGGAACTTGAATTGGAGTGCTCTTTAATTCCCCTTTATCTGGTTTCAATCCGCCCCCGGCTTCATCAGCCGGGGGAACTTTGTGCTCATCAAGTAAAGGCTCCGCGTATTGGTTTCAATCCGCCCCCGGCTTCATCAGCCGGGGGAACTTCGTGAGGCTTGCGGGAACGATGACTTTACTTTGTTTCAATCCGCCCCCGGCTTCATCAGCCGGGGGAACTACAGCATTTCCCGCGAATCGTACAGGGGGAAAAGTTTCAATCCGCCCCCGGCTTCATCAGCCGGGGGAACCACGGTCCTCCGCATTGACACTCCCGTCATATCTGTTTCAATCCGCCCCCGGCTTCATCAGCCGGGGGAACCTTGGGCGGCCTATAACTGTTGGCGGTCAAAAATGGTTTCAATCCGCCCCCGGCTTCATCAGCCGGGGGAACCACCGATGCTATTCATCTCCTGCGCGAAATAAAGTTTCAATCCGCCCCCGGCTTCATCAGCCGGGGGAACCCGCTTCGGCGGGGGTGTAATCATCCAAGGTGATATGGTTTCAATCCGCCCCCGGCTTCATCAGCCGGGGGAACTAAATACGTTCGGGTATTCAACCGCCATGTCGAGTTTCAATCCGCCCCCGGCTTCATCAGCCGGGGGAACCTGCCAGCGCCGCCACACGAAGCTGTGCGATTACGTTTCAATCCGCCCCCGGCTTCATCAGCCGGGGGAACTGATTCCATTCCGCTGGTTTCTCGTTATTTAAAGTTTCAATCCGCCCCCGGCTTCATCAGCCGGGGGAACCCCTTTTACGGGGATGGCCCATTCCGATTGCCCTTGTTTCAATCCGCCCCCGGCTTCATCAGCCGGGGGAACGCAGGGAGCAAGAGGCCGAGGATCAGCGCGTTAAAGTTTCAATCCGCCCCCGGCTTCATCAGCCGGGGGAACCTCTTATTATTTTTGGGGAGAAATGCCGGCCCTTCGTTTCAATCCGCCCCCGGCTTCATCAGCCGGGGGAACGAATGTGATTGTACCTCAAGTAAATATTGTAAAAGTTTCAATCCGCCCCCGGCTTCATCAGCCGGGGGAACTTAAAAGCCCGATGGTCCAGCCACCTTTGCCGCGTTTCAATCCGCCCCCGGCTTCATCAGCCGGGGGAACCTACTGAGTTAGATAAGCACTTTGTCATATACTCGTTTCAATCCGCCCCCGGCTTCATCAGCCGGGGGAACTTATCGACGAAAGCCTTTTGGATAAACAGTTCATGTTTCAATCCGCCCCCGGCTTCATCAGCCGGGGGAACCGAAAGCCCCAGCCAGCGGCCCTATGGCCCCTAAGTTTCAATCCGCCCCCGGCTTCATCAGCCGGGGGAACGGGAGTTGATGCCCTCCTGCAAAGTGTATTGCTGGTTTCAATCCGCCCCCGGCTTCATCAGCCGGGGGAACTTGGAATTATAAAGCCAGTCGAGCCACCAGAAAAGTTTCAATCCGCCCCCGGCTTCATCAGCCGGGGGAACTTTTCGTGGCCTGGCTCGGTGCCGGTATACCCTTGTTTCAATCCGCCCCCGGCTTCATCAGCCGGGGGAACTCCGATTCCCGTCGAGATAATCGTGGTTGTGAAAGTTTCAATCCGCCCCCGGCTTCATCAGCCGGGGGAACGGCAACCCAGGTCACCCTTACGTCATTCAGTGGGTTTCAATCCGCCCCCGGCTTCATCAGCCGGGGGAACCGTCAACCTGGCCCATTTGGGTGAAACTCCCTAGTTTCAATCCGCCCCCGGCTTCATCAGCCGGGGGAACTGCGCCTCATAATCTCCTGGGCAATCAAGGCTTTTAGGGCCCTACGGCGCATACCCAAAAGATGCGGCGGGTAAATGCCACCCTCTCCGCTCATAAAACCTCCTTAAACTCCTTTAAAATCAGCCTAAACACAATATCGCGAACCTCTAAGGCCTCAGGCCACACTTAGAGTCCGCGCTAATGCCGATACGCCATCGGCACACTCAAGGCTCATACTCGACAAAATGTGCTTAAATTAATAGCGGCTCCTCCAAATCCAGCGGTTTTGCGATGCCATGGTGTTCAATCTTGGCCTTTGCTTCCTCATCCAAAAAATAAATCCTGAGGCTGTCCTCTTCCTTGTTGATGATTCTCAACAATGCCGCCCGTAGCATCACCCACTGGTCCTTATTCACGACACACTCAAACACGGACAGTTGGACACGTTTCCCATAATTTTTACAGGCCTGGGCGATTTTCCGAAGCCTCTTTCGCCCCGGCTTATCCAAGGTGTTCACGTCATATGCCACGATCACCAGCATTACAAACTCATTTCAAGATACAGGGTATATAAACGGGATCATCGCCGCGTATCACCCGCGCCAGCAACTTGGCCTGGATGAACGCCAACTGTCCGACCGTGCATTGCTGATCCAACAAGGGATGGGTCAGGATTTCCTTTTTTCTTTCCTGCCAGGCCACCACAACCGCTTTCCGGGTCGCGTCATCCATCTCCACGCCTCCCCCTTCCCGCTTCTCAAAACCCTTGGCGGAAACCTGTTTGCGGTTCACTAGGGACAAAACCAGCCGGTCCGCCGACAAAGTCCTGAATTCTTCCATCAAATCCAACGCCAGACTCGGCTTTCCGGACCGGTCGCCATGCAGGAAACCCACATTCGGGTCCAAGCCGGTCGCGCTCAAAGCCGCCACGCAATCATGAAGCAAAAGGGCATAAACAAACGAAAGCAGGGCGTTCACTGGGTCTTTCGGCGGTCTGCGGTTGCGACCATCCAAAACAAAGTCTTCCCGTTGCTGCCGGAAACAAAGATTCAAAGAACCAAAATATTCCCGGGAAGCCATTCCCTCGTGCCCGCGAACCTCATCCAAGCTGGCCGCTTTTTCCATGTTGCGGATATAGGACGCCAAGCTTTCCCCCGTTTTTTTCAAGCCGTCCGATTCCACAGGACTTTCCGATTCCCTCGCCGCACGCATCAGGGTATTGCGGGCGTTCTGGATTTTTCCGGCGATAAACGATTTCGCCAGGGCTATGCACTTTTCCGGATCATCCGCCGCACGGAACTGCTTGCGCCTCAGAAGCACGTTTCCCGAAACCGGTGCGTCCACCCGCGCCAAAAGCCTGCCGGAGTAGCTCAGAAAAGTCACCGACACCCCTTGCTCGGCTAAAAGCCCCATCGCGGAGGGACTTACCATCACTTGGTCGAAAACCACAACTGATTCGAGGTGGTGAACCGGCACCCGCAATTTTTCCTTCTTTTCCACTTCCACCTTCAAGGCCAGCCCATCCCGGTGTAGATAGGCCCCTTCCGTCATCACGTAAAGTGTATTGAGTTTTACGTCCATGGTACAGGCTCAAACAGCGTTTTTTGGGCCCGGGAAACGCGGCTTCGGTTTATCTCGGGCATACAAACTTTCCGCAGGGAACAACCTTCGCACTTTGACAGTAGAACCGCCTCCGGCACCACCCTGGTCCGTAAAAGGCTTCTCACTTCCCCAATCGTTTTTTCCGTCAATTCCCTCAATCCGGTGTCAAACGCCACTTCCCGTCTGCGCCTGGATTTCACATGGTAAATCGACCCGGTAGGACAGGCGACGCCCATCATTTCCTCCAGGCAAAGGGCCTGGGCGCATAGTTGGATGTCGTCGTTATCAAAGGCGCGTCGGGGGCCGTGTTTCATCTCCACCGGGTATGGGATGCTGTCGCGCATCTCCACCCAATCCGCCTTGCCGCTCAGGCCTAACCGATCCGAACTTAGGGGAAGCGCTCTTAACACTTTCACGCTTTCCCGCACCTCGTAACCCGGCGCGTCCGCTCCCTCATGATCTAGCGTTCCCAACAGAGTGTAGTGGTTGTGAACGAAGGTCCCTTCCACATACATCAAGGCGCAACGCCTCGGACAAAAGGCGTACTGGTTGAGCGCAGAAATAAGAATAATTTCGTCCTCAAAAAATGACATACGCCCCCTAACCAAAAACCTCATTCCATCCCTAAGGAACACTTCCTAAATCATCCTCATTGTTTCAATCCGTTTTCCTTAAAATGAACCAAGCCTTTCAATCAGATCAATTTCATCACCTCAACACCCGACAATCCGCTCTCATCAACCGTAACTTTGTAGTTGTCATAAGATCGAGGTATTGAATCGGCAATTAATTTTTCAATCTTGACGCGCTCAAAGAGCTGGTGGGCCGGTGCGTTTCCCAAAACCGACTGATGTTTGAAAACAATCAGTTTCCTTGGAGCCATTCCGGTACGAGCCGCCGACCGATCATGCTCCCACATCATCTTTAATGAATCCCACAAAAGACCCAGGTCATCTTCATTGAAACCCGTATCCTGTGCCAAGTTCGCCGACACAAAACCATGACACCGGTACAAACCGTAGGGAATAAGATTCTTGCGGCCCATGGTCTGGTTCAAGGAGTTTTCATCCTTGGCATCTGCAACCGCCATACGGGTAATGGAAATATCCAGCGGCAAAACAGGATCCAATGACCGAGAAAATGAAATTTGAACGGGACCTCGAACTTGTCCGGCGTTTTCCCCCGTCGACATCACAGCCCCGAAAGTTCTCACGTCAAAGTAGTTATTGCACATCCATTGCCTAGCCAATCCAACCTGTTCCCGGGTCGCCCCTTTTTCGCCTTTCAATTTAGTCTTTACCGCCTCATGAGCCTCCTTGATTTTTTCATTCAAAACACCATGATGCTCTATGAAAATAGCATTTGGCCTTTTGTTTTCCTTAACAATCTGTGCGTAATTTCTGATTTTTCTTTTCAAGCATACGTCCGTTACGATCCCATAACCATCTTGGGGATCAATTCGGGGCGCATTCCCCGAATCCGGGTCGCCGTTCGGATTTGAATTAACCGCATCAAAGAGATACACAAACTCGTAACGATTCTTTATCATTTGGCTCATTGGCCTTCCTCCTTAACGTTTTTTCTCTCCAAAGATTGCCGGGTATAATCGGCCCTTTGGTGGTAATACCCAAGGGCGAACATTCCTTGGCCTTCCAAGTTCAAAGCTTTTGGCCATTCTTTCAATTCATTCGTCAAGACCTCAAAATCCTTCTCTAAATTCCAAGCCGCTCCTCCCTTGCTTTGTTTCAGCTTGGATAAATGAAACTGAGCGTTTCGAAAAAGACGTCCCATAACCAAAGCGGGCGTTACGCAAGCACTGGCGTAAAAACGTCCTACAACATCGGCATTGACTTCCCCTTGCGCCAAATACTGCAAACGATCAAAAACTGAAAAAATCCTTCCGCAAAGATAGGCTGGTTCTTTCAAATCCTTGTTCAATTCTATTGTCACCATTCCATTCACCTCCTTATTATTTGGACTTCTCAACAGAAAAATCTTGATGAGAGCCATCCTCCTTTGATTCAGCTTATCTCCTTCCAATTGTTGGCGTTTACACGCCGTCGCATAAACTCCGAAAGGAATTGCTCCTCGCGAAAAGGCGCCGTGGACCAGTCCGGAAAAATATTGGGGCGGTAATTCGT
>Ga0207052_10312_pt1 | contig 12266 bp, 11 predicted proteins | sample Alteio_BWMinCont_62_FD_153294 | JGI IMG/M metagenome (GOLD analysis project Ga0207052, IMG submission 153294) | Enriched cells from forest soil in Barre Woods Harvard Forest LTER site, Petersham, Massachusetts, United States -... | ecosystem: Environmental > Terrestrial > Soil > Temperate forest >...
TTGAACTTTTCCATGACAGGTCAAATAAAGTTAGTGATGGAAAAATGGAAAAAAGAGACGCCATTAAAATAATAAACGAACAGCATTATATAGGTTATTGGTTTGAAGAAATTGAAAACCCACTGGAGGTAGAAAAATCAAACCGCATCTTCGATTTATTAAACCAGGAACCTAAAGTTTTTGCAACTAAAGAACAATTACAGGGCTTGCATATTTTAAATAAACCTGTAGAAGAAAAAGACTTTCAATTCGAATTTTTAAAAATACTCTTCGAAAAAGGAAGATTAAATAACAAGATTGATGTAACAAAAACCTTAGAAGGGTTTTTCCCCTTAGACAAATATAAACACGATGACATTCTTACCCAAGATTTAGCAATTAAACATTTTTTGTATCCATTAAGGGAAGATAAACTTATAAAATATGATACCCTTGTGAATGACAATTTTGGGAAGCCTTATATTTGTCGATGGGATGCAGCAATAACTAAAGACGGAATAGATTTTTATTTGCGATTGAGCGAACGACTTATGCCTATAAAAATACCGGAAGCCATACAAATTACTCCCCATGAAATAAAACGCCAATCAGGGACGACTGTATTTGTCAAAATATTTAAGTGGACTGTAAATAAAACTGCATTTATTATCATGTGGGTTATCATAGGGATATTGGGAACTGTAATTGGTGGATTATTATTAATTTGTTGTATTAATTATTTCAAAAACAAGGGATTTACATTGTAATGTTTTTCACCTTATCCCAACTAATATATAGTTGCCAAAATAATTATACCTTAGTGTAACAAACCGGCTTTATTTACCATCTTAGTTTTGTAAGTAAAATCTCCTAATTTAGCTTTCAATTAACTGACCTGTAATTCATAATTTATGATAAAGAAATTTTACTTTATTCTGCTGCTCTTTTTTACAACTTCGGCTTTTGCACAAAAAACCTATATCCAGTGCGGAAAACTTATCGATGGTATTTCAAATACGGTACAAACAGAGGTTACCATAGTGGTTGAAGGACATACGATAACCGATATTAAAAAAGGTTATATAGCTGGTGATGCGGGCGATAAGCTAATTTCCCTTAAAGATAAAACGGTAATGCCGGGGCTTATCGATTGCCATGTCCATTTGGAAAGCCAGTTTAGTAAAAACACCCTTTTAGAAGGTTTTACTTTAACCGATGCCGATATTGCTTACCATGCTGCTGTTTATGCAAAACGGACATTGATGGCAGGCTTCACAACTGTGCGCGATTGTGGCGGCACAGGTGTAAATATCAGCTTAAGAAAAGCAGTAGCGCAGGGCCTGGTTGACGGCCCGCGGATAATTACCGCCGGGCGTGCAATTTCAGCAAGCGGCGGCCACATGGATAATTCTGTGGGCTTTAGGGACGATGCATTCAATCATAAAATGGGCCCGGATGATGGCGTTGCCGATGGCCGGGATGAGCTGATAAAAGCCGTGCGGTTACAAATAAAACGGGGATCGGATGTAATTAAGATAGCTTCTACCGGCGGGGTGCTTGATTTGAGTGAAAATGGCTCTGGCGCTGAATTTACGATAGATGAAATAAAGGCTGTAGTTGAAACCGCAAAAGATTATGGCTTGCGCGTGGCCTGCCATGCGCACGGCGCCGAAGGCATACGCAGGGCTATACTTGGCGGTGTTACCTCTATAGAGCATGGCACCTTTATGAATGAAGAAGATATGGAGCTGGCCAAAAAATACGGCACCTACCTTGTTCCTACAATTATTGCCGGCAAATCTGTTGCCGATTCGGCAAAGATTCCTGGATATTTTCCGCCTGTTATTGCCCGCAAAGCGATGGAAGTTGGCACACAGATACAGGCCAATTTCGGCAAAGCTTATAAAGCAGGGGTAAAAATTGCTTTTGGCACCGATGCAGGCGTTTATGCCCACGGCAAAAACTACAAAGAATTTCAATATATGGTTGAGGCCGGTATGCCGCCAATGGAGGCTATAAAAGCCGCCACCACCAGCGCCGCCGACCTGTTGGGCATCAGCGCTGAAACAGGCAGCATCAGCAAGGGTTTATCGGCTGATATTATCGCTGTCGACGGCGACCCGTTAACTGATATTAAAGTAATGAAAAACGTAACCTTCGTGATGAAGGAAGGAAAAATTTATAATCAATAAAAAACTTATGACAAAAATTAAAAAACTTTCGGCATTTATTTTTTCGGGCCTTATAACGGGCCTTGCCGTATCTGCAACGTATGCACAGGCGCCTGCTAAAGAGGCTGATGATCCGCTCATGAAGATATACCGCGCCACGCCTGCACGGATAAACGACCTTATACACACCAAACTTGATGTGCGCTTCGATTACAAAAAGCGCTTTCTGTATGGCAAGGAATGGGTTACTTTAAAGCCGCATTTTTATCCTACAGATTCGTTAAGGCTGGATGCCAAAGGCATGGATTTGAATAACATCTCTATAGTTGAAAACGGCAAAAACATCCCGTTAAAATTTAAATACAATGATAGCCTTACGGTAGCTATCCAGCTTGATAAAACTTATCATAACAACGAAACTTACACCATTTATATCGATTACACTTCGAAACCAAACCTGTTGCACGTTAAGGGCAGCGCAGCAATTAATGATGCTAAAGGTTTGTACTTTATAAACCCCGACGGTACCGAAAAGGATAAACCGGTACAGGTTTGGACTCAAGGCGAAACCGAAAGTTCATCAGCCTGGTTTCCTACTATCGATAAATCGGAACAAAAAACAACTGACGAGATCGTGATGACCGTTCCGGCTAAATATGTAACGTTATCAAACGGACGCCTGGCCTCGCAAAAAATAAATGGCGATGGCACCCGTACCGATGACTGGAAAATGGAACTGCCGCATTCGCCTTACTTGTTTATGATGGCTGTGGGCGATTTTAAAATTTATCATGATAAATGGCGTGATAAAGAGGTAAACTATTACCTGGAACCAAAATACGCCCCTTTTGCAAAAGAAATTTTCGGGATGACACCTGAATTAATCGAGTTTTACTCCAAATTATTGGGTGTTGATTATCCCTGGAATAAATATTCGCAAATTGTGGTACGCGATTATGTAAGCGGCTCCATGGAAAACACCTCAGCTACTTTACATGGCTCCCAGGTTCAGGAAACCCACCGCGAACTGATAGATGCCTATTACGATTTTGCAAGGCAATCCATCGCCCATGAGTTGTTTCATCAATGGTTTGGCGATTATGTAACCTGCGAAAGCTGGAGCAACCTTACCTGTAACGAGTCGTTTGCGAATTACAGCGAAACCCTTTGGGCTGAGCACAAATATGGTAAGGACGAAGCCGATGCCCACAATTACCAGGACATGCAGAACTATTTAGGCAATCCCGCGAATTATACTAAAAACCTGGTGCGCTTTCATTATGATGATAAGGAAGATATGTTCGACGCCGTAACTTATCAAAAAGGTGGCCGTATTTTAAACATGATGCGTAATTACCTTGGCGATGCTGCATTTTTTAAGGGTCTGAACATTTACCTTAAAACAAACGCATTTAAAGCCGGCGAAGCGCAGCAACTGCGTTTGGCCGAAGAAGAAGCCAGCGGCCGCGACCTGACCTGGTTTTTTAACCAATGGTATTATGGTGCAGGCCACCCCGTATTAAACATCAGCTACAAGTGGGACGATGCTGCCAAAAAAGAAACCGTTTATTTACAGCAAACCCAGGATGGGCAAACATTTAAACTACCTTTTGCCATCGATGTTTATGCAGGCGGTAAAAAAGAACGCCATAAAGTTTGGATGAACGATAAGGCCGATACCTTAACATTTGACGTAGCCTCGAAACCTGACCTTGTTAATGTGGACGGTGATAAAATGTTATTGTGCACAAAGACCGACAATAAAACACTGGATGAGTTTGTTTTTCAATACTTTAACGCACCGCTTTACCTCGACCGCTTTGAGGCCATTAATTTCGCTGCCGGGCACCAATCAGATAAAGCCGCACAAAAGGTGCTGATAGCTGCTTTAAAGGATAAATATTATGGCTTGCGTATAATGGCTATACGGGCCCTGCATATGACAAATGATGACATTCATAACGCAGCCTTACCGGTTTTAACTTCTTTGGCCCAAACCGATGAAAATACCTTAGTTCGCGCCGCAGCGATAAGCGCTTTGGGCAAGCTAAAAGCATCCGGCAATATGAATATATTCAAACAATCGCTAAGCAGCGACAGCTATGCTATACAGGGCGCTGCCTTAGATGCAATAAACCTTTTAGATCCGGCACAGGCATTGCCATTGGCCAAAGGCTTTGAAAAAGATAATAAAGGGGCGCTTACAACTGCTGTGGTAACTGTTTATGCTACAAATGGCAGTAGCGAACAATGGGCCTATGTATTTAACGCCTATAAAGAGGCTTCGCCCCAAGGTAAATTTAATATGATACGCGGCGCCTTTTCTTCAATGGTCGGCCATGTTGACAAGCCGGAGTACGCGCAACAGGGCATCACTGCTATAAAAGAGTTTGGCATTAATTTTAAACAATTTGGAATTGCGCCGCCTATTATTAGTGCGCTTAGCGATATAAAAGCACAACGCACTAAACTAAATGACACTGCTTCGGCCCAAGCCGTCGATGATGCCATTAAAGCTATTAATGATGCTAAATAAACTTTAATTTAAATGCGAAGTATTGCGCATTTGTAGATGAAACAGAAAGCCGGCTATAATTGGCCGGCTTCTTTTTTTAACATATTTCAAATTAATTTAACATCCCTTTAACAATTTAATTTGGCCAGTTTTCTTTATTTTTGATATAAATAAACAATCATGAAAAGATTCCTACTCCTTCTGGCATTAATAGCAGGCTTTTCCCAATTGAAAGCGCAACAATTTTTCCCGGCAAAACCTGCTGATAGTACAACATACAGTCTTGATAAATTGCTTAAGATAAGCCCGGTTAAACCATTTGAATTAGTAAAGCCAGATCTTAACCTAACCCAAGTTTTTAATAATACTTTGACCCTGAATACAGGTGCCAATATCGACCATATGCCTGTTGCGGTTTTGGATGGTTTTTCAAAAATGCCGGTAGTGAAGATTGGTGGATATTATACCATGCCGGTTAAAAAAATTGGTAGTGAGGAGGTGTTAACGGGCAATCAAAATTTGCTCCGGGGATTGCCGACTTTTAAAACGCCGTAAACGGTGTGATTTGCTCATCTCTTTAACATAAAATTACAGATCAATAAACTACGTTAGGTTTATTGCGAAAAGGCATAAAATTATATCTTTGAAAATGCCTTATAATAAACCACCTATTCCGGGAAGGTACATCGATCCGTTAGTTGATTTTGCTTTTAAGAAAATATTTGGCAGCGAGCCGAATAAAGATTTACTTATCGCTTTTCTTAACGAGGTTTTTCGTGGCCGCAAACACATCTTTGACCTTGGTATAATAAAAACGAACACCCCGGCGATCTTAAAGATGAAGGCGCCGCCATATTTGACCTGCTTTGCACAGGTACAAGCGGTGAACAGTTTTTGATTGAGGTACAGCGTGGACGGTTAGGCAATTTTAAGGAAAGGGCATTGTTTTATACCTCCCGCCTCATCAGCGACCAGGCTCCTAAGGGCAACCGCAGTGATTGGGCGTACAACCTTACTGAAGTATATTTGATAGCTATATTGGAGGATTTTACCTTGAGGATAAGTTCTGACCAAAAATATCTGCATGAAGTTGGCTTATGCAACATTGATACCGGAGAAATATTTTACGATAAGCTGGGTTTTACTTATATAGAATTACGTAATTTTGTTAAAACAGACGCCGAATTGGAAACCGATCTGGATAAATGGCTGTTCGTATTGAAACACATGGGCCGGATGAATAAGATACCAGTTTATCTGCGAAAGCCCATATTTGAAAAACTATTCAGTATTGCTGAATATACTAATTTTACAAAGGGGGAAAAAACGATGTACGATAGCAGCTTGAAACGCAAATGGGATAATAAGAGTGTACTTGATTACACATTACAAGAGGGCATTGAAAAAGGCGAACATAATAAGGCACTGAACATAGCACGAGAACTTAAAAAGGAAGGCTTACCGATTGAGTTCATTGCAAAAACGACAAAACTATCAATTGAGGAAATAGAGAAATTATAAGTTTTAATTACCAACCTTTTTAGTAGAAAAGCATACTCACTGCAATTAAAAATCCTTATTCAGCAATTTTTCCAGTTCAGCAAAGCTGATATTCATTTTTATACGGCCTTGTTTAGCATAGGAGAGTTCACCTGTTTCTTCCGAAATTATTATTGCTGTTGCATCGTTAGCTTCGGTAACGCCAATGCCAGCACGGTGACGCAGTCCGAATTGCGCTGGCAGGTCGGTCTTCTCTGTTAAAGGCAAAATACAACTCGCCGACTTTATTTTATTTTCTGCAATAACCACGGCGCCATCATGCAGGGGGCTGGTTTTTTGAAAGATACTTTCGAGCAAACGTTTTGATATTTTCCCGTCAATAACTTCGCAGCTGTTCTGATAAAACTGTTCATCATAGTATTTTGCAAAAACTATTAATGCGCCTGTGCGGTTTTGCTTCAGGCTTTTGCAGGCATCTACAATTGGTTTTATGCGCGCATAGTTGTTTTTTTCAGCCTCGGCCTTGCCAAAGAAATACTGCCACCATGCCCGGTTTCGCTGTAACGATGCATTTTTCCCTACCAGCAATAAAAATCGCCTTACTTCCTGCTGAAATACTACTATCAGTGCAATAATGCCTACATCAACAAATTTGCCGAGAATGCCGGTAAGCAGCTGCATATGAAGCGCCTTCACCACGTAATAAAGGCCGAATATAATTGCTAATCCGATGAAAATATTAGCCGCTATGGTGCCCCTTATGAGGTTATATAGCTGGTAGATAAGCAACGCTACCAGTATTACATCAAGGATATCAAAAAACGTAACTTTAAATAAACTGAAATCGAAAAAATGCATTTACTAAGGTAGGAAAGAGATGTGAGATATGAGACGTGAGATATGATATAAATGCTAAAAGCAGAAAGCCGAAGGAAAGAGATTTGAGATGTGAGACATGAGATATGAGATAAATGCCGAAAGCCATAGGCAAAAAGATTCTTTCTAATGCTATCTTTTCTCACTGGGATCGATCTCAAATCTCATGTCTCACATCTCATATCTCATAAAATGTACGGCCCGCCCGGTACGCCCCACCCCCATTTTGGCATTGGCGTGTCCGGCGTTTCGCTTGTTTCATCGGCATTTGAATTAATGACAGCAATGCGGGTGCCCCATTCAAGATAGGCTAAAAATGCAGAACGAAATTCGGGGTCAGCGGGCAAGACTAATTCATCCGCTGTTTCCAGCAGCAGTTCCATCCAGCGCTTTCTATGTTTTTCGGTTAAATGTTTTTGAAGATGCCTTTTTATCATTTCAAAATGATCGCCCTCAGTTTCACTATAAACTTTAGGGCCTCCCAAAACTTCGGCAACAAAATGTGCCACGTGCAACCTGTGCTGCGCCGACATATGTTTAAAAACAGGCTCCAGTATGTCGTCAGCCAAAACTTTATCGTAGAATTTATCAAATAGTTTTTCAAAAACCTGCATACCGCCAGCCCACTCGTAAAGTGTGGGAACTTCGTGTTTATCCTGGTTGCTCATATTCTTTTATTAATAACGTAAAGTTAAGCAGGATTAGCAAAATATAAAGGTCATTAATGTTTTGCAACCTTTTTCTTCGGAAATGCCAATGATGCTCCGATACTTACAGCCAATATGATCAGAATAATCAAAAGGGAATTGCCGGTAGTGAGCCCCATCCTATCCACATAATTTGCGCCAAGCATTTTTAAGCCGATAAAGGCCAGTAACAATGCAAGCCCGATTTTAAGGTAATGAAACTTATGTATAATATTCACCAGCAAAAAGAACATGGAACGCAGGCCAAGTATTGCAAATATATTAGAGAAGAATACGATATAAGGATCTTTAGTGATGGAAAAAATAGCCGGGATAGAATCGACCGCGAACACAAGATCGGTAACTTCGATGATGAGCAGCACCAACAACAGCGGTGTTATCATTTTTTTATGGTCAAACTTGACAAAAAACCTGTCGCCCCAAAACTTAGGGTAAACAGCAAAAAACCTGGAGGCAAATTTTACTATCGGATGGTTTTGCGGGTCTATCTTTTTGTCATCGTTGCGGTTAACATACATCACTATACCCGTGTACACCAAAAAAGCCCCGAAAATGTACAATATCCAATGAAACTGTTTTATTAATGTTGCGCCTGCGAAAATAAAACCAAAGCGCATGATTATAGCGCCTATTATCCCCCAAAGCAAAACTTTGTGGTAATGCTTTTCATCTACCCCAAAGGCGGTAAAAATAAGCACCATTACAAATATGTTATCAACCGATAATGCGTATTCAACTACGTACCCGCTGATAAACTCGAGCGACAAATTTTTGCGGTACAATTGGAGGCTTGCACCCAGGTTGTTAGGGTCTAAAGTAAGGTGATGAAAATTTTGAACATTAGCCTGCTGTAATGCGGCAAAGCTATCGATATGATGGAGCAGGTGCCCGTATTTATAAATGAGCAAATAAAAACAAAGCGTGAGCATTATCCAAACCGCGCTCATTATTGCCGCCTGTTTTATGCTCACCGGCCTGTCGGTTTTGGCAAATAAACCGAGGTCGATGGCCAGCATTATTAAGATAAAAATAATAAAGCCAGTAATGAAAATTAACTCGCTTTGCATTATTTATCATTTATTACGTTCGGTAGTAAAACGGACTAATTGTTCCAACCCTGTGCGTGCCTCACCCTGGGGGAATGTGTTTAATATCTCAAATGCTTCGTCCTGGTATTTTTTCATCTGGGTTTCGGCATATTGTAAACCACCTGTTTCCCGCACAAAATCAATGATTGCTGTAATCTTTTTTGGGTCATCATTATGATTTTTAACCAGGTTTATCATTTGCTTTTTAACAGTAGAATTGCTGTTATTAAGCGAATAAATAAGCGGCAGGGTAACCTTTTTCTCTTTAATATCGATGCCTAATGGCTTACCTACATCATCAGTCCCGAAATCAAACATATCGTCCTTTATCTGGAAAGCGATGCCAATTTTTTCGCCAAAAAGCCTCATTTTTTCAATCGTTGCATCATCGGCACCTGCCGATGCCGCGCCACATTCGCAACAGGAAGCTATTAAAGATGCTGTTTTTTGCCTGATTACTTCATAGTAAACAGGCTCTTCGATATCCATTTTACGTACCTTTTCAACCTGAAGCAGTTCGCCTTCTATCATTTGCCGCATGGCTTCGGATACTATTTTCAAGAACCTGAAATCATCGTGCTTTACCGATAATAACAACCCTTTTGATAGCAGGAAGTCGCCGACTAAAACTGCTATTTTATTTTTCCATAGCGCGTTAATGGAGAAAAAGCTACGGCGCTGGTATGAGTTATCCACCACATCATCATGTATCAGGGTTGCTGTATGCAAAAGCTCCACCAAAGCAGCCCCGCGGTGTGTTGATTCGTTGATACCTCCGCAAATACTCGCCGAAAAAAAGACAAACATAGGCCTGATCTGTTTTCCCTTGCGTTTTACAATATAGTGGGTAATACGGTCGAGCAGCGGTACCGAGCTTTGCATGGAAGATTTAAACTTTCCTTCAAAAACATCAATATCTGTAGCTATGGGTTTTTTAATCTCGTTGATGCTCAGCATTGAAACAAAACACGCTTTTATTTAACGAATCGCCTTGAGGCGCCGCGCACAAACATAAGTAAATTTAGTGGAATGGTGAGTGGTTGATTGGGTTGATTAAGTGAGTGGTTTGTTTTGAGTCGGAAAGTCGGAAAAGTCCGGAAAGTCCGAAAGAAGGTACGTGTATAACCCAATCAACTTAATCCAACTCAATCAACCTAATCCAACTTAATCAACCAACATTAACATAAATTAACAATATGAGGTTAAACCAATTACCCAATTTACCCTCTATTACTATAACAACATTAACAACGAAACAATATGAAACTTAAAATATTCGGAGGTTTACTGGTAGCAGCATTAGCTATCACCTCCATGGCCCAGGCACAAGAACGTACCCCTGTTATCAACCACAGGCAGCACAGGCAGGAACGCCGCATTAACCAGGGGGTACGCAATGGCGAACTTACCCGCAATGAAACACGCCACCTGCGCGGCGATGAACGAAGGATTAGCGAACAAAAGCGTATGGCTAAAGCAGATGGCCGGATGAACTATGCGGAAAGGGCGCATTTGCGCCACGAAGAAAACCGCACAAGCCGCGCCATTTACCGCGATAAACATAATGACCGTGTTAGGTAATAGTTTTTAAATACAAGTTGAGTTTTCATTTAGCGTCCCGGTTTTTCCGGGGCGCTTTTTTTATTACCGATAAAAGCAATATTATTTTACCTTTGCAATCCAAAATTACGGAGAGGTGTCTGAGTGGTCGAAAGAGCACGCCTGGAAAGTGTGTATACTTCAAAAGGGTATCGAGGGTTCGAATCCCTCCCTCTCCGCTGAAAGCGAAAAAGTGATCTTTTTAGAACACCTTTTCGCTTTTTTTTATATGATATTGTTAACTAACAAGTTAACAAACAAAAAACTAAAAAATATCCGGGAACCTAATGAGATTCGAACGCTTATAATTATTTGACTATCAACCAATAAAAATCTCACTATCCGCTTATAGCTCGGGTAGCACCGCCAGTAGCGCCATCACCTTTTGAATAAGAGATTTATCGGCAGCCGAATATTGTTTTGAGATTGCCATAGCCAGCCATTCCTCCCTTTCTTTGCGGCTGTCTGCCAGCCACTCATTGCCTTTTGGTGTAATCACTGCGTAGGATTTCCTTTTATCCGACGATACGGATTGGCGGGAGATATAGCCCAGCTCCGTGAGCCTGCTAAGTACCTGCGATACATATTGCGATGATAAGTTAAGCTGTGTGCAAAGCTCCGACGGTAATAATTGCTTGTCGTTGGTAAGCAATTGGATGACATTGAGCTCTGCAACCGATAGCTGTTCGGGGTTGCTAATCTGCTTCCTGAGCCTCCGGTTCATCCGGGTAACCAGGTCACGGATACTGTGCGCCACTTCTTTATCTTGTTCAGTAACCATTGTTTTATTTAATGAGATATAAAGGTAAGAAATAATTACCAAAGTTACTTTGATAATTCAAAATATCAAAGTAACTTTGTAAAGTAATTTTGATAATATGAAAAACAAAAAAGATACGGGATCGGCCAGGTTTCTGGCACCACTGGTATTGGGCATTATGCTTAACCCGCTGAACTCGACCATGCTGGCCACTGCGGTACTTGCCATCGTAGTGGCCTTTAAACAGGAGCAGGGCGCAGGAGCGCTGCTCATCATCCCGCTTTACTTTACTTCGGCCATCGGCCAGCCTTTAATGGGCCGCCTTTGCGATGTATTTAATCCCGGTAAGATAAACCTGTTTGGTTTCGTGCTGATCCTGTTATCCGGTATTGTGGGGGTATGTGCGCAAAGCTTTGGCTGGCTGATTGTGTCGCGCATTCTATTAGGCGTGGGCAGTTCGGCAGCTTATCCGTCCGCCATGACACTGGTGAGGCAACGTTATAAAGCATTGAACATGGAAGTACCAGGCCTCACTTTAAGTATTGTCGCTATCGCCGGCCAGGTTTCGCTGGCATTCGGGCCGTTCCTCGGGGGTATCCTGCTGGAAAGCTTTGGCTGGAAGGGCATCTTTTTTATCAATATACCGCTGGTGCTAATCGCCCTGTTGCTGTCGGTCAAAAATAAAAATGAAGTTAAGGTGGTAAAAGCTCAACAAAACAAAACCGCCCTGCAAATCTTTAAAGACCTGGATCCTTTAGGCCTGCTGATCTTTTGCGCCTTCCTGTTCGCTTTTTTAATGGCACTCCTTTATCCAACCTATTTGTACCTAAAAATCCCGGCTGCTGTTATCCTTTTGATCTTATTAGTGGTTGTTGAACTCCGGCATCCTAAACCCTTTATCGATATCAAAATACTGGGCCTGAATTTGCTTTTAAATACAACCTTTCTGCGGCAGATCGGCATCAGCTTTATCATTTACCTGGTGCTCTACGGCCTGCCGCAATGGATGGAGCAGTCCAAGCATATCAACCCTTCAAACGCCGGGCTGATTATGTTACCCTTCTCGCTAAC
>Ga0207052_10313_pt1 | contig 12228 bp, 10 predicted proteins | sample Alteio_BWMinCont_62_FD_153294 | JGI IMG/M metagenome (GOLD analysis project Ga0207052, IMG submission 153294) | Enriched cells from forest soil in Barre Woods Harvard Forest LTER site, Petersham, Massachusetts, United States -... | ecosystem: Environmental > Terrestrial > Soil > Temperate forest >...
TCTTACTCCTGGAACAACTTTACCGGGCTGGGGCCACATTGAGGGGCCATCCCTACCCCCGTTAATTTTTTTTCCAGGGCAAGCAGGCTTCCTCGCCGAAATGAAACCCCACAAGCCGCCCAAACGTCTTAAAATAAGATGATGTAAAAAATATCATCAATCTTGTTGAAGGATAAAATCGTTGGGTTGCGAAGGGGGAGGCATGGAAAATACAGGGTTATTCAAGGCACTACCCGTAATTGTCGTAAGTTCATTTTTGCTTTTCGCATCACCATTGGATGGTATTTCACAAACTGACAGCTCAAATATTGGGACTGAGCCTCCGGAATACGTTGTTGAAGATATTCATGGCTCAAATGTCCGGGTTTTGGAAGAGGGTGAGACTCAATGGGAGCCGGCGGTCGAGGGACAGTTAGTGGACTCTGGGGATGAAATTAAGGTTGGTGATGCATGCGAAGCCACCTTGATGCTGGAAAATGAAACTTCCGTTCATTTGTCTGAAAATAGCGACATGAAAGTCGAAAAGATTGCCCCGAATAAAACCGGGGGTTTTTTCAGCCGGTTACAAGTTTTGGCAGGCCTTATGTTGGCGGACGTAAAGAAAAACCTCCAAGACAGCCATTCGGCCTTCGAGGTGGAGTCCAATGGCGTCGTTTGCGGGGTTCGGGGGACGGCTTTCGAAGTCAGTTCGCAGGGCGATAATTCCCAGGTTTCCACCCATGAGGGAAAGGTTGAGGTTGCGAGCGCTGGGGAAACCCACATGGTGACGGCGGGAAACGCTTCTTCCTTCAAACGAGGGAAGTTTCAGCTGTTGCGCCGGTTGGACCGTTTCGAAATCCAACGGTTTCAAAAGTGGCGGGTTTTCCGCCAGGAGGTCCGTCAAAAACGCTTGCGGCGCATCGCCGAAATCCGGAATCACAAACGGCAACCCTGGTTACGCAGACACCCCCGCCTTAAAAATGAATTAGGGCGTGATCGGGAGAATAGAAAAGGGGGAAGAAAGTTGGAGAGGAAAAAAATAAAAAAGAAATTCCAGCGGGAAGATCGTTAAGGTCCTGGTTTAAGTGCGAAAGATCGACTAGAATCATACCGTGCTAAAAGAGGGAAGAGGCCACATCTCTTCTCTCTTTTATTTTTTCGGTTTTTGGAGAAGTCATGAATATCGCCCAGCGCCTTTCCTCGGTTGTACGCGAAACCCGCCTTGAAGACCGTCCCCAGCAAAATTCTATGGCCAGCGCCGTCAAAGAAACCCTGGAAAATGGAGGATTTTTGATGGTGGAAGCAGGGACCGGCGTGGGGAAAAGCTTCGCCTATTTGATCCCCGCCTTAGAATATGCCCTCCGCAACGGAGGCCCGGTGGTTGTTTCCACACATACCTTAACCCTTCAAGAGCAGCTTTATCAAAAAGACCTGCCCCTTGTCTTAAGGGCCCTGGAAAAGGAAGGCCTTGGTTCGGCAACTGCGGTGTTGATGAAGGGGCGCGGCAATTACCTCTCAAAGCGACGGCTGAAGCTCGCCTTGGAAAACAACCAGCAAATGGATTTCGCGGGCGAGGCGGGCGGCCTTCTTAAGGTCCAGGATTGGGCTTTGACTAGCCGGGAAGGGACCCTTTCCACCGCCACCTTCCCTATTTCGCCGGAAACGTGGAGCGAAATCAAAAGCGACCCCTTCCATTGTTTGGGGGCAAAATGCCAGACTTTCGACACCTGTTTTTATCACTCGGTCCGCCGGAAGGCCTACGGAGCCCATTTGATCCTGGTCAACCATGCTTTGCTTTTGGCCGATTTAGCCCTCAAAATGGAGGAAGACCAAGGGGTATTGCCCCCTTATCAAGTTTTAATCGTGGATGAGGCCCACCATTTACCCTCATTGGCTGCGGAGCATTTAGCCACTTCGGTTTCACTTTTCGAGTGCATGGGTTTAGTGAAAAGGCTGCTTTACGCGGATGATAAATCCCCCGAGGGCCGCAAGGGTTTGTTCTCACTGTTGCCCGTTCAAGGCGCGGGAGAGGCGGTCATGGAATTTAAAAAAGCCGCCGAGGATTTTTTCACCGCAATAGGGCTTTCGGTTATTCCGGTTAACGCCCAAAACCGGGCTTATCCGATGCCTGAATCGGTTCCTTCCACCGAGGGATTGGCACTGCCGCTTCAAAGGATCGAAGCTCTCCTTGAATTAGCGCAGGCTTCCGCGCCTTCCGAAGAGTTGGAATTAGAAGCCAGGGGAACGAGGGAAGAGTGCCGGGCTTTGGTGAAGCGCCTGTCCTTTATTCTGGAAAGGGGATGGGGTGAAGAGGCCTGTTATGTGGTGGAGCCGGATGGGCCCGCGTTAAAAAGAGGGATTATTACCGCCTCGACCGTAAAAGCCATTCCCCTGGACTCGTCGAGTTTGATCCGGGAAAACCTATTGTCCACCGCCAAGTCGGTTGTATTCACTAGCGCCACCTTATCCGTTGGCAATGATTTCGGTTACTTTAAACATGCCCTTGGCTTGGATGACCCTGACGAAGCCGGACGGGTTAAAACCCTCCTCGTAGGTTCGCCCTTTGATTATAAAAAGCAGGTGACGTTGTTCTTGCCAAGGTCAATGCCACATCCGCGGCGGGAAGAAGAGCGTTATATTAAAGAGGTCATTGAATATGTCCGGGCATCATTGAAGCATTCCCATGGAAAGGCCTTTGTCCTTTTTACCAGTTTCAAGATGCTGCGGCAGGTTTCAGAATCCGTTCGGAAGGACTTGGACGACATGGGGATTACCTTGTTAGTCCAAGGCGAGGAGGGCTGGGACCGGACCAGGCTTTTAAAGGTTTTTCGCGAGGACATTAACTCGGTTTTGTTCGGCGTGAATAGCTTCTGGGAAGGGGTGGACGTTCCAGGTGAAGCCCTTTCGAACCTTATCATCACTAAACTTCCCTTTCAAGTACCGGAAGGGCCCCTGGTGGAAGCGCGGCACGCACGGCTAAAAGAGCGGGGCTTGGAACCTTTTCAAGTGGAAAGTCTTCCGGAGGCCGTTTTGCGTTTAAAGCAAGGGTTCGGCCGCCTTATCCGGACCGCCACCGACGTGGGTACGGTCACCTTATTGGATCCCCGGGTTACTACCGAGAGATGGGGCCGGGTTTTTCTGAATGCCTTACCGGAGTGTGAAGTGGTCTACCTGTCGAAACCAGGATCGCCCGAAAAGGCGACTACGGTCAAAAGATCCAAAAGTCATTCCTAGCCCGTTAAATTGGAAGTTGAACACCCTTGCTTTGCCTGTAAAATAACTTCATGCCTCGTCCTAAACCCTCCATTTCCAAACCCTCCGTTCCCAAAGCGCCGGATGAGATTCGTATGATGAATCCCCAAAAAGCGGAGGATGATTTAGAACCCACCCTGCGACCACAGCATTTATCGGAATATGTGGGCCAATCCGCATTGAAAGAATCCCTCTTTATTACTCTGGCCGCCGCCCAGAAACGCAAGGAAGCTTTGGAGCATCTTTTGCTTTCGGGACCCCCGGGATTGGGAAAGACCACTTTAGCCTCAATCATCGCCAAGGAAATGGGCGTCAATATTAAGGCGACCTCGGGGCCTGTCATTGAACGAGCCGGGGACTTGGCGGCGCTTTTGACGAACCTCCAGCCTAATGACCTCCTTTTCATTGACGAAATCCACCGCCTGCCCCGCATAGTCGAGGAAGTACTCTATCCCGCCATGGAGGATTTTCAATTGGATATCATGATCGGCAAAGGGCCTACCGCCAGGGCCATTCGGTTGCAATTGCCCCCCTTTACCCTGGTAGGAGCCACCACTCGAGCGGGGAAGGTCAGCGCACCCTTACGGGACCGTTTCGGCCTTTCTTTCCGTCTGGAATTCTATACATCCGAGGAACTAACCGATATTTTGAAACGCTCCGCCGGGGTTTTAAAAATAAAGATTTCCGAAGAAGGTGCCGTTGAGATCGCCCGGCGGTCGCGGGGAACCCCAAGGCTAGCCAACCGCCTTTTGAAAAGAGTGCGTGATTTCGCCGAAGTGAAACGAAAGGGCGCTATCGACAGGGAAGTGGCGGACTCGGCTTTAAAAATTTTAGAGGTGGACGAACTTGGATTGGACCGGATGGACCGGCGGATTCTCTCCTGTATCGTTGAGAAATTCTCAGGCGGGCCGGTCGGCATCGAGACCTTGTCGATGGCCGTTGGAGAGGAAGCGGACACAGTGGAAGACGTTTATGAGCCCTTCTTGGTACAGATTGGTTTTCTTCAAAGAACCTCCAGCGGACGTAAAGCCACGCCACTCTCTTATCAACATTTGGGGATTGTCCCTCCGGCAGGCGCGCAGGGGGGCCTCTTGTGAGCAACACAAAACACGGATTGAAGAGCTCGGAAATACTTTTATACGCTGTCATTACCCTTTTAGGTGTGGCCATCGGACTTGTATTCCCTCAAATGGCTTATTTGAAAGCCGGCGGCGTTTTTTGGTTTTATATCATTTGCGTATTATCGGGTGTTTTCGCGGCCGGGGTTATCTTGTGGGTGGTCCAAAAGATAGTCTTAAGTCCCTTGGATGAGTTTTTGGACGCCATGGAGAAAGCCTCCCAGGGTGACCTCCAGGTTTCCATCCGCGGGAAATACATTGGAGATTTTCAAAAGTTGGCCCAGCACTTCAACCTTATGTTGGAGTCCCTTCGGGTTTCGGTCGTCCAATTAAAAACCAGTTCAGAGGAAACCCTTCACTTGGCTCAACAGCTGACCCAGACCATCCAGCAAATGCACGGCGCCACTGAGGAGGTGTCCTCCACCATCCAAAACATCTCTAAAGGCGCCGAGGAACAGGCCATGAAGGTACAGGAAGCCTTTAACATCATCGACAAGATGGCCGGGAATATCCAGGTTTCCGCCGAGTTGTTGAGCAATTCGGAAAAGGTCGTTTCCCGGTCGAAAAACGCCTCCGCGGCTGGAAGCCACGCGGTCCAAAAAACGATCATCCAAATGAACGCCATTCATGAGGTGGTCAATAATTCGGCCAGGGAAGTTACCGAGCTAGGAACGAGATCCAAGGCCATCGGAAAGGTCGTGGATGTCATTACCCATATCGCCGACCAAACGAACCTTCTGGCCCTGAACGCCGCCATCGAGGCCGCCCGGGCCGGAGAATATGGCCGGGGGTTCGCGGTGGTCGCGGAAGAAGTGAAAAAACTGGCTGATGGTTCGGCGGAAGCGGCCAACCAGATTGGCGTGATGATTAGGGAAATCCAAAAGGAAATTTCGACGGTGGTCACCACTATGGGCGCAGGCGCTGAAAAAGTCACCGAAGGTTTGGCCGTTGTGGCCGAAGGCGGCGGAGCCCTGAAGGAAATCCAATCGGCTTCGGATGAAGTGGCGAACCAGGTCCAGGAAATTTCAAAATCATTTGAAAGCCAGGCTGACCAGGCGGGGAAGGTGGTTGAAGCCATTACCAATATAGTGGCAGTTTCCGAAGAAAACGCTTCGGCTACCCAAGAGATTTCTGCGTCAACGGAAGAATTGACCGCTTCCATGGAATCCATGGTGGCGGCGGCCCGCCAATTGGAAGGGGTGGCCCAGCGATTGAAGGAAGCTTCGGCTAATTTTAAGGACTAAAACGCAAGAAAGATCGCCGTTTTAGAACCATCGTGGTATAGTTTCACGGGATTTATTATTTTTTTTGAACGTTTTTTTGAGCTTGGCTATTAAATTTTCCCTTGAAATTTTTAGAGGAATAAATATATTTTCTCCGTTCCGATTGTGCGGTTTGATCGTCCAAATGAAAAATACTCTTCAAGGGTTTTTTAATGATTGAAGTCAAAGACCTCGTTAAAACTTACGGAGACTTGGCGGCGGTGGACCATGTCACCTTTTCAGTTCCCCAAGGAACCATCCTCGGATTATTGGGCCCCAATGGGGCCGGTAAAACCACCACCATGCGCGTTTTAACGACTTCCCTGGCCATGAACAGCGGAAAAGTGACGGTTGACGGTTATGACGTTGCCGACCAGCCCCAAGAAGTTCGCAAACGAATCGGCTATCTACCTGAAGTCCCTCCCATTTATGGTGATATGGACGTAATTTCCTACCTCAAGTTTGTCGCCGACATCAAAGACGTGGCTCCTGCTAAAAAGGCAAATCGCATCGGGGAAGTTCTCGAAATGCTGGACTTGGAAAATATGAGCCGCAGGCTGATCGGCCATCTTTCGTTAGGGTACCGGCAAAGAGTGGGGTTGGCCCAGGCGATTCTCCACGATCCGGACGTCTTGATCTTGGATGAGCCGACCCGTGGTCTCGACCCAAAACAAATCCTTGAGATAAGGAAATTGATCAAATCCTTGAGCGGTCAAAAGACCATCATTCTTTCGACCCATATCCTTCCCGAAGTTTCTTCCACATGCGACGATGTGGTCATTATCGACCAGGGTAAGGTAGTGGCGGCGGACTCCGTGGAAAACCTATCCCAACGTTTAGCGGGGGGGAAAACCCTTGAATTGGAAGTCAAAGGTCCGGCTGTAGAAATAGAAAAGGCTTTCGAAAAGTTAGAGGGAGTCGCAACGGTTAAGGGCGTGGGCCGGGAATCCAAAGGGATTAACAAATTCGAAGTGACAACGGATGGATCCATCGAAGCAAGGGAAGGCCTTTTTCATTGCGTGGTGAAGAATAAATGGGTCCTCTACCAACTGAATCCCGTGGGCATGAGCCTGGAAGACGTGTTCTTGAAACTCACGACAAAGGAAAGTGTCTCGTGACTCGATTATTCATAAATTCATTAAGGCTGTCGGGTCAATGCCGAACTCATTTTTCGATTAAAAGAGGGTTGGTATGAACGCCAACAAAATATGGGCCATCGCCCGCAAGGATATTGGCCATTATTTCTCGTCTCCCTTGGGCTACGTGGTCTTGGCGGTTTTTTTCCTGGTCACCGGATTCTTTTTCGCGCTGATCGTCGAACAGACCCGTAGCGCCAGCATGGTTCCCGTGTTCCAAAACACCATTATCATTCTTTTGTTCATTACCCCCATGATCACGATGCGGCTTTGGTCGGAGGAAGAAAAAAGCGGTACGGCTGAACTTCTGAGGACTTCTCCGCTTACTTCATGGGAAATTGTGTTAGGTAAATATCTGGCTGTTTGTGTCTTTTTTGGGGCGATGTTGAGCGCGACCTTGGTTTACTTGGTCATTATGGTATTCGCGGGAAATCCCGATTTGGGGCCGGTGGTGGCAAATTATGTTGGATACGGCTTGGCCGCCATGTCCTTTTTCGCGCTGGGCCTCCTAGCTTCCACCTTAAGCGAGAACCAAATTGTCTCTGCGGTCATTACTTATGGGATTCTTCTTATGCTTTGGGTCATTGGGGCGGCAGGGGGCAGCGTTCAAGGCAAGTTGGGAGACCTATTGAAATACGTTTCCATTTTTGAGCACATGGATGATTTCTTCAAAGGGGTGATCGACCTAAGCCACTTTTTCTATTTTGCGAGCCTCATTTTTCTCGGCCTTTTCTTTTCGGTTAAGGTCTTAGAAAGTAAGAGGAGTTAAAATTGAAAATCTCGTCCCTTTTCCTTCAAGTGCGAGCTTATAACCAAGCTGTCTTGGCCACGGGATTATTGCTCGTGGTGGGCGGGGTATTTGCCGTCCTGATCGTTGACACGACCAATTGGTGGAACCTCACTTTGGTTGTGTTGGGGGTAGTGGTTTTGGGATTGTTCTTAGGTGCGAACTTGGCGGAAGTGAAGGCGGCGGGGAAGAGGCGGTCCACCGTGGTTAGGGCTAATTTGGCCCTGGTGGCGGTGGCGATGCTGGGAATCGTGGGGGGGCTCAATTACGTCATCTCCCGGCACCCTATCCGATTCGACATGACCGCCAACAAGCTTTACACACTCTCCGATCAAACCCTCGATATCCTCAAAAAACTTCCCCAGGACGTGAATGTGACCCTGTTTACCTCTTCTAAACGTTCCTCTGCCGAAATTCAAAGGGCCCAACAACTCCTGGAGGAATATTCCAAAAAATCCACAAAATTTCATTTCAAGGTGATTGACGGGGACAAGAATCCAACCGAAGCCAAACGGCTGGGGTTGCATGAGTACAACACGGTTGTTTTTGAGAGCGGCGAGAACCGGAAAGACGTCCTGCAAAGGGATTATGTGACCTATGCCATGGGCCAGGGCCGCCAACCTACCCCGAAATTCCAGGGTGAAGGGGCCTTTACCTCGGCCCTTATTAAAATGGCCGATACCTCACACCTTACCTTTTATCTGACCCAGGGACATGGGGAGAAGGATTTCAATAATCCCCAAGCGGACGGATTCAATACTTTCAAGGATATGTTGGAAAAGGAAAATTACACCATCAAGACCATCAATTTGCTGACAGCCGGGAAGATCCCCGATGACGCGGCGGTGATCGCCGCGATGGGACCAACCAAGCCCTTTCAACCTTCCGAAGAAGCCCTTTTAAAGGATTACCTGCAAAAAGGCGGGAAACTGGTTTTCTGTGTCGACCCATTGGTAAAAACGGGTTTGGATTCTTTGTTCAAGGATTATGGCATCAAGCTCGGGAATGATATTTTGGTGGATCAAACCAGTTATGCTTATCCCGACGTACGAGCTGTTATTCCCCAATACAGTTTTCATCCCATCGTCGAAAAATTATCAGACGACCATGTTGCAACCATCATGCCCTATGGCCGAAGTGTCCAAAAAATTGATCCGGTCTTGAAAAATGTCACTCAGACCGTTTTCATGCAGACCACGGATAAGGGCTGGGGGGAAACCGATTTAAAGGCGAAAAACCTGAAATACAACCCGGCTACCGACACCAAAGGGCCTGCACCTATGGCCATCGCCTGCGAGTGGACGCCACCAGATCACCCCGACAAGAAAGTGCGAGTGGTAGTTTATGGAGACTCTAATTTTTTTACGAACCAGTTCCTCCAAGGCCCGGGTAATTTGGATGTGGCCCTGAACACCTTCAGTTGGGCTGCCGTTGAGGAAAACAAGATAACCATCCACCCCAAAGAAGAAGATATGCGTGTCTTGAACCTTTCGAACGTCACCGCCAACCTGATTTACTATCTCGCCGTTTGGATCATGCCGTTGTCCATTTTGATCATGGGTGGCATCATTTGGTACCGCCGCCGTTCCCTATGAACCGATTTTCATTTTTTTCAATTATTTTTAAAATGACATCGGATCCATACCGACCTCTTTGTAAGAATAAAAGAGGATCGGCATGAAGAATTTCCGAACCCTCCTGATTTACCTCGCCGTGGCCTTCCTCTTGGGAGGATATATTTATTTTTTTGAGCGGGGGCCTGTTAAGAGCAAAGACGAGGAAAAAAAAATAAAGGTTTTCGATAATTTCGTGGCCGACGACATTACTGAAATCCAGTTGGAGAACTTGGGGACTACGGTCAACGCCCAAAAGTCCCCAGTTGAAATCAAAAAAGATGACAAAGGGGTCTGGCAAATCGTTTCCCCGAAAAAGGTAAGGGCGGACGAGGCGAACATTCGTTCGCTCCTATCCGGTGTGGGGGATTTTACTCCTGATACGACGATCGACAATCCGGCAAACCTCGCCGACTATGGCCTCAACAGCCCCAACGCCAGGTCCACCTTCAAAACCAAGTCGGGAACTGTTTTTCAGTTGCTGGTCGGCAATACCGGTATGTCGGGTTCTTCGATCTACGCTAAAAGATCCGATAAAAACACGGTTTATTTATTGCCGAGCTATACCATTGAAAGCCTGAAAAAACCGCTTAACAACTATCGGGACCATTCCTTCATCAAAACAGATACGGTTTTGGCCCAAAAGATCCAAATAACCCGTGATGGCAAGGTTTTTACTTTCGAGAAGGATAAGGATCATGCTTGGAATATCACTGATCCCATTCACGACAAGGCCGATGAATCCAAAATCAGGGATCTTTTAAACAACGTGAACAACCTTCGGGCGGATGATTTTGTCTCGGATAATCCCTCCGGCCTGTCTTCCTATGGACTTTCCAAACCCCACGCCAGGGTGGAGATTTGGCCCAGTGACGGAGGGCCCTCGAAATCAATATGGGTGGGCCGCAAGAAGGAAAAAACAACCAGCTATTTCGCCAAGGGTGGGGATTCGCCCGCCGTAGCCCTCGTGGGTGAATTTTTTGATAAAAGCATCGATGTGAAACCCGCGGAGTACAGGGATAAATCTGTCATGAAATTCGACGTTGGGACCGTGAAGAGCCTAACCGTGAAACGGAATGGAAATGCCACGACCTACCAAAAAGGGGACAAAGGCCAGTGGACGGCTGTGGGAAGGGAAAAAGCCCAGGATGAAGCCACGAACCTGCTCAATCTTCTTTCCCAGACCGCCATCAGTGATTTCGCCGCCAAGGATACTATCACTGGGTTGAAAACCCCCTCTTTCGTCGCCGAAGTCATTCTTAATGACGGAACCACCCGGACTTACCGTTTCGGGAAGAGGGAAAAAGAACAAGTTTTCTTGGCATCCGATAAGACCAAAGACGTTTATTTAGTGCCGTCGGGCATCGTTTCACAGATGGAATCTTATTTCAGCACTATTCTCACGCCCGTTCCGGCTTCCTCACCGAGTCCAACCCCGAAAAAATAAGACAGTTTCGGCTTGGCTGACAGCCACTCCCTCAAATGTTATAGTGTCCGCCATGTCCGACCGCCCCCGATATATCACCGAGCACTTAAAAGAACTCCGGAAGGGGTTGATCCATTCTCTGGCGGCCTCCATCGCCGGCGTGGGACTGGCCTTTTGGCGCTCGGACTGGTTGTTTACCGCCCTTCTCAAACCTTTCCGGGATTGTTTGGCCAAGTTTCCCGAGATGAGCGGCCATGTCCAGACCCTCCAGACCCTTTCACCCATTGAGGCCTTCATGATCAATATGAAGCTAGCCACGGTGGTTGGATTGGCGGTGGCTTCCCCCTTTATCCTTCGGGAAATTTGGGTTTTCGCTTCGCCGGCCTTGAAACCGAATGAACGCACGGGGATACTGATGGTCTTCTGCCTGGGCCTGTTTTTTTTCTCCGGCGGCTTGGCTTTCGGCTATTACCTGGTGGTTCCCCTGGCCCTTCAGTTTTTAATTCATTACAACCTGGATTACCATTTTTTGCCGCAATGGACCCTTCAGGGTTATTTCAATTTTGTGGTGAATTTTCTTTTGATTTTCGGCCTTGTCTTTGAGTTGCCCTTGGTTTTGGCGGGGTTGGTGAGTATCGGTGTGGCCACACCCGCGTACCTGGCCCATAAGCGCAAACATGCCATCATCGCCATTTTTATCTTGTCCGCTTTCATCGCCCCCAGCGCGGACCCGGTTACCCAAACGATCGTGGCCGTGCCGCTGATTTTGCTCTATGAAGTGGGAATTTGGCTTTCTTATTTGGCTATTCGAAAGAAATAGTTCCCGGTTGGCTGAAAAAGCCTTAAAGGCCCTAACCGGCGTCGGCACTTGGAAACTGACACCCGGCGTGCGCGTTGACATTTAAAAGACGAAGACTGATAATTTTAACAATCGAAAAGAAGCGGAGGCTTAACATGAAGTTTTTCCTGGATACGGCAAATATTGACGAGATCAAGCAAGGGGTGGGCTGGGGACTGGTCGACGGCGTTACCACAAACCCTTCCTTAGTGGCCTAAAAAAGGGATTTTCCCCGCACAAAGGGCAATGCCCCCAATAAACACGAGACCCAGCGCCAAAACCACGAGCAACTTCCCCATGGATGAAAAATCAGGCATCCTAAACTCTTTCCGGGCCGGAGAATAAAAAAAGGATGGTCATCGACCACCCTTTAAAGCATGCGATAAGACTCTTGCGTTTATTTCTTTTGGACCTGCGCCTTGACCTTTTCCCAGTCGGCGAGGAATTTCTTAAGGCCGATATCCGTTAGGGGATGGTTGAAAAGCATCTTGATGACGCTAAAAGGCATGGTGCCCACATGGGCTCCCGCCAACGCCGATTCCACGACGTGCTGGGGATGCCGCAAGGAAGCCGCCAAGACCTGGGTCGGATATCCGTAATTCTTGTAAATCTGGATAATTTCCCGAACCAACTGCATACCGTTTTGCGAAACGTCATCCAAGCGTCCGACAAAGGGGCTGATATAAGTGGCGCCTGATTTAGCCGCCAGCAGGGCCTGGGTCGGGGAAAAGCATAGGGTGACATTGACCTTTATCCCTTCCTGGCTCAAGGTACGGCAAGCGCGAATTCCATCGGGAATCAAGGGAACCTTTACGGT
>Ga0207052_10315_pt1 | contig 12193 bp, 10 predicted proteins | sample Alteio_BWMinCont_62_FD_153294 | JGI IMG/M metagenome (GOLD analysis project Ga0207052, IMG submission 153294) | Enriched cells from forest soil in Barre Woods Harvard Forest LTER site, Petersham, Massachusetts, United States -... | ecosystem: Environmental > Terrestrial > Soil > Temperate forest >...
AGTTACTGGCGGGAAACCCCCGATGTGCCCCGAATGCTGTATTCCGACCGACCATGATAGCAACTGGCCCAGCCCCCATCGGAGTGGAGACCGCTTCCATAGCTTCGGCGGCACCGGCAGAAATACGTGATTCGAAATATTTCTCGGCTGGGGTGTCGATTTGGCGCCCAGCGGTTCGATTTACCGATAGAAGCGCCAGTGGCGGCTGTCCTCGAGCTCCAAACTTAAAATCTGCATCATACGGAATCAAGGAGAGAACCAAATGAAACGATGGACGGTCAATATGATCGCGCTGGCCCTGACCCTGGGCGCGGCCCTGCAAGCACAAGCACAGGACGCAAAGACTTTATATCCCAGCATGGCGCCGCTGGATCAATACCTGAGAACGGATCGCAACGCAGAGATTGCTCTGGCACGGACCGCGGCCCCGCCCTCGATTTCCCGCGATGCCACAGTTATGGCCCTGGGCACCCACGGCTATGAAACAGCGGTTGAAGGCAAGAACGGCTTTGTCTGCATGGTAGAACGCGCGTGGATGAATCCATTCGACAGTCCCGAATTTTGGAACCCCAAGAATCGCAGCCCGATTTGCTTAAATCCACCCGCCGCTCGAACGGTGCTCCCGATCACGTTGATGAGGACAAAATTAGTCTTGGCTGGAAAATCGAAAGATGAAGTGAAGGAGAGTGTCAAGGCCGCGATTGAGAAAAAGGAATTGCCGGCTCTCGAGGCCGGCGCGATGAGCTACATGATGTCCAAGGATGCGTACCTGACTGACAAGGGTGGGCACAACATGGCGCATCTTATGTTCTACATGCCGCTCGGCACGGTATGGGGCGCAAATCTGGTGGACTCCTCAAATAATGTGTCGGAACCGTTCCCAGGGTCTCCACTCTTGCTGGCTCCATCGTACAAGGGCAACCCGGAACCGATCGATATGTTCCTGATGGAGACTGGCGTGTGGTCGGATGGAACGACGGCCCCGATGTAGAACGCGGCTTTGAAGGAGATGCCGGGATACCGTGCTCGAGTTTTATCGGCCAACACTGGAGTGTGAGAGCGTGATGAAAATTGGGTTCGAGAGGGCAGAGAGGACAATCTCGCAGCGCAGGCGCCTTGTGCTGGCCGCGTTGCTTTTGTTTCCGTCAACTGCGCTTGGACAAGCCCAACTACCGGCACAACCGCAGCCCGCCACAATTCGCCCGTTCAAAGCGCATGTTCCCGACCGCGTTCTCATTGATCTTCGGCGCCGTTTAGCGAACACCAAATGGCCCGATCAACTTCCGGGCACGACCTGGGAATACGGCGCTGACATCAAAAAGGTCAGAGAGCTCGCGGAGTATTGGCAGAACGGCTACGACTGGCGCGCGCAAGAAGCCAAGCTCAACCGTTTTGACCAGTTCACCACGGAGATTGATGGACAGCAGATTCATTTTATCCATCAGCGCTCGCCCCGCCCCGACGCCATACCCTTGATGCTGATTCACGGCTGGCCCGGTTCAGTTCTTGAATTTCAAGCGCTGATCGAGCCGCTTACCCATCCCAAGGACAGCCATAGCCCGGCGTTTCACGTCATCATTCCTTCGCTTCCCGGTTTTGGGTTTTCCGGACCCACAGCAACTCGGGGGTGGGATCCACGGCGGATGGCAAAGGCCCTGGTCGTTCTGATGGATCGTTTGGGCTATTCCCAGTACGGCATCCAGGGCGGCGACTGGGGTTCGGAAATCGCGCGCGACATGGCTTACCAAGCGCCGGCGCATGTGATCGGGCTTCATCTGAACCTTCTTTTCGCGGACCCGCCGAACCCCGAAGCAGTTGCGGAAATGAGCGATTCGGAGCGGAGACGGTATTCGTACTTTGACCGCGAAGAAAGCAGCTTTTACAGAATTCAGGCCACTGAACCGCAAACTCTTGCTTATGCCTTCACCGACTCCCCGGTCGGATGGCTGGCCTGGATGATTACTAGATTTCAACTGCTTACTGACAATAACGGCGATTTCCTTACTGCAGTGGATCGAGACACATTTCTGACTGATGTCACGCTCTATTGGGTCACCGGTACGGTTGGCTCCGCCATGCGAATCTACCGTGAGCACCGGCTCACGGGTGGAGAAACAGCGCCACCTCAACGGCTGGAGACTCCCGTGGCGTACGCGGATTTTCCCAAAGAGGTATTTGCGACTCCGTTTAGCTGGATTACTCGGAATTACAACGTAGTACAAAGGACGGAGATGCCGAAGGGCGGACACTTCGCGGCCCTGGAACAGCCCGATCTCCTGCTCGAGGATATAAGAAAGTTCTTTGGTGAGGTGATCGCACGGTGAAGCGGGGCGTGATCGACAATCAGAAAAAGGAGAACCAGCGGTGACCCAGGAAGACATCATCAAGAGGTACCATCCCGGTTGGCAAGATTGTGACCCCAAGCAGGATGAGTACAAAGGGTATGCCGCGCTGGCAATGTCTGGAAGGCTGGCGCCCACCACTTTGGCAAGTAGCTTGGCTCCAAGCGGCGATTCGGAAGGATGCGAGTCCGCCAACTACTCGATTGAAGCACCTTGCAAGTTGGAAGAGTGCTCGGATGACATTCCATGTCTTGACGCCGCCGCTGCCATCGAGAACCGTGCCCTCGATCACCGCCTTGGACCATCCAGCGCAGATGGAATCGAGAGGGCTTCAGATGCGCCCTTTCGGGGAACTGCAGAAAAGCGAGCCGAGGGGTTGGACGAAACTCCGCCACAGCAGCGACAGTCCACCAGAATCGCGATTAAGGCCAACGGAAGAATTGTTTTCATCGATCCCGATGATGTTATCGCTGTTGAGGCCGAAGGCAACTATGTGTCATTGCGGCGTCGCTCTGACTCTTATTTGCTGCGCGAGTCCATCTCCGTCATGGCCGAGATACTCAAACCGTACGGTTTTGTTCGGATTCATCGGTCCGTACTTGTGAACAGTTCGTTTGTGCAGCAGATCCAATCGCGGCCGGCAGGGGCATATGGACTTCGCGCCGAGGGCGGAAAAGAGTACACAGTTACACGGACCTACAAGAATAACCTCAAATCGCTGGCAGCAGCCTGGATCGGAACAGACATGTTTCTTGACCCATAGGAAATTCAGAGAATGTTTCCGGAACAGAAAACGGTTGGACTCTTTCTAGCCCCATGCAGGCTTCGCCTATTGCCTCCTGAAGTTCGGTGCCTGGCTGACTGCTGCTTGTAAAAAGCCTTCTATTAAATTGCAGAGCGTGCCCGTGGTTATTGAGGCGGAGAATCTCCTGAAACAACCTCCAGGCCGAATTCCCCATAGTTTACTGCGACACGACTATTTGAATCGGATCGTCTGTTTGCACCCCGAACTCACCGCCTTCAGGACGTTACTCTTGCTGGTGATACCGCAGCTATACGTCCGGTTTTGCGAATCGCCGAAAGTGTATTGCTGCGCGCTGCTGGCACCGGTGTTTTGGCCGGTGATGAAACTGATTGTGTCCTTCGCGTTCAGAATATTGTCCACCGAAGCCGTGTACGAGGGGTTCGCCTCCGTGTTCTTGAATTCCTGCGACACCACCGTCGTCTGCACTTCCGCCGGCAAAGTGACTGTAATTCCCACGGTCAGCGGGTAAAGGAACGACTCCGTGCCAAATGACGAACCGTTCTGCTGTTGCGTGGTGATGGCTGAGTTTACGGGAGTAAGCTGTGAAATATTCTGCACATACTCAGCCGAGTTGATCTTGAAGGCCTGCTCATTGTTGAAATTCACGGTTTGCTGAATCGAGGTAGTGACTTTTCCGTGAGATGTGTTCACGTATCCGGCCACTTGGAACTGCCGTTGCGAAGCTGTTCTCACCGTTCCGATCACGTTGCTTCCATTCACGTGCAGGTTGGTAGTGACCACCGGATTGGGGGCCTTGATGGTGTTCATAGTGACTTCTCCCGTCACCTGCTGAGATCCGTGGTCCTCAAACAGCAGTAGGCTCGCCGTGACACTGAACTGACTGTTGACGTTGAGCACATTCATGGCGACGGTGTGCTGCAGGCCATTGCTGAGCAATCCCGCGAAAGGTGTGAGGTTCACGCGGTAGGGCATGAGGTCCAGTGTTTGTACGCCGGGAATCGGTATCCACAAGTAGGGATCGATTCCTCCGGTAAATATCCAAGGATAGACCGGGGCCACACCAGCAGCTTGACCGTCGATGCTGATCTCGGCCTCGCGAAAAGCCGTACCTCCGCAACTCTGCAATTCCGTAGTCAAGTTGTCGGGCACACACGTGTACCAGAACTCATCGCTTTGCTGTCCCTGGGTCACGACGTCCAGGTATGCCTGCTCGATATTCGTCGGTAATGTGAAGGTGGTTGTGAGCTGGTCCGTGGGGGTGTACAGGAAGGCCGGCAAGTTCACTCCGCCGCTGCCATTCGGCTGCACTAATGGCAAAACTACGTCAGGTGTCGTTTGGCCTTTCCCTTGCACCGGATAGAATTCCAGGTCAGCACTCACCGTGAACACTCCGTTTAAAGTGTTATAAGGCGGTGGGCAATCCGTAGTGCAGTTGGGAAGAACCATGGTACCTGGCTGAGGTGCTGCCAATAGCGCGCTGTACGCAGTGATGTCGCGCTCCACATGCCAGGTGTTGGTCTCGGTGAACAACGGTTCCGGAGTAGTGCCGAAATATAACCCGGTGTTGTTCAGATAGAGACTCGCTGTCCGGTCGAACTGCTGTCCGGCATTTTCGCTGAAATCCGCCTCCAAAACGACCGCTGCCCATGGACCAGGACAACCAGCGGGCGGCGTGTATTGGAAAGTCTGGTTAGATTCTGAAAAAAAAGCAAAAGAATAGTCCGTGAACAACTGGACCTTGCAGGGCTGTCCCGAGGGCCGGGGAACCAGAGGATCGGCAGTTACCGTGAACTGCGTACCCACCTGCCGGTTCAAACTTTGCGCCGGCGAATACCTACCCAGCGCTACCAGAACTACCAGCGCCGTCACTGCATATTCACGCAAGGAATGCATCGGAGTTTCCTTTCCACTACGAAGTCTTTTGAGGGACCGGCGACGGTGCGCATTCGTTTGGGGATCCCTCGTGTCGCGCCCAGTACGGGTAAGGTTATCGCCACACAGAGCGGGAGCCACGCAAGCATATCCCGCGCCTGCGTCTGTTGTCATCGGGGAAGAAAGTACCAACCGGCAATACCCATAGAATCGCGAGTTATGCCCACGTGCGCAAGCCGATAATCCCCCAGCACCCGAGATAGACCGAAGCAGTTAAGAGCGCCAGTGTGACAACCGTCGAATACGCGCGAACGCGGCCGCGCACCCCCTCCTTGGGAGCGCGCCACAGCACAATGGCGCTGGCCAAAGAAGCGATTGCAAACGCAATAGTCGTCAGGCACAGAGCGAACGACCAAACCGTCAGGTTTCCCAGGCGCGAGATCAAATCATCACTGCAAACGATAAATATGACAACGAAGGCTACCAAGCTGAGAACCCCAACCAGCGGCCATACTCGCATCGCGCGCTCTACCGGACGGCGCCGCTTCTTCCAGAGGCCGCCCAGCAGCCAGAACGGCGCATAGACCAGGATCGACACCATGGCGAGGGCAACGAAACCAGTAAGCGCAATCTCGGCCATCGCGAACCACGTGGGAATGCGTTTCATTGTGTCTCCCGCACCGAACTGGATGAATCGGCCTTCGGCATTGGGCGCAAGCAGCTCGACCGTCGGAATCGGATCGGGTAACTCTTTCTTGGGTACGTGACGGAACTGATTTCCAACCACTGGAAGAAAAACATCGTTCATCCCGCTCAGTGAGCTGGCCAGCAGCTTGCCGTCCGCGAAACGGACGCGCGCCATGCCAATCAGCCGTTCCAGGAAGTGCAGCATCTCGACTCGCGGCGAAGCCGGCTCATACCAGCCGCCATATTCGGCGGCATCCCCAGGCAACGACGCTACCGCGGGTAACGGCGGTTTCGTCAGCTCGTGTGTCATGTAGGCGCGAATGGCCTTCCCGATCTTCTCAAACGCCTCGCCATCTCCGGAATTGATGCTGAAAAAATAGCCAACGCCGTAGTCGGGCATATAGGCCATTTCGGTGAGGCCGCCCTCCACGCCTCCGTTGTGCCCGTGATAGACGAAACCATCTTCGACGGACCAGTAATTGCTCAGGCCATATCCGGCTTTCAGCCCCTGCTGCGCGGCCCAGGTACGTGTGGGAACTTCCATGCGATCGATGGACACAGCCGGCATGACCTCTGTGCCGTTTACGTTCCCGCGATTGAGATAAAACGAAACGTAGGCCGCCATGTCATTCGCAGACGCATTGATAGACCCGGCCGGGCGGTAGAGAATGTTCCAGTATGCGTATGGCGTCTTGCCATCGGGATGATAGAGGGTCGTGGCCGGCGCCGAGGTCGTCTGAAAATAGGTCGCCGTCTTCATGCCGATGGGCGCGAAAAGGTTCTGCGTAACATAATCCTCGAAACGCTGCCCCGTGATCTTTTCAACGATGTATGCGGCGACGGCAGGGCCGGAGTTGCAGTAGGCCATGCGGGTGCCCGGCCGCCAGCGGGAGATACGCGAGTGGTGGTCATAGTCGAGAGCTTCTCGCAAACCCATGCCTGGGGCATCCTTGGCATATTCGCGGAAGTGCATATCATCCCATCCGGTGGTGTGCTCCAGGAGATCAACCACACGCACTGGATCAGTCGCCTCCCAGCGGTTCTCGAACCACACCTCGGGAACGAGCTTATGGACTGGGTCTTCGAGCGAAAGTTTGCCTTCATTGGCCAGCTTGAGAATCGACATTGAGGCGAAAGCCTTTGACGTCGACCCAATGCGGAAAAGCGTTTCTGGAGTGGTCGCGCGGTCACTGGCCACGTCGGCTTTACCAAGCCCTGCAACCCACTCTGCGCGGTCACGGTGGACGATCGCCACCGACATGCCAGGTGTGTGCGCATCTGTGAGGATCTTCTCCAGTTGGTGACGCAACTCTTCCAACGACTGCGCCGGTTTTGGCGTGTTGTCTGCGTTGCTTGAAAAACAGGCAGTCGCCACCAGGCAAAAAAGAAAGATGCTAACCGAGGGTTTCACAATTCCGGTTTCTCCCCAAACTGAACATTCTTCATCAAAATATCATCTTCGCCATCGGGCGCACCGGTAGGCGTTGATCTGCGCAATAGATAATTGCTATCAACTTCGACAATAATACAGACGAGAGTGACCGCAAGACCTGAACAACCCGCGCTCGACCGCACAGCATCGGAGGGTTCCGTCGATGCATGGCTTGACGCGCACACCGATCTAGCCGCTTCAATTTTGGTAGCTCTGGCTTTTGCCTCGCGTCTTTGGGCGGCATGGGGAACTTTCCTCAATCCAGATGAGGCTCTGCACTTTTTCATTGCCAACCAGCCCTCGTGGGGAAGCGCGTACCGAGCCAGCCTGACCATGGCGCATCCGCCATTGCTGATTTTCCTCATTTACGCCTGGCGAGACCTCGGGACTTCGGAGATCGTGCTTCGACTTCCCTCCATTCTGGCGGGGACGGCGTTCTGTTGGGTCTTTTATAAGTGGCTGAATCAGTTGTTCGGTAGATCGGTCGCCCTGACCGGGCTGATATTCGCGGGCCTGCTGCCTCCGCTGGTACTTCTTTCCGCCGAGGTACGTCAGTACGAACTGCTGCTGCTGTTCGTGATCAGTGCGGCGTACTTCCTGGAACGAGCCCTGGCGGCAAATTCCGCTGGCTTCATGCTGCTCTGTTCGGCATTTACTTGCCTCAGCATGCTTTCCCACTATTCCGCATTCCTATTCGCGGCCGTCCTGGGCATTTATTCACTCTGGCGTCTTATCAACCGTGCACCCACCGGCAAGGTCGTGATGGCATGGATTGCAGGCCAGACAGTTGCGGTCGCTCTTGCAGGCTTTCTCTATGCAACCCACATTTCCCGGATAAAGAACACCAGCATGGCAGAGCAGGCTTTCGATAGCTGGCTCCGCAAGTCTTATTTTCACCCGGCTGACGGAAGTCCACTGATCTTCATCGTGGCGAGAACGTTCAGCGTTTTCCAATATCTACTTGGACAATTTGTGGTCGGTGATATTGCGGGTTTCCTGTTCATTGCAGGGATAGTTTTTCTGCTGCGAAAACAAACGGCGCTGCCCAGGTCCGAACCCACTCCGCTTCAGCTTGCAGCCCTGCTGATTCTTCCCTTCGCAATCAATTGCGCGGCTGGCCTTCTCGATCTCTATCCCTACGGTGGTACCCGGCATTCCGTGTTCCTGGCAGTCTTCGCGATCCCCGGGATCAGCCTGTGCGTGGCCGGAATCTCGCGGCAGCGAAAGCTCAGCCCGATCGTGACCGCGGTCGGGATTGTATTTTTTTGTTTCGCGTTCCAATCGGTTCGTCATCCATACATTTACCGAGCAGACCAGAAAAGAGATTTGATGGAGCAAGCCGTCCGGTTTGTGCGAGAGCAAGTCCCGCCTTCCGCGCCGCTCTTCGTGGATTACGAGAGTGGGATCTTGCTCGGTCATTATCTATGCGAGCAGAGACCGGTCGTGTACGAAGATTCCATACCAGGATTCCTGGTTTTTAATTGCGGTGGCCATCGCGTAGTTTCCGCGATGCACGATCTCTGGGCTTTTACTCCCCAGATGTTTCTTCAGCAGTGGAGTGACCTGGTCCGCAACGGCGAGTTCTCCAATGGCGAAACCATCTGGGTGGCGCAGGCAGGATGGATTGTGAATCTCGACGACTCGCTGAGAAAAGAATCCCCTCAGCTTCATAACCTACAAACCAACGCTTTTGGAAAGAACATCAGGTTCTTCGCCATCAAGGTGGGCCAAACTGGTTTCTGACAATCTCTGGTGCCACATGGGCAACAGTCAAGCTGGATTCATTTTGCCTTCGAGAAGTCTTCCACGACAAACCACCCTCCGTCGTGCCCGGCAACACCAATGCCGACGGAATTGTAGCTGCTGTCCAGAATATTGTCCCGATGAAGAGGAGATGACATCAGCCGTTGGTGAATCGCTCCAGCATTCGGCCCCTGGTCGACATCCTCTGCCAGCGACGTATAACGGGCACCGGCCCGCTGGGCTCGGGTGGGAAGGTTCGGTTCGCCCGGAAACTGGTGTGCGACCGCACCCCGCTTTGCCATTTCGAGCGCATGGCTGCGGGCCGCCGCGGCCAGAGCTTCGTCCCACCGCAGCGTCGGTATCCCTCGACTTGTCCGTTCACGATTGACTGCATCGAACAGTTGCCGCTCCGTGCTCGAAGCGTTCTGCGGGCTGCTTGCGGACGACAGAACAGTCGACATCACACAAGTGATGACTAAGGCTGACCTGATCCACGAAATACGCATGAGGAACTCCCCTCGGACAACATAAACCCGCTTCACCCCATTTTCACTCGGTATCTTTTGGCGAACCGGCGCCCGCCCGGTGCGCGTCCATGTTAGGAGTCCGGAGGCAGTGCGTCAATGTGCTTCCCCGCCACTAGTCGCTGATTGAAACGCCATCTCGCCGTGCGGCTGACTCCCTCGCAAAAGTTGGCTTTTCCGCAGTGTGAACTTGGTTTGATCTCGCGAAACCGCAAGGTCCTTTCCGATGGAGTAGCCACCAGTCGTACGCCGGTCGTACAATCCACGAACAGCTTCCCAGGAAGATGACGGCTCCCTACCAACTCGACGATTTACTGGCCTTCCCGCCTGGCCCGTCGCGAGAGCGGGCCACATGGGTGTATGGCGCCTTGCGATCCTTCCTCGACATGCCGGATGCGTCGCGCACTGAGCGTCTCGTCCAATTCACCGCTGAGATTGACACCCATCCTCGCTGCTATGAGATTCGCGCCATCCTGTACGACTTCTGGTCTCATCATTCTTATATTCGGGTCATTTCGGAGGCCGGACTGCCGGACGAAGTATTTCTTCTGCGCGAGCTGCTGGCGCGGGCACTCTGGCATCTGATGCCGGTCGATGAAGTGCAGGGCGACCTCTATGTGTTGCTCGATTCCCTCGACTTAAGGGAAGCCGATGCCCAGTGGGTAGCGTCGCTTCCCGATTCGCTGATCTCCGAGTGGAGCGGCATCTTCACGCCTTCGCACGCATCAGTCCTCGTTTCCGGCAAACTCCTGGCTTTGCGCGCCGCCAATATCGCGCTGGCGCGTGACTTTCTGGCCCTGTCAGACGACGAAAGTGTTGCAAAGTCTAGCTTTTTCACCCTGCCCGCTTTGGTGGAACACGTGGCCCGCAACCCTGATGACTTTTCTCAATGGGAGACGCGCCGCGAAGCCTGCGAAACGCAATTACGCGAGATCTCCCATCTGATCGAAGAACGAGGCTCTTCTGCGAACCTGGTCTTCCGCATTCGCCTGCTGCGATCGTTGCTTTGGCGAATTCAACAAGTGCTGAACCTGGAGCGCAAAGATTCTGACTCGCGTAAGTTCGCAGTTTCCATCGTTCACGGCTTCGCCTCCCAACGAAAAATCGGGAGCGTGGTGAGTGCCACCACTCGCAGATTGGCGCGCAGCGTGGTCGAGAAGACGGGACGCGTCGGAAAGCATTACATCGCCAAGAATGACGCTCAGTGGAAAATCATGGGCTGGGGAGCGATTCTCGCAGGCGTAATTACCTCGTTCACCGCCCTCTTCAAATATTCGATTTCCTCCCTGATCCACGCCCCACTTCTGGTAGCGATCGGCCATTCCTTGAATTACACAGTCAGCTTTTTATTGATGCAGGCCGGCGGCTTCCTGCTGGCATCGAAGATGCCCGCAGCCACGGCCGCCACTCTGGTCGATGCCATGGACGATCCCGAGAAGGATCACATGGCTAGCTTGCAGGCTATTTCCCAGACCCAAACTCTGGTCACGATCGGAAACCTGATTGGCGCTGTACTGACTTCTATTGCGGTCGACAGAATCTGGAACGCTGCCACCGGCCATCCTTTTCTCACCCCGGACGAAGCCGGGCACGGCATACACATGCTCTTTCCCCTGACCTCACTGACCATCCCTTTCGCCATCGTCACGGGTGTTTTCCTTTGGCTTTCGTCGCTGGCCACCGGCTGGGCTGCGAACTACGTCGCGCTCACGCGCATGGAATCAGCCATTGCCCATAGTCTGCGGATTCGCCGCCGGCTGGGGCCTGCGCGCGCCAATGCGGTTGCTCACTGGCTGAAGCATCATGCCGCCGGCTCAGCCGGATACATCGTTCTTGGATTCCTCCTGGGCTCCGTTCCCATTCTGTTCGGACTTTTCGGGATCCCGATGGAAGTGCGCCACGTGACCCTGGGCGCGGCCAGTCTCGGCTATGCTCTGGACGCGGCCCGGCTCACCGGCGAACTCCGTATATCCGATGTGATTCGGTCAGCCACGGGCATCCTGTTAATCGGACTGCTCAACATCTTCACATCGTTTATCCTCAGCTTTCTGCTGGCAGTACGCGCCCGCGACATCGGCGGCGATAAGGCTCGCCGCTTCCTGAAGGAGGTCGGCCACGAGTTGGTGACCCACCCGGTAACGTTCTTACTCCCGTGATTCAATTGACGGATTGCTTCCCCGTCGAGCGCCGAGGATTTGCGGTCATGGCTCCCCTCTCGCCCGTGGATGACCACCGCGAGAATCTCAAAAAACGGGCACCCACTGCCATGCCCGTGGCGTTATAATCCTGGCATGTATCGCTGGCTGGCAGTTGCGGCTCTGGGCGCGGCTTTGACCGCAGCACCGGTCTGGGGGCAACGACGCGGCGGAGGTGCTGGAAGCTTCGGAGGCCATGGCGGGTTCGCCTCCCACAGCTCGTTTGCAAGCCACAGCGGAATGGGGAGCCGCGGATTTGGTTTTTCAGGTTCCGTCCGAGGCCCTGCCTTTGGTGGCGGATTCAATCGACCGTTCTTTCATCATCCCCACTTCGGTACCAGCAGGCGATATTTAGCCTATCCCGGATATTATGGATATCCGTACTATGGATACCCGTACTACGGATACCCGTCGTATTACGACAATTGGGGCTACGAGACTTCTGATAGTTACGCAGACGATGGCGGATATGCTCCCGTTCAGGGAGATCAGCAACAAGCGGAAATTGACCGTCTCGAAGACGAAGTTAACCGTCTTCGCCAGCAGCGGTCCACTGAAACGAAATCCCAAGTTCCCTCCAAGACTGACCTGTTCTCGTTGACCGAGCTTGTCTTCCAGGACAAACATACCCG
>Ga0207052_10317_pt1 | contig 12091 bp, 13 predicted proteins | sample Alteio_BWMinCont_62_FD_153294 | JGI IMG/M metagenome (GOLD analysis project Ga0207052, IMG submission 153294) | Enriched cells from forest soil in Barre Woods Harvard Forest LTER site, Petersham, Massachusetts, United States -... | ecosystem: Environmental > Terrestrial > Soil > Temperate forest >...
GTTCCACCAAACGAATCTTTTCGTCTAAAGAAAGAAGGTTTTCCGACTCCAGCCAGGCAACGCCTTCGGCGGGCATGCAATAGCGGCAACGAAGGTCGCAGCGGTCCGTGACCGACAGCCGCAAAGTTTTAAAGAGGCGACCAAATTGGTCTTTCAGCATGACTTCATTCCCACACTTTTGTTATCTTGAACCCGCTTCGATCAATAAGGTATCACTTTGGCTTTAAAAAAGCAGGAAACATGCCAAACCCTGTTTGGCACGAAATTCGCACATAGCGAAGCGTCCGGTTTATCCCATTTCAAGGAATCGATATGCGTTGGTTTCCAATAGCCGTAACGGTCGTGGCATTCCTTTATTCTTCCGTAGGCCACGGCGGCGCTTCGGGCTATTACGCCACCGGGGTTCTTTTAGGCTTGTCCCCCCAAAGCTTGAAGGCCCAGGTCCTCATTTTGAATCTTTTTGTTGCCGGACTTTCAGCCTTCTCCTTTACCCGCAAAGGCCACTTTCGTTTCTGGCTATTGGCCCCGCTGGTGGTAACTTCCATGCCCTGTGCTTTCCTGGGCGCCAAACTGGCCTTGCCCGTGGAAACCGCCAATAAAATCCTGGGGGCTTGCCTGGCCCTGGCTTCCCTTCGGCTGATTTTTCACGACTGGCTGCAAAAAAAAGCCGAGAAAAGCCAGATTCACCCGCCCCAATCCTGGGTACTGATGATAGTCGGCGCCTTCCTTGGCCTTATCGCGGGAATCACCGGAGTGGGCGGCGGTATTTACTTAAGCCCGGTGCTTCTTTTAACGGGATGGGCCACGGCCGGGGAAACGGCCGTCTCTTCCGCTTGGTTCATCGTCTTGAATTCCGCTTCGGCCCTGGTAAGCCTGTCCCATTCCCTGGGCAATCTTCAACTCCAATGGCTTTGGATCGCCTGCGGCTGCGCCGGAGGGGCTTTGGGAGGCTGGGTAGGCGCCAACCGCTTGCCGCTTCGCTGGTTCCGGCGTATGTTGGGCCTGGTGCTTTTTATCGCGGCCGTTAAACTTTTGTGACAGAAAAGGAATATCTTGATCTCCATCGAGCATAAAACCGAAACGCGCCGGACGGCCCGGGCCCAGGCCATCGTCAAAGTGGCCCCCGATACCATGAAGCGGCTGAAACGCAACGATCTTCCAAAAAGGGACGTGCTGATCGTTGCCCGGACCGCCGGAATGATGGCCTCCAAGCAAACTCCCGGTCTTTTGCCCGACTGCCACCCTTTGAATTTGGAGATGGTAGATGTACGGTTGGAAACGGGGAAAAACCAAGTACGCATTGAATCATGCGTGGCTCTCACGGGCAAAACCGGCGCGGAAATGGAAGCCCTCACCGCCGTAACTATAGCGGCCCTGACGGTTTACGACATGCTCAAACCCATCGATAAAAAAATGGAAATTACCAGCGTCAAGCTTTTGGAAAAAACCGGGGGCAAGTCCGACTTGGCTTTCAAGGCTCCGGCCAATTTCCGGGCTGCCGTCTTGGTGATTTCAGACCGCGCTTCTAAAGGTGTTTATAAAGACGTCTCCGGATTAAAAATCAAGAATTACCTGAAATCCCTAGGGGTGAAAAAAATATCGGCCAACCTTCTTCCGGACGAAACAAGCCTAATTATTTCATTTTTAAAAACTCTTTGCGACCAGGGTGTTGATTTGATACTCACCACCGGCGGCACGGGTTTATCCCCCCGGGATGTAACGGTGGAAGCAGCCCAAAAAGCGATCGAGCGGGAAATCCCCGGCGTTGCCGAAACAGCCCGCGCTTACGGCCAAAGACGCACTCCCTATGCCATGCTTTCCAGGGGTATCGCGGGCCAAAGGGGAAAAAGCCTGATCGTGACCCTGCCGGGTTCCCCCAAGGCGGTTGAGGAATGGCTCGCCGCCCTCTTCCCCGGCCTCCTGCATGCCTTTGAAGTCATGAACTCCCGGCCCGGTCATTGAGGACGCCGTGATATCCGTGGAGCAGGTCCGCCGGCTCATCCTTAAATACAGCCGCACTTTACCGCCGATGGTCAAAGCCCTGCCCCAAGCCTTGGGTTCGATCCTGGCTCGGGACGTGAAGTCCCCTTCCGATTATCCTCTCTACGATGTTTCCGCCATGGACGGCTATGCTTTTAAAAGTTCCGATATCCTTAAAGCCTCCCCAACCCATCCAGTTTTCCTCAAATTACGCGGCACACAGCACGCGGGCGACCCCCTCAAGGTCTTTCTCCATTCGGGGGAATGCCGCAAGGTCATGACAGGCGGCGTTATCCCGACCGGAGCCGACACGGTTTTGGAACGCGAGCTGGTCGTTGAGGAAAACGGCATGGCGGCCTTACCGCGGACTGTGCCGAAAGGCCGCAACATCCGTTACCGGGGCGAGGGAATAAGAAAAGGAAGCCTGGCTTTAAAAGCCGGTTCAGTTCTTCATTCTCGGGCCATCGGCTTTTTAGCCAGCTTAGGGGTTAAGGAAGCGTGGGTAAGTGCCGTTCCACGGGTGGCCTTACTGGTAACGGGGAACGAACTGGTATCACCCGGAAAGAAGCTGAAGCCGGGGCAAATCTACAACAGTAATCAGTGGATGCTGGAAACAGTCCTAAGAGAAACCGGCGTTCAACCCACACAGGCCTCAAACATCCCCGACCAGCCAGCCTTCATACGAAGAAAGATTCAAAAAGCCCTCTCCCAATGCGACATCCTGATAGTGGTGGGCGGAGTTTCAGTCGGTGATTCGGATTTCTCCAAACCCGTCCTGGAATCCCTGGGAGTGAAACGTGTCTTCTGGCGGGTAAGCCAAAAGCCGGGCTTCCCGCTTTACTTCGGCCGCAAGGAAAAAACCCTCGTCTTCGGGCTTCCCGGAAATCCGGCTTCGGCTTGGGTCAATTTTTATGAATATGTGGCGCCTTGCTTGAAGGCTCTTCAAGGCCTGCCACCCAGCAATCCCAAAAAGAAAGCCAAGTTGGTTACGGATGGCCCCAACCGGGGATTCAAAACCTTGTTCCTCAAGGCTTCGTTCGCGGAAACCCAAAATGGCCCGGAAGTAAGGCTCTTGAAAGGACAGGGCTCCCACCTGGTTCGATCGTTGGCTGAGGGCAATTGTTTGGCGGTGGTGCCTCCGGGCAAGGGCCGATTGAAAAAAGGCGCTTCACTTGAAATCCACCCCCTGCCGGGTGGGAAATCCCGATGAGAATACGGGTATTGCTTTTTGCGGGCTTGCGGGAAAAAACCGGCACGGGTGAAATGATCCTGGAACTCCCCGACGGTTGCCGCCTGTCTGATCTTCAGGGACGCCTCGGACTTGAGAAACAAACCTGGTCCCCACTGGCCTTCGCGGTGAACCAATCCTATGTCCCTTCGGATACCCCTTTAAAGGACGGGGATGAAGTGGCTTTGATTCCCCCAGTAGCGGGGGGGTGACCATGGTTCGATTGACTATCCAATCCATTGATTCAAAATCTCTCCACCAGGAACTTTTGAAAGATACTGAAAATTGTGGCGGGAACGTGATCTTTGAGGGCCGGGTCAGGAATGTCAGCCATGGTAAGCCGGTGGCGGCTCTTTCTTACGAATGTTATGAACCAATGGCCCTAAAGATCATGGAAAACATCCGGCAGGAGGCCCTGAAAAAATGGAAAGTGGAAAACATCATCGCCGTTCACCGCCATGGCGATATCCCCCTGGGTGAAACGACGGTCTGGATCGGCGTGGCATCGGCCCACCGCGCCGAAGCCTTTGAGGCTTGCCGTTTCATGATCGATGAGATCAAGGCCAAAGTTCCCATCTGGAAAAAGGAGAACTACACGGACGGAACCTACGTTTGGGCGCACCAAAGCTGCTGAAAACCATTTTCACCGCCAAGACACCAAGGGCACCCAGGACAACGAAAAAGCGTTAAAAATAGAGCGAATCCGGATTTATTTGGTTTTCTGGCGCCCCTGGTGTCTTGGCGGTTCAGAAGGATTTCATCTGAAGAACCTAGTACCTGAATTGGTCCACCAGCTTCCGAAGTTCGGAAGCGATTTGGGACAGGCCCGTGGCGGCTTTCTGGACCTCTCCGGCTCCCCGGAAAGTATTTTGGGCGGTTTGGGCCACATTGGAAATATTATCGGCGATTTCGGTGCTGGCCATGGTGGCCTGGGACAGGCTCTTTTCAATCTCGTTCGTGGCGACACTTTGCTCATTGACCTCACTGGCGATGGACCCGGAAATATCGTTGATTTGGTTGATGACGTCCCGGATTTGGGCGATGGCCCCCATGGAAAAACGGGTGTCGGCCTGGAGGGTCCTGATTTTACCGCCGATCTCCTCGGCGAACCGGGTAGTCTGGTTGGCCAAATCCCGTACCTGTGCGGCGACGATGACAAATCCTTTCCCCGCGACTCCCGCCCGGACCGCTTCCAAATTGGCGTTGAGGGCCAAAAAAGTGGTCTGGGAGGCGATGTCGGAAATGGCCTTGGTCACCTCGTCGATTTCTTCGCCGCTTTTCCCCAGCCGCGCCACGGTGGACTGGGTGCCTTGGGCGATTTCGACCGCGGAATTCGAAAACCGCACCGCCTGTCCCGCGCTTTGGGCGATTTCCTTGATGCTGGCGTTCATTCCCTGGGTGGTGCTGGAAACGGTTTGGAGGTTCTTGCTGACTTCGACCGCTCCTTCCGAGACGGCCGCCGACTGAAGGGAAGTTTCCTGGGTTGCCCGCGCCATACCCTGCGCCGTTTGGATCAGCTGGGCGGAGGAAGCCATGAGTTGTTGGATATTGACACCGATGCTCTGGATCATCCCCTGCATCTTGTCCGCGAAAGTGTTGAAGGCTTCCGCCACCTGGCCGATCTCATCCTGGCTCGTTACTTCCAGCCTTTGAGTCAAGTCTCCCTTTCCCCAGGCGATATCCTGGAGTTTGCCGATGGTTTGCCGCAGGACGTTCACCCGTAAAAGAATCAGGTAACTCAAGGCGCCTAACCCCAGGGAAAGAATCAACAAAACCACGATGAAGGAAACGATGTTGTTTGCCCTCACCTGGGCCCTTTCCAGGTTGAGATCCATCCCGATATGCATGGTGCCGAGGATACCTGCCAGGATGGGACTGGCGATATCCAAGACGTAGAGGCCGTTCTCCTCGATCGTTTTCACCTGAATGTCGGACTTTCCGACCGGCGGTTGATTGAGATTTTGAAACCCCTCCGGAAAAACGGGTGAAAAGGTATGGACGATGACTTTGTTTTTGGCGTCGGTCACATACACGTAAGCCACGCCGTCGGTTTTGCGGTATTCGTCGATATGGCCCTGAAGGACCGAGGAATCCTTGCTCAGCAAGGTTTCCTGGGCGTTATCGGCTAAGGCCTTGCACAAGGCCCTTCCCTTGGATTCCAATTCCCGTGTGAAGATTTTTTGGATGCGGAGGCTGGACTGGATGTTCAATACCAGTCCCGTCAGGACGACGATCAGGACGGTGGGAACCAGGATTTTGCCCCTCAAACCCAATTGATTGTAATATTTTTTCATGGAATTCGTTGTTCCCCGATCAATTCATGTTTTTCATGGCCCGTCCATCACTTGGCCGAGCCCTTAAGTCCAAGCCTGGGGATTTTTCGGGACATTTCCCGAAAGATCCCACTTCATCCTCCCGGAAGAAGACTAAACCTACTTGGTCAGTGAGGCCCAGTTCGTCAAGGGAGCCCATTGGCCGTCCCTCACCGTGGTAAAAAACACCTGATTGGAGGCCTGGTGATTCGTGGGGGAAAAAGCCAATTTGGACCCCATGCCTAAATCCAATCCCTTGGTGGACTCGGCCGCCTTGATAAAGGACTTCCGGGTCAACTTGGCCGCGGCTTTCTTCAAAATGGCGACGAACATCTTCGCGTTGAGATAACCCTCCAAGGCCCCGAAACTATACTGGGAGGGTTTGTAGCCGGGATCCTGCAGGTCGGGGGGCAATTTGGGCTCGTCTTGGTCCATGGCGGCGCGGTATTCGGCGACCAGGGTGTTGGAAGTGTCCGTCCAACAAGGAACTACTTGGGAGTTCACCAAGTGGGCCGTCAGGGTTTTTCCCGATGTTTTTTCCTCTTCCGTGAGTTTGTCGAGAAGCTGGTTGGCGCCCACGAAAGAGAGGTTGGCGACGGGGACGTTCCAACCCGAATTGCGGACATCCCGGATAAAGGCCGCGCATTGGTTGTAGGCACCCACGGCGATGATCGCGTCCGCTCCGGCGGCCTTCAAGTCACCCACTTGCTTCTCCATACTGGTCGTATAAGGAATGTTCCGTTCGTAAGTGGTCTCGACCACCACCGCCAGGCCCTTTTCTTTCAATGCCCGCGCGACCCCATCCTCACCCGAACGGCCATAGGCGTCGTTCTGGATGAAGATGCCGATCTTTTTCAGTCCCAGTTTGGTGAAATTCTTAACCAGGGCCGCGGTTTCCTGGCGGTAGGAAGCCCTGACGTTGAAAACATATTTGTTATGGGGCGGCTCCCTCTGGGGCTGGGCCCCGGTGAAATCGGAAAAAAGGAAAAGCCCCTGGTCGGAATAATTCTGGATGGCGGGAAGGGCTTTGACAAGCGTCGGGGTTCCAACATACCCGAATAGGGCGAAAACATTGTCTTGGTTTATCAGCTTGACGGTGTTCGGAAGGGTGACGTCACCCTCGTACCCATCGTCTATGCTGACCACCCGGATTTTACGGCCATTGACCCCCCCGGCGGCATTGACCTTGTCAAAATAAGCCTGGGCTCCCCTCCATAATTCCGTTCCCAAACCGGCGGCGGCGCCTTTGAAAGCCGCGGATTGGCCGAGTAACACTTCACTGTCGGTAACACCCGTTTCCGCCCAAACCGGAATATTCCAACCCGCCGCCATCAGGACAACCATGTATTTGATCCAATTTTTCATACCTTGCTCCTCCTCATCAAAAATATTTTTTAGTAATCTTTTCCAAACTTATTTTTATGGGTAACCTCATCGCGCATCTTGACCAACTCGAAATCGACTTTGATAGAGGCGGACTTCGTCAAGTCGATGGCTTTTTCCTGGATAAACCCGTAAGGAAACCAGCAAACCAGGGTGTAATTACCGGGGGGAACGTCCTTCAAGGTGAAATTTCCCTTTTCATCCGTCATGGTGAAGTACGGGTTTCCAAGCACCATGACATATCCCGCCATCCGCGGATGACGGTTGCAGTTGACGTTCACTACTCCCGGGGTCTTGAAAACCACCTTTTTCCCGGGCCCCTCGCCATAGCTTCCAAGATCGAATGGTTTCACTTTCGAAAGAGAAAAGGCGTTGTGAATGGTGGTGTCCCTATTGGGAAAAGCCACCGTGGATCCGGCCAGGACGGGGAGGATTTCCGGGGTGAACTCCATGTTTTCGGATGCCATCGTGAAAGACGTTTTCGGGGGGGCAAATCCCCTGTTTCGGTTAATTTCCCGGATAAACACCACGACTCCGGAGTCGTCGCCGGCGGGCTGGTTGTCCTGTGACAGGATGGTGACCCGGCCGGAAATTTCCCCCGTCGCGGCCAGGCTTCGAACCGGAACGGCGGCCGCTAAAAGCAGAAAAAAACCTCCCCAATAAATGAGACGTCGCATACCATCCTCCTTTTAGTAGGAAAGGCTCCGTGAAGAAAACCTTTTTCACAAACCCCTTATCCTCATTCTTCCCCAAAGGGAAGAATGAGGATAACAAATTCAATTCCATCAAATCATTATTTCTTGGCCAACTCCGCTGGAATGAGGGAAGCGGTGGCGCTTTCGTCCGTTAAGGTTCTCAGGAAACTCACCAAATCGTCGATTTCAGCGTCGCCCAAGTGCGTCGCTACCAGCAGGTGTTCATCCGGGCCTTTCAAGGGAACAGCTCCTTCCAACGTGGAGTAATACTTGACCACATCCCTCAGGGTGGCCATCTGTCCCTGGTGCATATAGGGACCGAGGGTATCGATGTTGCGTAACCCCGGGGTCTTTAACTGCCCGCGATTGACCGGTTTGGCTTTCAACCCCTCCAGGCGTTGCTTCCCTTGCGCCGGATCGTCGCTGAAAGGCCCCGCCGTGTTGAACAGGTTTTCCTTGACCTGGTCGATTCCAGCGAACCTTCCCATATCCTCGTTTTTCGAGGGAACTCTTAAATTATGGAAGGAGTTGTCGGTAAAATTCGGGCCGCTATGGCAAGCCTCACATTTGGCCTTTCCCACGAAGAGTTTCAGGCCGTTTTTCTCGTGGTCGGTAAATGCCGCCAGTTTCTCCGGTTTGTTTTCGAGAAGGCCCTCGGCGTAGGTGTCGAACTTGGAATGGCGGCTGACGATCTTTCTCTCGAAAGCCGCGATGGATTTGCCGAGGTTGGAGTAAACACGGTTGATCGAATCCTGGTCTTCCTTGGACATGGATTGCCAGGCCGAGTTGAAGGCGCCTTTCGGGTCGTCCGGCATGGGGCATCCCCTTAAAGGAAAGCGCTTAGTGTCGGAAAGGTCGGGTAATTTTCCAAAAAGACCCTCATATTGCTTTCTCAAGTCTTTGTCGCCATAAATGACATGCGCATGCTGAAGCCGGCTTCCACCCTGCATCTCCTTGGGGTTCTCAAAGGGCCCTAGGGCTTGGCTCCACATGGAATCCATTCTCCCGTCCCAGAAAAACCAGCGGTTGTAGCCCAGGTTCCAGAGGGTCGGAACTTTCCGCTTGCCCAGTCCCGCGCTTTGCGCGCCGGGCATGCGGGGGTCCATGAAGACCTTTGGCAAAGCCTTGCCGTCCCGCCAGCCGTGGCTGGGGTCGTGGCAGGTGGCGCAGGAAACATCCCCCGCCCCCGAGAGGCGCTTGTCGAAGAAAAGGCTCTTTCCCAGCGCGGCGGCTTTCTCGTTGTCGGCATAAGCGTTGGTCCGGTCCTTCGGGACTTTTAGCACCGGCGAAAGCTCATTAATTTTCTCCAGTTCCTCCGGCGAATATAAGGCTTTTTCATCCTTTCCCGCCGCGGGGATCCAGCTGAAAGCCAACAAAATCCCTATGGCCAATTGGAAAGCGCCACCCGGCTTGAATTTTTTTTCCATTCTCTTCTCCCCGATTAGTTAAATAAAAATTAAAATCAGCTAGTCTTGATCCCTATTCCTTCCTTGTCTTCCTTTCAAGCCTTCTTGGCGGTTTGCATCTCGGCCAATGTCATTTCCAGGGCCGCGGTTTTAAGCTGGTTGCTTTCCAAAAGTCCTTCCACCTCGACCTGGCGCCGGGCATTTTCCCTCATGCCCTTGACGCCGTTGAAACAGGACCAGAAAAGAATAACGTCCTCAAAAATGACCCAAAAAGCGTGTTCCAAGAAACGCCACCACTCCGGATTGACGATTCCATAAACCGACTCCGGGTAAAGAAAACCGCGCAAAAGATGGTCGGCCACGACCACTAAGGTGGCATTCACCAACAGCGGCCAATCAAAATAAAAGGCAATGAAAGCCAGCGACACGAAGACATGGAAATGGGTTTCAATGCGGCCTCCGGTTAAATGGATGAGAAGGGCGGACCAAAGCATTTGGGTGAACGCGATCACATGGCGCGTCCCGATCCATCCCGGCTTAAACTTTGCCAGTAAGATGGGGAAGAGGCTGATTCCCCCTCCCATGAAAACCGCCAGGTAAAGGTGGATGTGGAACACTTTTTGTTTCCCCTCCCATCCATAGGGAGAGTAAAGAACCGCCAAGAGGATGGCGAAGATCCACTGGGCGGCCATGAGGAACATGAACATATGGTCCATTTTTTCGAAATGGGCGGTTCTTTTCTGTTGGTATAGCAGTTCGGCCTTCTCCATTTCTTTTGACGTCAACTCAGTGGCTGGATTGTTTGTCATTTGTCTTTCCTTTCGATTGGGTTTGGGTTGTGTCCGCTTTTTCTAGTTATTTTTCCTTGTTAAAATTTAAATAAGAAAATGACTTGTCCCGTTCTCCCTTTGGAGCATTTTCCAAAGTTGAACGGGACAAGGGACAAAACTTCGCGTTCAGCGGACATCCGAACACGAGACTGTCATTTTTATCGGCCTTGCCGGTTTTCACCAATGAGATAATCCTTTGAAGGCCGGGGTTGTCGCCAATATGGCCCCGTCCCGCCGTGATGCCGCCGTTGAAAAGAAGCCGGCCTTTCTCATCGTACAGGACCGCTTGGCCCGAGGTCTTGGCGCCGAACCGGGCGGCTTCCACGCCGTCCAAGTCGAACACCACCGTGGTGTCGGGTATACGCCGGGCGCCGGAAACGACATCGGTGTTTTCCCAACCCGCGGGAAATTCGCGGGGCTTCATCACCAGCACATAAGCCTTCACCTTTCCTTTCAGGGCCAGCATCAAATCGTTCAATTCCACCATACTGGCCCGGGTACAAGGACAATGGGGGTGGACGGCAATGACAAGGGTATCCTCATCCTTACATTGAGCAATCCGGCTGTTGACGGGCCACTGGGAGAGGGTGTTACCCCTTTCCCCGGCGGTAGAGGAGTAACGCAAGAGGACGGTACCGCCCCCCACGCAGGCCGCTAGCCAAATAATCCCCGCCAGGATCAATATCCAACGTTGTAACATTTTTAATCCTCCCCTTATTTATTTTAGGAAACTTTCAACGCTTCCATCGCCGGAACCGGCTTGCCTTCCTTGAAAAATTTAAAATATCCCTTTACCAGCAGGTCCACCCGCTTGGCGATGGGCAGGGCCCGGAACTCAACCGGGGTTAATTCCTTCATCCCTTCCCCGGGAATTTCCATCACCACTTTGTCGAACTTTTCATCCGCCATGTATGCCTCCCTTAAATACCGCCCGTTTCCTGAAAATCCCGCTCTCACACTTTATATTTCCCGATAACTTCCGATAAACGCTGGGAAGCGCCTTTCAACACTTTCACCATCTCCGAGGTGGTTTCCACGTGTTTGACCGCCTCGGACATCATTTTGGTCTGGTCGGTGACGGCCCCGAAAATCTGGCTGATGCCGACGTTTTGCTGTTCCACGGCCGTGGCGATTTGGCGTACGGAAGAGGAGTTCTCCTTGACCACTCCGGCCAGGGCTTTCAGGTTTTCCCCCGAGTCCTTGACCTGGGCGTATCCGCCTTCCATGCGTTTGGAGCCGGACTCCGTAATTTGAAATACCTGTTCGATCGCTTCGGTGATGTTATCCAATATTTCCTTGACCCTGCCGGTCGACTGGATCGATTGGTCGGCCAGCCGGCGTATTTCCCGGGCCACCAGGCCGAAACCCTTGCCGTGCTCGCCTGACCGGACCGCCTCGATGGCGGCGTTCAGGGCCAGCATGTTCGACTGATCGGCCAAGTCCTTCACCGTGTCCGTGATGCTTCCGATCTGCCGGGTACGTTCGGTGAGATCCGATATTTTTTGGGCGATCTCCTGGACCTGATGCCGGATATCGGTCAAGCCGGCCAGGCTCTTTTCCACGGAGGCTTCCCCCGCCCGGCCGATTTCGTCGGCTTTCTCCGCCATAACGAGGATGTCCTCGGCTTTACGGGCGGCCATCTGGGATGTCTGCTTGATTTCCTGGGCCGTGACCTGGGTTTCCTGCAGGGCGGTGGCTTGTATGGTGACGGATTGGTTTTGGGCCTCCGAGAGGGATTCCATGTCCCGGACCGTCTCGTTGAGCGTGAGCACGGTGGAAGCTAGGTCTTGGTAGATTTCTTTTTGCCGGTCAACCATTTCGTTGAAATAAGAGGCCAGCTGGCCGATCTCGTCCCGGGACTCGATCTTGATCTTCTGCGTGAGGTCGCCTTCCTCGACGATTTTCCGGACCACTCCAGTCAAGGCATGGATGGGCGTGATCATGCGGCTCATGACCAGCCATAAAAGTGCGATGCCGACGATCAGGACGACCAAGACCGTCCCAATGGCGTTCGAGGCGATCCCTTTCATTTGCTGTTGGGCCCGGCTCAAATCCATGCCGATATGGACGCTGCCGGGCGAATCCATGATCGGGGCGCCGATATCCAGGATGTTCTTTCCTTGTAACTGGATTTCCTTCTTCTGAAGGCCGAGTCTTCCCTGTTGCTCCCCAACGAGGTCCTGCAGGACAGGCGGGAAGTCGGTTTCAAAAGTGTGGGCCACCACCTTGTTCCCCTGGCCCAAAACGAAGATGTAGG
>Ga0207052_10318_pt1 | contig 12056 bp, 7 predicted proteins | sample Alteio_BWMinCont_62_FD_153294 | JGI IMG/M metagenome (GOLD analysis project Ga0207052, IMG submission 153294) | Enriched cells from forest soil in Barre Woods Harvard Forest LTER site, Petersham, Massachusetts, United States -... | ecosystem: Environmental > Terrestrial > Soil > Temperate forest >...
TGCACCATTGGTGGACGTGCCTACCCCGCGCTGTATCTGTATGTTATCAACCGATGAAGCAAAATCGGGCACATCAACAAAAAAGGTGGCCTGTTCTTCTGAATCGTTGTACGGGATGCCGTTAATGGTAACATTTATCCTTGTCCCATCCGACCCACGGATATGGATATAGGTATAGCCCACACCCGCTCCGGCATCAGACTGCGTAACCAGCGATGGCGTTTGATCGAGCAGGAAAGGCAAATCCTGCCCCAGGTTGTTTTTGGCAATATCTTGTTTGCTTAAATTGGTAAAGGTAGTAGCCGAGTTTTTTGCCGCGCGTGTGCCGCTTACTGTTACCTCTTCGGTTAAAAATGTGCTGTTAACCAGCGCGAAATCATTTACAGCATTGGCGCTTAAAATAATGTCTTTTGTAATGGTTTGATAACCGATGTACGATACCTTTACGGTATAAGCCCCAGCCGCAAGGTTTTCTATCCGATATAGGCCTTTTACATCGGTAACCGTTTTAACCTGCGGGGTAATTAAACTGATGGTAGCGCCGGGCAGTGCTTCGCCGGATTGCAAATCGGTAATTTTCCCTGAAACAGAGAATTGGGCAGCAGCCATAAAAGGCAGCAGCAGGGCGATGATCGCCGCAAATAAATTTTTCACAAATTAATTAAATAAAATTAGTTAAACCATCTCCGCATCAGGGCGAATACGCAGTACACTTAACTTGTTACCTCTCCCTACGCCGGCATTACCCGGATCAGGTGTATGTTTAAGTCTTGAGTCGGTAGTCTTGAGTCGGTAGTCAATTTGCTGACTTTCGACTTAGAGCTAAGACTTTCGGCTTAAACAACGGGTTTGATCTCAGCCTGTCTTTCAGTTTGGTAAAATAACCTGCAGATTATTTTGCGACCAAAGCAAGGCACCCCTTGAGAATTATGAAGCAAAGGTAGTATTTGATTTGGGATTTCGGAATTTCGATTTCGGATTTGATGTTTTTACTTAGCTTTGATTAAAAATCATCATGGAATTTGCCGGCTTTTGGAAAATAGATGGCGCTAACGAAACTTTAAAAATAACGGAAGCTGCGGCAACTGATCAATATATTTTTGAATATTCAGATACAGACAAAATCAATGAGCGCGTACAAATTTTCCCTTCAACAAAAAAGCATGCATTGCTTGCCCGCTCAAAAGTATTTGGCCGGGCGGATATCTTTATAATTGATACGGATACGTTTTTGATAGAGGAGCTGAAGTTTACCCGAATAAATGAAATATAGCGATGGGTTTGAAACCCATCGCTATGAAAAAGGACCTCTTCCTTTGTCTGCCATAGCTTAAGCGGCGGCGGATTTCCCTTTCTCCTTTCACCTCAAAAACGTACTTTTGCAAACTTTATAAAACAGTACTATGCTACGGACACATACTTGCGGCGAATTAAATATCAGCCATTTAGGCGAAACGGTTACTTTATGCGGCTGGGTGCAAAAATCGCGCGACCTGGGCGGAACAACATTTATTGACATCCGCGACCGTTATGGTTTAACCCAATTGATATTTAATACCGATAGTGATGACGCACTGCGCGAGGCCAGTCGTACCCTGGGCCGTGAATTTGTGATAAAAGTTACCGGCAAAGTGGTTGAGCGTTTCAGCAAAAATGCAAAAATGGCTACCGGCGATATTGAGATCGCTGTTGCTGAAATTGAAGTACTAAACGCGGCCAAAATTCCTCCGTTCATGATAGAGGATGAAACAGATGGCGGCGAAGAACTGCGTGCCAAATACCGTTATTTGGATTTACGCCGTAACCCGATCCGTAATAACCTGATGCTGCGCCATAAAATGGCGCAGGAAGTACGTAAATATTTAGATGGCCGCGACTTTATAGAGGTAGAAACCCCGGTATTAATAAAATCAACTCCCGAAGGTGCACGTGATTTTGTGGTGCCAAGCCGCATGAACCCCGGCGAATTTTATGCCCTGCCGCAATCGCCGCAAACTTTTAAACAATTGCTGATGGTAAGCGGGTTCGACCGTTATTTCCAGATCGTAAAATGTTTCAGGGATGAAGATTTGCGTGCCGACCGTCAGCCTGAGTTTACCCAGATAGACTGCGAGATGGCTTTCATTACCCAGGAAGATATTTTAAACATATTCGAGGGCCTTACCCGTCATTTATTTAAAAGCGTGAAAGGCATCGACCTTGCTGCAGTACCCCGTATGCAATATGCGGATGCCATGCGTTTATATGGGTCTGATAAACCGGATATCCGCTTCGGAATGCAGTTTGTTGAACTGAATGATATTGTAAAAGGTAAAGGCTTCGGTATTTTTGATAATGCGGAACTTATAGTAGGCATCAACGCGAAAGGCTGCGCCGAATATACCCGCAAGCAGATTGATGAGCTTACCGAATGGTTAAAACGCCCGCAAATTGGTGTTACCGGTATGATCTATTGCCGCTACCAAAGTGATGGCACGTTAAAATCATCCGTAGATAAATTTTATGGCGAAGACGACCTTACCAACTGGGCAGCAGCTTTCGAGGCTGAACCCGGCGATATGATGTTTGTTTTAGCCGGACAGGCCGATAAAGTACGCAAACAATTAAATGAACTGCGCCTGGAAATGGGTAACCGTTTGGGCTTACGCGATAAAAATACTTTTGCGCCGTTGTGGGTTTTAGATTTTCCGTTACTGGAATGGGATGAAGAAACCGGCCGTTACCACGCCATGCACCACCCCTTTACTTCGCCAAAACCTGAAGATATTGCCATGCTTGATACTGCGCCCGGCGAAGTACGCGCAAATGCTTACGACCTTGTAATAAACGGAACAGAAATTGGCGGCGGATCTATCCGTATCCATGACCGCGCGTTGCAATCATTGATGTTTAAACATCTCGGTTTTTCGCCGGAAGAAGCGCAAAAACAATTCGGCTTTTTGATGGATGCTTTTGAATACGGCGCACCTCCGCACGGTGGTATCGCCTTTGGATTTGACAGGCTGGTATCTATTTTCGCAGGATTGGATTCTATCCGCGATGTGATTGCCTTCCCTAAAAATAATTCAGGCCGCGATGTGATGATCGATACGCCATCAACCATTGCAGAAGCGCAGATGAATGAGTTGAAGATAAGGACGGTGTTGTAAGTCCCGCCGCCATATGTCATTGGCAGGTACGAAGGTACCGTGATGGTCAGCGAAAGGAGAAGTATTTTCAAACTTTGCATAGGTTGTCATAAATAGCACGCTCATTTTTAAAGTTTTCTATTTATTCTTCGTCAAAAAGGTATATTTTTATTCAGTAATAAAAACAACACCTTACAACCCACAATGACGACCCGTAGATCATTCATTAAAAGCACCGGCCTGCTGGCTCTGTCCCTACCCCTGGTAAAAAATAGTCTTTTTGCGCAAACCCAAAGCAAGCAATTGCCCGCCATCGGCATACAGCTATATATGGTAAAAGAGGATATGGCAAAAGACCCTGCCGGTACCCTGGCACAGATAGGAAAAATGGGCTACACCCAGATTGAAAGCTATGGCGGCGATAAAGGCATATTTTGGGGGATGACCAATAAGGAATTTAATAAACTGGCCACGGATAATGGCCTTACCATTATATCAAGCCATTACGCCGGCGATGCAGCGGGTTTTGAAAAAACTGCCGAGCAGGCCGCCGAGATCGGGATGAAATACCTTATTTACCCCTGGAAAGGCCCGCAAAAAACAATAGATGCCTTTAAAAAGATAGCGGATGAATTTAATAACTACGGCGTAATTTGTCAGAAAAGCGGCGTAAGCTTTGCCTATCACCCGCACGATTATCCATACAAACCAGTTGATGGGAAGTTACCAATCGATGTTTTACTGGCCGATACCGACCCGGAATTTGTTGATTTCGAGATGGATTATTATTATACCGTAACCGAAGGGCAAGACCCGGAAGCCTACATTAAAAAGTACAAGCCCCGTTTTAAACTTTGCCACATGCGCGATGTGCTGAAACAGCGTTTGCCCGCCGGCAGTGAAGAAGAATCAGCCTGCGACCTTGGGCAGGGGATTATCAATTATCCGCACCTGCTGTCTACCGCATTAGATAATGGCATGCAATATTTTTTTGTAGAGCAATCGCGGTTTCATCATGAAACACCGCTACAAAGCGCTAAAGTTAATTTCGATTATTTAAAGAATATTAAACTTACGTGATGCCTCACCCTGCCCTCTCCAAAGGAGAGGGTTCTAAAAGCGCGAAGTCAAAGTCCTCTCCTTCGGAGAGGATTATTCGCTGGTTGTATGTTTTTAAAGGGGCTCATGAGGGCTTTGCCGTTTAGGTGAGGCCAAACGAATGACAAGAAATTTAACCCGTATCCCAATGAACGAAAAGCAGCTAAAAACAAGGATCAGGATTTGGCTGGTGCTGTTCATCATCGGCCTGGCATTAAGGGGCATCACGGCATTTCCCATTGAAACGGAACTTGCTTTTTTATCCCGGCATTCGGGTGCACTTCCCGCTGCAATGGCAAACTGGATAAAGACGGTTTACCTTGCAGTAAAAAACACCAATACAAATTATCCTTATCTAAGTTACGGCACCGATTGGCTTGCCTTTGGTCACCTGGTAATAGCTACTGTTTTTATCGGCCCGCTGAAAGACCCTGTAAAAAATATATGGGTGTTGCAGTTTGGCATGATCGCCTGCATTATGGTTTTCCCGCTGGCATTTATCGCCGGGCCTATCCGTGGCATCCCCTTTTTCTGGCGGCTGATTGATTGCTGTTTCGGCGTATTTGGGATTATCCCGCTTTATATTTGTTACAGAAGCATAAGAAAATTGGAGAAATTGCAAAAATAACCGTAGGGGGGGGGCCCTTGTGGCCACCCTTCTGCAATTTGGGTTCTTCCCGTTTTTGATTGTCGTGTGTTTTGATTGCCCTTTTTTTATCCGCCTGTCTGATGTTAACCTTATGCGGGGTCAGGGCGGCCACAACGGCAATGTAATTAAGTTAAGAGAATTAATATCGAACACCCAACACCGAATTTCGAATAATGAAGTGAGAAACTTCGAAATTCGATATTCAAAATTCATTATTCGATATTAAATCACGTCACTTTTCCTTAACTTAATGACATTGCCACAAGGGCCACCCCTACGGGAATAAAAAAATCAAATCATTTTATGGAAAACCATCTAATCCAGCATCCTTTAACCATAATTATAACGATTTAAAGAAATGCACGTTATTAAATAACATTAACCTTGAACCATGATGTCTTCAGCTACCTTAAAAATATTCAAATCGCTGCTTGCTTTCTGCCTGTTGTTTTGCTTCAGCAAAAGCATTGCTCAGGTAAAATACGACGAGATCACTTTCCGTATTGATTCATTAGCCAACATCGGCCTGCCAAAATCAGCGCTTAAGGAAGTTGACAAACTGGACGAACTCGCCCGCAAAAACAACAATGCCCCGCAGCAAATACGGGCGGTAATTTACAGGATGACCTTTCAATCGTACATGGAAGAGGATGCACTGGCGGCCATCATCAGCCGGCTTAAAATAGATATTGACCGTGCAGAATACCCTGTTAAACCGGTGCTGCAATCGTTGTTAGGCCAAATGTACTGGAACTATTACCAGCAAAACCGTTACCAGTTTTACCGGCGCAGCAAACTTGAAAAACCCGATCCCGATTTCACCAAATGGGATTTGCAAACCATCATCTTCGAAACCAGTCATTTGTACCAGCTTTCGCTGCATGACGCCGCAAAAGAGCAAAGCACCCCGGTTGGTGTGCTCGATGGCGTTTTGGATGGCGACAGCACAACCCGCTACCTTCGCCCCACTTTGTACGACCTGCTGGTGCAACGCGCCTTTGATTTTTTTCTTACTGACGAAGCAGGCCTGAACAAACCCAAGTTGCCTTTCTCCTTAAACGACCCGGCATTTTTTAGCGACAGCCGCACATTTGCCGAACTAACCATCAAAACAAATGATACTGCTTCAACAGAATATAAAGGCATTAAATATTTACAGCAGGCCACACTATTTCACCTGCAAAAGCCTGGCGAAGAAGCGTTGGCCGATATTGATATGCAGCGGTTAAGGTTTTTATATGGACGATCAAACGTTGAGCATAAAGACTCGCTTTACCTTGCTGCGCTAAAGCAAATATCGCAGCAATTTTCTGCAACGCCCATCAGCGCCGAAGCGTTGGTATTGCAGGGGCAGTATTACCAGGGGATTGATAGTTTAGCTATAGCGCATGATCTTTTTATGAAGGCGGTTGCTACATATCCAAATAGTTTGGGCGGCAAAAATGCGGCTGTTTTGATAAAGCAGGTGGAAGAAAAGGATTTATCTGCGACGGTCGAGGACGTAAATGTCCCAGGGAAGCCATTGTTGGGGTTGTTGAGTTATAGCAACGTTAATGAGGCAAAAATTTCAATTTATCATTTAACTGTTGCAGAACTAAAACAATTAACCGCTAAAGATGAATGGTATGAAGGGATTAAAGTTTCGGCAACGGACAAAGTTTTAAAACTACTAAAACAACTGAAACCAGTCCAAGACCAACAATTGTTATTACCAGGTCCTAAAGATTACAGGAAACACAGCGCGGAGTTTAAGATCAATCCGCTGCCGATAGGGAATTATGTTATTTTGGTAAAAGATGCACAATCGAATAATAGAAAGTTACTCCAACTCACAAATTTTATCGTAACAAATCTGTCTTATTCGGCAAGGATTATCCCCAACGGGCAAACAGAGTTGAGGATATTGGACAGGGAGACAGGGGCCCGCTTACAGGGGGTTGGTATTTCTATTTACAAATGGAATTATGTCAGTGATAAAAAAGTACCTAAAGAAGTTTTGTTTTCGGGGCTGTCTGATGCCGATGGAAAATGCATTTATACTACAAAGAAAGACGACTATACAATAGAATTGACCAGTAAGGATGATCGTTATATCGATGCCGGAAAATCTTTTTCGGGTGTGACACAAACAAATAATAACGACAGTCCGCAAATAAGCACTGTTTTATTTACTGACAGACAGATTTATCGGCCGGGACAAACCATATACTTTAAAGGGCTGCATATCAGCAGTAAAAATGGTAAAAGTCAAATAATTGCGGCGGCGAATATTAATGTGAGTTTTAAGGATATAAATTATAAAACTTTAGGCACCCTTAACTTACAAACAAATGAGTACGGATCGGTTCAAGGGTCATTTATTATTCCACAAACTATCGCTAACGGACAGGTTTCGTTAGTTACCGATGATGGCAGAATAAACGTGTATGTTGAAGAATATAAACGGCCAACTTTCCAGGTAACATTTAACCCAATAACGGAAACCTGGCGCTTAAGAGATTCAATAACGATAAAAGGAAGGGTGACAGCCTTTTCAGGTTATGGCCTGTCAAATGCTAAAGTAGCTGTTCACGTTACCGCACTTGGAATGCCCCGTTTTAACGATGATTTGCGGCAGAGAAAGATAGGTTCGTATTGGACACAAATGGAAGAAATTAAGACGGATACTGTTCATTCCGATGATTCTGGATCGTTTGCTATTAAATTTAAATCGAACGCGGATAGCAAAAGTTTGAACGGTGGTTCCCTTAATTATTTTGTTACTGCCGATATAACGGATGCCAGCGGAGAAACACAGGTTGCAAATACGAGTTTAAAAGTTAGTGATAACCCGCTTGAAATTAGAGTTGAAATACCCCAAAAACTGCTTTCTACTGCTGACGCGACAATACCGGTTAAACTTTCGGATATAAACGGGCATCAGCAAAAGGGCACTGTTGATATAAAAATATATTCATTAAAAGGCCCTGAACAGGCATTTAAAAATCGCTTATGGAATAGCCCCGACCAGTATATTTTAAACAAAGAAGAGTTTAAAAAATCTTTTCCGGGTTATCCATGGAAAAATGAGGATGAATATAATACATGGGGCGAATCAGAAAAGGTCAATGAATTAAGCATAAGTACAAATGATACCGCAATAAGCGTACTCGATTTGGAAATGCTAAAAAAGCAACCGGCCGGTGTTTATAAAGTAGTTATAAATGCACGTGATGCCAAGAGCGATACAAGCTCATTAACACAGTTTGTTAACGTGATAAAAGAACCCTCGAAGCCCCAAAAAATGGATGATTGGGTAATACCATTAATCACGAAAGTAAAACCCAAGGGGAGTGGCGAATTTTTATTAGGCATAAACAAGCCTACAAGTGTATTAATGGAGACATACGATGGTGCTAAATTGCTGTCGTCGCAGTGGCTTGCAATAAGCGGGGTTTACCAGCGAAAAATAATCGTACCGGTACCGATAACTGCAAAAAATGATTTTAGTGTACAGTTTTTGATGGTTAACGATGATCGTTTATATCATTATTATCAAAGTATTAAGGTAGAGGATACTGCCAAAGCATTAAACATTCGTTTTCTCACTTTTCGTGACAAGCTTCAACCGGGCGAAAAAGAGCAATGGAAATTACAAATAAGCGCGGCTAACAATGAAAAACTATCTGCCGAAATGCTTGCTGACTTATATGATGCTTCACTCGATGACGTTCAAGCGGCGCAATATTGGAGAACCGATTTTAATTATACTCCTGATAACCCCAATTATTTTGAGTGGGGGGGCGATGATTTTCTTAAGGAGGATGAAACAGGTGCCTACAACGCTGCCGAAGCCAATTATTCATTGATTGAACTTAAATATGAACAGCTTTATTTGTTTGGGTATGATTATTTCGGTGGCTATAATAGTGGTAATCAAAACTATAGAGATCGACTGGCTGAGAATATACAGTCTGCAAAAAGCGATAAAATGATCGCTGATAAATATTCAAAAAATGCCAAATTAGTTAAAGTAGGTTATGATATTACCGGAAGAGTTATCTCTGATCAGGGTGATTATGGGCTTTCGGGAGTAAAGATTAGCATTAAAAATACACAAATATTCACCCTTTCAAATTCAACTGGATACTTTAAAATTAAAACGCCCGCGAACGCAGTATTGATTTTCAATGATCGGGGCTATCGGCCAAAACAAATAAAAACCAAATTGGAAAGACATTTGATTGTCGTACTGGTTGACAAACGTTATACAAGTGTGACGATTGATGAACCTGTTGGAAGTGGAGATACTAAAGTAACAGAAGAAGAGCCTAATGCTGTGTACTCCGCTGCTGTAAGGTTTCCCCCTCCCGTTGTTAAACCGGATATGGAGGTAGCAGGATATAATGTAAATGGTTACACTACTCAAAAATTACTTCAAGGCCAGGCATCCGGGGTAACAGTCATTAATTCCGGTGCACCGGGCGCCTCAAGTACTGTTTTTATAAGAGGAATTAGTAATTTCGGTAACAACGCCACCTCCATCATCCCCCGCACCAACTTTGCTGAAACCGCGTTCTTTTATCCCCAACTCCACACCAACGAAAAAGGGGAAATACTGATAGATTTCACCATTCCCGAGGCGCTCACCCGCTGGAAATTCAGGGGTTTTGCGCATACAAAGGATTTGGAGACAGGGTATATCGAAAATACCGTCGTCACCCAAAAACAATTGAGCATAAGCGCTAATACGCCGCGCTTTTTACGCGAGGGGGATACTATTACCATTTCGGCAAGGCTTGCCAATTTGACTGCCGGTAAATTGAACGGTAAGGTGCAAATGCAATTGTTTAATGCCTTAAATATGCAGCCGGTGGCCCTGTTTATTGATAAAGCTGATGCAGAACAGGCTTTTGAAATTGGCGGCGGTACTACAAAAGCGGTTTCATTCCGTTTGGTGATACCTGCGGGGCTGGATGCTTTGGATTATAAACTCACCGCCGATGCCGGAGAGTTTACCGATGGCGAAGAAAATACTTTACCGGTGCTGCCCAACCGTACACTTGTAACCGAATCGATGCCGATGATGGTACGGTCGGGGCAAACCCGGAATTTTATATTTGATAAACTGGTAAACCAAAGCAGCACAACCCTAAAAAATAAAACCTTGACCTTAGAATACACCCAAAACCCGGCATGGTACGCGGTACAGGCCTTGCCTTATATGATGGAGTTTCCGTACGAATGCTCTGAGCAGGTATTCAGCCGTTATTATGCCAATAGTTTGGCTACAAGTATCGTCACCAAAATGCCCGCTATAAAACAGGTGTTCGATCAATGGAAAAACAGTAACAGCACCGAATTGTTATCAAACCTTGAAAAAAACCAGGAGTTGAAATCAACCCTGTTGGAAGAAACGCCATGGCTGAAAGATGCGGTGAGCGAATCGGAACAAAAAAAACGTATTGCCTTATTGTTCGATCTTAACAAAATGAGTGACGAGCTAAAGCTAAACCTTGATAAGCTGCAAAAACGGCAACTGCCCGATGGCGGTTTCACATGGTTCGGCGGAGATCGGTCGGACAGGTACATTACCCAGCATATTGCCGAAGGCATGGGCGAGCTCTACCATTTGGGCATTATGGATAACCAGCCCGGTTTGCAACCTCTTGCCGATAACGCCATCAGGTACCTGGATGATCAACTGGCATCCGACGAAAAACAGCGCAAAAAAAACAAAGATGGCCTGTGGTTTTACGGCGATTTGGAGATACACGCCTGGTTTACCCGCAGCTATTTCTTAAATAAATCGTTAAACCATGATCTGAAAACAGCCCTCGCAAATTATTTAAAATGGGCGGATGATAACTGGAAATACCGCAATGCTTATGAGCAGGGGATGATCGCGTTAACCATGCAGCGTTACAAAAAACCTGCCGTAACCGCACAAATAGAGCGGTCGTTATTGGAAACTGCACAGCAATCGGATGATATGGGCATGTATTGGGCGAAAAACAGGCAGGGTTATTTTTGGTATGAATCGCCGGTAGAAACACAAAGTCTATTGATCGAACTGTTTACTGAAGCGGGCGACAATGTCAAAGCTGTTGATGAAATGAAAATATGGCTGCTGCGCAATAAACAAACCAGCGACTGGAAAACAACCAAAGCAACCGCCGCCGCCTGTTATGCCCTTTTATTAAAAGGCAACGACCTGCTGGCCGATACAGGCAGATCAACTATCAAACTGGATGGCAAACCTTTGGATGAATTAAAGCCGGATGTAAAAGCCGATGCCGGCACCGGCTACATAAAAACAAGCTGGGCCGATGAGCAAATAAAACCTGGCCTGGGAAAAGTCGCGATCACAAATACCGGTAAAAACATAAGCTGGGGCGCATTGCACTGGCAATATTTAGAGAATTTGGACAAGATCACCTCATCTGAAACCAATATACACCTGGAAAGGAAATATTTCATCCAAAAACAAACAGATGCCGGCCCGGTTTTGACCGCCGTTGACGCCACGCATCAGCCAAAAACAGGCGACCTGCTAAAAGTAGTGGTTTACCTTAAAGCCGACCGCGATTTTGAATATGTACAGCTAAAAGATATGCGCCCCGCAGGCACCGAACCGGTTGACGCCATATCTACCTATAAATACCAGGATGGCTTATACTATTACCAGGTAACCAAAGATGTGGCCACCAATTTTTTTATCAGCCAGTTAAACAAAGGCAATTATGTGTTTGAGTACCAGCTGAGGGTAGCACAGCCGGGCAATTTTTCAACGGGGATTACCAGCATACAATGCATGTACGCGCCTGAGTTTAATGCACATTCGCAGGGGGGCAGAATGGTGATAAGGCCGTAGTGTTTGAAGCCATGATTGCGCAGTTAAAATATTTTTAACCCTCTTTAACGCTTGCGTTAGAGAGGGTGGTCGAGCGAAGCAAAGACCGGGTGAGTAAACTATGCGAGCGGCGTTGACGTAATTGCATTACGTGAATACCTGGTGCAGAGTTTACTCACCCCAGCATCACTTCGTTTGCTGACCCTCTCTATGGCAGGCCATAAAGAGGGTGAAGGCGAATAGGAAAAAAATATTTTACCTGCTGGCATTAGATCGGCCTATCTTTTTAACACAATAACGCAACTTTTTTAACGCGTGTTATTACTGATTTTACTGCGTAAAACTACGC